>Ga0100378_1001692_pt1 | contig 22734 bp, 36 predicted proteins | sample CryGeymeta201502_FD_81535 | JGI IMG/M metagenome (GOLD analysis project Ga0100378, IMG submission 81535) | Groundwater microbial communities from Crystal Geyser aquifers in Utah, USA - Crystal Geyser metaG 2015-02 | ecosystem: Environmental > Aquatic > Deep subsurface > Groundwater | place: USA... | reverse complement strand
TATGTCCCTGACAAGCAAAAGGATTAAATCAAAGGGGCCCTCCTCAGCTCCCTGCTCTCTGCCACTTCCCATAAAGCCAAACCGCAACAGGCGCCTGTCACTAATCAGCAACACCAAGGCAAGAAGAACAACAACGACAATGACGAGCTGATATTCACCAAGAGCGATATATGCAGGTAGGTCGCCAAGCTGAAGCCCTACCTGAGGCATTTTGGCGAAACGAAGACCTCTGTGGAACTGGAAGACCGCAATAACAAGAGGATAGCTGACGAGGAGCAGAACTGTTTGAGTGAGCTGGTGATATACCTGAACAAGGAACTGTGCTAGCAACTGAGAGGAACTGAGTAGAAGGAGGGCCACAACATGAAGCGGGAGTGCAGGGAGAAAGAGGGATGGGTCTACGAAGTATTCTACAGGTATGCTCTCAACGAACAGGCCCAGTAACTATCGCAGGTGGTATTCAAAAACGGATATGCTGTTCTGACGGAGATGCTGGAGCTGTTTGCCAACCTGACTTTCGGGCAGCACTTGCTGCGGATCAATATAAACGAGGTAAAGCGGGTGAAGTATTTCGAGGAGAGGGAGTATCAGGTGATGGATATCCGGTTCAAAGAGGGCACTCTGCACGTGGCTTTTTTAAGCGAGGGCAAGATGCAGCTGTTCGACAGGATGTTATTTTTGCTGAAGAACATGGCAAGGACATCCTCTACTCGGCTCTTTCAGAACCAGCTGTTGAAAAACATCTACTCCGAGTACTGATTGCTCTACTTCTATTCCTCTGCAGTTGATCACTGAAATATCACATAACCAATTTTGGGATAGTTAGTGCTGCCTTGCTATAATAACATACTGAACTCATGGGAGCCTGCATCGATGCTCCTCGCGATAAAAAATCTAACAAAAAGAACACCAAGACCCTCAAAGCCGAATAGCCAAAAAAGAACCCTCTCGAAAAGTCTCACCTCTTCAGGTCCAAACAGCCCCAGTAACCGCCATCACCCATCAAGCCTAAGTATAAGAGCATGAGCATCGATGAGCTACTCCTAACCTACAGAAACGAGGGCACGCTAGAGCTGAGCTCAAAAATGGAAGGCCCCAAGTATTTGTCAAACCTGGTCGACGGCTCATCTAAAGTAATGCGGGTCTTCAACATGCCAGACATCAGCGAGGACAGGCTCGATGTATACCGCTAGCTACTCCAACTTTAGGTCTACGAGAATGATGAGGGCAGCTACATGATCCTTGATGAGTATTGCTGTGGCGAGGATCTTTACTAACTGACCTAGAAGTTCAAAGAGAGCAAGACAGACGGCCAACAAAATCAGCTCCTCGAGTACATTAAGGAAATATTCAAAATAGTAAGCGAGTTCCACAGGAGGAAGCTGTGGTTGGGAAACCTCAATATTTCTTCGTTTCGGAGGGTGTCTCCCTTCTAGAGAGAGGTGAGACTGGTCGACTTCAATCTAGCAGGCAGCGTCGGGGACTATGAGAAGATGGGCTTTGCGCACAGGGAAAACTACTAGGCAGACTATTAGTTTTTAGGGTACCTGCTACAGTTTATGGTCAGCGATCAGGTACCAGTCTTCATTCACCATAAGGTTCAATACTCCTAATTCGAAGTCATCCCCCATGCCACCCTCATTCAGAGCCTTCTCAAAGGCAAGAAGCCCACCGAGACATAAATTTCTGAGCTTCAGGCTAAGAACATGATCCTCAACGAACGGGTCTCACTGGGGTATCGATTCAGGAGAGACATAAACAAATTGCTGAAGATGCGTAAGAAGAGAAAAGCCCATAACCGGAAGTTTTATGGAGAGGACACGCAGGTCATGATAAGCGATGGCAAGTTCAACGATGATGGGCTTTACCGACTGTAGGCTGAGAGGATCTTCTAGAGAATAGGAAGCTACATATACCGAGTGAGGAACACCCAAGAGGAAGCATTTCTCAACTACGCGGGCAACAACTAGGCTTTGAGGAGGCTGAAGGAGATATTTTTGCTGACCGATGGGGAGAAAAAGATGGCTGAGTTGAAAGAGTGCATGTCGACCATCAAGTGACCCATCTTCTGATCTTCCATCTGCTGCTCACATCAAGAACTAGCTATTTTAATGATTGCGTTCTTCAAGAGACGATAATGAGCATTATTGTTTATTATAGTTGTTGGATGGGCAAGGCAAGGCAGGTTGACTCCTAGGACTAGATGCATGATGAAAACGTTCCCCAAACAGTGCACAAGAAAAAAGGAATCCGAAAGGTCACCACTCGCACTGAACAGACCCAGCCCTCCACTCCCCGCTCCTCCATGAAGAAGTCAAAAACATCCTCTTTATCCACAAAAATCGCAAGGAAGGTCAACCTCCACAAGAAGAGTCTGTCTCTGGATTAGAAGCAAAAAATATTTGACAAAGTGGTGGGGGAGGTCTCCAAAAAGAAACTACCCAAAAAGGTAAGAAGGAAACAGCGGTATCTCATAAAAAAGGTAGGGGTGGTTCTATATAGGGACTGAAGAAGGAGATAGACGAGAAGCTACCAGAGAGGATGGTTCCTGTGTCTGAGAGCAGTAAAATGTAGGGAGAGCAAGTTGTCCATCCCAAAAAGTAGAAATTCAAGAGTGAGGAAGCCATTGCCAGTTTCAAGAACTCCATGGGTCTGGGCCTGGGTTCAATTCGTGCCAAACTGCTCCAGAGAAGCAAGTGATAAGACTATTCTGAGTTGTAGATATTCAATTAATAATCTCTTTGTGGCTTATAGGCCTGTATGACCGACTTCTTATATAATTAGTATTTGTCATCATGACGCAACCTCAGGAAATAGCTGTCAGACTACCTGTCCTCAACGATGAGTCCCTGGTCAGGGTGAGGAAAGTGACGCATGCCTACCGATCGGGAGGGGCCCGGACAGAGCACTAGGTCATTGAAAACAAGCACATCTTCCACAACTATGGACTGGGTGCATCTGCTGCGCACATAGCACCAGGAGTCTCCTACATCAGCGCCAAGAGCTACACCATGTACTTTGACGTCACTGTTGAGGACAGACCGTGTGCTGTTATTGGGGCAGGAGTAGTGGGCGTTAGCACTGCTTTGGAACTGATCAAGAGAGGCAGAAAGGTGACTGTCTACTCTGCAGCCATACCCGACATGGATCCAAAGGAGGGAATGGAGATCCCTTCCCAACAACTGCCCACAGTCTGGATGCCCAAGGAATACGACTACAGCTAAGACATGCTCAAGCATTAGCTCACAGCCAAATACTCCTATGACTCAATTCGGGAATCAGTGGAGTTGAGTCGGTATCAATCTATTCGGGAACTATCGGTCTATGATGCAGTCAACGATGCTGATGACCTGAAGGATGTGGTAAACAACTACATATGCAATGGAATGGTCAAAGCAGCCAAGTTGAGATACGAGAATGGTACGACTGAGGAGGGGGCAACCTATAAGACCTACCACATCAACTCTCGGCTGTATCTCTAGGAACTGAAGATCGAGGCAATGTTGAGAGGTGTCAAGTTCGTCCAAAGAAAGTTCAACTCTCTGCAGGAGATACTCCACCTGAAGGAGGATGCGATCTGGAACTGCACCAACGAGGCCAGCGCCTATCTGTTTGGAGACGAGAACTACACTCAGCAGCACCACTATCTTCTGTTTGACTTTGAGAAGGAGGCCAAGAACAAGGAGGAATATGTTTACCGGGGGAAGACAAAAGAAGACGAGTTCGAGGTGCAGTGTGTGGCCGGGGCGAGGAGCCTGATAATTCGGGTTCCTAGCCTGCAGTTGAGCAAGGAGGAGATAAACCGGAAGCTGTTGGAGGTAAAACGGGCCATTCAGGAGAAGAGGCTGTCGGCAAAGCTATGATGATCTTTATGTATTTATCCTCAAAATTCTCCATTCGCTACTGAGAACAATAGTGAAATTCAAACAGGATTTATATAGGATTTCAAGATATTACTCAAGAAGGCATTCAAGTAGGATAAATACAGCAAGAAATGGGCAATTATTAAATACCTCGATCAGTGCATCCGAAGCACTTGCTCCTTTATGTACTTGACTATCTTGCAGTTCTTGTTGATCTCGTCTATAGGAATGAAAGTCAGTATGTACTCCGTCGCCATTATCTTCTTCTACAATGAACCGTAAAAACTCATCCAGGCCCACAGCAGCACTGTGCAATTCAGCACACACACGCACAGCATCACTCCGAATAGCAAACTATCCATACCCAGCAGCAGACGTTTGGTGCCACTGATGCCGATCTCTTCCATCTGCCTCCAATATTTCTTCATCAGCACTCGATAACTGTCCTATTGTGTCTGTTGGGCGCTAGAGTAGAGAGTCGTCAGGTTATAGGTCCCATTGGCAGCAATTACGCTCTGGTATTTTCCTACCATATAGTCATAGTAGTTGTAAAGAATATTGTTCAGCCCCTTGTCCTCTCCCAAAGTTATCTAGCAGGTTGTACTTCCTGTGCACAGATTGTCGAAAAACAAGGCATTGTAGGACTTTAGGTACTGGTCGTCCATCAGACCTCCTACTGTGAAGAAGTTGGCAGTTATCGTGGACAAAAGGGCGAATATATAGTTCTGCTGGAGAGATATCTGAGTGAGAGGAGGCGACTGCATGGCCAAGGGATAACTGGGCTGAGTAATGTGGGTGTTCTGAATAACTATAACATTACCAAGTAGCTCATGGTCTTAATGACCTCCTTCTCGATGCTGGCTATTTTTAGCATGGTCTCGACAGCAAACTTGGATGATTATTATGATGCCTCCTCCAGCAGCAAGCTTATCATTGGGTAGACCAGCAAGAGCAGCAGCATCAGCAAGCTGACAATGACGAAATTAGTTGATGTCTTTTCCTCCCCCATGATGGTCCTCTTCTTCTGCTGGCTGTGTCTTTTCGAAGCAGGATCTCCCGCCTCCTCCTCCTGCCCTTGAAGGGCCTCCAAATCAAATTCATCGTCGTTGTCGGCGGATAGTCTTTGAATGAACCTTTCACATTATTTTTGGATGGAGCTGCAGGAGTACCGGGGAATTTAGAAGAAGATGTTGAGGATTTATGCCTTTTTAAGGAGGACCTTCCTAAGAATGATGTTCTTGATGAGGAAAATGAGGGAAAATACACAACAAGATACGATTAGATATATGATGCATTGGTTGAGAGATTTGCCCACCGATTAAGTGATCTGCTGCCCTAAAATCACCTCGGCCTCCTAACAGCCAACATCCAAGCCATTGACGCTGTTGTACTGCGTAAAGAAGAGCTGAGCTTGTGTGGTGATGCCGGAGGTGATGACCTGTGCCTCAGAAATCAGTTTGTTTATGGCAAAGGCAAGCAGCATGTTCTGACTAGAGCCATCGCTGTAAACCAGCTTGGCCTGGACAGAAAGAGGCAGAGAAGAGGTCAAATGATCAAGCAGGTTGACATCTGCTGCAAAGGCCGTAAGATCACTGGTTGAGGTCGAGTTCATTGAGAAGCGGGTGGAAAACAAGTTTAGGAACATAACCTGAGCATGCAGCGAGTTGAGAGAAGTGTATGTTGCTAGAGTGTCGTTCACTGACACTTTGTTTGAATACAGTGAAACGTACTCCAGAATCGAAAGGAGGGTCGACAATCCCAGAAGAACGACTGTCATAAATTTGAGCATGAAGATGGGCTTGTTGCCTGTCTCTCTATCTAAGATGGAGTTCAACTCACTCGGCTTAACCACGTCCGAGGAAGAAGATTCATCTTCCTGATTGTCAGGACCCGCTGCTCCGTTCAGCTCAGAGTCTTCACTCAGCTCATGTATTTCCCTGATTATGTTCCCCTGCAATCTTTTGGTCTTAATGTCTCTGGCGAAGTCAAGTCTTTCTTCTCCATCGTTCTCCTTTCTGTTTGCCTAGCGCTCCTGCTCGAGGTTGTTGGAGATGCGAGAAAGCAGCATTGTACGAAACATAGCTGAGTCCTTGGCCACGCCTCCTTGAAAGATCATTCGCTGCCCTTAATCCCCTGTCGTGCCGATAAATTGGAAATTTTTCCTCAACTATCTAAATTTCTCCACCCTGCTATCGTTCACAGTGCTCACATTATCCTTGGGCTGTAGCTCTTCTTTCTGATTTTCCTGCAGCTGACTATTCTGGCTGGATCCCTTGAACAGTCTGACGTAGTACCCTATGGATCCAGCCACTCCCACAATGACTTCTTCTGCCTGCATGCTAAAGGTAATTTTTTAGGTGTATGTCTCAGTGCTGCTGACGCTGAAGGTTCTGTTGATGTGAAGCTCGTGGGTTTCTTTCTGCTAAACTAGCCGAGGCATAACTGTTTCGTACTCTGGAACCAATTCCGAGATGTGTAGCTTTTTTTTCAGGTGAATTCTTCCGGCGGTTTACGGGAAGAGAGCCAGCATGGAGGCACTGAGATCAGTGAGGTGGTAGTCGCTGTCAGTGAAGAAGAAGGCTTTTTCTTTGAGCCATAGATCCTTTTTGAGACTGGCATAGACTTAGCCGGTTTGGCTGAAATAGTTTCTGACGGGCTTGATGCAGATGGTAAAGGGAAACAAGTATCCATCTTTGGCCCTTCCCCAGACCGATCGGTCCTTATTCATCATCTTGGTTCTGCTCGTCTGCTGGTAGTTCTCGAGAATCCTATCGTGATATTTGGAGAACAGCCGGGGCATAATTTAGTTGACCTTCCGCCCCAGTAGCTCTCCTTTGTTGTAGCTAAACATCTTCTCGCAGGCAGTGTTCACCTGATACATTATGCCACTTTTCTTTCCATCAAATTATAAAAAAATAACCCCGTTCTCCTCACTACTATGCCCCTCACTGCCAGCCAACACCTCCTACTTCTCATGAGCAGCCGCCTCTATTTTCCTTGCTTCTTCCAATATCTTGAGCCCCTTCTCCTTGTCGTTGAACATCCGAATTAGGTACCGAGCGTAGAGGTGATAGGACTCGATGTTTTTGAGCTGCTTGACCGTCTGCCATGCCTCGTCCACCCCGATCTTCAGAGGGAAAAGAACGTTGGTGAGGTCGTATAGTTTCTTAATGTTGCACTTGGGATCCGAAAGAAAATACCAGAACTCTGCTAGCATAGTGACAGAAACTTCAATTCCATGCTTGAAGGCAGCAATCTCCTACTCCTTCTCCCCCATACCCGTCTACCCGCTGCCCTCGAAGCCTTCAATCTTCTGCTTAAGATAGTATATTCCCCAATCTTTTTCGGACGAATTTCCCTTCCCAAACTCCCTGTTGTACAGCTGCAACCCCTTTGTTCTGAGATGGAAGACCTCCAGCTAAAAATTGGCGATCTCCAGGCGCAGTTCGATCAAATTGGGGAATCTATCGTGCTGATTGGACAGTTGCTGGAGGCAGAATTCTAGTGTTTTTTCCAAAGTCTTGCTGAACCTTTTCTGCTCAATCAATTAATCTTCACGTGAGATCCTCATGCTTTTGATGAACAGCAGGGGACATTCCAAATTTGTACACTTTTCATTGTGATTCTGAATGAGACCCCACAGTATTCTGAACTATGAGCAGTTAGTCTTCAGCTCTGATTTTTTTATAATATCCACCACTTTAATGGTCTGGTTGACCCTCAAAAACATCTCTTCCAAGGTCTGACTTTGATCCTCAAAGAACAGAGCCTGCCATTCATATCCTTTTCTGAACTTGGCACTGTGCAGATAGGTGAGTCCAAGGACAACAGGCATCGAAAAACCCCAGTAATACCAAATGGATCCTGAACTGGTTCCTATCAGCTGCTCGATCAGGGGCATGATCCAGACCAGCCCGCTGGTCCACAGAATGGTAGCTCCCATGATAAATAGAGTGCGACTGATATTTGGATTACAGCTGGCCGGCTCTTTTGTCAGGGCCACGAATATGATGGTGATGAGGAAACATAGCTGTTTGGTGGCTGAGTCACTAGCTGCTAGGACATGGTTGGATGAAACTGAGATCAGAGTTGCATAGATGAATGTGTAGATAACTGCTCGTCCCGTTTTCCTAGGAATAGATAAGGCCATACATCGAGAGAGGGTTGCTGGTCTCGTAGAGTGGGCAGTAACAGTAAGACCTCAAAACTATAGTAAGCACAAAGAGGAGGAAAACAGCTATACATGATATTTGAATTTTGGCGTCAGAGTTGCACCACTGGCTACCCGTGAAGCACTGAATCGTGATCTCAATGTACACTATCTCGGCAGCCTCCAACAGCAACAACAGGTACATCCACACTGTAGCCAATATTTGAAAATAGTAGGAAACGAGAGTCAGCAGTAGGAAAGCAGCCACCGCTGATGCACACCCTATGAATGAAGTGAAGAAGGGGAAGTTACTTTGGATGATGCCGGGGTTGATCTGTATAGGCTAGATGATACAATCTGGTAGAACTGTGAGAGGAAGAGGGCATACTGCAGAAGGAGGAAGAGCTGGTTGAGGTAGGGGAAAGGCTAATATTTGGTGGTCTGCTGATAGGTCAGATTGTATAGGCTGAGGCTGTTCTCTTTCTATCGACGCTACATTTTTAAATTCTATCTTATGCGAATTGTAGCAATATTTAAACTTACATATAGCAAACCAACTAGATAACATATTATCAGAAAAGAAGAGTCAGTAACGCTTCTGAACTTTGAGGTCCCGCTTCCAAGATTAGGATAATTCCTCGTAGTGCGACATGAACTCGTCATCGTAATCCATGATCCCCAACTGCCGAAGGTCCTCCAACTTCAGCATCATCTTCTTCTCCCCTGAGCCTCCAGAGCATTACGCTAATTCATGCCTCCGCACTGTACATGTCGATTCTGCTCTTTACAGCTCCAACTCTCCTGCTAAATATCTATCACAATCCCCTCCCTGGGCAGTATTTCTTGAGGCCGAATTGACAACTTTATCCAGTAGTCTCTCATAGTGGTTTGTAATCTTCAATAATTATTTCTTGTGGATGGTAGGTCTGAGGATGCTTTTTTCGACTTGCCGCTGGATTTATTTTCTTTATTTTTGTAATTCTTTTAAAGCCTTTGAACTGAACTTTGATTAGTTCTAGAACACGCTTTTTTGCTTATCGGCAGATTTTTACTGCCCAAAGGTCTAGTTGAAAGAAAAAAGGTCCTTACCGAAACTGGCACTCGATTCTAGATGGTTTCTGTTCTTCTTGCCAAAAATTGACGCCTTCTTTACCTATCCTATATTCTCCTTCTGAGTTGCCTTGCTCGGCATTGTCTCGGTCAGGTAGCGACCCTTTATATAACTACCTCGAAAATGGTCCGCCATGCTGTTTGAGTGGTTCAACACTCCAAAGGAATTCCTTTGGTTTGCTGACTTTTCTCTTTTGGGCTTGAGCAGGCCCTTCATGTTCCCCTTGATGCTTGTTCTCATTTATTTATCCTTGAGGAAGTTTTCGGTTGATTTTGAGGGAGAAAACAAGGTATTGACAGACTTTCGTTGCTCTTTGATTTTTGTACTTTCTTTGGAGTGGGCTCGTTTTTTCTTCATGGGTGAGAATATAGAATTTCAAACACTTTTCTATGGAAACAATATAAAAATCAAGTAAAACGTTCCATTGTCATTAAATAGTTGCCTGGCTGTTTTTTTGAAAACTTCTGAGGCGAGAAGGTGTGAAGCACCTCTCTCTCTACTTTCGGTGATGTCTTTCTCACACTCATCATATTATTTTTTCTTGAGTGGCTATTGAGCAGTTTCTAATACTGTTGCTTTGGTTTTGCCTAGTGATGCTTCAGGTAGACCTTTTCCTGCTCTGACAGGCTCTAGAGATAGAGAGTAGGGTACGTGGTAATAGGAGTGGAGGTAGGATAGAAATTCACTCTTTTTGATTGGATTTTATTAGAGGTACATGATGAATACACTCATAAGGCTAAACTAGTCTTTCGTCAACAGTTATACCACCTCTTCTGTGATTTGGACCTCCTCTGAGTCACAAGAGGTAAAGATGCATTCCATCTTTTTGAAGAAGTGCTGCTCAACAACTGTCAGCTCCTCACTCTCCTCCTCCATAAAATCCTCAGTGAGGTAGGATTCATTCAGCGACATCTCCTGTGCTATTATATCACTATGCTTGCTCGGTGAACTCAAGTACCTTGACTACACAGTTCGACTGTATTTGCTGGGAATAAGTTTAGGCTTGAATGAGGGTGTGTCTCTTGACAAAAATGTATAATTTTACCGGAGTAGGTTGGCTTTCTTGGCGCTTTTATTAAGCTCATGATCGAGTCGTTCGTAGAAGGGGGTATAATTTGAGAGATAGAGGGACTTCTTACTTCCTATTCGGGACACTTTTTCATTCTGGTACTTTGGCTATGGGCAAAGGTTGACTTTATACTTTTATCTGAGATGCTTTGATCTGCTGTTGTTGTACAGTCTGTCGTAGACCTCGTGCTGAGATGACTCCGTTATGAAGCTGTTCTGGCAAGATTTCACCCTCTTCAATGAATTATTGCTCTTCTTCTCAGCAGAACTCTCTTTCCATAAAGACTACTCCTTTACTGGAGTCTCCATTTTTGATTTTTTGCTTCCCCGACCAGACTCATATAACCTTTCAGTTATTGCATTGATTTATGTAGTTGTGGCCTTCGGTCGACGTTTTATATGGGTTTTGCTCAGCAGAGATATGCCTAAACTGCTTCCCTCTCTGAAGATAAACTCTTCCCTTGAGTTTTGGTTGCCGATATAGGGGAGGGTGGATTTGGTGAGGACAGTATCTGCATATGGTCTGGTTGAGATGGATCCATCTGGCACATTTTAATTATACATTTTGAGAGGCTAAGCAGATTGTGATGACTGCTATGATACAGTCCCTTCCTTTTCATTTTGAAGAGGGGAGAATATCTCTTCGAAGTTGAGACTGATATAAGTTTATTAATCCATTTATATCCCTCAAGTTACAATATCCTCAATATTGCAATCCCATTTAATTCTAAAAATATAACAGGGCAATCACTTCACACCTCCGAACTCTTGATCTTTTTGAGCTCCTCCAGCTTGATCATCTCGAACAACCTTCTGTTGTCTTTCTAAAGCTGGTTATATTTGTCGGCTGTTAAATTTTAGTAAAAGGCCGAGGTGCCAATCGTGTAAATTACAGCAAATTGAGTTGAACACTTCTCTAACTACAACTGCAACTCAGATAGTCTAAAGAGCTCAGCCAAGCCTAGTTGTGCAGTGAACTCCTCGGTCAGCTTAAGGCTGTGCTCAAATTGGTTAGCCTTCTTCTTCTACTTACTCTCCTCCATCTGAGTGGTGGGTTCAACCTTCCTGTTATCCACCTCATCCATCATCTTGTCGTGTATCTTCTTCTTGTACTTTGGTTGATCCCAGTAAGCCGAATTATTTTATATACTCATCTTCAGGTGAATATAAATGTCGGGCTTCTTAACCCTAGGCTGCCCAGCCTCGATGAATAGCGACAGCTTGTCGTAGAGCTCGTGAATGAGCTATAAAATATTTAGGAATTATGGGGACTTTGCCTCAGATGAACGCTGCTTGAAGGCCTTTTAATACTCGATCATGGCTGTCTTGAAATCGTTGAGTTCCGTATAGATGATACCCATGATTTCGTTGATCTATGCCACTTTAGCCGAATCCTAGCCGTACTGTGACTCCCTCAATTTCAGAGCCTTCTCCAGTATCTCCAAAGCCTTGGGCAGCTCTCCCTGTAATTTATGAAGAATGCCAATGTTGTAAAAGCAGTCCCCTGCCAAATTGCCTCTAATTTTGGCAGATTTTCTAAAGCACTCGATAGCCTTTCTGAAGTAGCCTTATTCTGCGTAGTAGCAGCCTATGAGGAAGTAGCAGTTGGAGGCTTCGTAGGAATCTGGTCCGAAGAAGGTGATGATGATTTTGGTGTATAGGATGTAATAGGAGATACAGTTGATGCCGATGGCGTAACACAGATTGCCGATGCAGGAGATGAGGTTCAGTCTTTTTTGGAGCAAATCGTAATACTTTTCCTTCACTGCGTCCTTCTGCTTGATGCTGGGAATAGAACCAATATCCTAAATCATAGGCCCCTTCTCTTTTATGTAATTCTACAGTTCCTGCTTGGCACTCTTCTTGTCATTCAACAGCAAAAAGGTCTTGGTCAGCAGACATATGGTGCCACCGTAGTCCAATTCAAAGTTGGGACTGGGAGTAGCTGCCAATCTTTTGCGCTACAGGCCCACCAACACCTTAGCATCCAGGAGACACTCAGAAAACTGCTTATGACTGAAATTTTAGTAGTAGCTCTTTCTAACTTCCAATATTTTTTTGTCAAATTCGTCAATGGGGGCCTTGTTTTGGAAGCAGTGCTGTTGGTGAGACTGTTTCCAGTGCTCGAACTGATGATCTCGGCTGCAGTAGAAGGCAGCATGGCATTAACTGCACTAAAAGAGGGCCTATTTTTAGCATATTTAGCAAGTTTGGGCTTGTGGACCGCTGACGAACTGTTAGGCCATCGCCGATTTGAATTATTATATTTTCTTAGCAGTGCAAACAAAAGGTGCAAATACCATAAACTTAAATTAATTCTGACCTACCTAATATATAAGTTGAAGCTATCAATGCATACTAAGGTAGTTTCCTACTGGAGTGAGCTTCAGGTCGAAACTGGTGATAATAGATAATAGATAATTATAGATGTAGAATCAAATGCTGTCCATTCTGATGGTCGGTCGCATCTACGAATAGTAACAGGTTTTCCAGGCCATCGAATAGGCCATCAGCATCATCTCCTAGCTCGCCGAGGCATTCTACTACTTCACAGACTCACGCACCAAATCTAAAATACTTGCTAAGCATCAGAAACTCACCTGCCTTGAGTTTGTCCCCAGCCAGCACAATGACCTCATCACCTTCATCATCACCATCGGAGGAGATGGTACCATCCTCTATGCCGCAAAATAGTTCAAAATTAAAATTCCGCCCATCATCACCTTCCAGAGAGGATCCCTCGGCTTCATGTGCAGGTTCAGCCTCGTCTAAATGAAAGAGGTCCTGCAGAAGACTGTCAAATATTATCAGAAGAAAATCGACCTTCCATTTGAAGAGTCCCACCGAATGAGATTGCAGGCCATCAAAATCAACGTAAGATAAGAAGAACAATCCCAAAGCATGAAGGTCTGCATCAATGAGGTCTACATCAGTCGAAGGGGGCATGAAAGAATCACCCTCGAAATCAAGGTCGATGGATAAATATTTACCAAAACTGCAGGCGATGGTCTGTTGATATCCACACCCACAGGCTCAACAGCCTACTCTCTGTCAGCAGGTGGGCCCATCTTGGACAACGGAGTCAATGGAATCCTCATCGTCCCTATTTCCCCAAATAGTCTGTCCTTTAGGCCCATCTGTCTCCCCTCAACAGCCACCATTACAGTTAAAGTATGATATCTCCTATTAAGCTGGACAAGAGTTCGAGGAGCGAGGCTTACATAAGCTACGACGGGCAGTCCATCTAGTAACTGAGCTTTGTGCACGAGTTAGAAATAAGCAAGGCTGAGCACGACATAACATGTACAGAAGGATGAATGCAGTTTTTGAGCCGAGGAAAGACGAGGCCAAGCTACCGAGTTGGATCCAGAGACTCAAGTATTTTTTGGGCTGGAATTAAAAATACAAGGCTCCGATCCACTACTCTCCATAAAAGAACGTGCTGAAAGGATGCCCCAACGACGATAAATGATGAGATAGCAGTTTAAAACAAAGAAAACAATAAGGGATCACATGATGCTGCGGAACTCGTCGCAGTGGTTGAGCATTTTTGCCTGAAATTTTTGAGCATTAGGCTTTTTGCCTTGATAGGACTCCCACAAATCCAGCTAGACTTTGTTTCTGTCAAGCTTGAAAGTCTGTCTGCCCGCATTGGGTCCCAGCTCTTTGTCTCTACATACTCCTTCATACCGACTGCCATCCAACCTTGCTGTATTTGCTTGCTTATCGCTATCCTGCTGTCTTCTGGGAGCCATCCTCCGAAAATAGTAGGCGTCCTTATCCTCGAGAGTATACTTTGGGTACTTTTTGATGGTCTCCTGGTGCCACACAGGTTGCATGCTGATTATATCGTACCTCTGTTTCTGACGATTGTAAATGTCCTTATCCTCCAGCCGAGCAAGGGAAGAAGAGCCAAATGTAGACAGTTGGGAGGCTCCTCGACTTCTTTTGAATTACTATCTGAGCTATGGAGGTGATGGAGCTGGCGGGAGTCGTTCGGTGGCTGGTCCTTTTTGGTAGATAGAGAAGCAGGTATTGTTGATGCTATTGGAGTTATAGGTGGGATTGTGGAGACGGGGCCTTCTGAGATTATAGATGTAGGTTTGAGGGTCTGCCATTTATTATTATTGCTAGAGCTAATATATTTAATAGAGCTAATATATTAAAAACACCTCAAAATTGACCACAGAAATACTTCGGTCAAAAGATAAAATAAATCTAAAATAGCTGTTCTAAAAGAAGAGGCTTGCTCATCTGAATGTAGTAGAGGCATCTTTGCCTCTTTATCATCGATAGACTTTAAATCAGAAACGTGACTTTCCTATATTTTTAATGTATAAGAAATTTGTGCTAAAAAGCTTTCCCTCGGCCACCTTCCCCTAAGACCTGTCCTGCTTCGACCTTCAATAGTTCAAAATTGAGGATTTGCAGCCTAAATAAGGAGAGGCTCTCATTCGGGTCATCTACATCGGCTCTGACCCTTTGCTTAGAACCTGGATATCTGGCGCAAAATCATACCTTGATCCTGTTAGACCTGGCTCCCCAGTGCCCAGTTTTGGGCTGGCCAGGGTCATCAGAGTAGTCAAGCAAAAGGGAAAGAAGACGAGACTGTAGGCAAACGACTGGGTATTTGGGATGTTGACATGGTCACAATTCATGGTATGCGACTACAACACAATTCAAAAATTACCTCTTGACGTAAGTTCTATATGACTCAGCTGGGCGAATAAATGTTCAAGTACCTCACCATCTACGGGCCACCAGGATTCACCTCCTTCTGCTCCATTAAGCATTAAATCCTGCCCTTCAACATCAACAACAGAGCGGGACAACAGAAAGCCAGATAAGATATCAATATTGTTATATCTTCGGCCGCAGGAGGACTCGGGCTGGTGACAGCGGAATACTTAAGCAAGCTGGGATATCGGAATATCTATGGAATTGCTGGCTCTGAGGAGAAATGCCAAATGGCTGTTAAAATGGGATGCAAGGCCTGCCTTAACTACAAAAATTACTACGACAGAGAAGACATCAGAGCGAAGGAGTTTGAGAGTGCCATCAGACAAATGATGAATGGACAAACCTGCGACCTCTATTATGAGAATGTGGGTGAGGACATGTTGAGCTCCATGCTGAACGTGATGTCGGATCACGGGAAAATTATCATGTGCGGGGCAACCGCCACCTATAACAATTGGGGCTCGAAGGAGGGAGTCAGGAACATGGAAAATATAATAAGCAAGCGAATTCAGCTAAAGGGCATTCTGTACTTCGACGTTCCTTTTGGCTAGAGAGTCCAGCTGCTAATGGAGATGGCCTCTATTGATGTACAGGGATGCCATTTGATGATGGAAGGCATTGAGCAATTGCCGACTACTTACCGCAACATGATTCATGGACAGTACATAGGCAAGCCCATCATTCAGCTCTGGGACAATGACCGAATCAACTAACCCGAACCTGAGCAAAACGATCCTGAAGAATAGTGATGTGAGTCTATTGCAATTATCTTTTTCATTTATCAGTCAGATTATGGAAGGTCGAAGGAAAAAAGGGTAATTATGGATTTATTCCCAGAGTGAAGCTTCACAATGCCTCATTTCAACAGAGGGCTGTATAAACAAACACTAATATTAATTAATGTACAAAAAATACGTGCTTAAAGAGTTCCCCAACGCCAACTTTCCAGAAGACCTCTCCTGCTTTGACCTCAAATAATACAAGTATTCCGACCTCCAGCCCAAGTAAAACCAGGCCCTCATTCGAGTCGTCTGGATCAGCTCAGATCCTCTCCTTAGAACATGGATCTCGGGTGCCCGTTCCTATCTGGATCCAGTCAAGCCAGGGTCGCCAATTCCAGGCTTTGGACTGGGACGAGTAATAAAAGTGAACAAGGGTGGCAGAAAGATAAGGCACTAGACGAACGACTGGGTTGTTGGTATGCTAGAGTGGTCTCAATTTATGGTGGCCGACATTCCAATAATTCAAAGACTACCCGTTGACGTACCTCCTATCCTATACAGTTGGGTCTCGGCATGTATAAATTCCTCACCGTCTACGGCCCCACAGGATTCACCTCATTCTGGTCCATAAAAAGATAAATCGAGCCCTTCCAAATTATGGACAAGCAGGGACAGCCCAAAACCAAAGAAAATCTCAACATCGTAATCTCCTCAGTCGCAGGAGGGATCGGTCTCACCGTCGCCTAGTACCTCAGCAAGTTGGGCTACAAACGGATTTACGGCATTGCTGGCTCTGATGAGAAGTGCAAAATTGCCAGATAATTGGGATGCAAGGGAGCAATCAATTACAAAAACTTCTACGACAAGGAAACAATCAGAGCGAAGGAATTCGAGAAGGCTATTAGAGACATGATGGACGGGTAAAAATGCGACCTGTACTACGAAAACGTGGGAGAGGACATGCTGAGCTCCATGCTGAACGTGATGTCAGACCACGGAAAGGTCATCATGTGCGGGGCCACCGCCACCTACAACAATTGGGGCTCGAAGGAGGGAGTCAGGAACATGGAGAACATAACAAGCAAGAGGCTGCTGTTGAAGGGCATTTTGTACTTCGACGAAGATTTCAACGAGAGAATAAAAGTCTTTATGGAGATGGGAGCTTTGGACATGAAGGGATACGATCTGATGATGTTCGGCATCGAGAAACTGCCAACCACCTACCGCAACATGATCCACGGCTAGTATATTGGCAAACCGGTCATTCAACTCTGGGACGATGAGCTCATCGACAACCCTGAGCCTTAGTAGGAACAATGATCCCCTCATTTATCATCAGTACTCCGTGTTTACTCTCCTTCCTCATGACAGAATGGTTGGTAGGATATGACAAGTAATTAATTATAAGGAGGAATGAATCACTTGACGCAGGCATTTGAGACCAGATTTCCATTGAGGGTGTCCCAGTGACTGTCCCACATCATGAAACCTCTCAGTGTGTACTTGTTCTCCTCAATCCACTTCTTGAAGCTTTCAATTATGTCGGGTCTGTAGTAATAAGATGCTCCTCCTGCGCTCGTGGATGCCAGCACTCCCATCATCAGTTTGTCGCCCGCCACTCCCGAAAAGTTAGGAATGGGTTGCATCCAATCCATGATTCCTTTGAAATTTCTCCAATTCAAGTATACATCCTTGAGGTACTCAAGGGAACCTCCTGGAACGTCATACCAGTTGTTGTAGGCCTGAGGTTGGTAGAGGTCGATGACATGATCGGCCAAGCGGATGATGTTGACAAAGTAGTTGTAGGCCTGTCCTGCTGTATCAGCCGAATAGTCGGCCACACCCTGATAGACTGCCACACACTCAGGTGACACTATCAGCAGTTTGTCTGTTCCTATGGCTCCCCTCAGCTCTATCAGCGTGTTGGCGACAGTTCTGGGAGTCACCATATAGCTCTAGATATCAATATCGATGCCATCAAGATCCCACTTGTTGATGATGTCTCTCACTGAGTGGCAAAAAGTTGTGATGCTGGTATTTGAGGCAAATATGTAGGACCAGATGCCGTTTTGGCCACCAACAGAAATTATAACCTTCTTGCCTGCCTTTTTCCACTTCGCATGCTCCTTAGTGGGGAAGTTCTCCTAGTCTAGCACCACAGCTCCACTAGGATGGGTGTTGACGAATGCCAGAATGACGTTAGTGGTCTGGTGATTGACATCATCGTCTTTGGACTGTCCGCAGTAATCGCCTCCGAAGCCACAGTAGAACATGGAAAGGTGGTACTTCTTGGCCTATGACTGTGGCTGGGTGTACTTGCTAAGCCAGTTGATCTTTGCTGCTAGGGCACAAGCGATGAGAAGGGTGATAAAGAGGGTCTTCATTTGTAAGTAAAAATAAAATATCTGGAAAAGCAAATGGCAATCCACTTAAAATCAATAGAAGATTCTTTCTATACTTCAAGCACTTCAAATCCTTTCTACCCTCACACGCAGTGAAACATATTACTTACATTTTGACTCGAAGGCCCACCTGTCTTCTCACGAGTGATAAAAAATCTATTTTTAGAGCATTATGATCGACCATTATAATTGATGGTGAGGAGAGATGAATACATCAGATATGATTTATGTGATCATTTCAAACAGGCGTTGCTGATCTAGCGACCGTTCTCTTCGTCCCAGTGACTGTCCCACATCATGAAACCTCCCAACTCGTGTTTCTCTTTGACCAACCATTCCTTGAACTTCGCCAAAACCTCAGGCTTGAATAAGTATGCCTCTCCTCCTGCATGTTTGGAGGCCAAGATGCCCATCAACAGCTTCTATCCCGCCACTCCGTTAAAGTTGGGAATAGGCTTTGAGCCCCAAGGCGTCATTCCCTGCAAATTTCTCCAATTAAGGTAGACATCTTGCAGGTACTCGAGTGACCCTGAGGGGAACTAATACCAGTTATTGTAGGCTTGAGGTTGGTAGTAATCGATATATTTGTCTGCCAAGTTGATGATGGGCACGAAGTAATTGTAGTATCCTCCTCCTGTCTCAGCATCAGGTACTCCCATGGCCTGATAGACACAAACACATTATGGAGATGCTGTTACCAACTTTTTCCCTCCTAGAGCATTCAAAGCTGTTTTCAGCTGTATTATCATGTTTGCCACTGTCTTTGGGGGAGCCCCGTAGTATTCAATATCTATGTCTACTCCATCCAGCTTAAAACGCCTGACAATGTCAACTAGAGATTTGACAAAGTTGTCGATACTGTTGGAAGAGGCGAAGACCGTTCCCCAGTTACCGTTCTGCCCGCCAACGGAAATCAGCACTGATTTGCCATGGCTCTTCCATGTTTTGTATGGACCATGAGGGAATTTGTCCTCATCCATAATGACACTGCCGTCGTTTTGAGTGTTGACAAAGGCTAAAATAACCAGCTTTGCTCCAGGATTGACATCGTCAGTGGTGGATTGTCCACAAAACTTATCTCCAAAGCCGCAGTAGTAGAGGGAAAGGACAGTACCCTTGGCCTCCTGTTTTGAGTGGGGAAGCAGCCAGTCAAACTTTACTGCTGAGGCCGAGATGAGAATTAGTGCTAGTAGTGCAATAACTTTCATGGGATTTTATATTGCGATCAGAAAACAGAGACTAAATTTGTAAGGGATATGTTGGAAAGCAAATAATAAATATCAAAAATTGAGATCTTCCAGCAATTTAGAGGCCTCGGCCTTAAGCTGAGCAAAGGTGGCCTGCTTGTGCTTGACCTTCTCCTTTATCCTCTTCTGCTCAGCCTTGCCCATCAGCAAAGAATCCACTTCCTGCTTTATTACCCCTCGCTCGTGCTCTAAATCTTGCTCAAGCTGTAATTCCTCCAACCTGCGCTTGTTGGCCTTTAAAATTTCTTCCGTGTTCTGGATTTTTGCCAAAATTAAAGCCTTCTTTTTCTATTCTCGTTCGTCTGAAGAACAAGAATGGTTGTATAGACTTTTGAGTTCCTCGGAAGTCTTGCGGCTTTCACGACGGTTGTTTAGGCTGGGTTTTTGAATTTGGATGTTGTAGCTTTATCTCTTAGATCGATCCATTGTTCCATTTAGATACTTAGGGCTTGGTGAACTCTCTCCTGGCAACATCTGGGAGGGTCGCAGCCTTTAGGAAGAGATAGCCTTCACCTTTGGTATTTCTGACTCTGACAGCTTGACCTCTTCAAGTTTTTTCACACAAGACATGTAGCTAGTCTCGTTATTATGAGTTTCGTGCTTGGAGTGCTCCCTTCCGTCTTCACTGATGGCAGTCGGCTCAAAATTGAGGCCACTGGGAGGTGACAATCTGTGCACATTTTCCTTGCTGGATTGCATCATTTCCTATCTCTCCTCTGTCACTGAAGCATCAATGTCGACCTCCGTCTGAGAATGTCTCTCAGGCTCAACAGCTAGTTTGTACTCGCTGGCGATCTTGAATCTGCTGCTTCTAGCTCCCTCTTTTGTGTTCACCTGATCAGGCTTGATGTCTTGACTCGAGTAGCTGATCTATAAATTCTTCGACAGTTGTAGAGTGCTTTATCGCTTCTCGGCAGGCTGATTTCCAAATGTTGGTAGAACTTCTGTTGAACTTTGAGGTAAAAATACCTAGCTGATAATTTGCTCAACCTTCACTTCTTTCTTGTCAACTTTCACCTCCTGATCATTTTGCTAAACCTTTGATCTTTGTTGAAGCAAGTTGACGGACTCCGTTTTTTTCCTCTCAGTATTGATCAACTATTGCAACTTAGCCTCAGTTTAGGCCTACTGGATGTGGAGGTCGGTTTCCTGATTGAACCTTGACACAAAGACAGGCATTTTAGGCTCTTTGATGGTTTAACAAGACTGGTGGTGTTCGAACCCTTTATGTAGAACGGCACTTATTTGTGGTGACTGATAAATTGTCTTTTGATGATAACTACGATTGTACTTGGGAGTTGCCAGTCCATTGGTATAGCTAAAATTTACTTTCTTTTGGAAACCTGTCTCAATCGGCCTGAAGATAGAATTTTGCTTGACTTTAGGGCGATAGAATATGTCATTGCTACCTTCTCTGTTTCTGGGAGTGCTAAACTTCTTGAATTGGAATTAAGTAGCAGGGCTTGGTGATAGATTTGATTTGTTTTGGGCTTCTTTCTCTCTGCTGGTAGTCTGATTCACCGACTACTCCACACCCTTCCTCTCCTCTTTCCTCCCCTCCATCTGCGATGTTACTCTTTTCCTGACCTGGTGCCCCACAGGCTGTTGCTGGTGCTTCTCATAAACAAAGTCAAATGCTTCCTTAATATTCCTGAATTTTTCCATCTTGATATCCTTTGTTTTTGTACAATTACTCTTTTCCAGCAATGTCAGCAGTTGCCTCGACATCCATTCTTAGCTGATTTGTTGTTAGACTTGATTTTGCTTGGGATCTGAGTGGATCCATACTTTGGCCACCTTCTTTCTGCACAGTTTGTCCCCGACCAGCCACACCTGCTTAGCTGACAGGCTGAAAGGTCCGTATCTCTCAAGAAGGTACTTGACACCGTTGACAATAGGACAGCAGATACAATCTTCTGCATTTTTCTACTCACCAACAACAGCCTCAAGTGTACTGGCTGCATGTTACAGGTAGATCTGTGTCCTGTAGGATACGTTACTGCAAAGAGTATCCGTCCCTGCGTTGCAGAAATAGAGCAATTTGAAGACATTGGGATGATTGAGACCGGCTCTTTTCATGAGGAGGTTGTTATGGAAGGTGAGTTACTCGTGTGTCCTAGCTGTGAGGAGGTGGCAGTCGATGAGCTAGCCAGTGATATTGTTGATGTAGGCGTTTGATCCGTGTGGCGACCAGTTTTTGGCGAGGGAGTGTTGTCCTTTATTTGGGGAGTTTCCCATCTTATAATGATAAATTATATTGCTTTATGTCTTTTCCCACCAACATACTGAACATCAATTAACTTCCTTTTTCCACCCTGTCAGTCCCCTCACTATATATTTATTGTCTCAACTAAAATCAATAAATTTATTATTCCTAGCAACATATATTCAATGGTGGATGGAAGGATATATAAAATACTAAAGATAGATAATACAAATGAAACAGTGTTTAGATCATTTAACGCAGGCGTCGGAGATGACGAAGTTGTTTAACTTGTCCCAGTTGCTGTCCCACATCATAAATCCTCGCAAGGGATAGTTGTTCTATTATATCCACTTCCTGAACTCCGTTATTACATTGGGCTTAGCATAATAGGCAGAGACTCCTGCGCTTGTTGAAGCCAGTACTCCCATCATCAACTTGTCTCCAGATACACCTGCGAAGTCAGCTATCGGGGAATCCCATTGACCGATGCCTTTAAGGTTTCTCCAGTTTAGATATACATTTTTCAGAAAGTCAAGAGAACCACCGGTTGCTCCGTACCAGTTGTTATAGGCCTGAGGTTGGTAGAGATCTATGACATGGTCTGCTAGTTTGATGACGTTAACGAAAAAGTTGAATGCTTGCCCTCCTACATCTGCGGCCACAACAGGGGAGCCTTGATAGACAGTGACACATTCTGGTGAGGTGATGAGCAATTTATTACCGATATGAGCCCTCATCTCAATGAACATGTTTGCTACCACTCTGGGAGTAGCGTGGTAACCTTCAATATCGATGTCGACGCCGTCCATATCGTACTTGGTCATGTAGTCATTGATAGATTTACAGAAGTTGGTGATGCTTGTAGAGCTGGCAAAGACGGAGTCCCAATGACCGTTCTGGCCACCAGCAGATATGATGATCTTCTTGCCTGCAGCCTTCCACTTGTTATGCTCAGCTTGAGGATAGTTGGCCTCATCCATTATAACAGAACCATCGGATTGAGTGTTGACAAAGGCTAGAATGACGTAGGTGCTGATAGGGTTGACGTCATCTGTTGAGGACTGTCCACAGTATTATCCACCAAAACCGCAGTAGAACATGGAAAGCTCGTATTTACCGGGTGTTGAGGGTGTAATATCGGTGGAAGTTCCTCCTGAAGAAACAGGAGTGTCAATTGCTGTACCGCTTCCTGGATTAGTGTTGAGGTTGCCTTCTGTTGATCCAG
>Ga0100378_1001686_pt1 | contig 22790 bp, 17 predicted proteins | sample CryGeymeta201502_FD_81535 | JGI IMG/M metagenome (GOLD analysis project Ga0100378, IMG submission 81535) | Groundwater microbial communities from Crystal Geyser aquifers in Utah, USA - Crystal Geyser metaG 2015-02 | ecosystem: Environmental > Aquatic > Deep subsurface > Groundwater | place: USA... | reverse complement strand
CAGTATTTTTGGGTATCTTGAAGGAAAAGAAGGGATAAATCCTTATGTGTATACCTGGGGCGAGCATGGGCTTATGCGTCGGTCAATTGAAGAGGCCAAGGCCTTGATGGCAGAGGCGGGGTATCCCGGAGGACGCGATCCTAAGACCGGGCACGCGCTCATACTCCATTATGATGTGGCATCCACCGGTGGCCCCGAAGAAAAGGCCTCGCTTAATTGGATGCGTAAACAATTTAAAAAACTGGGTATAGCACTGGATGTACGAGCAACGCATTTCAATCGATTTCAAGAAAAAGTACAAGCAGGTAATGCTCAAATATTTAACTGGGGGTGGGTTGCTGATTATCCGGATCCAGAAAATTTCTTATTTTTATTTTATGGGCCTAATGCACGCCATCCGTATGGCGGCGAAAACGTGAGTAATTATCATAATCAAGCGTATGACAAGCTGTTTTTAGCCATGAAAAACGAGCCCAATGGCCCTAAACGCCAAGCACTCATTAATCAAATGTTAGACATGATTCGACGTGATGCCCCTTGGGTGTTTGGTTATCATGGTAAAAGTATGATGTTGAGCCAGCCATGGACCTCACCGATGAAGTCAGATTTACTGGTCGGTGATATTTTGAAATACATTGATATTGATGTATCTATGCGCAATCGTTTGCGCACACAATGGAATCAACCGATGTGGTGGCCGATGGGCTTGTTTGTGTTGTTGGGGCTTTTATTTTTACTTCCGTTTGTGCATGCTTACGCGAAACAACAACGAAGTGCTGCATTGAGAATACAATCATGATGGGGTATTTTTTACGGCGTATTGTGTATGCCATGCCTATTCTTATGGGCATTAATATTTTAACGTTTGCGCTGTTTTTTATGGTCAATTCCCCTGACGATATGGCGCGTATGCAATTAGGTCAAAAACATATTACAGCGCAGGCCATCACCGAATGGAAGATTGAACGCGGGTATGATTATCCGTTGTTTTATAATCATGAAGCCCAGGGTGTGAATAAAATTCGAAATACGCTTTTTTTCAAAAAATCATTGCGATTGTTTGTGTTTGATTTTGGATTTTCAGATGCAGGACGTGATATCAAGCAAGATGTTTCAACACGCATGTGGCCAAGTTTTGCTATTGCCTTGCCTTCGCTGGTGTTGGGTTTGTTTGTCAACATTGCGTTTGCGATGCTCATGGTTTTTTTTAGAGGGACGTATTTAGATTTAAGCGGGGTGATTTTTTGCATCATGCTGATGTCAATCTCAAGCTTATTTTATATCATGGGTGGGCAATATTTATTTGGAAAAGTGTTACGACTCGTGCCTATATCAGGCTATGATGATGGGTTTGATAGCTTAAAATTTATACTCTTACCGGTGATGGTTTCGGTGATCAGTGGTTTGGGAGGGGGAGGTCGGTGGTACCGTACGTTATTTCTTGAAGAAATGCATAAAGATTATGTGAAAACAGCCCGTGCAAAAGGATTATCTGAACGACGTGTGCTCTTTCGCCATGTACTTAAAAACGCGATGTTACCTATTTTAACCGGTGTGGTGGTGATTATTCCGACGTTGTTTATGGGAAGTTTGGTGTTGGAATCTTTTTTTGGTATTCCAGGACTTGGCAGTTATTTAATTGATGCGATTTACCAACAAGATTTTGCCATTGTGCGTGCGATGGTATTTTTAGGTTCGGTGTTGTATTGGGTGGGATTATTGTTAACCGATGTTTCTTATGTGTGGCTTGATCCGCGTGTGAGGTTTGCATGAATCGTGATTGGCTTTGGAGTGATGGTTGTTTTTTAGGTATTTTGTTCGTGAGCGCGTTATGTATTTTTTGGAGTATGCGCAAGCCACATCATCGAATGGCATTTAAACGCTTGTTTGACAAACCGGTGGCTGTGAGTGCAGCTGTTTTTCTTTCATTTTTTTTAAGCATTGCGGTAATCGATTCAATTCCTGAGTTGCAAACCGCAGGCCACGTATCGCAATCTATGCACCACATGACGTTACTGGATAAGGTTCTTGCGCCGGTGGGTATGGTGGGTGTAAAAGGCGAAACTACCTATTCAGCGCCGCTGGCCCTTACGTCTTATGTCAGTAAAACAGTTTGGGTCAACGGTGTGGCAGAGCAGGTATACCCACGTTTACGTTATCCTTCAGAGTATTTTAAGCATGCGTCGGATGTCCGTGTGTTTTGTGCGCATGTGGTTGAAAAGGCATTATTAGATAGTTTTTTGTGGGTGTTTGCTTTCTCGGTGGTTGTATGGGGTACGCGTCGTGTTTTGACCCAGGAAAAAGGTCTAAGCATCGTGCCAAGCATGCCTTTTTTTTCTGCGTTGGTGACGTTATTTATATGCCTAAGCATGGTGTTTATTTTTTATTACATATCGCGTGAGTTTCATGTGTTTGGTACGGGAAAAATAGGGCAAGATATTTTTTATCATGCGATTAAAAGCGTACGGACCGGTTTGGTGATTGGTTTGTTAACCACGGTGTTTATGATGCCTTTAGCGCTTTCGTTTGGTGTTATGTCAGGTTATTTGGGAGGGTGGGTTGATGATGTTGTTCAGTATGTTTATACCACGCTGAGTTCGATACCGGGCGTGTTACTTATTACAGCCTCTGTGCTTTCGATACAAACCTATTTAGTTAATCATCCAGACTTAGTCTCTAATTTAGCTGATGATGCCGATGCGCGGTTGTTAGCATTATGTTTTATTTTAGGTTTAACCAGTTGGACCACGTTGTGTCGCCTGATTCGCGCCGAAGTTTTAAAATTACGTGAAATTGATTTTGTTTTGGCGGCTAAAGCTTTAGGTACGAGCCGTTTTAAAATTATGACGAAACATTTATTGCCAAATGTCATGCATATCGTGTTGGTGACGATGGTGTTAGATTTTAGTTTTCTTGTACTCGCAGAAGCCGTGCTTGCCTATATCGGTGTTGGGGTGTCCCCCATGACCATCAGTTGGGGAAACATGATTAACGCCGCACGATTAGAGCTTTCACGGGAGCCCGTGGTGTGGTGGCCTATTTTGGCGGCGTTTAGCTTTATGTTTATGCTGGTTTTATCCAGCAATGTATTTGCTGATGCCGTACGCGACGCGTTTGATCCACGACAAGACGGTTAGTAGTTATGGCACACGATGACCTTCCTCTTCGTCGTAACTTTCTTCGTCGTAACTTTCTTCGTCGGGATAGGTGTAAAAAATACCAAGAGACAACGGTAACGATGACGACGATGACGATTGGTTTTCTATATCAGATGAATCATCCGATGAGGACCAAAAACGCTCTGAGTCGGGGTTATCTGAGTAATTGTGATGATTTTCTTCGGGTTCCTCGGATGTTTGTTCTAGTTCTAGAGGAACAGCTGGATTTTCAGTATGTTCAGTTTCTGGAACGACCTGAGCTTTTGAACGAGTAAGCCAATATGATGCATAGAGCATACCAGCGGAACCAGTTAAGATTGCAGCAATATAAAAAGGATTCCAATGTGACCAATAGCTTGCATCCTCATGGTCTGAACTTGGATCGGCCGTAGGAGTACTTGAAGGTAAACTTGTGGGCTCTGCACTAGGATCCGCACTCGGATAGGCCGTAGGATCACCGGTTGGTAACCAAGTGGGTTCTCCTGTTGGTCCAGATGTTGGTCCAGATGTAGGCATCCCCGTTGGATTGTTTGTAGGCAAACCGGTAGGCGATGAACTTGGAACCGCACTCGGGTTGGCGCTTGGATTGGCCGTAGGATAACCTGAAGGCAAATTTGTTGGCCATGAAGTTGGCCATGAAGTTGGCCATGCACTTGGATCGGCACTCGGATAGGCCGTAGGATCACCGGTTGGTACCCAAGTAGGTTCTCCAGTTGGTCCAGAAGTTGGTCCAGAAGTTGGTCCAGATGTTGGTCCAGATGTTGGTCCAGATGTAGGCATCCCCGTTGGCTCGCTTGTGGGCAAACCGGTAGGCGATGAACTTGGAACCGCACTTGGGTTGGCACTTGATGTTGGTCCAGATGTAGGTATCCCCGTTGGCTCGCTTGTGGGAAAACCGGTAGGCTGTTCTGTAGGTGCATGTAGCCACACATTTTCAAAAGGATGCGTGATGGTAATTTCATTTGTGATTTTGACGAGGCTCGTTGTTGGTTTCAAATCAATGGGCGTAATGTTAGCGGTGTTATCTGTGTTCGTTAGATTGACATCATGCGTGATGACGAAGTCATCGGTGCACTCATAAAAATCTAATCCTGGAGGAAGATTTGATGCATCAAGATTAAGATTTGAATCAAGTTTAACTGTGAGCATTTTGGAGCCGAGATTACCTTCATAACTTGCTGTTAGGCCCGTAGCCACAATATTTCCATCGTTATCTAAGGATACCGCGGAAAATATATCGCCCTTTATTCCCGCTAATTTATAGAGTTTGTTGTCATAAAATATAATGGCATCATACGCGCCAACGGTGTTTACGTTACTTCGTCCCACAGCCAAAGGACGATTATTTTTTAATACCATATCTTGAAACATTATATTGCCCGTGCCTGCAACGGTTGTGGCATTGATGGTATGTCCCGTGCTGCTATTCAGTGTAATGATGGTTCCTTGCTGATTCCATGTGCCTGCTAAAGTAACGGTATCACCCTGTGCCCGTATTGCGTTTATGATTAAAGAGGTGGGATCGAGAGGTATTAAATCTCTCACCCAAATCATCTCTCCATTTGAATTAATTTTAAGTATCGATGAATAAAAAAGACTGCCTTTATTGACACCATTTAAAAGATATTGTTGGTCGTTTGTTTCGGTCATGCAGTTAAATGTTACTGTATGTGCCATGGGGTATTGATAAGCAAAATGTAAGGTATTATTGGGGTAACGCCCCACAGCCAGTGAATAGTCTCCAGCAAACAGGAGATCGTTGTTCGTTGTTCCTAGTAGGCTATACGCGCGTGTGGTTTCTGTATGCCCAGTAAATTCAAAACAATCAATGAGTGTTCCATTTAAATGTGTCTCACATAACAACGCATTGGTTTTTGTTTTAGCAATAGCACCCGATGCATAAACAGCATTATCATGATAGGTGTTGGTGTAAAACTGAATATTTGTACCACCAACCAGCATCGCGTTATACGTGAGTTCGCCTTCTGGATTTAATGTCGTTATTATTCCGTCGTAATATGGATGGCCTCGATTATGAGTCCCGGATGAAACAATCGAGCCATCAGGTGTGATAGCTGCGCTCGTTAAGCTGTATGACTCGCCAACTTCACCTTGTTGGAGACTAACCCAGGTATCGTCATGACTTTGAGCACGGGCGCGAGGCAATACACACAATAAACTCATAAGACCAAGGGATGAAGGAGCGAGAAAAGCCGAGGTTAAACAGGCACCTATCATGCATGTGATAGCATTGGAGGATTTCATGATGTTTATTCCTTAGTTATTGGACACTTCCATGATGTTTCTGAACATGTATTCCGTTCCACCTTATTCTTTTGTGGTGGTATGCCAGGTTTTTTAATTAAATTAATTTTATAAGCAACTTAAGAGCACTTTGGTTTATTATGAGCTAATTAAGATTTTTTGTAAAGTATTTTTCCTGTTTTAGACTCGCTTGCAACACGTTTAAGCCAATGAGCGGCCGGGTGAAAGGTAGACTTTTGGTTATCAATCACATGATAAAGCAATTCGATCGACCAATTATAATTGGCTTCAAGAATAACAGGACCTGTGTTAGATATGATGACATCAAACGAGGCACTTCGAATGGGGAGTAAGGTTTGATGAGCTTGAAGACAGATAGATATGGCGTGCTTCAATTCGTTTTTTAACGCATTTGATATGATGGGGTACGGTTTTTTAGGTGTGTTTTTGTTTTTTGATTGAAACACTGGATCAACATCAAGCGAGTCTAAGGTGAGTGGTAGAATCGTATAAAACTGCTGCTCTTGTTTTTCTTGAGGGAGTTCTAATTGAAGGTAAAGCAGTTGGGGCAACGTGCTTGGCTTATCATCTGATTTTTCGGTAATGATACGAACCGTTGTTGTGGGTTCTTTTTGTGAAAGAGCTTTCAGATCGGGATGGTCTTCGATAAAATCTTGAATCAAAAGCGTGTCATGTCGCGAAAATACCTGGTTTAAGTAGGTCGACATTGCTTGTTTATCATGGATATCGGGTTGGGTTATGGGTTTGATATGATAAAGCGCCGTTTGTGCATCATACATAATTAAAAAAGCATCACAACTGCGTGAAGCGTGATTGGGCTTGCAAAAGCGTGTTTTTTTAGCGTACAACATGGATGGGTTCATACGTAAATCTTGAGTTTTATACATCGTGCTCTGCACGGAAGGGAGCCCTATTTTATCCAAAGCTAAAGCAAACGCGTGTTTATCTCCCATAAGTTGAGCGGCTTGTTTATAATGAGGAAAATTTTGGTTTGTATAATCATGAAAATAGGGTAATTCTGCATTGTAAAAATAGGTAAACGCTTGTTTTTTATTCTGCGGTTGATCTAACATGTATTTAAAGTAGTATCGAGGTGCAATGCCATGGCCGAGTGTGAGCTTGAGTAAGCTAAAAAAAAGAGCGGGTTTACTTTGTTCGGTTTTGCTGTGATTCTTTAATGTGGCTCGATAACTCAGTACCCATGCTGTGATGCTTACCCAGCGTAAATAAGAATAAAGATTAAGCATGAGGCGAGCGGGATTTTTGCAGCTTAAGAAAAATAATTTTCGGTGTAGTGCGATCGGGCCTTTCAGCTTGGGGAGCATATAATAGGGATGCAAAATAAAACGTGGTTGCTTGTTGGTTTTAAGTGCTTGAATAAGGCGTTTCATGCAGGAGCATCCGCCCAGTCACACCCATGTTCAAAATGATATTTTAACCAATGATCTAACTGATTTACATGATGTATGTTCTGCATGAATTGATGCATAGCATCTTGGTTTTGAAGTAAGTGATCGGCTTGCTTTTTTAATTTAGGTAAATTAATTAACGGCAATAAATCTGGATGAAGGTCTGTATTTAATGTGGGATTATTTTTACGTGATGTAACACGTTCTCCCATATATTTACTGGCTTTCCAGGTAATATTATCAGGCACAATGCCTGCAATAGCCTTTCGATGGAGATAACGGCCTATGCCTTGTTTATATTTTTCAGAGCTCGGAATAGATAAAAAGCACTGAATCAGTTGAGGATCCAACAACGGCCAACGATATTCAATGCCATAAGACGCCGCCATCAGGGTGCAATTTTCGAGTCGTGTAGAAACGAAGGGTGCCCAGCGGTTTTCTAATGTAAATTGATCTAAATTGGCGTACCCATGATCGAATGCTCCACGTGCGTTGTAGGTTTCTTGAATACCGTAGGCGTGAATTAAATCTTCAGCAATGATCACATCAGGCCAACGCGATCGAAACGCATGTTGCATGCGTCGGCTAATTTTTCCACCATCTGGAGTGGTTTTATAGCATAATTTTGCAAAACGTAGGGCACGCGTAACGGAATTTCCTAATAGATTTTTGTAGAGTGTGACGTATTGCTTGTTATTGAGCAGCTCATACAAATACAAATCGCCGTGTATGCTGGTCACAAATTCATCGCCACCAAAGCCTGATAGCAAGGCTCGTATGCGGTGTTTGGCTGCTAGATCATAAAAAACTTGATGATGTGTGGCATTGCCATGCTCAACAGGGGCACCGAGCGTGCGTAGTGCATGGTTGTATTCAAACTTGTTTTCAAGAGCATCACAGCAAATATAATTATTCGATAAGTTATATTGCTGGCTAACACTTAGAATATGTCGTGCTTCTTCTTCGAGATGTGCAAAACTAAACGTATATAAGTCATCTAAAGGTCGTTCAAAGTATTTAGCTGCATACGCTGTAATGGTCGATGAATCGATGCCACCACTGCTTTCGGTGCCTAAAGGATGGTTGGTTTGAATGCGTGTTTTAATCGCGCGTTCAAGCTGTGCTTGGTACAGTTCAACATAAGCCTCAGATGAGCGTTCACTTATTTTTTTTGTATGAAACTCAAAATATTTTTTTTGGGAAATATCGGTTGGTGTGATGTTGATTTGAGAGGCTGGAGGGAGTTTGAATATTTTGTCATAGGCAGTTTTTTCAAAGTCCATGGATAGATTTGCCAGCAAAAATTTACTGGCCCAAGCCATGCTAGGTTTGACAGGCACACAATCGAGTTTATGGAACATCGCAAGTGAGGTAGAAAAAGCAAACAGGCGTTCATCAAGATAGTAATAAAATGGTTTAACACCCATCTGATCGCGTGCACAAAACATGGTTTGGGTACGTGTGTCATAAATGGCAAAACAAAAATCCCCGAAAAGATGTTGTGTGCACGCTTCAGCGTAGGTTTGATAAGCTTTTAAAATAAGCGCGGTGTCTGAAAGCGTATTGAGTTGTTTGGGTAGAATATTAAGTTTTTGGGCTAGCTCTTCTCGGTTATCAAGCCGTGCCCATGCCGTGATTTGAATGGGTGAATCTTGACCTAAAAGCGGTGTGCCTTCACAAGAACTTTGGACTAACCAGCAATGAGGAGAGGCCCATGTTGTGATGGTTTCATGTACGGGGCTTAGTTTAAGTGATTGCTCATCCAGTTTTTTTTCAAAACGATGGGCGCTCGGTTGCCGATATAGTAAACCATGAATCATAAAGCATGCTCCAAAAGCAGTTTTTGAGGTGCGTAACTGGATACGACTTTAAAGCTTGGAAAACTGTGTCCGCCGGTGATGGCGACGGATCCTGCTGTGATCCAGGCGTGGGATGCATAACCATGCGGTTTATCTTCATCTTTTGCAAAACCAATGTAAAAAACATAAGGGATGTTCAAGCAGTTGCACCAAAACTTAGCAACCATGGCTTGGGTTAAGCAGTTGGAGTCCCAGGGGGTGTATTTTGCGGCTAAAGCAATCGAGCGACGTAATTGAATGGCATGATTGTGTTGAGGTCGTGTGAGTAGCGTCGAAAAAATAGTGTTTTTGTAGAATGTGCCAAAGTAGGGGGCGAGGTATCTTAGAGGAAAAAGATGAATCATCGCACGTGCGATGCCGCATAGAAAAAAATTCAGGATAAATAAGCATTTTAATTTGAAGCGCATGTGTCCAAAGAGGCGTATGTTTTTTTTGAGTACGGCTATCATGAGAAAAAATCCTTTTTACCGTATTTTTTATGAAAAAGATGAATTTTGCAAGTTAAATTAATGCAGATATTATGTCGACAATCTTAAAAAAAAGCTTTAGAGTAGGTGTTCATGGTGAGCTTCTGGATGGGAAGCCCTAACTAATTAAAGCGTGATGCTCATGAAATTACCCACGTCTCAGGTTATTTCTTCATCTCTCCTACTGGAGCAGGCGTACACCTGGGTTTGCGCGCAACGTGACGAACGAAGTCATAACAACAGCATCTGGGATCTTCGCTATCGTTGGCCTACCATCAAGCCATTACTTCAAGAAAAATTACGAACAGGGACCTATGCTTTAAGTCCAGTGCAATCTTATTATATTCATGGCGAATGGGTTAGTAGTTGGAACGCATTAGATGCTTTGGTTTTAAAAGCCCTGGCATTAACCTTGCAGCCCTTATTTTCGCCCATCCATTATCCACATTGCATGCATGTAAAAAATGCGGGTGGTATTCATGCTGCAATTAAGCACGTTAGTCGTCATCAGGACAGCTATCAACACATTTTAAAAAGTGATGCTTATCATTATTATGAGTCTATTGACCATGATGTGTTACTGGAGGCTTTAAAAGAGCATGTATCGTGCCCCATCTTGATTAATTTAGTAGAGCAATATTGCCAACGCGTTGAAATTAAAGATGGTCAATATTATCATTTTAAGCGAGGCATTCCGATGGGATGCCCATTATCCCCTTTGATGTCAGCGCTTTATCTCAAGCCCTTGGATGATGCTCTATGTAAGCATGGTTTTTATGTACGGTTCATGGATGATTGGGTGATTATGGTTAAAACCAAGCACCAGCTTCGTAAGGTGATTCGATTAACGCATCAAATATTAGATAAGCTCAAATTAAAAATGCACCCTGACAAAACGTTTCTGGGCTGCATAAAAAAAGGGTTTGATTTTCTGGGAGTACATTTTGGTGTAACCCCAGGACTGTCAGCGACCACCCTCGAAAGACACCAAACCAAGTTAGCCCAGCGTTACGCGCAAGGTGCAAGTTCTGCTTGCATTGGAGACTATGTGGCACGGTGGACATCGTGGTGTACCAGTGTATTAAAGAGTATGTGTAAAACAACCGAAGATTATCAATCTATGACGCCGGCGGATGACACTGGCGCGAAGCGTCATGCTCACACGAAGGAGAATATTCATGGACAACAATGGGTTAGACACGTCGCTTAATACACGAGAGAAGCAGGACACGGGGAAAAAACCTTATACACCGCCTACTCTTACTCCACTCCAAAATCATTCCCCATCTTCGAAGGCGCCTTTAGCAACCGAAGTTTACAACACCGCCATAATGCAAACCTCCGGGCCCTCCTAGTGGCCACGCGTCAGGCCCCTCACGGTGCCCCTATCTCCATGAGGCGTGATGAGGGAGGGTGGGTGGGGCTTGGAACTTTACGCGAGAGCTCTGCCGCACTGGGGGGGGGGGCTAATCCTGGGGATGGGTAAGGCCTATTCTGGACCTGAAGGGGGAACAAATCTCTTTATAATGCAGTATGCTTACGGTTGTAACGACTATAAACATGGATTTTCATTCGTCCGCTTTAAAGGTGGAAACCACCGCCTTCAGGCGGTTAGCTTTTAGCTAGCAGATGTATTAATATAAAACGATGGAATATCGTTACGGCTCACATACAAAATATAAACTCGAATACCATTTTGTTTGGGTAACGAAATATCGTTATCAAGTACTGAAGGGTGATGTTGCTTTACGTTTAAGAGATTTAACTCGACAAGTATGTGAACGATTTGAAATAAGAATACTTCGAGGAGTTGTAAGTAAAGATCATGTGCATTTGCTGGTATCCGCACCGCCAGATATAGCCCCATCTGAAATTATGAGGCGCATAAAAGGCTGGACCTCTAAAAGATTATTTGAAGAATACCCCGCATTGAAAAAGCGCTATTGGGGACGTCATTTTTGGGCAAGAGGGTATTTTTGTGTCACGGCGGGTGAGCTCACAAAGAAAATGATTGCAGAATACTTGGAGCATCATTTTGAGCAAAATGGTAAAGATGGATTCGATGTTGAATGATACCGGCTTCCAGCCGGTGTAGGGGCTTTTAGCCCGTCAAAGCAACCTATCAGCTTCAGCTGATAGTTGTTAAGTAAATCACATGCTCAAAAGAGCTCAGGGGTCAAATCGCTTTATAATGCTATTTAATCCTGTTATTATCGTAAATCTATGTGAAACTACGGGATCCGAGATATGGCCAGACCACAACGCATTGAATATGACAATGCTTACTACCACGTCATGAATCGAGGAGCAGGGCGGAAAAATATATTCCATGATGATATCGATCGAAAAAACTTTTTAAGTTTGATTGATGAAGCTCACAAACAATTTGGGTTAGAGGTGCATGCCTATTGCCTGATGGATAATCATTATCATCTCTTGATTAAAACACCTCGAGCGAATCTTAGCCGGATCATGAGACATATTAATGGGGTATATACACAGCGTTATAATCGTAGACAAAAAACAGATGGTGCTTTGTTCCGAGGGCGTTATAAAGCGATCTTAGTTGATTCAGATGCGTATCTCTTGCATTTATCTAAATACATTCACCTTAATCCAATGTCAGCTCATTTAGTGGAAACACTCGAGGAATACCCATGGTCCAGTTATCGTGCTTACATTGGGAAAAGCATCTTGCCAGGTTGGTTGTATCAATCGGAGGTCTATGGGCAGGTAGGTAATGCATCTAATAATAAGGCCGAGGCGTATCGTTTGTTTATGAATAACCAGGAGATATGCGATGATCTTCTTGAGTTTTATGGTAAACAACGGTTACAACCGGTGTTGGGTGATGACTTATTTATAAGCAAGCTTGAATTAATCCAATTACCCGAAGAAACCCCTCGGCAAGAGCGTATTATCCAACGTCCAGCGATAAGCCGAATTCTCCCAGAAGTTGCAGATGTGTTTGATGTTCAGGTTGATACATTATTAGAGCTGAAGAAGGGGCGGGGTCGACAGAATACACCAAGAAAAATTGCCATGTATATTGCTCAAAAGCACGGTGATTATCGATTAAATGAAATCGCGGATGTATTTGGATTGGCGCATTACGGAGGTGTATCGAGTGCAATTCATAGCCTTTCTGAAATATTAAATACGGATATTTTGCTTCTTGAGAAGATGAATAATATTATAAAGAGATTCGACCCCTAGACTTCTATATTTTTTGATATTTTTATATAGTACTAGTATAGTAGGATTGTAGTAGGTATTGAATAAATAGATTAAATAAAACCTAGTCTAGTAGGATTTATTATGGCGAAAAACATAAAAAAACAAAATATACCTAACTTGGACCAAGCATTAACGCCAGAGTTATTAGGGCAGGCAATTCATGCAAGGCGTACACAGAGCAATTTAAGCATCGAAGATGCTGCGAGCTTTTGTGGCGTTGCGAAACAAACATTCATGAACATAGAGCATGGTCAGCATACGAGTCAATTAGATACGATATTAAAAATTTGCTCAACATTGGGCATCAAATTATTTATTCAGCCGTGGCAGCTTGACGATGAGGTGCTCAATGTCTGGCAGTGAATATAGTTTAGATGTTTATTTAGGCACAAAAATTATCGCTAGATTAAGGCTCATCCAAGATCAATTGACTTGGCAATATACCGAGGCCTGGCGCGAAAAAGGCTACGCAATATCACCTCATATATCACTTGATGGTGATATTCCTCCATTAAATGTTCAGCGATTTTTGCGTAATTATCTGCCCGAAGGGCAAGGTTTAGAAGAATTGCTTCATGCGTTTAATTTGAGTAAATATAATACGTTTGGATTGGTTCAGGCGTTAGGTTTAGATGTTCCAGGAGCATTGGTCATGCTCATGCCCACGCAACATATGCCTCTTACGCAATTTTTTCGAGAAATTTCTAATAATGAGTTAGAAGAGCGCTTAAATACACGAGATGAGTTTAATTTACTTGTTTGGGATCAAAAACCACGTCTTTCTGTTGCAGGTGTGCAAGCCAAAATCAACGTCTTACTCAATGATGAAAATCAACTGGGTTTTGGTGAAGGTGGATTATGTTCGACCCATCTACTTAAATTTGAAAAACAAAAATATGCTCATTTAGTATTAAATGAATTTATTTCGATGAGGCTTGCTCAATTTTGTGGCTTAAATGTAGCCAATGTAGAGCTAAAACGTTATGGAAAACATCAAGCGCTCTTAGTTGAGCGTTTTGATAGGAAATTTATTTCGATGGAAGATGTTAAGCGCCGTCATGTTATTGATGGCTGTCAGGCTTTAAATTTGTCCCCGGATGATAAATATGAAAGAAATTTTGGAAGTGGGCAGGATGTAGCGCATATTCGAGATGGGGTGAGTTTGGTCCGGTTATTTAAGTTTGCTGAGCAATGCCTTAATCCAGCTTTGGTTAAACAACAGATGCTGGACTGGGTGTTGTTTAATCTTATGATTTTTAACTGTGATGCGCATGGTAAGAATATTAGTTTTTTTGTAGGGCCTGCGGGGATTGATTTAGCCCCATTTTATGATCTTGTGAATATAAAAATGTATCCTGATTTTGATCAAGAGATGGCTATGGGATTGGGGGATGAGTTTGATATGAGTCAGGTTCATGCTTATCAGTTAGCTGATTTTGCTGATACGTGTCGATTGCCTCGTTTATTTGTGGCTAAACGATTAAAGCATGTGATAAAAAAACTACTTCTGCCTTGGCCGGATGATATTGACCATGTTGTGCGTCATGAGGTCGAGAGCCGTTATTTACAGCGCTATCAATCCCTGGTTACAGAGCGGTGCGAATATTTGCTGGCAGAAGCAGATGATATTACAGGAATGTCGATCTAGCGTACCCAGGGGTCAAATCTCTTTATATTGGTATGAAGGAAATGTTATTTCAATTGTGTTCTTCCGGTGACGGCGGTATGACGAGCTCTATTTAAGTTGCTAAATTCGCACCTGTTTTAACGATCTTAACGACAGGAGCAACCACGATGATCAAGAATAATAATGTTACGCCGATTTCATCAGCGTCCAACAATAACACCGTCACTCTAGAAAACGTTCTTCAAGCCCTGCAAGCATGGCGAGATACCAAAACCCCTAATAATCGCACTATCCCGGCCGAGATCTGGGATCAGATTTTTTGCTTAATTGAGGGCCCTACATTAAGACCTCTGCGCTGAGAAGCCACCGGAAGCAATTTATTACGCAATATGTTTTTATTGATCCATCCCGGAATACCATGGCTTCACATGATGATCGCTGTTTAGGCTAATTATAATCGCTGCTCATTAACCCCGCCCGTAGCTGCATTTTTTGAATACAGCTGGCCTTTTTATGTCAATAAATGAAGTTCCTAAAATATTTGTGTGTCGATTATTTTGGATTTTTATCCAAATAATGCTTTCAATTTTAAGCTACAATGTTAGAATGCTTGAAATTAAGTAGCTACTCCATGATAAATAGGAACTTCTAAAATGTCTGAAAAAAGTATCCCAAAGGTTCCGAAAGCTATTGAAGTGCCTTTTATGGCGGTTGTTACAATTTTAGAAAAGTTATGTGATGAAAAGCTTAATAGGGAATATTTCGATTTGGCGATTGAGTTGGCTGCTAAGATCGCCAGAAAACGTCCATCCCCATTTCTATCTGGTAATAGTAAAACTTGGGCTGCAGGTATAATTCATGCCCTTGGGATGGTTAATTTTTTATTCGACAAGACACAATCGCCGCATTTATCATCTAAAGCTCTCTGTGATTGGTTTAATTTGGGACAAAGCACTATTGGCGGAAAAAGCAAAACCATTCGTGATATGTTTAAAATATATCAACTCGACCCTAAATGGTCTTTACCAAGCAGGCTTGATGCTAATCCAATGGCCTGGATGATATCAATCAATGGTTTTATTCTTGATGCTAGACATGTAACTCGAGATATTCAGGTAGCTGCATACCAGGCGGGTTTAATCCCATACATCCCTAGTGATAGGAATGTATGAATTCTACGAACGAATTTAGGCTGTCAGAATGAGCAATGAAAAAATAAGCAAACCAAATTCAGATAATATGCTTCATGACAGCCCTGATGTGCTAATTAAAGATGTCAGTACACTTATTGATGAGGCGAGAGCTCATATTGCCCATGAATATAATTCAACTCAAGCGCTACTTTGTTGGTTTATTGGCAAACGGATTAATGAGGAAATATTAAAATCTGAACGAGCTGAATATGGAGAGACTATCGTTGTGTCCTTGTCAAAACACTTGGCTTTAAGCTATGGCAAGGGTTATAGTCGACCCAACCTGTTTCGAATGATCAAATTTGCTAAGGCATTCCCCAATCGTGACATTGTCTCGACGCTGTCGAGACAATTGACCTGGTCTCATTTTGTCTTAATCTGTGCTATCGATGATGACTTGAAACGTGATTTTTATGCTGAAATGTGCCGTGTTCAGCGCTGGACTGTTCGTGCATTGCAAAAACAGCTTAAAGGTATGTTGTATGAACGGATAGCACTAAGTAAACAACCTGAAAGCGTTATTAAGTATCAATTAGACAAACTTAATAACACAGATGAAATGACGCCAGATCTAACGTTTAAAGATCCCTTTAGGCAAGTCATTCGAGGCATGTTTGGTTTTAGAGAACCAACGGATGCAGATAGCATCGCTTTTATACATTGGTGTATATACGAACTGTTGCCAAAAATGCCGCAAGAGCATGAAATAAAAACTGCGCTGAGAATTTATTATCAATTGGCCAAGATAGAACCATTTTCTGACAAGCAGCAAGCACGTTACATTGACTCCGCCAAAAAAAAATTTGAAACAAACTTATTTAATAAAATAGGTGGTCATTTAACTTCCAAAAATAGAGCGTTTATAGATCATCTTCTTAACGGTGCTACCGTTGATGACGATTTAACTACAAAGTCACGATCTAAGGAAATAAATTTAAATACCCTTAAAAAGGGGATCCCTGGCGCCAAACTTAATCATGTTCAATTTGCTGTGGAAAAATATAAATCCATTCGAACCTTGTGGTTGCCGGATAGTATTACAACAGGTATCTCAAGAAAGATATTACTCAAATATTATGAGCGCATCATGGCCTATTCACCGAGCCATATCAAAGAGCTTGATGAATGCGCTAAATATGCCATGGTCACTATATTTTGTCATATTCGTTCAGGGTTCTTAGCAGATAGCCTGGGTGATTTATTTGTCAAACTGGTTAGGAAGATTGAAAAGTCTTCTGAAAGTTATGTTAATAAAACCTTGGTTAACAAAGATACCATCTATCCGGTGGTTGATATCGAAACCCTGAGACAATTAAAAGAGGATTTAAGCCAGCGTGGTAACTGGTATAAAAAGCAAGTTCGACTTAAAATGCGCTCCCTCTATTCATATGGTAGTAGAACGGATCTTCTCGATTTATTAACACTTTTAAAGTTTAATGCTCGAGACAACGAGGACGTGGCATTACTTGCTGCAGTTAATTTTATTATCAAGCATCGGAATACACCAGGAGACACATACAAAAGTGATGATAAAGTTCCATTAGCTCATGTCATTCCTAATCACTGGCTTGATTTTGTTGTTGAAAATCGTGAGATTTCTATAAATGCGAGGTCATTAATTTCGACAATTCTTCAGTTCAAGAATGATCTTGGCGATTACACCACACTTTTACCAGTAGCTTGCATAGTTTTGTCGCGTTACATATCTCTTCTTCAATTCCATCAAAAACACTCTGTTTGTAATAAATTCAATTATGAAATGGTTGTTTGCAGTGAAGTAAGGAAAAAACTTACCTACAAAGGTATTTGGATCGATGAGGGTTATCGCTATCGTGACCCCAAAAAGGATTTACCTCCAGATTTTGAAGAAAATAAAGCAAAATATTATAAAGAATTAGGTCTTCCAATTGATGTAAGAGAATTTATAAATCCTCTTAAAGATGAAGTGGGTAATGCTTTATCATCATTGAATGAAACCATTTTAGCCAATGATAAGGTAACGCTTTCAAATAAAAATGGTGGCCATATAAAAATAAGCCCATCCTTACCTCAAAAATTACCAGAAAATATTGTCGATTTACACAATGAAATTATCAAAAGATGGGGGCACATCAACCTTATAGACGCTTTTAAGGAAGCCAATATCCGTATAGGTTTCACGCGCCATTTAGAAACGGTCGGAAAATATTCTAATCTAGATACGAATAATCTTGTGATGCGGTTATTACTAAGTTTATATTCCATTGGCAGTAACACTGGGTTAAAACGAATAAGTATTGCTAATCCTGATGCTAATGAAACCGAGCTCCAATATGTCAAACGCCGATTTATAAATCCAACCAACGTCAAACTGGTGATCAGAGAAGTGATTAATGCGGTAATCAAGGTTCGCGATCCAGCTATTTTTGGCAAGGCCACAACAACTGTTGCATGTGATTCAAAGAAACTGAATTCATGGGATCAAAATCTAATGACCGAATGGCATGGTCGTTATAAAGGCCATGGTGTTATGGTTTATGGGCATGTTGATACCAATGCACTCTGCATTCACTCACAAAGCAAGACGTGCACATCCTCTGAAGTAGGCGCCATGATTAAAGGCGTACTTGAGCATAGCACAAAGATGGATCTCAAAGCGGCTTATGTGGATACACACGGCCAAAGTACGATTGGATTTGGCAAAGCGTCTAATGATCGGCATCGAGGATTTTACCCATGACAGAGACCAATCGAACGTCAGTCAAAGAAAAAGCGAAGCAATTAATCAAGCTGCTTAAATCTGAAAATCCTGACTATAACTACTTAAGGGAGGTATTCAGGCAAGTCAGAAAAGAATTGAATGTACAGATTAATACTGGTGCTCCTAAAAAACTACCTCAGGTTCCAACAGAAGAAGAGATTGCTAAATATTACGAAGCGGTGTGGAAATCACGCAATATGCAGCATGTAGTTATGATCAAAACGCTACTTTACACCGGGGTTCGGGTAACAGAGCTAATACATATTAAATTATCTGATATTGATTTTGAGCGATGTCAAATGAGAATCAATGAAGGTAAGGGTAAAAAAGATAGGATAGTTCCGTATCCTAATGGATTTAGGGAAATATTAGCTATTCATGTTGATAATTCGAAGAAAAATAAACAAACCTATTTATTTGAGTCGACATGGAAAAAACCATATACAGACCGTGGGATTAGAAAAATATTGGCACAATACACAGAAAAAGCGGGGATAGAGCACTCCATATCACCTCATAAATTAAGACATTTTTTATTTACTTGGATGAAAAGACAAGGTGTAGATGATGCGCTATTACAACCCTACTCAGGTCATGAAAGTCGCCAATCGCTTGAAATATACTCAAAACTTTCATTAGATGATGCTCAGCCAGTTTATGACAGTAAAATAAAAGACTTCCCTGTTTGAAAAGTGGCTTCTGGTGGCTTCTCAGCGCAGAGGTCTTAATGTAGGGCCTATAAGGGGAAGCCCATTGGGCAATGTAACACGAAGGCCTGGAAAAAAGCGTTAGAGCGTGCAGGAATAGAAAATTTTCGTTGGCATGATCTGAGGCATACCTGGGCAAGTTGGCATGTTCAAAGTGGAGCGAGCTTACAAGAGTTACAGCAATTGGGTGGATGGTCTAGTTTTGAGATGGTGTTACGTTATGCGCATCTTTCAAGTGATCATTTAAGAAGTGCTGCGAATCGAATAGGCATCTATGATGCAGTTAAAGGTAGAAGTGAAAAGATAAAAAAATTAAAAAGTGTGACAAATTTGCTACATGGTATTTTTTAGGGCTTTTTGGCTTAGGTGAAAGTGACGTAACTACTTGATTTAATTAGGATAAATGGTGCGCCCGGAAGGATTCGAACCTCCGACCCTCTGGTTCGTAGCCAGATACTCTATCCAACTGAGCTACGGGCGCACTGTTTTGCATGAACCTGGCGGAGAGAGAGGGATTCGAACCCTCGATGGAGGTTTTGCCCCCATACTCCCTTAGCAGGGGAGCGCCTTCAGCCACTCGGCCATCTCTCCGTTCAATGCAGCGATAGTATATCAGTAATTTTCTTCCGGTCAACAGGCTATTAAAAAAAATCGAACCTTGTGTTATGGTAGCTGTCTTAATTTATGTTTAAGGTGCGTCAGGAGGAATGATGAAAGGTAAGTCAAGTTTACAAGGAAAAGCCGTCTATATTGTAGATGGCGCGCGAACTCCTTTTTTAAAAGCAAAAGGCGTAGGTCCGTTCAGTGGCTCTGATTTAGCGGTTGCCGCAGGTCGTGGATTGCTGATGCGTCAGCCTTTTTCTCCAGATGCACTCGATGAAGTGATCTTGGGTTCAGCCATGCCAGGGCCTGATGAGGCGAATATTGCACGTATTGTTGCCTTGCGGTTGGGTTGTGGCGATAAAGTACCGGCATTTACCGTGATGCGAAATTGCGCATCAGGTCTTCAAGCTTTAGATAATGCTGCGCTTAATATTGCTAGTGGGCGTAGTAACTTAGTATTAGCTGGTGGAACGGATGCGATGAGTCGCGCGCCGTTATTATTTAATTTACAAATGACCGCTTGGCTTGCCTCATGGTTTTCAGCCAAAACCATGCAGCAACGTTTGGGTTTACTACCCAAACTTAGACCCTCGTTTTTAGCACCCGTGATTGCTTTGATGCGTGGCTTAACGGATCCGATTGTCGGCTTAAACATGGGGCAAACAGCCGAGAAGCTTGCGTATAAATTTAATATTACACGCGAGCAAATGGATGCGTTTGCAGCAAAAAGTCATGTTGACCTAATGCAAGCTTATGCCGACGGTAAAATGGGTGAAGTGATACCTATTATCGATAAAAAAGGCAAGGTTTATGATAAAGATGATGGTGCACGTACCGATTCAACACCTGAAAAACTGGCTAAACTCAAACCGTTTTTTGATAAAAAATACGGGATGGTGACCGCAGGCAATAGCTCACAAATTACCGACGGTGCCTGTTTGTTGCTTTTGGCGAGTGCTGATGCTGTTAAAGAGCATAATCTCAAGGTGATAGGTCGTATTGTGGATACCGAATGGGCCGCACTCGATCCATCACAAATGGGATTAGGGCCCGTGCATGCAGCCACACCTATTTTAGAGCGTCATGGTTTGGTACCTAAAGATATGGATGCCTGGGAAATCAACGAAGCGTTTGCTGCGCAAGTGTTGGCTTGTGTTAGCGCCTTTGATGATAAAGACTATGCTGTGAATGAATTAGGGCTTGCCGAACCGATGGGGGCGCCATTACCTGAGAGCTTAAATCAAGACGGGGGTGCGATTGCGGCAGGTCATCCTATTGGTGCCAGTGGTGCACGTATTGTGTTACATACGCTGCGTGCTTTAGAAAACAGTGGTGGTACGCGAGGTATGGCGGCTATTTGTATTGGCGGAGGCCAAGGGGGTGCTATGTACATTGAGCGCACAACGGAGGTGAAAAAACATGCATAATCAACAACAATGGGTGATGGAACCCGATTCCGATAACATCATGTGGCTGGGTTTAGATAGACAAGATGCTGGCACAAATAGTATTAATGATGCGGTTCTAGATGAACTGAATACATTATTGCACGATATTGCCAGTATGCCGCAAATTAAAGGCTTGGTGATTTATTCACTGAAAAAAACGGGCTTTATTGCCGGTGCAGATATTACGACGTTTTCTGATTTAGATACACCAGAGCGCGCGTCTCAATTTTTAAGAAAAGGCCAAGCCGTTTTATCACGCCTTGAAGCGATGAAGATACCTACGGTTGCGATGATCGATGGTTTTTGTCTAGGTGGCGGCATGGAGCTTGCACTGGCCTGTGATTACCGAATAGCGACAGACGCCGATAACACGCGGTTAGGCCTTCCTGAAATCAAACTGGGTATTCATCCAGGTTGGGGTGGTGTTGTGCGCTTGCCGAGGCTCATAGGTGGGTTTAAAGCGTTATCTCAGGTTATTTTAACCGGCTCTATGCTCCGAGCTAAAAAAGCAAAAGCACTCGGTTTAGTGGATGATGTTGTACCGTTTCGCCAATTAAAACGCGCGGCCGTATATTATATCAAGCATCAACCAGCAAAACATAAACCATCGTTTATCGATAGCCTCGATCGCTACGCTCTGGTACGCACGTTGATGGCCAAGATTTTACGTCATGAAGTGTCTAAAAAAGCGCGCGAAGCTCATTATCCAGCACCTTATGCTGTGATTGATTTTTGGGAAAATGAAAGCGGTTTTGACGATCGTGCTTATCTAAAAGAAGCAGACTCGGTGGTTAAACTGGTTACTGAAGGAGATACAGCTAAAAATTTGATTCGTTTGTTTTTACTACGCGAACGAATGAAAGGCTTTGCCAAGCAAGCTGTGGATTTTAAAGCGAAGCATGTGCACGTGATAGGTGCAGGTGTCATGGGGGGCGATATTGCCGCTTGGTGTGCACGTCAAGGACTCAAAGTCACGCTGCAAGATAAAAATTATACCCAAATTGCACCGGCCATCGCACGTGCCGAGCGTTTGTATAAAAAAGTTTTACGTAAGCCTCGTCTAATCGAAGCGGCGATGGATCGCTTGATTCCCGATCCGGATGGTTACGGTATTGCTGAGGCCGATGTGATTATTGAAGCCGTGTTTGAAAATCTTGAGGTCAAGCAAGAAATTTTTAAACAGCTGGAAGTAAAAGCTAAAGCAGAGGCTATTTTAGCCAGTAATACCTCGAGTATTCCGTTGGATGAAATCAGCCAAGTGATGTCAAAGCCTGGACGTTTGGTAGGAATTCACTTTTTCAATCCAGTTTCTCAGATGGAGTTGGTTGAAATTGTGAGTAGTGAACGCACCATGAAGAAAATGACCGAGCAAGCTGCGGCGTTCGTGAATCAAATTTCACGCCTGCCTTTGCCAGTTAAATCAAGCCCAGGATTTTTAGTCAACCGAGTTCTTATGCCGTATTTACTTGAGTGTATTCAATTACTTGAAGAAGGGTATGCGCCAGAAGTGATTGATGAAGCGGCCAAGAATTTTGGTATGATGATGGGGCCGGTTGAATTAGCCGATACGGTTGGACTAGATGTTTGTTTGGCTGTTGCTGAAAACTTAATTGCGCACTTTGGTGGCACGGTACCTAAGCGGATTCGGGATATGGTTGACCAAGGTCGCTTAGGACGTAAATCAGGCGAAGGCTTTTATCAGTATAAGCAGGGCAAGCCTATCAAAGATAAAGCAACGTTAAAACAAGGGGTTGGCCGGCATCATGAGGAAATTGCCGATCGTTTAATTCTACGTATGGTGAATGAAGCGGCGGCATGCTTGCGCGAAGGCGTGGTTGCCGATGCTGATTTATTGGATGCCGGTATGATTTTTGGCACAGGGTTTGCACCGTTCCGGGGTGGCCCCATGCATTATGCGAAAGCGTTTGGTCAAGATAAACCATCATGGCTGCACAAGTCAGTCGCCCTCGATGATGAAAATACAAGCCACCAACTGCATTAAATAAGACCAATCTGATATAATACGTGAAGTGCGAGTTACCTCAAAGTAGTCGAT
>Ga0100378_1001674_pt1 | contig 22932 bp, 25 predicted proteins | sample CryGeymeta201502_FD_81535 | JGI IMG/M metagenome (GOLD analysis project Ga0100378, IMG submission 81535) | Groundwater microbial communities from Crystal Geyser aquifers in Utah, USA - Crystal Geyser metaG 2015-02 | ecosystem: Environmental > Aquatic > Deep subsurface > Groundwater | place: USA... | reverse complement strand
TTTCGGATTAGCTATCCTGAGGTTGTCCTCTATCGTCATGGAGAACAGCACGGGTTCTTGACCAACAAAGCCAATTTTTCTTCTTAATTTGCTTATGTTGATTCTTTTGATGTTGTGGCCATTGATAGTCAGGCTGCCGCCTGTGCAGTCATAGTATCTGAGAAGCAATTGAACTATTGTGCTTTTGCCGCTGCCGGATTCACCAACAATTGCATTTACCTTGTGTCTGCTGAACTCGATGGAAATATTTTTGAGAATGTCATTTCCTTACGATTAGGGGTCCTCATCAACTTTTAGATATCGGAAGCTTAGTTTGTTCAGACATATCTTTTTTATTTTTTTGATCTTGTGGCCCAATTTCGGCTCAACCAAGGTCTTTTTCCTGTGCAACAGAGACAACAGTTCCTTGAAGGCCTCCTTGCCCTATGCCAGATTCTTGAGAATGGGAGAGATCTGCCCAAAAGCAGCTCCTCCGTTGACCAAACAAAAGAAAGTACCGAGGATATCCGAAGGTCCGTACTTTCCAGAATCGATGTTCCATTTTAATATTTCCTTTCCAAGGAACATTCCAAGTGCATATATTCCAAATTGTGTGAGGGTAAAAGCCGCCACAAAAGCTGACACCAAAGCAATGTATCTAACTGCTCTCTTGTTTCCATTTGACAGGGCAGTTTTGAATTTCTCAGCTTAGAATATTTATCCTACCAAATACTTGACAGTCCTGATCCCTGCAAAAGCCTAAGTCAACACAAATAGTACCTGTTAAGCAACACCGCTGGCCTTCTAGTAAGAAGCATTGTTGATCTTGGCCCTCAGTCCGTAGGATCGCATGAGTAAGAAAGCCGTGTAGATTAATATTGGCAAAACAGCCATCAGAAACAGACTCAATTCCCAACAATGAATAAAGGCAAACAGAATAGCAAAGGCACTCGTGAAGGTGGCGCTAATTAGCAAGGCTATTTTCTCACCAATGGCATTCTCTATTGTGCTAATGTTTTTGGCAACTTTAGCTGCCAACTTTCCCACATCAATCGAGTCGAAATATGCCACCTCTTGCTCCAGCAAAGTCTGGTAGTATAACTTCTTTAAACGCATGCACTGAGTCGAACCTGAGTAGCTCCAACAGTATAGTGCGATGAAGGCTGAGTAATAGATCAAATACTGAGCACCCAATAGAGTGATCCGATGATGAGAAATTTGTATAGAATATCGAGCCCTTTATCGACTGCAGTGTCGGGGTTGGTGAAGAGATCGGTGATTTGTCCAAAGAAAAGCAGGAAGAAAGGAAATGCTATCCCGGCAGCAATAGATGCTAGGCTGCCACCAGCCATGAACCATTTTTATTTTTTATCGCTGAATCCAAAAATGGTCAGAAATCCTGCTTTTTATTCGGGCTGCAGTTCTTCCTAATGATTCTATTCGTGCTATGCTAACAATGGTGCTTTGCTTTCCATATATCTCTATTAATACTAATAATATCCCAACAATCCCAATTCATACAATTAAAGGCATATTTTTAACATCATACTATTTTAATCATCCTCACAGAAAATAATTAGGAGTCTTCTTTATTATCTACTCCTCACCTCTTCGGGGGTAAGGGTCGAAGCGAGTGTAGCTCTAGGACATGTTCTAGTCTAACTCTAGAAAAGCAGCTTGGTTGTTGCAACGGTAGCAATAGTTCGGAGCACTGAAAATTGTGGCGATGCTGTTATTGTGCTTCAGCTCGTACCCTTGGTTCATTAGCTGATGGGCTCGAGCCACCATTTTTAGCTTGTTTGTATAAAGGAACTTCTAAGTTACGTCCTAAGTCGAAAAAAATGTACCTGACCGAAGAGAAACCCGGCACCTCGAGGACTGTCTTTGAAGCCGACAGCCACATCATCAGGATCACTCCAGAGCAAATCAGATCCTGCCCCATTTTCGGGCACTTCTTGTACTCTCGGCATCTTTCTGATGTCGTCTAGTGTATTGATAGCAGGTGAGAGACCTCCATGAAGACAGAATATTTCTTCCTCTACTACGGCCGTCATAGGAATGTAGTCAAAGAGGGTGGTAAACATGACCCAGACATTTTCATTGCCGAATTTTTTTTGGCATTACTCGTAGAAGCCATAAACTTGTGTGATTCTTCTTGACTAATGATTTCCTCTAGTTAGATGGATGCGTTCGGGATATCTGACTTTCAGTGCCACCAGAAGGGACACAGTTTAAACTGAGTAGTACCCTCGATCGACAAAGTCCCCCATGAAGAGATAGTTGGTGAAAGGCGGGTCACCTCCGATGGTGAACAATTCGATGAGATCGTGAAGTTGTCCATGGATATCTCCGCAGATGGTGACAGGTGCTCGAACAGGGACAGTGTTGGTCTATTCCGAGAATATAGCGGTAGCTCTTTCGGTGATCAATTTGACTTGTTTTTCAGTGATGGATTTGAAGGTGCGGAGGTTGTCGATAATGGTGTCTACCTATGCCTTGTCACTCATATTTTAAATTATATAAATTTACAGAATAAATAAGGAATGCTGAGCGAGAAGGAAATCAGGTCGTTGATATCTATCGAGTATGAGGATGATAAAGGGTAAGAAGGGTAAAAGTAGGAGAATGAATTAGGATAGGAAGTAAGTGGGTAGCAAGTACTGGACATCAGTCATCAGGAACTGCGCAGGCTCAAGTAAATTCCTCTCTCCAACTACAACCTTCTGAGAGTCAACGCCAGCTACAATTTTTTTAAGTAGTTCGGGCATCTGAACTTCAAAGAAATGTCAGATCAAACAGAAATTACAATACGCTGGTTGGATCTCTCCTTCAATTTTCTCAAATAAATCGATTCCTCATCATCTGCTTGCCATATGCTCAAATACCTGAGATATCTCAACGTCAGCGCAAATCGCATTGAGAGTGTTGACTTCAAGGAATTACAAGTCCCCCATCTGCAAACTTTGGTACTTGTGTTCCTAGCTAGAATATCAACAACAACAAAGTGAAGTATTTTTTGCACTGCCCCTAAAGCTTGAAAGTGCTGAGTGCAAGTAACAACATGCTTAGTGCCCTGGCGTTCACGGGTGGACAATCCCTCAATATATTGACTGCCAAAAACAACCTTATCAAAAAAGTCGGTCTATCTCTGCCTTTGCTGGTCGTGTTTGACATAGAAAACAACAAATTGGAGGAAATCGATATGGCCAATTAATTGCTTGCTGGTAGTCCCTAGCTCCTATCTATCAACCTACGAGACAATCCGATAAGCAAAAGCAGGTAATACAAAATATCAGTCCTAGATAAATGTCCCCATATCGGTCAAATTGACGATATCGTCATAAGTCCCTACGTTCGCTAAGGTTTCAAGGTTATCAAAGCCTAGGAGCAGCTCGAATAGATGCTGGAAAGGGTAAATAAAAAGTATGAAATGAAGCTGAAGGAGCAGCAAAAGATAAAAAATGAGCTGGTGAAGAAGGTGAAGGAGCAAGTGAGAAATATATAAGAGCAATATGACAAAGGAGTCAGGAATGAGAAAGAGCAGCTGGAGATCTTAGAGAAGGAGGCTAAGAAAAAGCTGGCTAGAAACAAGATGGGAATTATCGGCGAAACAGTATGAAATGAGTCTATCCATAGAGCAAGTTCAGATAGAACTATGGGTCGTACACGGGCGAGCATGAGTAGGAGGAGAAAACTGCCAAGAAATAGAAATAGTAGCTTCAGAAGCAGCATTTCATAGAATACCTAGATTTTCTAAACAAAAGGAGACCCTATTCGAGTCATACACCTAAGAACCGAATCCGCAAGCCAAAATAGATTCATTCCAAGAAGGTTATTGAACCTTCATAGCCCTCTTTGCAAGAACATCAATCAATGTCATAAATGAGTTAGTCGGCCTTGGCTGATCTATAAGGAATAGTTTTGTTCGACACGAAAGCTGTCCCTCCTCTGCTGAGGGAATACCTGGTTTAGGAAATTGAAATGTGATATTTACAACAAGAAATGTGTATAATATCAAAAATATTGGCTTTCTTCTTCCTCCATTTTTTCCCGAAAAGCCACCACCAGTTCCAGCTAATTTTAAGTGAGGACCTCCTCCAACATTTATCTTCTAAACCTAGTCAGACACTCAATAGCCTTGCTTCTCAATTTCAATGACTCTTTGCTGTTTCTGTAAACATCGGCAAAAGTTTAGCAACAACTATGCACAAGAGCCTCATTTTAATCAATTTCAAGAGAGGAGGAAGATTGTGCTAAAACATCCATAAGAAGCAATTGATGATGTTAGTGGGTGACATGGAGGGATATGGCTGTGATTAGGGCATTGGTGAATGCGGGGTTGTTGCAGTTGGCCATTTGTTCAAGGATGATGCTGTATTCTATGATGAGTTCCTCGTTATTTAGGAACTCGAGTACAGATAGCAATTATGTAGACTCATTCTATTCCAGCTCTTCTCTGTTTGAAAGAAACAGCTAGCCTATTTTGGATAAATTCACCACCTTGCCTTATTTGATTTTTCTCACCTCAGCAGCAATCCTTCCTTTTATGGTTGTCCCTTCCTTGGCAATTACCGGCTTGCTCCTTCGATCAGCCTTCAAAGCTCTGATATACTCCATAATAGCCTCCTTTAAGCTCTCATCAATTGATTCTGCTAGCTCAATAATTTTGGAAAGAGTGCGATCATCCTGACAGAGTAAAGCAGTCAGAACATCCTCGTGGTACTTGCTTCTCAGCTGAGAAATGATGGCTAGAGCTGCTAATTGAATTTCACGTTCTCGAGTGGCAGAATTGCGAATGTGAAGACAAATTAATTTAACTATCGCTGGAACTTTCTTAGATTTGGAGTGGTTAGCGAAGAGATGGATGAATTTAAGGATGGTGTCCAGCAGAAGTAGTTTGTCCTTGCTGACTTTCAACCTGGTCGATACTTCGGCAATGCGGTAGAGGAAAAGAGTAGGGTTGCACTCAATTATCTACGGGAGCAGTCTACGGCTCACTAGCTCTGTCTTTGCAGCCTAAATATTAACACAATCATACCTGCTCAATGATGCCGACACAATGCTCCTCAACATAGCTGATCACCTTTTCTCTACTGCTTTATCGAATTTCCTACATGACCAAGCACAGTAATTAGCAGGAAGACTCACTCATTTTGCCTCTCTTTTAGCTGAGAAAAGGTGCCAAAGTGCTGATGCACTGACAGTAGAGTTGATCGTTGTTGATAACTGATAAGCCCTGACGGAATAGCATTTCGGTGATCGATTTGTAGGCGATCTGAACCATGGCCCAGCTCTGCCCGTTGTACAGTTGTTCCAGATAGAACGTGAAATTTTCGTAGGTAAGTTCTTATCCAAGGGTTTAACTGACCAGTTATACCTTTGATTCTGCTATGCTTTTTTCATTACCGGCCTGAAGAAGTGAGGAGTGGTTTATTGAGGAGTATATTACCCGGGGTCCTAATTATTTTCTATTCGAGCCCTATTTTGTGATCTCGTATCCACTTATCTTGCTTTTGGCTCTGCTGACCTTGCTTACCGAGGTGCTCCTATTACTTATAGCAACAAGGACATTCTATTTCTCTAACTAACCAATATTCTCCAATATTTGCCTCATGTTTTTTCTGACCTTTTCACATGCATCCTCCAAACCTACCTTCACTACTTTTGCTTAAAATTATCTCAATTGCTCGTGGCTGCAGTAATACATTGAGGTCGATATGTATATGAAATACAGACTGATCTTCTCCCTCACATAGCTGCTCTTAGAGGTCAAATACTCATCTTCCAGCACTCTGATGTATCGGACTTGTTTGGCCTTTTCTTTGAAGTCAGTGTGAGAAACGATGCACTTGATTAGTTCGTTGGCAGAGCTGGCCACAACTCGATTGCCACTGCCCAGCAACCGAATCAGGCACTAGCTGGTAATGAGGACATTGGCAAAGGTCAGCAACTGGTTGCAGTTGGCCGAAAACAAAGCAATGAGGTATTATGTGAAGACAGTGACAAACTGTGTCCTGGGATGTTGGCTGATCAGGAGAGCAGCCAAGTCAGTAGAGAAGTTACGATGTGTAATAAGTTTGACGATGGGGGGTGTGATAGGCAATCCTCGGATGATTTAGATTTGCTGTGACCAGTTGGCATGCGAAAGTGCGGTTAGTTGCTGTTGCAGTTAGCTCATAACAATATTTGAAATTATAGTATATCCTTATAGATCATTGAAGCCATGACAAAGGAGCAAATAAGAAGAGTTGAATTGTTGTGATTGAGGTTATTTCAATTAATTCAGTAACTCTCAAGATAGTTCATAAATTATATTTGAACAACAGCTTACTCAATCCATGAGAACTGAGGTTAACAGAGTCATCAAAACTGTACCTATGACACCTAGTCGCTATCAGTTGGCAGATCTACAGGTTAAGTAATTGCCCTTGAGATCTAACTCTAAGAAGAGCAAGCCCAAAAAGAACATCAGCAGGAGTAGCTCCCGACAAAAAAATAGAACCAAAAAGACCCCGCAAAAGGGTACTATGCTTCTCAAGAACACTCCCAAGACCCTAAGAAAATAACTGCTAGCAAAATAGAGCAATGAAAAGACACACACCACGTCTCAAGATAAGACTCAGAAAAAAGGAAAAATTTTTGTCAGGACCCAGACTCACGGCAACATCCGGTCCAAGAGCAAGAGAAGCATCAAAAGAAGCATAGACAGCTAAAACTAATAAACCATGGTTGAGCAGCTCAAGGCAGAAAACCATTATTACAGGCAGGCCTACCAAACCTCCAAGCAAAGTTTATAAAAAATGAAAAAGGCCCTTGACTAGGAAAAGCAGCGCAGGAGCACTGAAAAGCAACTGTATCAGCATGAAATAAGTTCGCTCAAACGAAAACTGTCAGCTGATAAGATACAATTCGGGCATATATTCACTTTTGATTCATTTCAGGCGAAGGGAGTAAGCGACATGATAGTTGAGGTGGAGAATGAGAGTTCTACTTTCAGTCAGATGGTTGTTGTTCGTGATGAACTGGAGGTACCTGAGCCAACTGCCAGTTTGGCCTCAAGTCTATCTGTCAACTCGAAATGAATGATTTAATCATAACCTTAACCTTCATCAATCAATCATCTTAGTCCATATACGTCTGCAGCAGCTTTTTCTTCTTGTCTGCATCCTCTTTCCTTACCAATATTTTGAATGCTCCGCATATCGGTTTATGATCCGATTGATAACAATCGATGTCCCAATACTTCAAAATCGCCAACTTCTTTGAATCGGTGCAGCTGAAAAATATGCGATCACACCAGGCCGGTGTTCTTTTGATATCATACATCTTTTCCTTCTTTATGTATTTATAGGTGGGTAAAAAATATATCGTGCCCTCGCTGTACATGCTCAAGGAGCCGCTATTATTGTTGAGGTAGTATTCGTCTTTTTGTAGAAGAGACTGGAGGTAGGTCTGAATATCAGATTTTGTCAGTTTCTTCTGAACATCTTGTTTCTCGATAGTGTAAAGGATCTCCCTGACACTTTCATTCTTGGCCTCTAACCTGAAGTTCATGTCCCCTATGAAAAATTTAAACTCACTTTGGTCAAACAGCCTTCTTTTGGCTCTCTAATTCAAAGCGTCATTGTGTATGTACTCAATGTCCTGTAGCCTGAGAGCAGCAGCATTTTACCCAGCAGTCAAGTGGCAGTTAGCCAACGTCAGGTATGTGTTATCTATTTGCATAAAAAGCATGATAGAGCCTTTGTTTCCTAGACTGTTGTTGAACCCTGTCTTGACCAACGTCCACTCATGCTTGTAAATTCTGTTGAAAAGATGTCCACTAACATAGACAAAGGTGGCAATACCGACCATATCATTGCTGGTCAAATGTACAAACGTCTTTCCGAGATCTTTTCCCACATCGCTGAGATGCTTCTCTATCATTTTTTTCCACCTTCCGACAATATTGATGTTATTGCCCATCAGTACATTGAAACTGCTCAACTCGACCATCTCTTGCAGACAGACCACAATCATATCGGTCTTATCGATAGGAAAATTGAACAGTTTATCCAGATCCCTTGCTGTGATTTTATCTGGGTCAACGATATTGCAATTCCAGGAGAGGATATACATGACCAATTATTCATAATCGTTGTATTTTGTCTAATCCAAGATGCTTTTGGTGATGTTGTCGTCGAAGTAGGAAGTTTTGGAATTCTATTCCTTGAGTCCTAAAAGGACATCAATGCATTATTGCTTGAAAGAATCGTTGACGTTGGATTGATAGTAGCGGCCGATGGATTTGAAGGACTATTTGACAAGGTTGAAGAAGGAACTTTATTATCTCTTGGTGAGATGAGTTGCCACACTGTCGGTGCCACTGTAGATGAGACTGATTCTGTTGCCCAGTTCAGCCCAAATTTCAATAACCGCATCTTTATATTATTTGCTTAGTTTCAGCTGCTTCTCAGGCATCTGATGATGCGAATCTACCTAATTTGCATTCTTACTGATGAAAACTTCGACCTGATGAATGAAGATCAGACTGATTCTGGACATGATGACATTCGATCTATCTAAGCAGTCCAAACAGTTGATTCTTGGCACCCTGAATCCAATCATTTATACGCTTTTTGACGACAGTAAATCTTGTTGGTATATCGATCGATGCAGAAGAAGTTCTGGTCTGGTGCGAAAAAGCTCAGATGGTTGTTGATGAACCTGTCGATTACTAAGTGCACAGAATTTTCTTTGTTTTTTATTTATTCGTTGAAATCGTAGTGAATGTAGTGCTAGCTGGGCATCGTTTTTCGCAGGTAGTAGTCATATCTCTGAGTTGAGGTTATTTATTACCTTTGATAGATCACGTTAGGACTAGCGTTTCTCGGACAGGAGGTTGATCAGCACGAGTTCAGCTTCGTACTATCTCTTCAAAAATTACAAATGATTCTAGAGAACTAACATATTTTCTTAGTCAGGGTGAGAAAATTTGATGGGTGCTCCAAATCCTTCCTGCTGCCAGAAAATGGGCACACTGCCTCTGACAGCCACATGCGTCATCATGTAGTTATGACAAATGAAGATTTCCTCAGTTTCAACAAAATTTGCCACATTGAAGTTGACGTCTATTCCTCGACAGCTAAATCTCGTTCCTGACATGTGTTTGCTTCTTCTGCTGATCACGCAGTAGTAGAAACTAAAAAATTCGTTTTCGCAGTAGAGCTACTTAACATGTCCCTGAACTATTGGGATTCGCCAGCATCTGGGTAGTCCATAATGACTGAACATTTGTAGCATATGCTCATTCCAAAAATACTTTCGTTCTGTTTCCTTCTTGTCATTTAACTTTTGCTGGGTGAGGGTGATGTCACGGTGATAGCAGAAATAGAAGTGATCTTTTATGAGACTTTAGCCTATTTCCTCAAGAATTTTTTAGTTTTCGGATTGGTTGATGACCCGATATAGAAATTTATGTTTAAAAGGGATAAAGTTGACCTTGGTGATGACGAATATTTTTTATGTGTTGAGCGTGGCGACAGGTTCAGCTTGAGCAGCCGTGCACAGATAAGGTTATTGATTGACAATCATTATGCCCAGAAGGAGGTACAAATCTTCTTTGGTTTTCTTCTCAGAGGTGTGCATTTGCTCGTTGTATCTATCTTCAGTCAAGATAGTGACCTTAGAAGTAAGGCGATTGATCTTGATGTAAGATGGATCTTTGAAGTGTGGACTGCGAGATTTAAGCTGTGTGGAGGTGGGCGTACGTAGAAATGTGTGTCTGTCGTGACGAGGGAGTAGGGTGGTCGTTTGGAGATGCTGACCTCCATTATATTTCTGCAAGTTATTATATTAATAGTCATAACTTATCACATTGTATCCTGTTAAAGCATCAGAAAAACATATAGAATCACTACCCGCATTACACAAATTTCACTTGTGATTTTTTAGTCATCGATACCTCTCTACCCATCAAACTCAAGGCTCCACTGTACTTTGATGAGGGAGTTTGTTCCTAGGAAGTGCCAAGGCTATGCACCAAGGAGTCATTATCGGTTTTGTATAGATTCAGGCGATCGATAGTTTTGCTGGTGATCCAGGGTCTGGCATTGTCATGAATGCTGTTGTTGGAAGGAATATCGCGGGCTGTGTGGAAGTGTACCTTAGCTCTGTTTTACTTGTTCTCTTCTTGCTGCTAGAGCTACAGAATGCTGATTTGTCGGGTGATTCCATTGACTGTATGATTGCTTGAGGTTCTCTTGTGATTGCGACAGGCCACAGATATGCTCAACTTATTGGTCAGCTCCTTTGATGTCAGAAATTTACCCTCAATAAGAGTGTCCTGGCTGTACTCAAAGCTGTTCTCCTTTGAAGGATTTACAAAAATGTTCTCTTTCTTACATGGTCTTGACCCCTTCGATTATTGGGATTATTGGGAGGCCCTGCTCTCTGATCTGGCAAGAGGTTTGGGAGTGCTAGGGATGACCTGGGAAGCTTTGAAGTATTTGACATTTTCGTTGTAATTTCTGGCGGTCTGAGGCCCCTAGATGTAGGAGGACTTATTACCAGGTAACTGAGGCTTGACTACATGGCTCATGTTACTTTGATTTAAGGATTCTTTTGAGACACGAGTCTGATTGAGGTAACCGAAACAAGCAAATCCATTTGTTTGAGGAGAAGCAGGCCTGGTTTGTTTCTCAATTGAATTTCGATAGCTTTGGATGTGAGTGGAATTATCAAGACTTCCAGAGGTGGTCTCCCGATACTCACTTTTATTGGCACTGTTTCTACGCTGAAACTTCAGAATATTCAATTGTTTTCTCCTGAGCAAAGCTGCCAGATTGTTGCTGATTTCGATGTTGTGTCTACCACAATAGGCCGTTAGCTATTGTCTTACAACTTCGAACATATCGTTTCTAACCCTGAGTGACAACACAAGTACTTGATATTTTTGAGGAATAATCTGACATGATCGATCGCATATTATAGGCTTAAATCTGGAAGGGCCATTTCTTCAGCCATTTTCAATATTTATTCAATTATTTATTTGTACTATCTTTCCTCGAATTCATTGTAAAGAATGTTGCTTTACACTTTGTTGCTTTTGGGATTCGAGTTGATCCAGCCTTTGACCTAACCTTTCATGCTAACAAAGCAGCAAAAGGGACTGACTGGAATTCTTGTAAATATTTTTTTGATCTGCTAAAAAGCAGTCAGAAGGGAGAGAATCGCATAGATCACCTCTTCCCTCCTAAGACAATGTGTCAATTAAACCAATTTGCAGGCATTCTTTTCAAAGGTAATAACATCCTCTTGTTTATCCCCCAAAGCTTCCAACTATTATTTGAGTTAGGTTATAGGCATATAATCTTTGCTGTTGTTTCCGATGTACTTCTGCAGAATTTATTATTGTTGGAGGTATGTTTAAGCTTTGAACTCAATGGCAGGTATGCAGTCATGCTTGTGTTCGGCTCTCCATTGATAGAGTCTGATCTATCGTTGGAGAAGTTTATTTCCTGGATGGTTGTTTTGGCAACTGACTTGATTTGCTCCCATTTCGATTTGGTTATAATAATATTTTCTAAACTTCCATTCATTGACCTTATAACAACTGCCCCTATGTTCCTTACACTTAAATTAATCCAGGAGAAGAAGTAGTACTATGACATTTTTGGAGCTATTTATAATAGATTCAGAAGGATGAAACATTTTTCAAAATTATCCAAACAATATGCCAATGACAATGTCAAATTTGAGTCAGGGTTGACCAGCTAGCAAAAATACAACTCGATTGCGTAGTCAGTCCTCAGCAAAATGTCATACTCAGGCTAACACGTAAAAGGATGTCCGATGCATCCGAAACCTTCAAAAAAATGCAGAAAGTGCAACTAGTTGCTTACTCAATTGCCTTCTCCAAAAGAATAATAATATGAACTAGAAGAATCTTTCCCTGAAATGATTGTGATCAACACAAACAATGTCAAATCGCACTTCAACGAAAAGCTTCAAAACAACATAGAAAATTGCTATCTTTTCAAAAGTAAAATAAAATTGATCAACAGCGTCAGAGATCTAGCAAACGATCTGACAAGTGATGAAATCTCAATCGATACCTACATTGCAGGATCGACTGAGAGTCCTACTCCTTTCTTTTGTTACTTCTATAGATTGGCTGAACTTAGGCCGACCAAGGAGCAATTAATTATCATGCTCAGGGCCAACAATGTCAACGTGAGATGTCTAGCCTTGCTTTACATCAGGGCCTATGCTGATCCCAGCATTGTTTATGCCTGCATGAATGGGTCATTCAAGGATAACAAGTTGTTGACAATTGAGACCATTGGTGAGTATGCGATGAGGTTGCTGGATGAGGAGAAGCTGGATCATGGAGGGTTCCGATTACCCAGACTGCCACTGAAAATTCAGAGGGCTATAACAAAGAAAATCAATGCTATTAAGGATGATAGAGCGAAGGAAATCGAAAGATAATTGGAGAGGTAGAGAAGCCGAGAGAAGTAAAGAAGGGCCAGATAGATCTAAGTCGAATAAGAAAGACATAGAAAATTCTTGAAGAAACGATCGTCATCAGGTTCATCAAGTTCTTCGTCTTCTAGCTCTTCTGGTAGCAAAAGCAAACAGTAGAAACCAGAAAGTCCAAAGTTGACTCTCAGGGAGAAGATCAGACTAGTCGAATAAAAGAAGGCAGCATAAGCTAAACGTCAATAAATTCTAGCTTCCTACAAGGCAGCAGAAGTCAACAACTTAGAAAGCTAAGAGTAGGCCCTCTCTGAAAACGATTAAGTATAGAAATACCAGATGGGATGATCATTCAATACTTTGCTTGGTCTTCATTTTCTTTATGATCTTTTTCATCTCAAAGGGATACAGCTTGCCCAGAAATAGAGCCAGGTCCATAGCTTTGGAGCTGTACTCAAAAGTCCCATAATCTGTCAGCTCGATCCCATGCTTATTCAACTCAGGATGTTTCTTGAGATGGGTTTTCAACTGTGTAATCTCCCGGTACTGCTTCTGGCAGGCCTGAATGGGGCATCTCAGTCTCTTCCGATCAATTTGTGTGGGGTCATCGTACTATCTTTTGATTTTGAAGATGTCCATGATGATCATGTTCTTTTCTTCCTCCTTCATGTCCTCTGAGATAACAGATCGAGGTACTTAAGGCTCTTCGGAATTTTTATGTGTCATTAAATTGCTGGGTTGACGGCATGACAAACTGAATCACGTCATCGGAGACATCTATGGCATCCTATCGATCAGCAGCTTCTGCCATCGATTTGTCGTCTTTGCTCTCATCAACTTTGATGAGTTCTTCGGGGACCACGTCGAAAAATCCTTTGATATTTTTGGTCTATTTGCTACAAATTAGAGTGATCTTGTCATCTTTGACATCGTTGTTCATGGTCATCCACATCGGCTGACCACTTTCAGGCTTGACGTATTTGTACCTTGTACCTCGTTTGAAGCTCAACTCAACTGTCGCCTTCTCGACATTTATCTTCACATCCAAGTTGTTGTCTTGGACCTTTATCTCAATTTTTAGCTTGATTTGTTCCTAGTTGTAGTTGATCGTCAGCAATTTTTCGCGATGGACGCTTCTGAGGTGAATGGGTGGCTTTTCGTAGGTTTTGTTCTGGATTATCAACTGTTTAATTTCAAGTTAGACGGGTTTTGGAGGGGCTACCATTTGTGAGGAGTGAGGGGTGATGGAATTAGATATGGCAGGTGCTTGCATGTGACTGCTGCTCATTTATGGTCTGCGAATGGATGGCACAGGTGGCTGTGAGCTTCTCTTGTCGTTGAGGTAACTATCGAAGTTGACCTTAATTTTATTGATTTTGCTATCGATGCTATCAGCAAACATGGATAACTAATTATTATACACAATAGTTGGCACCACAGCCATTTAAAGTATTCAAAATCATTGTATTCGAATTGAAATACATTTCTCATTAATCATCACAGCTCATCTCTTCTTGTCGAGACGTTGCATGTATATCTTTTCGGTGCTTTTGCCCACCTTGCTGTTGGAGCGTCTTCTGCTACCCTTCTCGTTTTTGCGGCGGTAATATTACTGAAGGTCGTCGTTGTTGGGCCTCTACTGCATTTGGTTCATGAGCATCATGCCTCTGTAGTCAATTTATTCACCTTGTTCATATTAGTTGTAATAGTCGCTGTTGACCTGGCTATTAATGGTCGTTTTGGGAGCTCCAAAGCTAGTTCTTGGCATTTGCGGAGTCTAGTTAGGGAAACGATTCGAAAGTTCATTCTCAAACTGATTAGCTTCGAAGTGCACTTAGATCTATTCGAGTTCTTTACTGCTTGAAGGTCGTTCAAACTATATTTTGTTTTCGCTGACAGGTTTGTCTTGTTTTTATTTTTTGTGGATAGCTTTCTGGAAAGATGTTGTCTGTTTGTCGGATTATTGGGGGAGGACCAAGTGACTTGCAAAATTTTGAGGAGGCTTATTTTTGACCAGATTTTGTCTGTTGTTGGTCGGCCTTGGGTCTTATGCTGGAATTTAGCGTTCTTAGTGTTTGTGTTACCACTTCTTCTTAGTGTCTAAAGGATTTCTCTTTTCCTTTTGATTTCGTTTGGCGATATCTTAGCTGAATTGTGCTCGTCCAGCCATGGCAAAGGTGCTGCCTCCTCTCTATATATTTTGCCCTCCTCTTGTAGGAATAGACTGCTCTTCTTTATATTTTTTTCCCAATCTGCCGATAGTAAATTTCTCACTTTCTATTTCTTTTGGTATTTCTTTGTTCCTTAATGGTTGGCTTTGCAAAGAATTGCTGATTTGCCCGTTGTAGTAATCAAATACATCTTTTTGATGGAGTTTGCTATTTGTTTGCTCTTGCTTTGGACCTTTGAGGGATGAATTGGAAATTGTGCGGTCGTTATCGACTTTATTGAATGTTTTTGGGATCTATTCTATTGTACCGGAGAGGTCGCTGATTGGGGGTGAAGGCTAGCGGATTTTAGGTCTTGGCTCAATTCTGTTGACAATACCGGTTGGCTCTTCCTCACTCTCGAGATTGCTACTTTCCTAATCCCCAAGTGAGCGATCAACCTCAATGACTTCTACATTCACATCCCGACCTCTAGATTTGAACTGCTTCCTGGTGGTCTCAGATTAGCCGTGTTCCTGGCTTTCTAGTTCATCATCATCAAATCTTTCATAATCGATGGCCTCTTCAGGTTTTCTAGTTTCATTGCTGTTGATATTTTGAATCTGACCCTCATTTACATTCGACCGGACGAATTGGTTTTGGCTGGGGAGTTAGGAATGACTTGACAAACTACGATCGATTTATTGGTAGTCAACCTTTTTGTTAGATTTGTTAGATTTCGTATCCATTTTTATTTTTCCAGGAATCTTGGTTTATGGCTTTTCTTCTGGGATTTTTTCGACCCCTATTTATTACAGTGTTTTGTTTTGAGTATTTGACCTTTCAGAGCGTAACTGGATTTCTTAGATTGTTTTTTATCTTTTGGGCATCTCTTTGCTTTGGAGGCCCAACTGACTCGGCTGTTTTTCTTCTTTATCCTCCCGGCTCTAGACATGTTTATTTGGAGCCACAACGACAGGTCTCTGATCGATATATTGAACTCCCTCTACTTTGACTTCCTCTTATTCAGGTTCCTTTTACAATTACTAATATCTTTTATCGTTCATTCTTTCCTTCATCATTATTTTCCTCTTGACCTATGTCAGTTCCTTCTACTTCTGTCTAATTCTTTCCTCCAGCTCCTCTTCATACGATCTGACATTGTCGGGCTGGATCACCAGATCTTCTGCCTTTTCCTCTGCTAGGTTACCTTGTACATGCTCCTATCCTTAATCTTAGTCCAAATGATCAAATATGACATTTGTTCCAGCATTGGAGTTTTTCAATTCCTCTTCAAACTCATCATAGTCCATCTCATTTTCATACTGGATTGCAATTTCTTCCTTATCGACCACCAAAGTTGGCTGCACCTACTCATCCATCATTTCTGCACCATACTGCAACTCATAATCCTTGTATTGCTGCGAAGGTTGAATGGATATGTCTTTATTGACTCTGTAGCTTTTGTGGACAGAAACGTCGTTGGCTCGGTTGGTAATTTGAACTGAATGACTGACTCCTCTATCTAGATTCCCCTGGACTGACATGTCTACTTTTGGGAAGTAGTTGTTTGTGAGGTTGGAGCTGTTGTTGACGAATTGCGGAGGAAGATCGCTTAAATCTATACCATTCTCATCTTTTTCGTTAATCAGTCCTTCAGCTTGGATGGAAATCTCTTGGCATACGGGTTTTTCCATGCTCTTATTGGCAGTCTTGGTAGTGACATTCTTCTAGTCGATCATGTCAACTGCCTGCACCGATATTTATTCGTACTCAATTGTTTCTTCTTTGCTCTCTGAGATGTGCCCCATGCTGGATGAGTATATATCACTGCCGTCTTCGAATCGTAGGGCAGCTTTGCTCTGCAGAGCATGGCTGTAGTCATTCATGAATCCCTCCTCTATCTCTCCATCATGCCCTTAGACCTTTACCTTATCAGGGAAGAAATCCTCGTCGAGCGTGTTTTTCTTGTGAAGTGACAAACCTTCAGGCGTAAGTTCCTGGAAGAAAGTGGGCTCTTTACTTGTGTTGAAGAAGGCCATGAGGACATTGAGACTATGCAGAATAATAACATCGATGCACTCGTAATACAGTTGGTAAGTCTTAGTCACGTAGGTGGTTGCAATGGCAGCCGCAAAGATAGCAGCAGCAGAATGTCCCAAACTTAGCAAGGAAAATATATTGAATATTCTGAAGTGATTCACATTGTCCAGTTTTGCCGAAAATATTTTGAAAGTGAATAACTTACAGAAGAGAATGTTTCTGATCTTGTGGCTGAACAAAGTGGAGCAAATGTTGACAAAGCCGTAGAAACAGCGATGGAAACCTGAGGATTCCTTCCACATCAGAAATTGTTTCTAGTAGCAGAGAAAAACAGGCTGAGCTACGCAGCCGACTAGATTGAGGAAGTAGAGGTAGCCTAGAGCTGCCAAGCCCAACCAAAAAGCTACAGGCTCAGAGGTCAAGTAATCAACATAGTACAAGAAGAGAAAATAAATTAATGCAAGTAGCTATAACAACCCAAAGAATGCAAAGATGGCTCCAGAGAGAAAGGTTTGGGCATATTGCAACTTGCTCATCAGACAAGCGACCACCACCACTGCTCCAGCAATCGTAAAGGGCACCGGAAAAGTACTAGGCGTCGAAACAGCATCGATAACAGTCTGGTTAGGTGTGAAGATGCAATGTGTGCCGTTGGTGGTGTAATTGGCAGGACAGGCAATAATGCAGGCTGTATTGAGATAGAGATAAGTTGACTTGCATACCTGACAAACATCTGCTGCATTACAGGAGAAGCAGTTTTGAGTTGAGCAGGCCGTGCACTAGCCATTCAAAACTACGGCTGCAGTTGAGGGACAAGCATCAATACAAGCACCATTGTACAAATAGGTAACCCCAGCACACAAAGTACACACTGTGGTTGAGGTGCAGGTCGTACAATTAGCCGAACAATTGACGCAGGTGGTATTGCCCTGAACAAACATACCGGATGGACAAGTACCAATGCAGCTAGTTCCATGAAGGTAGTATCCTCCCGAACAGCTGGTGCATGTTGTTGAGGAGTTGATACAGGCTGAGCAGGGGAAGGTGCATCCTACACAAATTTGATTGACAGCATCTATGAACATATTGGGGCTGCAGGTGACCACACAGCTATTGGAAGAGTTCAAAAAATAAGTGTTGTTGTTGCAGGTCAAGCAGTTACTTGTTGATCCTGAGCAGGTTTTGCAATTGTTTGTGCAGGCTTGACATAAGCCACTAACTCCTGTGAAACCACTTGCACATGTAACCACGCAATTGGTGCCCTAGAGATATCGGCCACTGACACAGGATAAACAACTGCTGTAAGATGTGCATAACGAGCAGGGAGTCACGCATGACTAGCAAACCAGCGTAGAGCTATTGGCATAGGTGTAATTTGGGCACAGTTGCTGGCAAATGTTATTGGTTAGGTAGACCTGTGGCGTTAGTCCAGCCAAACATGAAGTGCAATTAGTCTGAGTATTCGAACAGGTCAAGCAATTAGGAGTACAAGTCAGACAAATTTGATTGATAGCCACCTTGCCAACGGTACAGCTTGCAGTGCAAGCATTATTTTACAATGCTAGAGTGCTATTGGTGGCACATGCAGTACAGTTATTCTGAGTAACAGAGCATGTTGAGCAGGGGTATGTACATGGCTGGGCTATTCCCGAAATATTGACATATCCTGTGGGTGTAGTAGAAAGGCATTGGTTTTGGTGGAAGACAAAGCCAGAATCACAACTAATGCAAGTAGTGGCTGACGAGCAATTCACACAATTTATGTTGGCTGTTGCACAAGCTATGCACTGGCCAGTAATGCTCACGTTGTAGAAGGTCTGAGGACAAGTTTGAAGGCAGGCATTGCTAACCAGAAAGATATACGTTGAGGACAAGTTGCATGCCGTGCAGTTTGTTATCGTGTTATTGCAGTAGAGACAAGTCGAATCGCAAGCAGTGCAGATGCCATTTTGAGGAGCCAATGTACCACCAGTTGGGCATGAAGCCTGACAAGAGCCATTGTAAAACACCAAAGGACTGCTGCAAGCTGTGCAGTTGCTGACGGATATCGAGCATGTCAAGCAAGTCGTACTGCAAGAATCGCAGGTGTTTGTTGAGTTATTTTATATTGTTGTCCCTGAAGGACAGGCGTTTGTGCACGTGTTGTTGCTGCTCGGGTTAAGATAGAAGCCGCTAGCGCAGGTGATGCAGATAGTTTGAGTGGTGCAGGTAGCACAAGGACTGACGCAGAGAGTGCAAGTGGTGGGACTGATGCTGGTGTCAGGGTAGTATCCTGAGCCGCAATTTGCCACACAGACCTGCACCATTCCACTGGTTATATTCAGGTAAGGGAAGCTGGAATTGGTATGGCAAGCCGTACAAAAAGAGGCACTTCCCTGGCAATTCAGACAGTTGCTTCCACAAGACTAACAAGTCAGAGTGGTGGCATTGTTGTAGGTCGTATCTGGACAAGTACTGTAGCAATTCGACAAGGTTGAGTATAAATAGATGGAATTAGTGATGTTGGTATTGGAGTAGCAAGAAAGACAGGCTGATGTGTTTGCTGTGCAAGTTTTACAGGGGAGGGTACAGACCGTAGAGAAAACAATTGAGGTTAAGTTTTAGTCTATTTTTCCAGCTGAGCTGTCGAAAGAGGCAAGGGTGGTGTAAGTAGAACCTGAAGGAGCAGCATTGGGTGAGTTGAAGCCACTCACTGCCAGACCCATTACAGAATTGTTAAAAGTTCCATCAATTCTGATCGTGTTACTGGAGACATTGGAGCAGGTGCCAATAAAATTCATAAAACTGCTACAGGACAAAGTGCCCACAGTGAAGTAGGTATCGATGCTCAACAGCAAGTAGGTAGGCATCAAGCTGTACTGACTGAGCTCAAAGGACAGTTGAAGTGAGACACTAGCATTAAATTGTCTTGGTGAATAGCTGTAGCTGATTGAGGTGAAAGGAGTAGCTACTGTATTTTGCAGAGAAGTGCTGCTGGTGCCAGTTGAGTAGAGGTAGAGGTTGTTGGCTGTCTTGGTGGTGGCTGAGAAACCGGTCACAGATGTGAAGGAGTATGGATTGCGGATGTTGGTGAAAGTTAGCGAGAAAGATGTGCCAGCTGCTATGGCTGAGGCTATGCTGGTCACTGTGAAGATCTGTCCAGAAAGCGAGCAAACAACATTGGAGGTCGTGTTACTGTAAGTCAAAGAACATGTAGAATTACTATTAGGCTGTACTCTGCTCGGAAAAGTGACCTCTATTAATCCGTTAGCCTCCAAGGCCCCAACTTGAGTTATGGTGACTGTGTAACTAGTCAAAGCAGCATTTGTAGTGGAGACTCTCGAAACAGTAAAGCTGTTGAAGGCACTGGCTGTGGTGGTGGAGTATGTCAAGGCGTTGACCAGAGAAGCAATGAGGGCTCCATTGGAGTGGTAGGTGTAGATGGAAAATGGTGAAAATGGTCTGGTACTTATCGGATTTGTGGCAGAGGTGGATATGGCTAAGGTAATATTAGTATTAACAGGGGCCGAAGAAGCTGCCAGAGGATTTGTGAAGTTGAAGATATAAGAAGTGGACAGGACAGCAGTGCAGGTGGTCGAGCTAGCAGCACCAGAGTCGAACATAATTTGGCACGAAGAGGCGGCTGCCACCAGATCGAAAGTGACTGCTGTGGGAAAGTAGGCCAAAATATATCCACCTGAAGGGATAGCATTGTTTATCGTAAAAGACAAGTAGTAAGTGACAGCTGTAGCCGAGTTAAGTCTACTGCTGGCTAGAATGGAGGCTTTTGTGAAATCTATGTTTGCAGCTGTGGCAGTCACTCCCGGAATAGTACCAGTTTAGACCACTCCATTGGCTGAGGAGTAGTATGTGGTGACTCCGAATGTGCCAGTCGTCTTAGTGGAAGGTGGATTGGTGATGCCACTAACAGTCAGAGTGAATGTCTGGGGAACGATGTTAGTCGCACTGCTATTCAGGCCAGTAAAGGTAATCGAATTATCCAAAGAGCTATAGGCGCAAGTGGGTCCGACTGCCATGTTGGTCCCCACCACAGCAGCACAACCTGTATTATTCGCAATTGTCAGTACACTCGGAAACACCATTTTCAGATAGCCTGAAGAAGTGATGGGATGTGAGGTGGTGATACTGAAAGTATAGGAGGTGACCTGGTTGATAGTCGGTATTGTGGCAGTGGCTGTCGATCCTGTGGCTAAAGTTGCAGCAACAGCTGTCAGAGTCTGAGTGCTAGTCATTTTGGGAAAACCTGTGCTGCTGAGGATAGTCAATGTGAAATCGGAAGTTGAAGCTGTAGATGGTGGAGCGACGAAATTGGGCACAACAATGAACATATTGAATCCAGATGCCAACGTCCCTGATCCTGAAAAGTAGACAGTGATGGTGGGTGCGCTATAGCTGGTCAAGGCGGTGTTGATTCCCAAACTAGCAGCCATGGCGCTGGCACTAAAGGAGGTCAGGTAACTGCTAGTCGGGAGGGTAACAGTCATGTAATCGCTCAAGCTAATCACATCAATAGTAGTAATGTCGATCTTGATGCTGTATACCTGGTTGACGACTATCGGATTGTTATTTTGTTAAACTATGCTGAACTGGGTGTTTGGAATGACTTTGGGAATGAGCCCTGAGACATAAGCCGTGCACTGATCGATTGAAGCACCTGTGGAAGTGTAGGTGGTGACCACCACCTGGTCGATGGCTTGGTTTGTTGGTGGAGAGTTGAAGTTGTTTATGGAAAAGGATAGAGTTGAGCTAGCTGGAAGGACTGCACTTCGGACGTTGGATAGAGTTACCAGGGCATTTGTGGCATCACCCGTGCATTGCACACCGGAATTGACGTTCTATATAGGATATATACTACTGATGATTGGTTGTTGCAGACCATGGCCCCTGTGGTAATCGGCATTGTTCTGGTGATTGATAAATCTTGTGACCATTTGCGATTTGAAGGGAATTGTACACCTATCGTTCCACTGGCTGGAAATTAATTGACTGTGGTGAGGGTCATGATCAAATTGGTTGAGGAGGTGTAGACAAAGTTGGGATTGAAGGTGAATCCACATGCTGACTGAGCAGCAGTGATGGTAACTCTAGAATTTGTGGTAGAAGCCACAGAAGAATTGGATGAATCTGGCCCTATGGTACCCGAGAAGGTAGAGGTCTGTCCTGCAGGATAAGGGTTGCTGACTCCATTCACGATGACTGTAAGTGTATAGACAAGCACATTGCTGAACAATCCACTTAAGGTGATGACATTCCCCACCACTGTGCAATTATTGTTACTGTAGGTTCCCGTACTATTGATTGAATAGGTGCAAGTAATTCCGCTTGTTAGGCTGTACTCATTGGGAAAGGTCAAGGTGACGGTATCTGAAGGAGTGAGGGTGGTGGTGGCCCAGGCCGTAGTCTGGAAGAACTGGTTGCGATAATGCTCGTAGTTAATGGTGTAGGACGTGGTGACGTTTGTGACGTAGGAGGAGGCGGTTACTATAAGCTAGCGAAAGGTGAAGGCGGAGGAGGTGAGTGTGAGCAGGCAGAAGAAGAGCAATAACGCCGTGGCCGGAGGTTGCAATTTTGAGTTGGGCATTTCTAGTTATATGTTATATTTCATGAGTCCCATCTAATTTAAAATGATTTGACCAGATGAGACCACGCTCTCCACTCACTCACCGAACTAAGACAAGCAATGCCTACCTCAACGCAAAAACTTTAGCACATCAATTAATCCAAGACTGTGCCCTCTTCAGCAACCATCAACTGCATCACTATCACCAATAATGCCATAAAATTGCCTCCAAGGTCAAGGATAGTCCAGATGTGCAAAAAGGATAAATATATCTTTTGTTATGTCAAAGTGCAATGTTGATCGGAGTTAGGGCGAACTCGCTCGGGTTGCCAAATAACTTTGTTGGAGATATTGTGCATTATTTGGCTAGTCTGCTTGATGTAGCACCTCGAACTGCAAGGCAAAGCAGTGGAGCTGTGCCTTATGTTTATACTCATCGGTACCGATCGCCTCAACCTTAACTGACATTTGAGCCGAGCAAGAGCAAGTTAAAAGATCATATGCTTATCGACCGCTACGACCAGGTTATTTTTTTTGTCTTAAACCAGTACCACCAGGAAGGACTATCGCATATGTGCCGTCTTCCAAAATAGCTCATAATCTTTTTGCGATCAACCTATTCCACTGCTTCTAAATATTTATCGGCATCCGAATATGAGGAGTATAACACTAACATCTAAAATGTCATCGATATAGGGAAAGAATATAAAAATAATGATAGCTCTTCCCGTTCTGCTCCCAAAG
>Ga0100378_1001668_pt1 | contig 23000 bp, 18 predicted proteins | sample CryGeymeta201502_FD_81535 | JGI IMG/M metagenome (GOLD analysis project Ga0100378, IMG submission 81535) | Groundwater microbial communities from Crystal Geyser aquifers in Utah, USA - Crystal Geyser metaG 2015-02 | ecosystem: Environmental > Aquatic > Deep subsurface > Groundwater | place: USA... | reverse complement strand
CTCGAATCGATCACCAACATCTTCTCATCAAATAGATCATGACTAAACTCAAAGGAAATACTTAATATATCAGGCAAAGACTTAGATAAAAGTAATTGTGAGTGCATAAAGAAACATTGACTATTATGGCAGTGACCAAGAAACTCAGAGGAGCATTTTACATGAAGTAATTGAGGAATTTAAAGAAACAGAGGAAGGGCAAAACATCATGGAAGAATTATCAAGACAACTCAAATAGCAAGTGGAACTTGTATCAAATTCAAAGGTGAAAAAATAAGGATATTTAATTGACTGCTTTCGAGAAGCAACAGCCTTTCCAATAGCAAAAGAGAGATAATCACCAGCTTTCAACCTGAAACTTATTCATGGAAATTATATCAAGAAAGAGCTAAGAAGAGTAGTATGGTCGAGAATGTTCAATATTGATCGTTTCAGAATAATGTTTGTGAAATGGGATCGTGAGGTGACTCCCTACAAGATCAAAGAAGAATTGAAAGTATCTCTTGAAAAATCATGTGGTCGTCATAATCTGAACCTTAAGGATAATCAACTTGAAGTTGCACTTAGAATAGTTGAATATTTTCTCAAGGCACAAGGCCGACTACCTCAGAGATACCACTTTTTTATCTCTCTTTTGATTGTGGACCTGTTTAGTTTTACCAAGATAGATAAAATAAACTAACTAGGAGCTGCTACTTTAGGAGTCATGAACTTACTTGAATTTTACAGTTAGGATACCACCTCTAAAGCCAATCACCTCAAAAAAGCATTGGAGATAGTCGATCCCGATACTTTCAGCTTTATTTAGAATAATTTTCTAACAGGGACTGAGGCGAGTAAGAGATAAAAAGAACTTCTTGAGTCATTTTAGATGTTCAAATTGACAAGTGGATGTTATTACCTACCTCTAGAAATCGGGCAATTTATAGCTGACCAGCTGATCATCAGAAAAAAATGCAAATTCGATATGTATACTCTCTTCTCCATCATGATCTTAATCATCAGTGATGAATTTGAATAGGGGTTCAATAAAGGAAAAACTCTAAAATAGATCATTGAATCAAGCCGATAGATAATCAAAAAGGAATAATATATCGAGTCATACAATGTCATCTTTTAAAATGTACCTGCTTGGTTCACAGCTGATGACCTTGCTGAGCATCCTAATAATAAGTTGTTGGCATAAATGCTGGCATTTTAAAGACAAGAGGTTGAAAATGAAGGACCTTCTGAAAATTAGGAAGGTTTTGTTGTCGATGTGGATTTGCCCATCAGAATGGGATCCAAAAAATGAATGTGATATAACAAATCTCATAATTTAAAATCTAATTTCTATTTCTAAAGTTAAAGATGAGCCTGTCGAAAAAAAGTAGCTAGGTGGAACTAGGAGGATATTCGGCTTCACACCTCAGTAAAATTCAAGCCAATATGAAATCTCCTTCAAGACCTACTCCCCCTCTACCTTCAAGATAACTTATCGAGTCCACTCATAGAATTCCTCAGACTAGATCCCCATCCAAAAGTGGGGTATACCAGTCAATGAGATTAAGTCGTGAACGAGAGAATAACCAAAGTTTTTCAGACATGAACTCCTCAAAGATATCCATTTCCAGCAGAAATGGAGATGCTAGAGTTATGCTTGCAGACAGAATCAACAGACCTTCTCCTCAGAAACAAATAGTTAGCATATCATACCCCAATCGAGATTCATCTAGTTCTTCAAGAAATCCTGCTCGAGTTCAGAGGGTCATCGTTTCTCCCAGCAAAGTGCCAGTAGTCACTCAACTGAGTCCAAAGGAGGTCTAACTAGAGAGGAAATTGAGAATAGTTGAAGGCAGAATCGGGCAGCTTCATCGTGAGAAGCAAGAAGCTGTTGCTAAACTCAATGAAGAAAACAGAAAGTTCTATCATGAGAATAACTCTTTGAAGCTCAAGATCAATGATTTGACAAAAATCATCGAACGTGTCGACTCGATGAAGAAATAATCTAGAGTTGAAAGACCCTTGGAACCTCATCCTCAAGCTATAGAGCTCTCAAATACAAAACTGGAAAATGAGACTCTGAGAAATGAGATTAGATAGCTTGAGAACTATATAGCCTCTGAAGATGAGAAATATCATGCTCTGGAAGAATAAAACAATAGCCTCAACAATAAAATTCAAGAATTGACCTCTCTTAATGATAAGCACGCATAAAACATCGCCATTTTTGAACAAAAACTCACGAGTCAGTTGTATGAAGTTGAACAAAGTCAAGTGAAAATCATTGAACTTGAAATAAAATTAAATTAGGCCAAACAGCTAGAAGAATAAACTGAATGCAATCTGAGGAGCCAGCTTAAAGAACAAGAAGATCGATATTTGCACAAAATATAAATTTACGATTCCAAGATCAAAGAGTATGAAGTTGCTTATAACTAAAATCAATCTCTGATTAGATAGCTATAAGAACAAATTCGTACTCTCTAATGTCAGGAAGTCAAAGAAGAGGAAGAAAATTAAGACACCAAGCTCCAATAAGATTTGACAAATGAGTGTATGAATCTGGAAGGCATTTTCACTCAGGCTATTCAAGAAAGAGACTAATAAATAAGCAAAATAAGAAGTTAAAACCAGCTTCAAGCTGAGAAGATCAGCAAATTAGAAGCAGAGATATCCTAGCTGGCTCAATGTGATGAAGACAAGGCAGCAAAGCTGGAATCAGCTTCTTTGTTGCTTGATAAAATGACGATAAAATTTGAAGAATTATCAGAAAGGTACACATAGATGTCTGACAAGTACGAAAATGAGAAGAGCAAAATGAACAAAACAGAAGGCTTCCAGGCAAAATGCAAAAAATGCGATGAGTTACTCAAAACAGTGTTAAGACTGAACAATCAGCTTAATCCAAAGAAGACTGCATCTTGATGATTTGCAACAGTTTATGTATCAAAACTCCAATTCTTAATGGTTAATGCTTTATCAAGGTTGTTAAACTCCAGGCAGCGAACTTGGTTACTATCAAGCTCATAAGCTGTTATAAAACAACAATAAATATTAATGAAGGAGTATTAAACAAATTCAAGACAACCATACAGCAACAAAATGACAATCTAATTAGATCGCTCTTTATCTCCCAAAAATGTGCTGACTTCACTCTTCTCAAAATAATTCTTAGGAAACCTTAAGAACGAACTGAGCCAAAAGACAAAATCATCGAATACGCTAGAATCATAATCAACAGAATATATCAAAAGCGAGAAATATTCCAAGGTACAACAAAGCAAATTTAGTTAGAAACAGGACTGATGTCACGAAAGATTAAGTAATTAACAAAAGAAAATTAGGAGCTTCGGAAAAAGGTAAAAGAGTTGACAATAGTAACAACAAAAAGTTTAAGTGAAATTGAATTCAAGCAGGCAAGTTTGTTGCAGACACAAACATCAAGTAAGCTAAGAATTCATTCACATCAAATCGATTTGACCTTTGAGCATCATAAAATTGACTCCGCTGACAAAGAAATAAAACTGCTAAGATCAAGGATAGAGCAGTTGTAAGCAGCAAAAGTAGTCAAGGAATCTCGATTGAGTGAGCTCATATAAAAGTAGGCCAGATACTAAAGCTAAATTTTGTTGCTTCGAACAAAATAAAGAAATCTCGAATGTGAAGTTCAAGATTTAAAATAATCAATCAAAATTCAACTTTTCGAGCTGGACAAACCTCTTCGCAACACTAACATGACTGAGACTATAAAAGGATAGCTAAATCTTGAAACGAGTATCGCAGGACAACTGAGAGATAAATTGACCTCAAGTATTTTGGGAGTAACAAGGAGATAGGATAATTTATTGGCTTCCAATTGTTTTGAACTGAATGTTCCATAGAATTTGCATTTGAGCAAAATATAAACTCAAAAGTTGAGCAAGGTCGAATAGATAAATGAAATTGATGCTCTTATAGAAGGATAGCTTCCTTGCATGTCTTCTGTCAATCTCTCTACTCTGAATTTTGATTCTCTTCAAGGAAGTGTAATGAAAAAGAAGAATGAAATCGATTTCAAATATTTCGGAATCCGATAGGTCGACAAAAAAGATGTCAATAGCGAAGCCAATGCAGTAAATTTGAACTCAAGCATGGTGGCAATTTAATTAAACTCTCCTCGACCTAAAGCAGATAACGAAGTCAATCAAAGCTTAGTCTCAATAAATTTCTGATAGCCTGTGTCATTATTTTGTTTTTTAATTATCACAAATTGAGGCAACTTTTGAATGTTTAGAACTACTTCTGGCATTAATGCTCATGAGTGTCCAGGTGATGAATTTTTACGCATTAGTTGTACATACTTGCCTATTTTTTGCATCTGAGTAGACCTTATTTCAGTCGACCTCGATAGGATGTTGCTGAGATGAGGGTCTTATCTAATTTGATCAAGTTATTCATTACTATATGGTTATTATTATGAAGGTTATTATGATCAATGATAAACGCTTGTAGACTTTCCTTTCCAGATCATCGTGTCCCAAAGTTGTTTCTTAGGGCTTATGTGTTTGCCTCTCCACTCGTAGGAGGTCTTGTAGCTTGAAGGATCAGGTCTCTTTTCGACAATTTTCTTCTTGTTTGGTCGAGTATATTCGAATCTGGAATCCAAGCCAAGATGCTGAACTTTTGAAGGTTTAGCCTGATCCTTTTATAATCTCTCGAAGGTATTCAAGGTCATATTCATTGGGCTGTGAGTTCCAGGAGCTGGCTTAAGTGAGTCTCTTTTGCTGGTGGCATCTCCTTCTTTCTTATGCTTGTCGACCCAGAACTTATAGGTGGTCTTATTAGGCCGGATTCTTGGTGAAGGTAAATTAGGGCAAAAATTTCCAGGACCAGGAACGCTGTCGCTCATTTTTTCAGTATCCATGTAAAAGAAGGTCCTTTCATCTTGATGAACTTTTTTCTTCTTAAGTTTTTCAAGATCTGCCTGTTTTTCTTTTTGAGATTTTTCAAGGCTATAAGCACATACTCCAGGAGATTTCCTATTTTTCTGTTCCATTTCAATTCTGTCCAAATATGTGTATTTGCTAAGTTTAGGATCAACTTTGTTTTTCTCATTTTTTTTTCTGATCTGTTCAAAATTCCACTCTTTGTTTTCGCCATGATCAAAAGTGGATGGTATTCCTTTGGCTACCTTTAAATCATAGTCCATATAAAATCCTTTCTTCGTCTCATACTTGTTGCTGGGAACACCTTTCTTTTGAGATTCCCATTTTCTCTTTTGGACTTCCAGATCAGGGTTCACTTCGAGCCTGGGCGTATGATACTCAGTAATATTCCAAGGTAAGTTGGTGTGATTGTCATACTTGTACATGACTAGTGGATCAAGAGTTTGATAAGACCGTTCAGGGTTATCCATGCTTCAATAAATTTATATAATGTACCAGCCGACAGTATGAATAAGTGATTAATTGAAGTAAATTAAAACATTAATTATCAAATAGCTAAGTCGAAATTTTTAGGAGCTAAAACTTCTTTCTCAGGGTAAAAGTAAGCTAATTTTTTGGCACGAGGAGGTAAAGCCGAATTTTTGATTGGGAGCAAGTATTTGGATGTGACAGGTTTCTTTGAGCCCTCAATTTCCTGGCTTGAGTAAGTAAATTTGTTCTCTTCTGATTAGGATTGACGTCTTTGAATCATCGTATTTTTCTTCTGACATCTCCATTGCAAACTACCCTTCGAGTAAGTTTTAGATGTCTCATTTCTAGCTTCAATTATCTTATGTAGTTTGCGAAGTTCCTTTTCATCGAGATCGTCTTCATCTGACTCACTGTCAGATCCACCCTCGTACTAGTCCATTTGCTTTAAAGTTGATTCTTATTTTTTGATTTAGTCTATAAGCTCAAGATACGCTTTTTTGCTTTCTTTACAAAATACATTGTTTCCATCTTCAGACTCAATGATTTCCTTGAGAGATACATCTTTGATATTTTTGGGTCTTCTTGAAGATTTAATCTTGTCGGTCGATTTTTCACCTTCAATTGTTTTTACAGTTAGTGTTCTTGCTTTCTTGCTGCTGCTCTTTCTAAATTATTTGGCTGAATAGCCACCTCTTTGATGAATACCAGTGTCAATCTTTGCCTTGATTTTCAGGCTGGGCATCTTAGACTCAAGTTGAACAAAGCGACAGAAACCTTCAAGAATCGTAGCACCAGCTAATCTCAATATAGTCTCTCTAAGGGGAGTATTTCTTGTTTATTTTGTTTCATACAATCCATTAGATACCTCAAAAGTGTAGGTCATTGGAACTTTTATCTTCCAGAGCATATGGGCTCGGCCAGTTGCCTTCTTAGCCTAGCTGACTGTGAATATCGATCTGTTGTAGTGAAAAATTGGAGTTTTTTGTTCAATCAATTTGGCCAAGGCTCTTGATCTGAAGAAATCAGAGCTTCCTGGAGTATGTTCAGGCCCATAGCAAAATAGTCCTCTTTTGGAGGCATGAGAATGAAAGTCAAAATAGTAGTGAAATCGAGCTCTATAAGAGTGTTTCAATTGAAGTGCCAATTAATGAAGATAGGTTACTTCTGGAAACACATATTTATTCAATTTATTGAACTGCCTATTCAGATCTTTTCCGCTAAAACTGGTTCTGAAATTACCTGCAACAACTCCATCAGGATTGAGCATAGGAACCAAATAAAAGATAAACTTTTCTCTTAGAGCTATAGCTGCTGGATCATCAGATACCAAGAAGGAGATCAAACCTTCGATGATATATGAAGAATGAGATTATCCAGGATGAATTCTGCCGGTTATTAGAGCACATTTTTTCTTGATTCCTTGAATAATGCTTGTGTTTTAGTCAGAATTTTCATCGTTTTGAGTCGTATTGGTGATTGTTAGGAGAGGAACATCAATGCCTCCAAGAGTTTCACACAATTTTCCAGTTTTGACAAACCTCGATGAGTTGCTTACTTCAGCTATAAAATTTTGCAGCTGAGAGTATGTATAAGGAATAGAGTATGCAAAGTACACCGGTTTATTTTTTTCTCTAAAATTATATTTGAACTGTAACTGGAAGGTCTTTCGATCAAAGCCATACCGACAAATTCTTTAAGCCCAGACAACATCATAGCAATCTCCTTGTTTCCACTAATCATTCTGAAATACGTAAGGCTTCATTCCCTGAGCATATAGGTTCTTCTTTTTGCCAAAATTACAAATATTAAACTGAATCTAACCCACTTGATCAAGGTTATCTACTTTGAAGTAAAACCAAGCAGTATGTCCACGAGTGTTGGTATCGCATCTCAAAAATAAGTCATACTCATTTCGTTTCACCCTAACAGCCATGTCTAAGTTGCCACTTTCGAAAGCTGAATCGAACAAGATCTAGTTTCTAGTTATGTCAAGAGTGTTTCGGTTGCCATCATCTCCAACTCGTTTGATTGCTTCCTTCACTACGTTAATGCTGGTGTTGTAGCGTGAGCGATAACGCCAAAAATAGTTGTATTGTTGGTTGACTTGAACTGAATTTGTATAGCGGGGTCCGAAGTATGCCACTTTGAATCTGTCGTCTGTTGGAATATGAGTTGTAAGAGCATCGTAGTAGGCATTGTTATAGGAAAGAGGAAGTGGGCAGGAGGGAAGTTTTGGTCTCCAGCCCATCACCATATCAGGTTCGAGTGAGTGATGGTGTGACTCAAGAATATCTCTTGGAGCATCTCTGAGGTGATACCTTAGCTGTGCTGGCATTTAGTCGTTCGGTTGAGTATCTTCAAGGTCGTGATTGTCCCAGCCATCTTCCTAGGCGAAATGTTTCATTCGAATTAACGATACAAAAAGATTATTACCGAAATCAACGGAAATTCTAAATCCCTTGCCAGATATATAAAATTACAAATCAATATACAAAGTCATAGTTTCAATCATATTATCTATCAAACCTTCACTCTCGTGATTTTTGACAAAATCCCATGCTTTCTTCCAAAGTTTATGATCGCATTTTCAACTCAAAAATGAATTGATGTAGTAATTCAGTTTGCTTCCATAGTTAAGCACAATCGTTCTTGATGGATCTGGTTCTATCCTCATCTGATACTTGTGTTGCCTTAATCAATCTTTACAACCCTCTTACTTGCTTCTTCAGATCATCCCGAGCCTGATTCAACTCTTGACCAGCTATATTTTATCTCAGGTAGTGTATTTGTTTGAGAGTTTCCTGGATAGCAAATTAAATACGTTGGCTTCGAGACGAGTATTGTGCACATCTGCGGCAAGTTCCTACAACTTTTCCTCAATATTTTGCAATTTGAATTTAGTGTTCCTCTCGGTAAATAGTGATGCAGAACGCCTTGAGGAGCCGAGTGCTGGTAATCTGAGAAGATCCACTTCTGGGTTTTTGAGAGCTGCTGATTTATTGACAAAAGAAGTGGAGGTGTTCAATTGTTTGCTTTTATGATCGTTGGCGATTTTGAGATCCATTGAGCTCTGAAGGGCACGTACCTAATTGTATCTGGACAACCTTCGCATGAGTTATTATTTTTATTTATCAGGCTAATATATTAATTGGATCAGTCTACAAGTTATGAGTTCTTATAATTCCCTCCAAGACTTCGCATTTTCAGCCAAAATGCCAAAATGTCCTCAATTATTCAGCTCAGAACTTCATGAAATGATGTTGGATTGGAATGGTCGATATGATAATTAAAGGAAAGTAGTAATTTCCTAAAAACGACAATATTTCATCATCTCATATTTGGAGTCTTCAAAGACAGCGGTTATTTTGACTAGTTGATTCATTTGTCAAGTTGTGGAGTACAATTCATCGAGGAATATTCTGAAACATTTTAGTTTCTCAACAAAAACCATTCTTTTTTCTCGAACTCTAAATAAAATAAACTAAGGTATATGCATCAGTGTTAAACATGATATCTGTGATTATAATGCCCACTTACACAAATTGGGTAGTGATTTTTTTTGCTATTACTTTAATATTAGTTTTAAATTGTATGAGTAAAAGACAGAACAGTGGGAAGGAGGCTCCTTCTCGCGTCTTGCTAGTTTGTGTCTATGATACCATTGTGCTCAACATCACCAATGAAATTGTGTATGCCAGGTTCTCAGAATATGGCAACATTCTCAAAATTCTTATCTTCGAGAAAGGTTAGGTGACTAAGTTTTTCCTGGAGTTCACCAACATCGACTCGGCTGAACAGGTACGATGACACTAACGCAGGCCAAGCTGAACCTCGATGGTGCTAAATTGTTTGAAAACATATGCAAAATGAACATATATTACTCCAACTTCTCAAAGGTGGACCTCAAACACTAAACAACGGAGGGTATCAACCTTGAGCCTTACATAATGCCTTAAGTTGATCCCTATGGCTATCCTGCAACGAGTTACCAATACAACAATCCCTCCTTTTAGGTCTACCCGATGAACCCTTATGGTACCATTATCATATAATTTAGCTGCTTATTTTCAACCTTTTCCTGAAGTGCCGCAGGCTCTCTATCAGGCAGATGTTGAAGAGATGGCTCAAGCTGTTCCTCCACCTCAATAACCTCAATAACCTCAATAACCTCAAGCCCTCAATACTCCCAACAGCAAGAGTATTTAACTGGAAATGACGATATAAAATGACATTGACTCTTTACTGAAGAGTGAGGAAAAGGCATAAGTCAAGGTGGAAGTCAAGCCCAATGCTTTAACCTACAACATCAGCTAAAATTATCAGTTTCTGACCTTCCCAATTAAGTACAACGTCACCAACAAGCAACTCTACAACCTTTTCAGCAATTTTGGCAACGTTTCCTACATCAAGCAAACGAATCAACATGCCTACATCAAATTCAGAAGCTATGAATTTGCCTCAATCGCCAAAAAATATTTGAGTGGGTATATGTTGCTTGGCAATATATTGGATCTGAACTTCATTATGGACACCAACAATGCTCTACCATCTGAAGAATAATTCTCCAACATCACCTATTTTGACTCTTCTTTTGATAGGTACTTTCCTAGTAATGCCAGGTTCAATAACGGCAAATCGATCTCCATCAACTCACCGAGCAACACCATTCATATTTCTTCCATCAGGAGGTAGGTGTGTCGAGAGGGGGTTCTAAGAGAACTTTTTGAAGAATTCGGTTGTATAGTTGGAGTTGAGCTGCTGAGCACCGGTTCTGAAAAAAACATGGCGCTAATTCAATTCATGAACATCGAGGACAGTTTTTATGCCTTATCATAAATGCACGGAAGTACACTGGCAGGCCGCAAATTACAAATTTCATTCACCAAGTCCAGAATCTGTTGATCTCTTTATCTCTTGAACAAGTAATACGAAAAATCATTTAAAACTTTTACGCTCAGCTGTGTTATAAAACATTGGAGAATCCGCCTGGCCACCCGGACTCTGCTATTTGCTTAGACTTCTCCTGTGGGATATCTTGCTATATATTTCAGGTTGATATCTTTTCAACTATTGAGATTATTCCTTGACCAAATCGTTTTGCCATGTAGCTCTCTTAATTTTCTGTAATTAGTTTTTGTTGATTTATTTTGAGCTTCTGAGGCTGGATCTAGGATATTGATAGTTATTGTTGGGTATACTTTCATTTACTGCGCTTTGGCTGGTCATACTTCTACTTTTGTCTTTGAGCTGTTTGATTTGTTTGGATATCTCGATACATTGTCTTCTTATTAGTGGACCTTTGTTGGCACTGTGATCTTCTTCCAAGAGTTTCTATAATTTCTTTGACAGTCTCTCAATTTCATACTCAACTTAATTCTTACTTTCTTACTGTTCATATGGTCGATCGATGGAGGTGTTTTCAACATTGCTTCTGGGCAATATTTTTTCGAACTCAATCTGGAAGTGAGAGCTGATTGAATCCAACGTTCTCATTATGATATTTTTAATTTCTTGTAAATTACTGGACTGCAATCCTTGAGCTAGATAATACAGTTGATTTTCAATAAAGCTGCTACTATTGAATAGTTCTTCTTTGATGGCTCGTATCTAATTTTCATTTTTATTCATCTATGCTGCTATTTTCTTCCTTTCCTATTTGTACCTATGTTCATGTTTCATTTTTTTGCGGATCTAAGAGGTCAAGAAAGCATTCTGTTGCTTCAGGTTAAAATTTTCAGTGAAGAGAATTTTTTACATGTTTTCGTAGTGACTTTGGATGCTTTTCTCTTATGTTTACAGTATTTTGCGGCTTGTGTTGCAGGCTAGTTTAAAATTAGACTCGCATTAGCTGGATTGAGGAGGACTGTTGAATTCGCTCACTTTTGCTTTCGGCCGAACTCTAGAACTATAATTGGAAGTCTGATTGTCTGCAACTCCAAAAGATTGCAGCAATATATGATCCTTATTTTTCTTTACGGCTTCTGTTGGTCCTTTCATTTAATAGCTATCATTATAAATTTCTGTCTTAATCACATCTATTCACATAGAAATCCCTACAAACAAGTTCAAATATGATCTGTTATTAAAAATGATCATCTCTTGAATATGTTCAGATCTTTGTAGAATGTTCTTCGAAGTTATAGTTGATCGATTCTTGTCTTACGCTGCATTCTCTCCTCTATGCTGTATTATCGCTCTGTTTTCTGGTTCTTTATATGATAGGTTTTGAGGCCTTAGGGGCTGTAGGCTTATGGGTTGTGTCTGATCATATTGTTGTGAACTCTTTCGGCTCTTCTGTGTGGCTCTGTTGGCTTGAAGTCAGTTGTTCGAATTTTGCTTTACCGAAGGCACCAGTGTTTGATTTAGGGCACTTTATGAAGAGAAGATTTAAATGGTTTTTCGAAACTGTTAGCTTCAATGAAATGTGACCTGCCAGTTTTAGGGGTCTGATCAGGCAATTCGAAGTCTACATGACAAGCGAGTTACTGGATTTGATAAGGTCTTTTCTAGGTTGAAATCGGATGCTTCGACCGAATCGATTACTTTTTTGCCCACTCCACTACTAAGCAAAATCACTATAATTTTTCAGAGGTGTGGTGTAGCTGAGATTAGGTTCGAGTGTGGAGTAATTCATGAAAATAAAATTAAATGTTCTAATGAGCCAACTTGAATAATATCTGGAGATAATCATATTTTATCTTCAAGGTGAGGCTTCTTTAATTTAGTCAAAAGTTGAAGCTTTTATAAAAATTTACTAATAATCGGATGTTTCTTACTAAGAAAAATGCACATCTTGTGAACAAAGGAAAAGCTGCACCAAAAAAGAGACCGTTGGGAGGTAAAATGTATCTGATTTAGGTTGGGAAGACGATTAAGATAAGCCAGCTACCAAACAAGCAAATAACAATCCAATCTACATTCCAAAACAACAAACAAATCTCCTCGAAGATACTGATGAACCCACAATCACAAATCAACCTCATCAACAATAGCAATCAATCCGTAAGGTCTCTCATGAACAAAATCTTGTTTATTATGACTGGGATACCCTCAATGAACGTACAGACATGTACAATTATTTCTATTAAGTGACTGCTAGAAGTACCTTATCGAGAAAATCGTGCAACCGGGAGGGATCAGAATTAAGCCCAGCGATAGCATGCTTTTAGATATGTTGAAAGAGGTCAAAGGAATGGAAATATCAAATATTGGTTCACTACTTTTGAGCAAACTAGAAGTCAACTATCCTTTTCAGGTAAAAGCTAAGGCTTTGTATACCATCGAGTATCTTGCTAAAAAAGATAAGGAATATTAATTTTACTTCAGAGAGCATGCTGAAAAAATCAAAGAATTTCCAGAACCTGAAGATAATGTTGAGAGTTATAAGAAAATTCAAAAGAGTGTGTTGAATCAGATAGGCACAAAAGTGGAGATTTAGGCATCGCTTGAACAAGCAAAGCCTGAATTTGTAGATCCAGGGTATTATCAAGAGCCTCCTAAGTCATAAATGAGCTCGTTTTTGGATAAAAATGTTAATAAAGTCAAAAAAACAACAACGAAGAAACCCATCATTGGTCCAGGCCAGGCAAAGAACAAGACGATTGAAAAGAAGAAGTCCATCACTTCTACTGAACAAGAGGCAGACCTCGTTGTTGCTACTGAACCGGTCCAAAATACCTCAAACTAAACCGGTCTCTAAGGCCTTCTCGATTTAAAGCCCTCAACTGAAAAAGTTCCTGAAGCTAATAATGATCTTCTGGTATGATATTTTAAGTAAAGTAATAATAAGTTGTGCCCTGACTGTTAATATTGACCACTGATCTATGAGCATCGATAAATTATCATTCCGAATAAATGTTAAGCGGCTTGCTTTCAAAGCCTCTCAACTTCTGAAGCATGCTACCACCATGGTTAGGCTCACAATTTTCATCCATGTTGCAACATTCCACGCACTCGCATAACGAAGTGCATTTTCTACCGGCATTATGACATTCACAGTATTTTTTGAGGCATTTGCTTTTCCTGCAGTGACATCCTTTTCCAGTAAATGACTACTTCACTAGCTTTTTGGTTATCTTTTTATGGATTTCTTTCTATTCTAGATTTTGACATCCTTCGCATGAGCAGAAAGATGGATCACAAGTACGACCCATTCTGAGACAATCACAATAACCTTTCTAGCATTTTGAGTGACGGCAGTTGCAGCCTTTGCGGTTAGTGTCAACAAATTGAAGAGGAAGGCGCTCTTCAGTGAAAGATTCTTCTACTTTCATTTCTTTAACGGTATGAGGGAATTCCTCCTGGGCAGAATCCTCTGAAGAAAAAGGAGGAGAAGACTGATACTCGGATTACTCTTCCTATATTTAGTGAGAAGAGGGAGAGGGACTGTCGAGGAAGGGACTGGGGCCGACAAGAGATGTGAAAAGTTAAGGTTGTTCGGCCGACGACAGATCAGACTCTACGATGGCTAGTTCATCTTCCATGGGACTCATTTGTTGCCATTTTTTGATGGGAGTCTGCATATTGTTACTTCTGCTTCGTTTCATTTTGACTTATCTAACTGTATAATAAAGTTATTAAAGTTATTGTGTCAATTGATAATCGGCGCTAACAATAAACTATTGACACCTCCGAAAAGGTCAAAAATGAAAGAAGGGATAGGGAGAAATGGGATTAGCTGTTGTGCAAATCAGACTGCAGGGATTTCTTATGAGAGGAGGCGTTTGTAGGGGTAAATGCTGCTTCTGTGGCCATCGGACCAGACCATGGCAACTGCGTAGTTTCCTTTTTCTTCAATTTTTGTGGGGTATACATGAGGATCAATTTCTTCCTTTTTGACAAGCATAGCACCACTGAGTTAATCAATGCAACCAGCACATTTACATGAAATCCTCAAGGTGTAAGGATCAATTTTCTTTTTCTTGCCATTCTCCTCAACTGTAACCTTCTTATCAGCTGTGTTATAGAACACGAAAGTTCTGCTTTGACTTGCTTTGCTCAAGAAAGTTTCGATACCTTTGCATAGAGCAGTGTAAATTTTAGAGATGGAATGTTCGGAAGGAACAACAAGAGCTATGGGAGTACCATTGTCGGAGTATTTTGAAATTTAACCTCGAAGGGGTATCTGTGCTGTATTCTACATTATCAAGGATGTACCTCAATACCGAATTGCTCGACAAGCATTTGTGTATATCCTCGACCAAATATCCTATCTTTATTACCGCATTTGCCGCACTAGTAATAAGACATATTTTCAACGATGCCTAAGATAGGTACTCTCAAATCCTGAAACATCTAAATTCCCTTGATAACATCAATGAAGGATAATCGCTGAGGAGTAGTAACAATAACAGCACCATCGAATTTGAGTTATTGACAAAGACTCAACTGAATATCCCCAGTACCTGGAGGCATGTCAACCACCAGATAGTCGAGCTAGCCCCAGTGTGTTTGATAGAGAAGTTGAGAGATAATTGAGGAGACTATAGGTCCGCGCATGACGGCTGATTTTTGACCGACGAAGCCAAAAGACATGCATTTCATACCCTCGTAGTCGATTGGCTCTATTTATTTTTCGTTTTCTTCATAAGGTCGCAGAGTATCACTTTATCTGTTGATGAGAGTTGGCAATGAAGGGCCATAAATATCGGAGTCGAAGACACCAACTTTAGCACCTTGTTTATGAAATGTTGCTGCCACGTTGATAGCTATTGTGCTTTTACCAACGCCTCCTTTGCAGCTGGAAACTGCTATGATCTTTTTGATGCCTTCTAGATTTCCTTTTCGGTTGAATTTACTCTCCTTAGGTTTGGGGGCTAGAGTGATATCAATGTCAGAAAAACCAACTTGTTAAAGCTCAGCCTTAAGGAGAGCTTTGATTCTTCTGTAATCTTTGTTCAGATTGAGGCTAATGCTAACTTTTTTTGAAGCCTAATCCACTTTCTGATCAACTATCATACCTGAATCGAACAAACTAGAGGTATTGCCATCATTATCGACGGTGATCTTCTTGAGAATGTTGTCTAATCTTTAGCTGTTGGCGAAGAAATATCGAGGTGTGAAGAGCAGAGGTCTGCTGAGTAGTGTGATAGATTTGGTAAACATTTTTAAAGATAATCAAAGTAAATTCAGGAAAGATGTTTTTGCCAATTACCAGGTCTTCTCTTTGCGGATCAACTTTATAATCGCGTATTAGCCGTGTGCTAAAGCTCCAGGGTTCACAATCGGTTTGCCATTGAAACTAGAAATAAACAAATGAGTACACATCGTATTTGGCTCCTCCATGCACATGCCCGTGAAGATGAATGATGAGCTTCTCATCTGACTAGACTTTGTCTAAAGCTTTGCTGCCTGCAAAGATGGGGACTTATTTTCCATGTCGGTCGAGAGTAGTACTGGAAAGGGCTGGTCCAGTATGTGTCAGGAATATTTTAGATGTACTGAGAGTATCAGGTTTGAAGACAGCATCAACATCCTTTTCATACTCCTGTTAATTTTGATATGGATATCCCTCCCACACTTTTTTCTTGCATTCCACATCGTTATAGGCTGGTGTTGATCCTCCTAGTCCTACAACGCTAAGTCCCATCTCCAGTACAAACTCTTTTTTATGGATATTGATGATATCTGGAGAGACATGACTAGTGCAGTCAATAAAGGATTGAGGATCGTGGTTACCAGGAATGTAGATAATTTTGCACTGGAACAGATCATGCAAAAACAGCAAAATTTCATTGCAAGTCTCTTGTTATTTCTCTTCAGAGTGAGTTTTATTGTTATGGTCACAGTTAACAATGTCGCCACCCACGAAACAGTAGTCGAAGTGAAGAGAATTGGCCTTGATGTGCTCTGATAATTTCTCTAATTTTTAGCGGTTGCTGTGAATGTCGGTCAGGAAAATAATGTCGACTTTTTGAACCTGAATGTTCAGTTTTAAATTTCCTTCCTTCATAAGATATTTTAACAAATTATATACTATAGCTTACCTAATAGAAAGTATAAATTAAAGTTAATATATCATCTATCATAAGGCTGAAGCTCCTCTTTACATTATTGCCACGATCCTAGGGAATTATTTCTTCTTGATTGCCTCTCTACAACCAGAAATAGCCAGCTATTTTGCTTTGCCGAATCTGACGTTGGCAGTCTGGTTAATCAATTGACCTAGGTCTTTCAGAGATTATGACAGTTGCTTGGTATTTTGATTTTTCTTCTATATTTAAGTCATCAGATTTCTATTGAAGCCCATGATATCTGTATATGTCTTCCTGAATTATCGCATTGAGCTCACCAGCCGAGCACTTTATCCTTTGACCAACATAAATTTTATGTTATCTATCGCCTATGCCATTTCTGACGAGATCGATACTTTAGCCTGGCTGAGTTTCTCGATAATATTGAGAGTATCCATAAGTCTCTTCTTTTCTTTGGGAAACCATAGCTCTGAATCTAGTTATTGGACTCCGATGTATTCCACTAGATCTTGGAAAACGTTGCCTAATGTTTTAAGGCATTAGCAGTGAATCTCGATGAGGCTTTATTTGGTCTTGAAAATCAACTCCATTGCTACCTTATCATAGGCGTTGTAGTATCTGAGTTTCAGAGAGGTGGCTGATTAGTATTTGCTCTTTTCTTCGGCTGTCCAATTGATAAAAAAACATTGGGTGATCCACTTAATGTATCTGGCTACCCTTTCCACACATTTGAAGCGAATGCCGCCTTCAATAGTGTATTATTCTGTTGTTTGACCGAATTTCCAAAATTTCGGTAGAGTAATTTTGAACCCTTTACCCTCATAGACCTTCGAGGCATAGCTCGAATGGACAAGCGCATAACAGTTGATTTATCCATAGATCATATTCTAAGCTTTAAAAACGTACTTCACTTGATTTTGTCGGTCAAAACTTTCAGGGAGAACTGGTTCCTCAAAACTTAAACCACTCACATAACCATTTGTGCATTGAATTGTCAGAACCAAACCTTATTTTTAATGGTTGAGCAAGGTTTGGAAATTGAAATCTGATCTGAGAATTTGTTCATTGTCTGTTTCTTCCTTCTGACTTTCTGCAGTTTTGATTTTTTCTTGAAGTTAGTTGATTTCGAACTCAAGCTGTAATTTTTGTTTCTCTAATATTTAGAAATTTTGGTTTTGCAATCTGATGTCTTCAGCTACCGGATTTGGTATCGCTTTTTTGGCTTATTAATGCACATTTAATCCTGTAATTTTACCGCTTTTGGACAGGCAGATCAATTGATTGTTGTTCTACCTCCTAAAATCATACACGATGATGCTGACAATTTACTAGTGCAACTTGATTTTATGGATGGTTTAGCCCTTGCCTTTCCAATCTTTGATCTCCACCAGACCATCTTTTCTGCCGATTATGGCCAGCTCATTGTTTTCAGTGAAGTAGGCAAGTACTTTAAAAACTGCGTGATGTGATTTGGCTTTCCATTTTGATTTTTTACCCTCGTAGTATGCTACAGTTCCTTCTTGAGTGCCCACCAATACTCCATCTCCAATCCAGCACAAACTAGAAGGTGTCCCCACAATTTTACCATAATCGAGACCAATATTGACTCCACGGTATCGTATTAAATTCAAATCATTGAGCCCCACAACAACTTATCTCACTCCTTTGATGGTGGTCGTTGTGATGCATTCAATCAGAGCCGAACAATGATTGACATACTGCTATTATCCATTTTGATCATAGCAGAACAAATCACAGCCACAGACGACATAGATGAAACTATCTTCCACAAACAGATTCAGAGCGTTCTCGAATTAAAGGTTGAATAATTAGTTGTTATTGAGCAAATCGAAACAACTCAATTGATATCGACTTAACAACAAAACTTGATTATTGTTGAGCGATCCCATGGCAAGTATATCTTTGCGAATGGGTAGAGCTGTTGTTTAGGTCTGCGAATGTGCCATCAGTTGATTGGAGTTGGTCTGATAAATGATTGTGGGGTTTGGCAGATCGAGAATGGTGGCTATTTTGGGTTATTGAGTCAATTTGTTTGACCAGCTATTTTCTAACATGATACAAATTATGACAATGAGGGCATTTAAGTTACCTATATAAAATTTATATGGAATTGCATTCAGTTCAAATCACCGTCCATATCTAGCAAGTCAAGCTTAATGTACGGTTTCCTGGTCAACTATCCTTCCAGTTCAAAAATAGTAAATCATGTTGTGATGTAGGTCAGCTCTATCATGATATGAGCAAAAGGTTTCCAATAGCCAATGGGGTCTGTCAGGTCAATGATAAGGCCACTTTCGAACTGGAGTGCCCCTATACAGTGGCAACAGAAAAATACAATGAAACAAGTGTATGATCATATCTAATGTAGGTGGATCTCACAGTATCGATCAATACGGCCAGCGGAAAGATAGTAGCTGGAGTTGTATCATTCGATCCTTTCTAATGTAAAGTTGTTTCCCTTCCTTTGAAGCGGTGCTCGGATAAGGCTGCAATCATATCGATGACAGTATCTTTTGAGAAGTTGAATAAGGTCAAAGATATTTAGTAATAAAAAATTCGAGCCTTGAAATAATCCTATTCCCCACAGCGATCTTCGAGAGTAGAGTTTGTCATACCACGATAGCGTGGTTCAAGCAAAAGCAATAGCAAATCGTCCAGTAGCCATATCAAAAAGGTCACCTCTAAAGGAAAAGCTTTAAATTTTAGCAGCAGAATTAAGGAAATCGAGGATAGCAGCGATAGAAGATTAAAGATTGTGGCTCAGGAGAAAGATTAGATGGAGTAGCAATTGGATAGAGCTCGCTAAAAATGGAGATTAGCAGAGCGAAGATAAAAATAATTGCAAAGCACCATAAGAGAGCTGAAAGATTCAAACTAAAAGAAAAGAATCAAAATTGTTGAGCTATAGAACAAGCAAATATAAAATGAGAAGGAAGTAGATGAATTCGAAAGAAAAAACAAAGCTCTTTATCTCAGTTCAAAGGATTACAAATAAAAGATCTCTTAACTTTAGTCGAAGATATTGTCACTGTAGAAGAAAAATGAAGTTAGAGAACAAACAGCAAACGAGAGGTAGAAAAGATCGACGGATAAGATACATCAGCTTGAAGAGTAAAATAAAAAAATATTGAAAGATTACAATGCCCTTCTTGAAAAAATGGAAAACCAAGAGATCAATAGTCAAAATGCTTTCAGGATAAAATAGAAAGCTCACATTGAGGTAAAAATGAAGCTCAAAGAAGATCTAGATAAAGCTAACATTTAACTTTAGAAATTCAAACAATTACTTCAGGATGTCCAGTCAAGATCATCTTCTCTCAGCTAACATTAAATTAAACTCACTGAAAAAATATCCAAACTTGAAGTTGAGCTTGATAAGTCTCTTTCAGTTATCGAGGCTCAAAATATAGCCCTATAGAGGAATACCTTTGCTCGATAACAACTCTAAAATGATCTCAAACTTATGAAATAGTTATAACAATAAAAAATGGCTCTGAAGAAAAAATACAACGAGCAAGTAACTTAAACTCAAAAGATGAAAGATAAGTTGGATAAAATGACCCTCTAAAATCAGGAACTAACAGCTAATTTGTCTACAAATTCGAGTCAAATAGAAGAAGCCCGTAAGGAGAAGAAAATTTTCCTCAGTAAGGTCAGTGACTTGTAAAAGACTAACATTTCTCATTAGAAATAAATAGCAAGGTTACAGGCTGAAAACAACAGTTTGGCATCAAAGAACACCTATCTCAATGAAAGGTTAAATGACATTAAGACAAAAATGTAACAAAAAGATGTTGAATACCAATAGCACTAGATGAACTTTACCAGTAAAATCAGCTCAGTTATACAGGCCAAAAGCTATCTTGAACATGATATTGAGGATCTTAGATGGAACCTGGAAAAAGAAAAGGAAAATGCTGAAGAGTATGAAAGAAAGCTCAAAGATAAAAATGATCAGTTATTGGCTAAGGAAGAAGAACTGATCAATCTACAGAAAGATATCTCTCAATCCAGAATGAAAATTAATGAATACGAGGCTAATATAGAGGTATTTAAAGCTGACATCAATGATCTGAAGAAAAAAGATAATGAAAATGCTGAACTGTTGAAGTAGAAAGACAGAAAAATTTATGAGCAAAGCAAAAAAATAGCATAAATCTAACAATAAAATTTTCTTAACTTATCTAAGCTAAAAAAAGAAACAGTATAAAGTGATGAAACTATAGAATCGATGACCAAGAGAATAAAATAACTAACGTAAGAGCTCGAGAAAAATAAAGCATCCTTATTTGACCTTCAAAGACAAGATGATGAGCTATCTTAGAATCATTAAGAACTGTAAAGGAAATACCAAAGACAAGCATTGGCCCTTGAATAAGCATAGAAACAGAATAAGTAGTCAATGAGTCATAATATCGAACTGAAGAAGGAGTGTGATAAGTTAAAGAAACAGCTCGAATCTTATGAGTTCAATATGACAAATAATGAGCAAGAGAATAATAAAACTATTGCTTCGTTGAAATAGTAATTACAATAGAGCTTGAAAAATATCAAAAGTAAAGAGACTGATCTTGAGACATATCAAAAAGCCTTCAAACAGTTAATTTTGATTCTGGCGAGCGACCAATAAAATGATGAGGATATTGTGGCTGTACCTGATTAAAATTTAGCAAAAAATCAGCTGGAAGCTCTCATGGCTCGCAACAAAAACCTCAATAAACTTACTCAGAAAATTTTGGAGCTCGAAGTATAGATAAACTATCTTGAGAAGGAAAACTAAAACAAAGATAACAACTTCTATAGTAGAGAGGAATTACATGATAAGAAGATGAAATAATACAAAGAACAAATGGCAGAATTCGAAAAAGAAAGGCAGGAAGAAAGAATAGAAGCTGGTAAGAAGTACGAGAAGCTTGAGAAATAATTCAATGACTTGAGAACTGAAAAATAGAAGGCTGAAAGCAAAATACAGAGGTTAGAAGATGTTTTTGCTGAAGAACGGAATTCCCTCAAAGAATCTTAGAATGAGCATGAAAAATCTAGAGATAGAATCAGAGAGTTATAAGCAAAACTTTTTGAGCAAAGAGAAAAATCAATAAGCAGCAAAAGTTAAAGCGACACTTACGTGAGCAATCTCCAAACAAAATTCGAACAATAACTCGATACCTACAGAGAAAAGTTGAACTCTATTTAACAAGAAAAATAAGGAATTGAAAAGAATCTGGCAGAAAGAGAGAAAAATGTCACTTCTCTTAAATCTCAGGTTTCTGAGCTCTAACTTGAAAAGGAAAAGCTAAAAGAAGATCTATCAGTTGAAAAGAATAAGCATTAGAAGAAGAGTTAATAGTTAAAGAATACATAGCAAATTTTAAAAGAAGAGAAACGGAATTCAGCTGAACTTCTGGAAAATATTGTAAGCCTCGAATCAGAGTTATCTCATGAAAGACAAATAAATAAAACATTGTAAGAAAACCTCAAGACTATTCAGGCTGAGCAAGCAACATTAGAGATAGAAAAAGCTAAATTAACCAATCAGCTAAAGTCAGCCCAAGAAAACTCAACCCTATCAAATGACGAATACAGGACAAAGATTCAAACATTGGAAGAAAAGTTAGATGAAAAATCATCAAAAGTAAGAGATTATCACAAGAAGGTGACCTCAATGACAAACTAAATATAGATGAATAACTTTGAAATCAAACAGCTTCAATAAAAATTGAATGATACTACAAACATTAAGAATGATTTGGAGTAACAAAATGCAAAGAAAAGAGATACAATTGTAAAGCATGAATCTGTTATCGAAGACTTAAAAGCAGCAATTTTGAAGCTGGAAAAATAAAAAGCTGAACTAATTTTATAAAAAGGTGTCTTAGATGATGAAATTGACCAGATGAACATGAAAATGATTCAATATGAGTCCGAGTTGGGAACACTTAACCAAAAATTAGACGAAGCAAGTCACAAGCTTAAATAATAATCAAGCAAGTTCTAATCCAGTGATGAAGAAAAACTCAGTCTCAAAAATCAAAATTCTGAAATCAGATAAGCTCTTACATTAGCAAAGAGAGAGCTTCAAAAAGCTAATAACAAAGAAGCTGAAGTCAGGAGTCGACTAGCGACTGTGGAGGCTCAACTAAAATAAAAGGAATAGTTTTATTAAGACTATAAAAGTAAAAATTGGTAATAAAACCAGAAGACTCTTCAGAATCTCACAAAGAAATACGAAAAGCTGGAAGACAAGCTGAAGAAGACACAAGACAAGCATGAAGAGGAGATAAACAATCTTAATAGAGATTTGTAAGACTTAAACAAAGAAAAGGAATAACTTGAGATCATGATTGAAGAGAGAGATTAATTGATCGAAAGCCAAGAAGATGAGATAGTATCCAATCAAAATAGAATAATATCTTTGAATGCTGAGCTTAGAAACTGTCTTGAAGCTTGGTAGAAGGAAAAGACTGCTGCTTTGCCATCAAGAAGGCAAGCTCAAAAAATTGAAGAAGACCTTAATAAGTTTCAGTAGTATGCGAATGATCTCGAAAAGAAAACAAAGTAGACGCTAAGAGGCATAGGGTCCAAGGCAAAAGATGAAATTTTAGCAAAAATGGGTCAACAATTAGTGGAT
>Ga0100378_1001663_pt1 | contig 23020 bp, 32 predicted proteins | sample CryGeymeta201502_FD_81535 | JGI IMG/M metagenome (GOLD analysis project Ga0100378, IMG submission 81535) | Groundwater microbial communities from Crystal Geyser aquifers in Utah, USA - Crystal Geyser metaG 2015-02 | ecosystem: Environmental > Aquatic > Deep subsurface > Groundwater | place: USA... | reverse complement strand
ACAATAATATTCTATAAAATCTTAGTTATATTTGGGGATTGGGGATTGGGGATTGGGGATTGCCCAATCCCCAATCCCCAATCCCCAATCCCCTAATAAGTATTAAATGATAACCTAAATTATTTAATAACTTTTTATAATATATTTATACATTATTATACTAAGTTCCAAAATAATATATAAATTTAAATAAAAAATAAATGAAATTTGAATCATTAACTCACGTTCATCACTATGCAGCCGGCATGAATATGGATGTTGTCGTTTACAAAAACAAGGTAATTGACGTAACAGAATTTAAATATAAACATCCTGGCGGTGTTGGGAGCTTTGACAAATTTATTGGAAAGGAAATTACAGAAGCGTTTGAAGAAATATCATCCCATAAAACAAAAGCTGCAATAAGAGATTTAAATACATATTTTATTGGAGATGTCCAAACAAATAAAGCAGGAGAAGTAGTCCAAGAAGAAATAGATCAAAGTGAAAAATTAGATCTTACAAAAGGATTACTATGGCAAATATTTGAAAAAGGTATGCCATTAAAAGACTATATGGAGTTTATACACGATCCAAAACATATGATAACCCCTCCAAGTGCTATTCTATTTAACTGGAAGATATTAGAAATGTTTACTAAAACTCCTGTGTTTTTAATTCCTTCAATCTATTTCCCATTTTTGTTATATTATGCCTATTTAGCAACACAAACTTTGACAATTATACCTCTTATAAGTTTCTTTTTATTTGGTGTTTTATTATGGACATTGAGTGAATATTGTCTACATAGGTTTATATTTCACGCTGATGAAAGTATTCCGGATAATAGAATAAGTGTACTACTTCACTTCCTTTTACATGGAATTCATCATGCTTTTCCAATGGATGGGTAATTAAAATAATTTTAATTAGTAATTTAAATATAAACTTAATTATGTTTTTAGATTACGATTAGTATTTCCTCCTGTGCTTGGAATAAATGTTTTGTTTTTGATAAAAGGATACATAATGCCATTATTTGGAGCATATGAAAATATCGTTGCTGCAGGATTTATTCTAGGATATGTAACTTATGATTGTACGCATTACTATATTCATCATAATAAACCTGGTTTGTCATATTTTAGAGGATTAAAAGATTATCACATATTACATCATTATAAAAATCCGAAATTAGGTTATGGAGTTTCAAACAAATTATGGGATTATGTTTTCGGAACAGTGTTATATGACGAACCAAGAATAGTCGATCAGTTAAGTAAATAGTAAATATGTATTTACACAATTTTAATAATAAATACTTTATTATATATTCGTAATAATTTTTAAATTTGTTCAATAATTAAAGCATTTTATTTAATAGCTTAAAAATTATAAAATATTAACTTAAAGCATATTATCCTATTAACATATTAACATATTATCATATTATCATATTATCATATTGAATATTAACATATGAATATAACATATTAACTAAGTTACATTTATAGATTTATAGATTTATAAATATTAAAATTTAATATTTATTTACTTTCTTCAGATTAAAATTTAATATTTATTTACTTTCTTCAGATTATTTAAAATTTCTTGTTGACTTGATATAAAAGATTTGCATGCTGAAGTTCTACCGTTTGAAATTCTTTTTTTATGATTCATATTGTTTTGAATATCAATTTCAATCTTACTTTCTATTATATCTTTATAATTCAATTTTAAACTATCAACTTTCTCTTGACCTAGCTTGGTTTGCTTAGTTTTATTCTTCTCTATTAGATCTAATCTGCTACTTATTTTTAATTCTAAATCATTATCCTTTTTAGAAATAATATCATTACTACAGATGATTATTTCAGGGACTACATAATCATCGTTATCTTTGTTTGAATAATTTGTTCCAATCAACTCAATATGAGATATATCTCTTTCTGAATTATTAACTGATTTGGTTGTTGTATTTGATATATTAGTTGTATCTTTACTATCGCGATTATTTATGTTGCTATTGTTCTCTATATTATCATTATTTAATTGGCTTATCTGATTAAGTTTTGAGGCATTATTAAAATTATTTATTTCTATTTCATCCGATTTAAAAGTAAAATTTTCACCACTTTTTTGAGTTTTACTGAAAGCTGATTTATAAACACTTGGTAAAAAAGTGTTTCTTGATTTTAGTGAAAAGCAATTTGGAACAGTCTTTATTATCTTAGGAGCTTTATTTATATTATCTATTATTTTATCAGTATCATCAATTGTTGAACTTTTTCCAAAGTGTTTAATATTGTTATTGTTATTTTTTTTATCATTAGAAATTAAGACCCATGGCACTTTTTCAATTTTAGATTTATTATTATCTTTATATATTTTGTTATCTTTACTAGAGCTGATATTATTATTCATAGAATATAGTTTACTTGATAAATTATTTATTGTATTTGCGTTAGTTTCCTCGCTTGATTTATAATCTTTATTTGATGTATCTATTTGTTTTGTAGAGTCGTCGTCTTCGATTGAAAATACATTATTTTTGTCTAATTTTTCTGTATTATCGTTAATATCATTAATTTCATTAATTTCTATATCTGGATCTGGGTAAAGTTCTAATAAGCTTTTATAAAAAACAATTTTGTTTTCGTCAATAAATGTAGCTTTATCATTGTCATATTTCATTTCAATATCTTCTTGAATTATATTTTTAGTATTTTCGACTTTCTAAAAAATTATTATATAAAAATCAATTTAAAATTAATAAATACATAATTATTTTCTAAATTATCAGGAATTTCTATATTATCTTCGTCTTGTTTTTCAAAGTTTTTATCAACTATATATATTTCAGCCATTTCTTTTTCATTTAAAACGATAAAATCCTTTATTTCTGAGGTGTTGTTGATATTTATATTTTCGTTTTCATTATATGAACTTATATTGTATTTTATTAAGCTTTCTTTCCAAAGATTGTTTATATCATTAAAGGTTTCATATAATTTATTATATGAGTCTGCTTCATCTATTATCCTATTCAAATGTGATTGACTTATTTTATGACTTTTATACTCAGTAAACTTCAGCTTACAAAGATGGCAGTAGTTATGCTCTGATTTTGGAATTGGAGTGTTCTACAATTAAATATTTATATTTTATATTACTAGATCACTTTCTTTTATGCTTTTCTTGACTTCTTTTGATGGTGAATTAATTTTTGCTTTCGAGTTTTTCTTTTTTTTATTTCTGTCCTCAATTCTTTTTTTCTCATGATCTGTTACGAAATTTGAGTATTTTGATGGCATTCCTGAATCGAAATATGGAAGATCGTATTCGTTTTCTTTTTCTTTACATCTAACAAATTATTAAATTAATTTACAATTTTAAGTCTTTTTTTAATTCGAATGTCCAATATTTAATATGATTATTTTGTTTGGTATTTTTACCCATTACAATTGAAATAACGGCTTTAGAGTTAATAGTTTTCGGTAATCCATGTTCATAATGGTATTCTATACTCCGAACTTCCATCCTATTCAAAGCTTCTTCGAGATCTTTATTATTAAAAATAATTATATTTACCTTTAATATAAATTAATTTAAATGTTTTTATAATATCTAAATCCTGGTTACTACTTGTAGATTTTGTTTGTGTTTGTTTTACTGGTGTTTTATTATGTTTATTGCTTTTGTTTATTTTATGATTATCTTGCTCCTCATTAGAATTATTATTTTCTTTATTTTCTTTATAATTAGGCGGGAATTTATCTTCTTCTAGATGTGATGTTTTAACAGTTTTTATTTCACCTAGATTGTTAATTATTGTTTTACCCCCTTCTAAGTAAACAATATTATCATTGTTTTTAATATTTTCTCTTATTTCTTTATTTTTTAGTATTTCTAATGAATCTACAACTATAATATTTTCAGGCAAAATTTTAAAGGATATACTCTTATATTTTATTAAATATTTCTTACTCCTTTAAGTTTATTGATTCTTGTCGATAAACGAATTGTTTCAGAACAAATTAATTTTTTAAGTTGGTATGTATAAGTAAAGTTTTCCATATTTTTTTGTCCATAGAATGCGTATTCATTGATATCCATATTATAATTTTAAATTCAAATAATTATAAAAAATAATGAAATAGCTTTATTACAAATTAAAAGAATTACTGAATTATTGAAATAAATATTATAATAAAAATACCTATTTAATAATAATGTTGGTATTCTTTATTATTTCATTTTATTATTTCATTTATAGTTGAGCATCCGCAAAGTTCTTTCCTTCGATATCAGTTTCTTTACCTGATTTTTTTGATGTTAGTGATATCTCTTCAAATTGTTGTTTTCCCACATCCTTTAATTTCTTGCCTTGATAGTATTTATAGAATTCCTTAAACTTTTTGATAAGTGCATTGTCGTAGTCGACATCAACTATTCTTAATGCCAAATTGAACTTTTCTTCGTTACCTTCTTTCATCCATGTCCAACAGTCATAAATATTATTCATAGTATCAAAATCAGATGCTTTTTGACAAATATTTTTCGATTCTTTGAAAACACTATCAATCATATCATAATCTTCGGTTAAAATATGACTAATAACGATTAATCCATAAAAATTGATTATAAGAGCTTTATTATCTTCAAATTCTTCAAACACTTTAATAAAGTCTTGACAAGTACTAATAGTTTCCTTTAATTTATTCTGAAGAATTAACACAACACAATAAGCAGTCATAGCTTTATAAATATAATCATAAGAATGTTCTTTATCTAATGTTACAATATGTGCAATTTTAAGAATCTCTTCATGAGCAAGTTGTAATGTTTTCTCGGCGTAGTCTAATTCTTTTTTTTCTCTATAATTTAGAGCTAGTTTTATTAAAGCGTTCATTTCATATTGATAGTCTCCTTTTAATCTAAAAGCTAAAGTTGCATTTTTTATATTAACAAAAGCCTCTTCATATAAATTTAAATTTTGAATATAAATATTAGCTACCTTTTCTAAATTTGTTCCTTCAGAATAGGTATCTTTAAGATGTCTATGACATAACGCTAGTTTCTCTCTACAATAAATTTCTTCTTTGTAATCTTTTACAAGTGCATAATTTTTGGCTGCTCTTTCATAATTTGGAACTGCACTTAAATAATCAGGATCATATTTGCAACATATAACGCTTACTTTGATATCACTATCAGCTCTTTTCTTAGCTTCTTCAGCAATTGATTGTGGTGATTTAGAATTTTTATCGCTACTGATTTCCATTAATATAATATAAATTATGAAATCAAATTATAAAAGGTAATTAATATAATCAATATAATTAATAATATTTATCATTAAATGTTATAATAGAAATATTCAATAATTATTAGATATTATAAAATAATATTAATACTCTTAATGAAAACAATTAAAATATCTTTAAATATACTTTATAAAGAATGCTAATTATTTAACTAACACAAACTTTAGTCCTCGTTTTTTAATTCTTCGATTAGATCAGCAAAATCATTTGAATCTTTTTCATTAAAGGATGTTTTATATTTTTCGTATAGATAAGATAATTTATTTATAATACTATCTTTTTTATTTGGATCTCCTGATTGTTGATTAATATTATCATTACTGGAATTTACTGAATGAGATGATAAGGCTTTACTATCTATTTTAAAATAACATAATTAAACATAAAATCATGTTAATTAATATAATAATTTAATAATACCTCCATTAGTTGTTCCATTTCCTTTATTACTTACTGAACTTATAACCATTGACTCTTCATTGTTATAGGAAGGGCTCATATTGATTTTATTATCAGTTTTATTATCAGTTTTATTATCTGTTTTATTATCTGTTTTATTATCATTTACTAAAATTGAAATTAAATCTTTTTTATCTTTAGACAAAGTGCTTAATCCAGTAGTAGGTGTATTATAACTTATAATTAATTTTGGTTCTTCCTTTTTTGGTTGCATTACAGTTTTGTTAGTTTTGTAATATTTTATTATTTTAGCTTAAATATAACTAATTAATTTTACTTTTAATTCCTCTAGCAAGTTTTACTAATATAACAGTAGTTTCTATTGGTGGATATTTGAAACATCGTTGAAAACATTCATTTTGATCCTTTTTTAGTACTAAAAGATTAAATTATTATTAAATTATTATTAAATAATTATTATATTATTATTAAGTTATTATATAAGTATTGTTTAATATATCTTACGTTCTTCACGAACATAACTCATCATAGCAATGCATATATAGTCTAACATTACTAAATTTGATTTGTAATTAGGATTAGCTAACGTCTCTTCGTAGTCATTAGCTAATATAGAATCCCAAATAATAAGTACATCAGTTGGATGAAACTCTCTGTTTAACATACACTTTAGCCATCGTCTTAATTTTTGTATTATATTTTAATACTTACTGAATAAATATAGAACAGTCAAGATCTATCTTAGTAAAATGACATAATAATTCATCGTCAATTATTTTGAGCTTTGTTTTAACTATTTCCTTACATCTTCTAGTTAATGGCATATGATTCTTAAAATAAAGATAAAAATTTACCTCTTCTTCCTCTTCAACCTCCTCTTCGGGTACATCGTTTCTCTATATAAATTTGTTATTGTAATTTATAATAATAAAAATCTACCTTTATTTTAACATGCTTATTCTTTTTACCAATCGATTCTGTTGAATATACAAATAAGTCTCTCATTCCTCTATTCATAACAGACTCAAATAAAAAAAATAAATCTGCTTGTAGTTCATCTTGATCAAATAAGTAATTATATAGATTTATTGTAGTTTCATCGTTTAGTTTTTTATTATCTGAAACATTTTTCAACAAAGTATCATAGTATCCTTTCTTAGGATTAAAATGATAAAAAGGATATATAGCAAATAATATAACAGCACATAACTCATTCATTCCTTGTCTATATGCTGTTTCTTTATTCTCCTTTGCCCATATAAACAGTACATTTTTTAAAACTTCTTTAATTGCTGTACTTTGGAATAGTTCTTTATCCTGATAAGTTCGACTTATATCTAAATTTATCATTTTTTTCTGTTCGTTGTCTTCAAAGAATGAATTCCAACCGTTCTAACATAAAGAAAACATTATTAATATATTATTAAATTAAGTTACTGTATCAGATGAGCTTGAGTTTGAACCACCTAAAGGATCTCCAGAAATTTTTTTTAAGTTTATATAGCTTTTCATTTTTACTTTATAACTCTGACGTAACTTATTTGTATTTTCAAGCCATTCGTTATAATTTCTATTCATTGGTAATGTACCTAGAAACATTTTCCATAAGGTTCCACGTAAATAGTTATTATTCATATCACCTTTGTAACATAAATTACACAAATTAGTAAAATCAATATCTGTAAGTATAAAAGATTTCTTAAAAGCACTTTGGCATAATAGAATATTATGTTTGTCAATACTTTATTATTTAATTATGAATTAATAAGGTCATATATATGTAAATAATTTACTTTTTAAGATTGTCTTCTGATTTTGTCTTTTTTGCTCCTATAATAAATAAGTCATCTGAGTCCATATTTATATTTAATTTTCTTATTATATTAATATTATAATAAACAAAAACAAATAATAAACATAAAATAAGAAAAAGGAAGTAGAATAAATATATATTCAATATAAATATAAATATTTATTAATATTAAAGTTCTAATTATTTTTGCTTTTTTTCATCTTGAGCATTAGGATTTTTAGATTTAGGTGCCCCTTTATTTTTTTCAATATCTTCTGCAGCTACGTAACCTTCAATCATATAATTTTTCATTTTCTCATGAAGTTTTCTTGATGTTCCTATATTTCCTTTTGGTACTCCTTTTAGGTATTCAGCAACTTTCTTTCTAGATTTCTTTTTCTCATCGTCTTGTATTTTGACAACTTTCTGGGGTTTAATAAAAAATGGCATCAATTCTTTAAGGATTTGATCCATTCCTTTCAATTTACGTTTATTTAACTGTTCTTGTCTTACTTTAATTTCTCTTTCCATTGAATTTGCTAAACTAATTTTTAGTTTAGACATTTTAGCTATTACAGCTGTTTCTCTCATTCCAAACTTCTTTGGGAATTTATGATAAGGACTAATCGGATTGTTTATTTTATTAACATATTGTTTTTGGTATATAAATGGTAATCTCGCATATGAAAAAACTTTACGAACTTTAGCAAGGCTTTTTCCAGCTATAATAGGTTTTCTATAGTAATTATTTACTAATTTAGGAAGCATTGCTTCTTCTATTGATTTTATTTTAAATAATCTTGTCCAAACCATTTCTAATATAATTTAAAGTTAAATAATAAAACAAATATTATATAATGCATACATATTTATTAATTTACTCAGTATAAATATATTTTCATATATAATTTAATTAATTTTAAAAAATAATATTATATTAAATGAACCAAAAAGAAAAAGTTTCTTCAATTATTAATGAACCATTAGGTATGTTATTACTTTTAAGCTAGTTCCTAGAAACTTCAGATTATTAGAAGAAATGGAAAAAGGTGGAGACAGTTTTTGTACTTATGGCTTAGAACAACGTAACACATAATTATAAGATTTTAATTTATTTATAATTTATAGCTGATGATATTACCTTTACTAATTGGAATGCTTCAATTATTTCTCCAACTGGTGTATAAAAAATATATTATAATTTTTATTATAGGAAAGAATATATGAGTTAAGCTTAATCTGCGGAGATGATTATCCTAATCAACCACCTAAAATAAAATTTATCAGTAAAATAAATATGTCATGTGTTAATCAAACTACTGGATGGGTAAATACAATATAGTTCTCTAATTAAATAACTGAATTTATTTATATAATATAAAGGTTGATAACAGTAAAGTAGCTCCTTTAAATAAATGGAATAGAACTTGTACCCTTTCAGATGCTTTGATGGGAATTAGAAAAGAAATGGAATCGACTAATTTTAAAAGTCTTAAACAACCAGCTGAGAACTTAAAATTCTAAAAGAATTCTATTAATAGGTTTTATAATTTAAATCCTAATAAAATTATAAACAGATTCTTAATTAGATCTTAAATAAAAGTTATTTGCGAAATAAAATCATAATAAAATTGATTATAAATTATGATAGTATATATTAATATAATTTATAATTTTAGTTTGTATTTTATAGATTAAACCATATAAGTAACATTCATTTTAGGAAATTGTTTAATAATATTCAGTAAGATCAATTAATATATTTGTCTTAATATATTAATTTATGTATATTATGTGAATAGAATAACCTAGCAAGAGATATATAATTATTAATTGTTTAGTATTAATTAATTATATTTCCATCAATTATTTAACTTTTTTAAAATTTCTGGTAAAGTATCATTTTCATTTATCACTTTTTTATATTTTGCTATAAAAGCCTTATTAACAATTTTTGTAAGATGATTACTATTTCTATTTGGGAATGAATATTTTGCTTCTTTAATACCTACTTCTGTTCTCAAAACATTATTTTTTAATACTTCATGATCATTTAAATGAATTTTCTCAAATATTTGGTTATATTTCTTTTTACTTTTATATACTACTTTTGCTAACTTTCTTCGACCACTTATTACATAATTTATATTGTAATTTAAATTATCTATACATGTTTTATAAGTTTTTGTTTGTAATACTTCTTTATTATCAGAGGTTAGTACAGTTTCATATTTTATTGGATCTATTTTCTTCTTTTCTTTTTGATTACTGTGTGAACTACCTCTTCTATCTTTATTAAGCTGTTTCTTATCTTCTAATTCTAGAATTGAACCTGACATACTTATTTGCCTTTTCTTTTTATAAAAGTCCTTAATATGATCCTTTAATTGCTTTAGTATCAAGTCTTCAACTGGATTTTTAGGGGGAACTTTTTCATCATAAATATTATGTTCACTAACTTTCCTTTTAATTGGTGACTCTTCTTCTTGGATTAAATACTTTGTATTATGCTTTCTTGGAATAATTATTTTATTTTCTAATAAACTATTCTCTGTTGTTTTAATTGAGTTATGAATATTATGTATGCTTCTATTACTTTTATTTAAAGCATTTTTTTGATTTGGATCTGTATTTAAGTTATTCATATTTGACTCTGTAATATATATTTTAGACTTATCATTCTCAATATATGATATATTAGATGTGTTATTATTTATTATATTTCCCACTTTATTATAAGAATTTCCAACTGTGTATTTCTTTAGCTTATACTTATCTTCATCAAAAGACACATTTAACTTTTGGGATTTAATGTTGATATCTTGAAGTTGTATAAGTTGTTTCTGGTTATACGAGTTAATCCTTTCATTTTTTAATTTTTTTGTTAAGATACTATGAGATATATCATCGTCATACATCTTTATTTTATAATTGATTATTTCAATATAGCGGTTAACCAATTTGTGTATTCTTACACAAGCCATATCTTGTAAATAGTCTAGAATGTTTGGATCATCTCTGATAATAACTGTCAGTAACTATTTTTTTATTTGTTAAATATATGTAAAAAGTTAATATAGAAATATGATTAATTTATTAATTACATTTCTATCTAATTTGTAATATTTCAATTTTTCTGAAGAGACTTTAGCTGTATACAAACGAGGCATATTATAATGATATTCTTCACATCCTAGGACTTCTTTAGAACCGTAAAAAAACAGCCGTAGTTTTTGGTTTTGTGCTAAGTTACTTGCAAAACTTCTTGGATCTATATATAATACATTTATCATTATTTTCATTATTTTAATTATTTTACCGTTATCAGAAGTGTAATCTCCAACTATCATATCTCTGTTTAAAATACTTAATCCCCTAATAAATTTCTGAATTTCAACAATAGTCTTATTAACATATATCTCTACTTCTCCTTCCTTAATAAAGTAAATATAATCCATAGCATCTTTCTCTTTGAAAATAATAGTATCTCGCAACGCTTCTTCGTAAATAAAATCTTTGAAAAACTTCTTGACAAATGTTTTAATTTTAACTGGTCTAAAGAAATAATTCTCAATTAAGAATTGTATTTCTCTTGTTTTAATTCTTTCTTTTTCGTTTAATACAAATTCTTCGTAGATGTTTTTCTTTATAACACCTAAATAAGTCATATCTGCTTCACCAATTACTGTTGCATTTCGACTTCTTGTAACACTATCAAGAGCTAAGTCTCCAAAATTTTGTCCAGCATTAAGAGTGAAGAAGTATTCATTTTCAAATATAATTACTTTTTTAAAGTCTTTTGAATGTTCGATATAAGTATATACATGCGAATTTGAATCATTACTCAAGTTTTTTGTTTTCACATCCAATAAATTTAAACCTTGTAGTAGTTTTTCTTCAAAATCCTTTTCAAAGTCAATATTAAAGGATTCTTTAATAGCAAGTTCATTAAAGTCTAAATTACATTCTCGTAAAGGGTCTTTATTAAAATCTTTAAATAATTTTTTAAATTCTGTAATAGAAGGTTTAAATCCAATTAATTTTTGATATCTTTTTCTAAATATAATATCATTGATAATGTTTATCTCTTTATAATCAATTGGATACGTATGATAGTTTTTAGCGATTGTTTTATTTAATAGATAGAATTCCTTATTTTTATTCAAAAAAGCAAGTTTAATAAAATACTGCTGTGGTGTAAGTTCATACTCAATTTCCTTAGGCCTTAGAATACTTACTTTACCAGAAAGTATTATATAAAATCGTTCTCCAGTTTCTCCTATTTTAAAAACTATTTTATTTTTAGGAAGCTTCTCTATTTCAAGATTATTAGCCAAAGCGAATAAAATTTTATTGAGACTTGATTCTTCAATTATTGACTTCTTTAAATTTTGATAAAGCACTGTTGTTTCTAACTGTCTAGAGATTAAAAAGAATTCATTCTGTGTTCTATCTTTCGGTTTTTTCTTTAATATTTCTATTAGATTCTAAAAAGGAATAACTATTATTAATAATTTACTTCGATTTTAACTTGTTCATTTCCGACTAAAAATGAAGACTTTTTGTAAGAAGTTTTACGGTTAACTAATAAAAAAAGTATTAATCATAATAATGAATTATTATATGTATATTACTCAATAAGTTTTGAGAATGGATAGGCATATGATAATATCCATCTTCTTCAATTATAGACGGAATTGTGTCTACAGATGAAGTTTCATCGTAATCAATTTCAACTTTTTTATCTTTGCTTTTATTGTTAAGTTCCATTATTAATTAGTTGTTATAAATTGTTATATAAATTATTATAGAAATTAAATTGTTATATAAATTAATAAAATTAGAAATAATTAATAATTAAGAATATTTAATATTTATTTACTTAATAAATAATTATGAAATACAGTTGTCAGATTTCTATGTTTACAAAATGTTTAGTATTAATTAATTTTGTAATGAAAACATACGCTCAAAATTGTGAATATGTCCTTCCAGATGGAATGAAATATAACTTATCAAATTTACAACAAGCTACTGATATGACATTTATAATCGGAAAATATCAATATAAATCAAATTTATGCGGACCACTAAAATTTGCTTGTTCACTTAACTCTCAAGCTCCCGCTGCTATATTTAAAAAAAGTATTAATTATCTTACTAAAAGACTTACAGTGTATGAATTATCTTGCTCCATCATGGAATCCACAAGTTGTATATATGGAAAATTTTATAAAATCATTAGGAATTAAGCTAATATTTCCACAAGGACCAAAATGTAACGCTGTAGCCTATTATAAATTAACTTATTTATTAAAATGTGATCCAACGAATACAGGTATTCATTTAGAAATAATTAAAAAAAATTCAAATTGTGATATTGTGTTTGAATTTCTTACTAAGTATACTTGTCTGAGTTTTGCATACAATGGAAATTTTTCAGGTTTTGATACTAGTGGAAATGGGGTTCAAGCTACAGCAGTTGAAGGAGTTAGTTACCAAACAATATTATTTTGGATCTTGTTAATATTTATAATATATCTCATATCATTTTCGATATATAATTATAGGAGTAACCCTGAAGATGGAGTAATAAAAAGTCTACCACATAGAGAATTTTGGAGCGCTTTCTTTTTTAATACAATTTATGGTTGTGAAATAACATATAATTATATTAAATTAAAATTTTGCTAAGTTGACTTAATACTTTATGCTTAATATATATATCTATATGTATATTAATAATTTTAGTTAAAACTAGTTAATAATTTAATATTTGTTTAATAACATATCTAGCTAAAATAATATCTAATATAATAATTAAATATTAATATTATTAGTTTGTATTTTGTTTATCGTCATCATTCTTTACACAATAACATAACCATGTAGCAAAATCTTTAAGCTTCCATGAAGTTGCCTCTTTATCTTCTGGGTAACCTCCTTGGATTACAGTTCTTCTCAAACTTTCAGAATTAATAGAAACAAAAATTGCATACATAAAGAACATAATAAAAACGAATACAGCAATAACAAATACTATACTCCAAGATGGATTATATTGAATTAATTCATCAGCATTATAAACACCTAATAAATAAGGAAATAAGTAATATTTAATAAGTTTAATTAACTTACCTGTTGAAAACAATAACATATTCAAAAACGAGTCTCCAAATGTTCTATAAGATGTTGTAAAAGGACCCCATAAAATATGAGCAATACTACTAAATCCAAGTAAAGTCAATAGAATAAATATCAAATATTTAGCCATAATAATGAACCCGATGTTGATACTAACATAAAATAATCTTATATAGTCATTAAGTTTAAAGAAGTTCAAAATCTTTAAGAAGACTAAAGCATTTAGTAAGCATTCTATGTAAAATACATAATTATAATAATCAGCTACTATATACGAATCAACAAATTTTTCTGGAGTAAATAAAGTTACTCCTGGACCTTGACTGATAAACAAAGTTTTGACAATAAATGCTAATATATACAAGAATAAAATTCCCAAATTGAGAATAATATTTAATGAAATTGTTTGAGAATAAGAAATTCCTCTTTTCCTCTTATCAGCAATTTCTAATCCCATAAAAACGACTAAAAAAGCTATAATTCCTAGTCTTAAAATATCTGTTATTAAAATAGTTTTATCTTGGTATATTTCTGGTTTAAATACTCTAAGCTCTACTGCTCCAGGATAAATTGTTCCTGTTGGTAGGAATTCGAAATTCTATAATAAAAGTTATAATTAAATGATTTAATTACAATAGCAACATTAACATAATTTTGCTCAAGTGGAAAATAAAGTGTAAACAGAATAATTGTACTTCGCATTCCTTTATCTGTGAAAAAGTACTCATTGTAGTCCATGCTGTAATTTTCATTACTCGTAGAAGATGTTAATCCAATTGTAAGAGGAATTAATCCAAAGAAGAAATTGTTGAAGTCGATTATACTAAATGAAATATATTTTTTAATTATTTACCTCATATCTTGGGTTATATCGAAGTGATATCCAGAACCATCATAATCACCTACATTTCCAGATATCTAAAATTAATATTTTACTTCTTACGCCAATGGTAATATTTGCTTCTGAACTTGTTCTGAATGTTGTAAAGTTCTTGATGAAATTTGAATAAGCAGGATCACTTTCATACCTAGTATAAGAAGATACATTCTTTGCAAAATCTTGATAAGCAGTATCAGAATTATATTTAGGAGCCGAACAATATAATGGAGATTTACTATTATAAAACGTTGCATCTAATAATCCTAATGCATTGCTTTTGTAATCACATTCTTTAACTAAAACTCGAGACTAAAGATTTAAAATTAATATAATTACCATTAGAAAATGAACACTTGAAACTAACAATAATTTACTTTCGTCTCCTTTTGTAATATTACTAAATAAATTTTGATTATTGTTTGGGCCACCTTTTAAAGCATCAGACTTTGCTTGACTGTAATCTAAAAATTCAGCATTATTTAAGTAATCAAAAAAGTCATAACTGCCATTATATTTAAATGTGTTGTTTCTCGACATAAATCTATTTCCAATATTATTTACTAAGTAACTATAATATTCTCTGTAGCTTGCTAAATTTTATTATTAAATTATAAGAATATTTTATATACTAACTCCTGAATTATCAAATAAACTTTTCAAATACGCAAGTTTAACATTATTAGATCCAATATTTCTACTCAAATAAATGAAGTACATATTAAATCCACCAAACAAGAGAAGCATTATTATCATAAAAAAGCTTGTTTCAATATTTTTAGCTTGTTCACTAGCTGTTTCTTCATTGATTTCTTCGTCGCCACCACCTTTAGCTTTCTTCTTTTCAATAGGTAAACTATAACATTTAATTCCTGGATACTCTTCGAAAAATTCCCATGTTTTAAAAAAAGCTTTGTCGTAGTTGGAGTCGCTTGAGCTTTTAGGCTAGGTATTTTTATTATGGATATTTACTTTGTTTTTTTTGTCTTTACTTCCGTAAGTATTTAATTCTCTTATTTTGTACTCTTGTGTTTGCATTAGTTTGTTTCGATTCTTTAATGAACTACAGTGAACAAGTTTGAAAGAATTTTTTTGAACTGAGTAGAATTTTAAAAAACTTTCGATTTCGAGGTCTTCATTAATAATGGCTTCAATGTCGTCAGTTATTTGATATTCCTTTTCATCTAAATCCCATAAAATACATGCTGTCATCTTTAACGTTTTAAACTTCGTTTTTGCATTAATCCTAAAATATTGCTTCTCATCTGTTTTCTGTTGTTTTTTAAAGGGATCATTTATCTCATAAGCAGTATGTGTTAATAAAACATTATCGAAAACTAAATTATTATACTCATTGTTGACTTTATTTTTCGTCTTTATCGCTTGATAGCCTCCTTCTATATTACTAAACTCAGGAAATTTTTCGTTTAAGAATGTCTCTATGCTAAAATTAATTTCGTTTAATTTTTGATTTTTAATAAAATTAATCGAATCTTTATTTTTATCAATCATATTATCATTTTCTACTATTTTTAATTCTTTTATCTTTGATTCTAAATGTTTTAAACGAAAATCTTTTTCATTTTCTAATTCTCTTGATTTCTCATCGTCATTTTTCTTAATTTCGCTTAAAGCAAAACATATTTGTTTTAGTTTTATTATTTCTTTTCTGTTTGATTCATTTTCTGCTTTAAGTACTCTTAGGTTGTTTAAAACGTCTTTTCTATTTTCTTTTCCTTTAGTTGTCATTTTATTTAATTTATTTTTAAATAATTAATTAATATATAATACATTTTAATGACAATATAAAATGAATTATGAAATTTGCTTTAATTAATTATATACATTTTTTTATACGTTTTTAGATAATTTAAAATCTTTATTTTATATTAATTTTTATATTTATATTTATTATAAATTTTAATTAAAATGAAAGTTATTGTGCAATTTCTCACTTGTAAAAGAGTTCCAATAGAAGTTGAGCCGACTTCAACAATTTTATCAATAAAACAAATAGTTGAAGAAAGAGAAGGCATTCCAGTATTACAAATGAGATTTATTTATAAAGGTGCTACTTTAGATGATAATTCAAAAACAATCGAAGAATATAATATATTAGATGATTCAATTATATACTTAGTATTACAACTAAAAGAAAACTGTGAATTCACTTTAAATATTCAAACGAATGCTGAACAACCATTAATTTTTAAGATGAAGCTAATAGAAAAAATTTCTGGTTTAAAACTTTTAATACAAAATAAAGAAGGAATTGATATTAAAGCTCAAAAATTATTTTACCAAGGATTGTTATTAGAAGACGATAAAAAAATTGAAGAATATAATATAGAAAATAATAGTGTTTTAAAGTTAGTTACTGATAATTTAAAATAAAATACATACATTAAACTAAATTACATTCTAGTATACTAATATAATTCATTAATGTTTTAAAACTGTTAAGTATTATTTTTACTAGTTATATAAGTTTCTAAATAACTTAGTTTATATGACATTAAAATATTTTAAATTTATATAACCTTAAATAATAATTTATAAAACTAAAAGTACAATAATGACGGAAGAAAGTGATGACACAGTTGCTTTTCCAAAATATCAACCTAATGAAATTAATATCAAAGATTATGTCGAAAAACTAAGAAATTTAAGATATGAAGCAGCTGAAAAAAAACTTAGAGACGCACAAAACGAAAAGAAAGTAAAAACAAATAAAGTTGAGGAATACGTTTTAGTTAAAAATGAAGGAGTAGCAATGGTAATTAACAATAAAATAAATATAATAACATATTAGAGAGCATTCTCTTGCTGGAAATGTAACACAATATTAAACGTTAAGGAAGAAGCCTATATTGTAAAATGTGATAATTGTAATCGTCTTAATAATTTACCTGTCAGAAAAGAAATTGTTTTAGATAATAAACAACCAAAAGGACAACACTTTCCTGATATTAAAATGCCACACTTGGTAAAAAATATAAAAGAATAAATAATTTAATATTAAAATAACATATTTTAGTTTTTGCTAATCAAATGTCCAATTTGTAGTGTTGATAATAAAATTAGAAAAGATAAGACTAAATTTGTATGTACTAACTGCGAAAATATTAGTATAGTTGAAAAATTAGAACAAGATTCTTCTTTTCCCAATATAGAGAATAAAGTTATAATAAATCCTCAAACAGGAAATTATCAATGGAAAGCAACGGCAGTAGACCCAAAAGTGAATAATATGATTCTAGCCAAAATACCTGAAGGTGGCTCAAGCCCTAATGCAAATACACTAAAAAATAGTAGAAGTGAGGATACTGTAGTAAAAGATGTATTTTTGAGAAGTCCTGATTTTTATCAAAAAGCATATATAAATCCTATTTCAAAAGTATATCATCCTAGTAAGTATTCGCCACAAAATGTAATTAATCCATTTCTTGGTGAAAAAAATATACATGGTTTTTATGATCCTTTACGATATAGAATATTGATAGAAGATCAATTATATAAAAATAATAAGGTAAAAAAGAGGGAATTCGGTGTAATGTTAGAAGAGAAAAGAATTCAAGATATTATTGTTGATAAATCATTAAAAAATATTAATGATTATTTAGCAAACTACGACGTAGATAAATATACAAAAAAACAAAAATTATTAAAGGAATATGAAAATAGAAAGAATATTCGAGATTATTACGATAATCAATATTATAACCAGAGAAGTTTAGAAAATAACTTTAATTATATTAGTAGTCCAAATTTTAATCAGCTATCATATATAAAAGAAAGGCCATTTAATGATTATAAAGATAATATAAAGTCTGTTCCTAGATTAAATAATAGAAAAAGTATTTTAAACTTAGGTTTATAAGGTTAAAACTATTGTATTAATAATTATCAAGATTTATTAAAATTATTGCCATTCTATTATTAACGATTATATTTGATAGTATATAAATATATTAAGTATTGATAAGATACTATTAATTGAATATTAAATTAATATTTTATTATTAATCCTTTATTAATTCTTAATGCTTAATTGAGGCTTTATTAATACTTTATTGTTCTAAATTTTTCTTTTCATAATAACACTGAATACAATGAATATTTTCATGATGACCAATAATAAATCCTATTATATTTGTCATTTTCTGATTAGCATTTTCATAGATTCTTTTAAATTTAATATATAATTAATTGATATAATTTTTTTACTCAGATTTATTATCATTCTCAGGTTCATACGATTTACTAACACAGTTAAGTAACTTTCCAGAAAATGTTTTTAAATGTAATGAAGTAATAGTATTTTCATAAGTAACTTTAAACGAACATATAAAATCATCTTTCGAAATTTGTAATATTACTTTTTTATCTTTATTTTTCTTCGCTAACTTAAAACTAAATACTTACTATCGATTCCAATATGATTTGCTTTTAGTTTTTCTTTTTCATCAGATGATTTTGTATATTCAACTTCTAAGCAATTTATTTTCTTGTCGAAATAACAAATAACTTGAGAGATATAATATCCTCCGTTTTTAATTTGATCATATATGTTTAGTTTATTTAATTCGTCTTCAACAGTTGTATAAGAATTATAATTCCCATATCGAACAGAAAGAAAGATAGGATCTTATAATATAAATGATACTACATACCAATAACATATAATCTGGAATCATATGTTGTGTCAGATAGTTCAACTTTCTTTTCATCAATATTTTCTGTATTCTTATTAATATTAAATTTATATTAAATCAATTTATTAATTAAGTACTTCAACAATTAAAGATGCTATATAATTTATACAATTTTCTGTCCATCCTAATATAAATCCATCAAAATATTGTAGGTTATAATAATACTCCCATGAAAAATTTGTTTCGACTTTTGGGCTTCCAAACTCAACAAATTGTCCAAATGTAGTAAAGATTGCCATTTTAACTGTATTATAAGATATTAGTATATTTAATTTATTTACTGATTCGATCATCTTTTAATTTGCCCTTTACTAAATATATATTTTCTTCTTGCTGTAAATTAAGAACTATTTCATCAATTGTCTTCTTAGTACAATCTATATAGAAAATATTAATAGTAGTTTATATAGAATTTAAAATATTCTACATGTAGCTACTGGACCAAATGTTTTGGGTTCAGTATAAACCTCGCAATTTTTACTATAATCATAAAGTGTGAATTGAATGGCTATAAGTTGTTCATCCCTTTCATAATACACTATATAGTTATTGATAAATAAATTGAATGTATTTATATTCATAATTTATTGTATACATTTTACACGATATAGTCTAATTTGTTTTTCGTCAGGCATTTTATACCGTTTTAATGATGCATAAACTAAGCTATTTGATTTTACACTATCACCAGCTTCAAATTTGGAATCTCTTATATTTTGCATTTCTTGTTTATTTATTATTACAAATTATTTATAATTAAATTATTACAAATAAATTGTTCAATTAATAAAAAATTAATTATTCTGGTATTTAAAACTTAATATATAAATATATTCAAAAACTAATTATTCATAATTATATCTTAATTATATCTTAATTATTCATAATAATTAAATTCATTATAGATTCTTTTTACTTTTTACCCAACGGATTTAAAATTGGATTATCTTTTGATGTTCCAAATTTAGGTTTATCATTATTCTATTTAATATTAATTTTTATTGCGATTTAATAATTTAATATCAATAATATTACCTTTATTGAAGTCTGTTTATTTAATTCTGGCTTTTTAGTAGGATTTGCATTTGGGTTTCCACCGACTTTTGGATTATTACCAAAATATTTATTGTAAGTTTCTTCACTATTAATAAGTAAATTTTTATAATATTCCATATTTTCTTCAGCTCTTTTAAGTGATGTGTCCTTTAAAATATTTTCCTCTTTTAATTTATTGATCAATTCTAAATCTTCTTCTTTAGAAGGACGGTCAACAAATATATCCATAAGTTCTTGATATCTATAATCAGTAAAATATATTATTTACTTTGTGTTTAACATAGCATTTTTTTGTTCTAATATTTTAACAGATTCACCAAATTCTAATCTTATTTTTTGCATTTCCTCCAAATGAGTTCTGCGAAATTCTTCTGATTTAGTCAAAAATGAATTTTGTATTGATTTCTTTATAATAAAACATTAAATAATATTAAAGATTATATTAAACATTATTAAATTATTACTATATTATCTTTATGGTCTTGGTCCATCTGATTATATTTCTCTCTAAGTTCATCATGTGTATTTTTATGTAATACCTTATTGTTCGAAAATTCATTTTCTAATATATTTAATTGATTTTTTAGCAAACTTATTTCATCTTGTAATCTTTTTACGTTCTCTCCGCTGTCTTTTAATTGCTTTTCATAATTTGAAGATTTTCTGGCATAGTCATTTCTTTCGCTGTCTACTAATTTAATCAATTGGTTATTCTCTTCTGATTTGAGTCTTAGCTTTTCTTCAAACTCTTTAATCTTATTATCGATATATCCTTTACTGTCTGAAGTTAACTTAGATATTTCATCAGAATATTTCTTTTCTAGCTTTTTCTCTAGATCGTTTAAATCTTTTTCTTTATCTTGGTTTAGTTTAATATTTAAATTGTTAATATTTTCATTATGTTGATCTATTAAGCTTTTTATTTTTAATTCGTATGTGTCTATTAAGCCTTGTTCTTTGTCTTGATAACTTTTTTTTAAATTATCAAATTCCTATGGACGAAAAGTTAATAAAATATTATATTATTATGAATTATCTTCTATTATTGTAGTAATATTTTTAATATTATCATTATTACATTTTTCGAATTAGAGTTTTTATTTGTTAGTTCAGACTCATATTCCTTTCGTATTTTATCGATTTGAAGTTTTAAATCAGCTATTTCTTGCTTAAGAGTTATAATCATCTTTTCATAGTTATCTTTATTCTCATCTATTGCTGACTTACGTGAATTGTTTAACTTATTTATCTCTTCTTGATGCTTATTTGTTAAACTATTATTAATTGATATGGATTACTATATGTATTTAAATTACTTTGTTATTTTTTCTTCATATTGTGCTTTTAAGCCTGATAAAGAATCATTTAATTTTGATTTTAGTTGTTCTTCTAACTCTTTTGTTTTATTAAAACTGTCAACAATTTTTTTATTCAAATCTGATATTTCTATTGTATAACCTTCTATCTTTTTTGTTAGATTCCCATTTTCTAACTTTAATATTTCTTTTTCTTTTAGTAGATAATCAATTTGAATAGCTTTGTCTTTTATCTATTTAATTAACTAATGTGATTTACTTGATTATTAAGATTTTCTAATGTCTTTTCATATGATTGACTTGACTCACCACTCTTTAAAGATAATTCTGAAATTTTGTTGTTAAGTTCTTCTATTTTTAACTCTTTCTCTTTTAGTTGTTTTTCATAAGTAGCTTTGATTAATTCAATTTCTTTATCCTTTTCTTTAAGAAGGTTCTAATAAAATTATTATTAGATATTTAATAATTTATGTTATTAAGTTATTTAGTTTTTTTGTCTGTTAGTTAGTTATTACCTCTTTTGTGATATTTAATAACTCTAATTCTCCTTTATGTTTCTCTTCAAGTGATAGTCTCATTGATAAAGTTTTGTTTTCATTGTCTTTTTCCAAATTAGCTATTTTTTCTTTTGTCTCGTCGTCTTTTACTTTTAATCTGTCCATAAAATTCTTTTCTTGTTCTTCTAATAGCTAAAATAATTGTTAAGATAAATAAACACATAATAGTTAATTATATTTATTTATTTTATATAAAAATTATATTTACCTTTGTTAAATTAGTACTTTCACTTTGTGAAGTAAGTTTTAATTTATCTATTTCTGTTAAGTATTTATCTTTAATTATCTGATAATCCTTTTCTAACTTAGTTAGCTTAACTTTTAATTCTTTATTTTCTTCTTTATAAAATATAATTTCATTTTCTATTTCTGAAATAGCCTTATTTTTATTATTTAAATCATTTTTTAAATTTTCTATAAGCTGATTGGTTATCGCTTTATTTTTCTTAGACTCACTTTCTAAATTTGTCATTTTTTCACTGATTGACTTAATTTCTTCGTTTATCTTTTTAATTTCATTATTTTTTATATTGATTTCTTTTAAAAAACTCTCATTCATTGTTTTTAAATTTTTAGTTTCTTCTGATAGTTGCATTTTATCATTTTTATCATTAGAACTACTTAATGATATTTCATTTAATGTCTTTTCTAATGAACTTAACTTTTCTTTTAATGATAAAATTTCTTTGTCTCTCAGTTCGATTTCTTTCATCAGGCTTGATATTTTTTCTTTAAATTCTAATATTTCAGCATTTAATTTATCATTATTTTTTAATAAACTTTCCTTTTCTCCTTTTAGAAATTCTATTTGTTTCTCTAGTGTACTTTTTAAATCTT
>Ga0100378_1001661_pt1 | contig 23039 bp, 19 predicted proteins | sample CryGeymeta201502_FD_81535 | JGI IMG/M metagenome (GOLD analysis project Ga0100378, IMG submission 81535) | Groundwater microbial communities from Crystal Geyser aquifers in Utah, USA - Crystal Geyser metaG 2015-02 | ecosystem: Environmental > Aquatic > Deep subsurface > Groundwater | place: USA... | reverse complement strand
TAATTAATACTTATGCACTATCTCAAACAGTTCAAAACTATCTTCAATAAACCTCAGCAGCAAGAGGACAAATAGAAAGAGTCAAGCCCTAAGAATAGTGGAACTTCCTTTGAAATTATTGTCTCTTAAATACTCTAAGAACCTCCCAGCTAGGATTTTATACTTCTCCAAGATGGAACCGACAACTAAAACATCGACCAAGAAGAAGGGGTCTAAAATATGTATGTCAAGGGGTTCTTGCTTATCGGAAAAAAATGCGAAGGAAAGTTGCTCACAGTATAAGAATGGAAAAACATTATCCAAAAACAGGATCTTTCGCTGGCCTCAAAGAAAGACATCTACTTCTCCATCTTCCACGGAATCGACTATACAATCAGAAAAGACGTCTGGCAATTGCTAGCCAATGCTCCTGAAATGAAAAAAAAAGCTTAGCGAACTTTTGAATAATTGAGTGATCCCTCCAATGCTTCAGAAAAAGATCTCAACATCATCGATAAAGATGTGGTTAGGACTACAATTGTGACAAATAATGTTAAAGACCTGAGGCAAATTCTGATCGCTTATGCTAATTTAAGCAAAAAAGGATATACACAAGGAATGAACCTGATTGCTGGAGTGCTTCTAAAACTTCTTGATATTGAGAACGATGAGCAGATGAAGGAACATTAGATTGTTGAAGTAGAGCTGGCTGAAAGGGTGTTTTGGGTGCTTGTGGGTATCATGAAATTTAAAAAATGGTCAGAAGTTTATGAAAACGATCTCAGTGGAACTAAAAGAATGCTTGAAGTATTGAGAGACCTCATGAAGGACAATGTCCCGAAGATACTAGACAGGATCGAAAATGAAGGCTGGGACCTGACCATTTTTGCTCAATACTACGTAACTATTTGTCTATATAATTGTCCCAACAATCTAGCTCCCATCATCTTAGACCTATTTCTTCTTGATGGATAATCTGTGATCCATGCCTTGCTGATTAGGATGATGGTGCTCAATCAATAAAAAATTTTGAAGTTTGAGGATGAAATGGTCTTGATGAAGTATTTGAAGCAGTAGATGCTACACGATACATATTTGCGACTTTTGAGAAACAGAGCTAATGCTAAATGCCTGGAAGATTTCGATCTCAACTTCTTGAAAACTGCCTTTTGATTGCTATGTATTGACCTGAGTTTTGATCTTTATTAACCAGAAAGGAATATAATTATGAAATTGCTCAGAAGATTTGGCCTTGTTGGACCATCCCCACAAATCAAGAAAAATATCAGCAAGCTACGATAGCGCCAGCAACAGCAACTCAGCCTTCTTGAACCGCTAAGGAACAAGGTAGATAAGAACCTTCTCAACAGCAAGCTATAGGACTTGGCGAAGATGAACGACTAAACTGTTTTCAATACATTTGCAGTCCGCTGCTTAAATCCCTAAGTCCAAAACTTAAACTCTTTGGCAGATGTAAATATCGAAAGAGTTTTTGAGAAACAAGCCCACAAGAAGATTCCTTTCACTGTAAAGGATCATCTAAAAGTTGAGGGAATGATTGAAACATGCGGATTTGCAGATAATTTGACCCCTTCAAAAGTCAGCTCAGATATCGTTGAGCTGCTGGAACGATAAGGATGTATTGCTTTTGCTCATTCTAATGTGCCTCAAGGGTTGCTGGGAATAAAATCAGAAAATCCAGTCTTTGGAAGAACATATAATCCTCACAACCCAAAGTTTTTGTCTGGAGGTTCTTCAGGAGGATAAGGAGCTTTAGTTGCATCTAAAGCTTGTGCATTTGGATTGGGGTCTGATTCAGGAGGCTCAGCTCGGATACCTGCAGCTTTTTGTGGAACGTATGGATTTAAGCCAACTGGATCAAAACGATTTTCTCCAAAAGGAAGAGTCGGTCCAAGCGGAATATAAGTAAATTATTTTTTATTGTTAGGGGATAAAGATCGGCGATATTGATCCTTGTTTTGGTTTTCTCACACGCCATTTTGATGACTTGCCTTGGCTCTGTTCAAAAACAATAGGTAAAAATATAGTGCCTTATGACCCTGTATTGTATGGAGAATGGGATCAAGCTCGATATGAAGCAGCAAAGAGGAAAAAGTTAACAGTTGGATACATTTACACCAATCATGAAATGAAAGTGGCCCCAGGGATAGTAAATTCAATATAAGAAACTATTGAAGCTCTGAAGGCTGATAAGCACAAGGTGGTCCAATTTAACTTTCCAAAGTTACATCTTTTCCGAAATTTCTTTTTTGAGTTTGTTTTTCTGAGTGGCTTTCTCAACGGAATGTTTCATAGAATGGAAGGGCATCCTCCAAATCTACAAGCTGCATAATTTTATGATCTCCATCTTTTCGGCAGGCTAGGAGTGTGGCTTAAATCCTTAAGAAATGATTGTGATGTGGAAAAATAAGTCAAAAGTATGTATCGAAAAGTACCTTCAAGAAAAGAGTTCTTCAAGATCCACAAATAAATCGATGATGTGAGGAAGGAGTTCTATAAGGAGTGGCATGAAAAAGGTATCGATATTATCATTAGCCCTGTTATGCCTTTCACAGCTCCTCTTCCAGGAACAACCGACCTACTTGTTTATCAACTTGCCTACTCTTGCTACCAGAATATCTTGTAGCTTCCTGCAGGGTCAATTCCAACTCGCCCAGTCAAAGAAGAAGAAACCAAATACATCCCTGTTACATCTTTCGAAAAGAAGGCTGCTCCTTCGATATGGGCAAGCAAGGGACTGCCAACAGCCATCCAGGTGACTGGCCGGCACCTAGGAGACTAAGAATGTCTAGGAGCTATGTACCAAATTAACAAGTTAGTGGGTAACTGTATTGATCCTACATTTGGTATGACAAAATGATATTTATAACCGAAAGCTACAATCAAAGAGTTATTGAATGGAATTACCTTATCTCACTCGTAAATCTCCCCCTCGAGAAAAGAAGCCAATTATAGTTGCCACTCTTAATTACTGTGATATCATGAACAATCCTTTTGAGTTCTACTGCCAGGAATACGAAAAATAGCTCTAACGCATCAGTTAATTATTTTTGACAATCATACCTATCTACATACCTTCATACTCTAAGCAGTTCAAGTGGAATATGGGAAAGATTGATCAAAAAATCAGGATCGGAAGGTACAGTCCTGCCTTTTGTGTGAATGTGGGCATCAAGAATGGAAAATTTATGAATAGATAAGAGTTCGAAGATAAATGGGAATCATAGTTCGACAAGATCCCAGAAGCAAAAGAAATACCTTTTAGCCAATAATAGAGAAACACTACAAAGTTGTATGACTTCATTCTTTTCCATACGTTGCTCTCATACGTCTATCAATAAAAGGACTTCTAAAAAGTAATTAAAAATTCACCAGAAAAATACTTGAATACTTTTGGCCCTTTCTATCAACTGTCCTTCTTGAGCGAGGAAAAAAAGTTAGATAAATTCATGTCAAGTTTCAAAAAAATATAAGCCGACATATTTTTTCTTCAGTAGTATTCTGCTAATCTGAAGGAAGCTATTGAGAAGACGAATAAATATCATGTTGCTACAGATGAGGCCAAAGACAAGTTAGTTATCGTCAAGAAGTCAACCTTCCAGATCAAAAAGCCAGTCAGTGAGATTTTAACAAGAGAAGAGCTAAAAGACTTGACTTGGTCTGAAGATCCTTCAATAATGGTAGTAGATAATTTTATCATTATCAACGCCCATCTCAGTTCAAAAACAGAAAAGAACAGGAAACAGCTGGAAATTATGAAAAAATCGTTGTTAAATCTGAAGAAAAAATACAACAACTATCATTTCATTATTGGAGGAGACATAAACTCCTTTATGGGAAACGATGGACAATTTGAGAACATCTTCAATTTTTATCCTGAAAAATAACACGAACTCACAACAATCAAGAAAAGAACGATGACCCAAGGTCAATATCATAAAGGAAATATCGTGGTCGCATAAAGTAAGGACAAGATCATTTCTGATTTGAAAATTGGAGGAGGGTCGATCCGATACATCACAAACGAAGAGGTTAAAGACAAAGAATTAATTCCTACTGATAGGCATCCCTTTGACCATTTTGTCCTTGTGGCCTACTTAGAGAGACCATGATTATTCCTTCAATTTGTTTGAAAAAATACAAAGTATCAAGCAATTTTTTTGCCAAACATGACCTATTCAACTCTTAGCTGATAAAACTGGCAAATCTAGTTGGGGAATAATAAAATTGCTTTTTTCCTGTCCATTTCTATGACTTCCTATTTCAATAATATAAGAAGGCTTGAATTATTGAATTAGTCTCTGATCTCGTTCAGTATTTACACTTATTTTTTCTATTTCTTTATTGCTTGGACATGTTATGAAATATGATCGGTTGGATTTAGATCGACTGGTGATTATGAGGCTGTGTGCTGCTTTTTGTCTGAGTAAAAAGCACTTAATTTTTGGATATTGTTCTTTCGGACCTTCTCTTTTGCCAGAGGTTTACTCTTATTTTTATTCTTACTTTTGTTTTTATTCTTACTTTTGCTCTTGCTCTTATGCTCATTCTTTTACTCACTCTTCAAGTCCTCCCTCTTTAGCCTCTAGATATCGGCCTCCAAATTTCCTAAATTTGACTCAGGTTCCCAAGTACACTGTGACATTGGATATCCTTTCCATTTGACTAGAAACCAACATTCTGAATAAGCATTTTATTTACCACCCTACACACAGTCCATTTTGACGAGTCGCTAGACTTCGTAGAAGGATCCGACAGAATCAGACATTTATTATGAAATTCGTATATATCCAAACCCGCCAGATACTAATTTGCTTCAAATATTCACAATTATATATAGCGATCAAATATGAAATATTTTTTTAATATTGCCGGGATTTCAAGTGAGATGTTATAAACAATGAGTGTAGTATTGATCAGAGATCGAAAGATGATGACTCGGGATTTGTGTATGCTTTTGTCAGTTTTTAGCGAAGTTGAAGAATTTACTGACGCAGCTTGATGGCTTGTTTAGCTTATGCCATGTATTTTTCACAGGCCTTGGCCAATTTTTAGTTTTCAGAGACTAGGAAGCCGTTGTGGTCTTTCAGTATCTTTATCTGTTCCTCATTGTAATCATCCATCTGCTAGCTTAGGCTCTGACTGCGGTTGAGCACGTCTTGATTTTTCTTATACATGCTCATTTCTGTCTCCATCTAATTGAGCTTTCTGGCCAAAGTAATGCACTTTTCCTCAAAATGCTGTTTGTCTCGAGTCTCTTCATCAAGTTGCAACTCACATATGCGCAGCTTAGACTTTAATTATTCGACGTCTCGCTGGATAACAGAATCATTTAGACTGCTCATTCTTGATGTTTTGAGGTTTTCACTTCTGAGCTGCTGGACTGTGTCTTTACTTTGCCTGATATCTCTTTCCATTTTTTCATTGACTCTTTTTAGATCATCTCTCTAGGCTACTAGCCTATCCATGACGACCTTCTCAACTGTGATGACTCCAAAAGGCAGCTGATTACCCCTTTTTTCAAGGAAGGAAATCTTTTCATTAGCCTGATCAAGATTCATTTGTAGAACTCTTTTTTAGCTCTGAAGACGATCGATGCTAAACTGATTTTAAGCATCAAAGTGAATCATATGCTAACTTCTACTCAAATCATCAAGCAAGTGAGATATAGTATTTTCCTCTGGCATTCTTTTCTTCTTGAAGTTTAACTGACTATTATTATTGTTTGATATTTTGATTTGGTTGATCTCCTGGACTAAAGAGTGGATGCGATTGTTGAGATTCTAGTTTTCTCGTTCAAGATGCTGAACCTTGCCAAGCAATGGCGAAGGTTACTCTCGGCGAGAGCTGGTCATATAATCATCTTTTCTGGTGTAGCTAAGAGTGGTGTTCGAACGCTAGTCTTATAATTTTCTCCGATCGGCCTGTAATTTTTTATAAGCTCTGTCATATCTCACTAAATCCTTTCTGAGGTCGTTGACTTGATGAACTGCACTGAACTCTTAATTTTGTTCAAAATTGATCTTTTCAATCTTTCTCACCACTGCAGAATTTTTGATTTCCCTCTTTGTGATAAATGCTTTGGTAGTATAAAGAAAAGAGTCTCTATTAGCCCTAGTATTGAATCTCAACTCAAGCTTTAAAGGTCCTTGGGAATTTGTCGACTGATTTTTTATGGAAGATCTAGTGAAAGATAGATCCTCTTTGCCGAAGAGTTTCCTTTCGAATCTTTTCAGCTCATGCTCATATTTTTAATTGAAGACAATTGTGATTCTGTTGATTTCCTTGGGATTATGAGTGAAAAGAGGTTCCATGAGAGAGTAATCGAAACAATAGCTGAGGTCAGAGAAGGCATGCATGATTTTAATTTTATCCTCATAGACCTGCAAATTACACTACCGTTATTAGTAGTTGCTGCCGATCAGATGTACTGACATGTTGTTGTATCCTTGGGAAAGTGCGCCTAATATGTCAGTCTTCAGCGTCACATCCAACTCAACTGGACCCAAAGTGACGATAGCCTTTCCTGAGAAGTGAGGGTCATTACTCTATGAATAGTTGATCTCTTACGATGATGTGGCATTGAACATGACAACCTATATAGTTGGTCTCGCAGATGAAACTTGATCCTCTAAAATCTGATATTTCCTGAGGCACACCATTTTTGACAATGAACCAGACATAATTACATGGAACTACTGCCTGTTGTTTTTTGTCAGTGTAGGCCGTGATATTGATAGTTGTTGATGAGTCGACTTCCTCGGTGCTGACACTAAGGTGGAAATTGTATTTTCCTTCGATGTTCGATTTGGATAGTTTGGACTGAAGCCACTCCATTTATATTAAAATAAAATAATTAGTTGCTCAGTCAGGCAGTACTAATAGCAATAGTATTCAGTATACAACACAAACAGCCAGAATGCATAAAACACAACAAAATACCTTGATTAATGCGACATGAAGGATAAAGAGTAAAGGAAATATCACATTTTTGACTATAAATGCATAACTGGCTTGCGATGAGGTTAATTTTGCTAGCAATGTATGAAGAGATAACTCGACATTGACTCTTTGAAATGGTTTCCCATTAGGTACACAGGATGGAGACCTTGCTTTAAATGTCGAACGGGAACTGCTCGACCAGCTACGATCGTCTTGGATTATGCTCCCATCACAAGAAACAGAATAGTGTCGAGATCCATACAATAGACTGTAAACTCGCATTACAGACCGAACTGAACATAATATCCTGGATGAAATGACTCAGAAATGGCTTTTTTGCTGACTTCCTCACTTTTTTTGGCTCCTCGCAAAGATACCTCCACAAACAAGTTTTCTTTTTTTGGCAATTCATTGATGATGCAATTCTGACCTGACAATATTTTCAATGAAATATTCATGACTGGAGAGTTGAAATTTTTGGCGTATAGAGTTCTTGGATTTTTATAGCACATCCAGGGAGGTTTCAGAAGATAGCCACACTTTGCACCTCCATTTTAAAGGAATAGTGACAGCATGAAGTAGTTTTCTTCATTGATGTTTTTGAAAGTCAAGCCGATAATTTGGATTCCCATGCGCAAATAACCTATTTATCAATAAAGTTACATGATGAGTTTTTATTGACCTACGTGCCTTTTTCTGCTGTCGGGCCAACCTTCAGCATCATTCTTTTTGTATAATTAGAAAAATTCTCGTCCTACACATTTTCCATCTTATTGGCCTTGGAGTCATCAACAGGGACATAATTCCAAGTAAATTGCCCCTTTCTTTAAAAATCTAACTTGCTTCCAAAAAGACTGACTATTTTGAAAAAATTGATTGATTCCTCAGGTAAATTTGGAAATCTGAACAGCTTGGAATTGACAGTGGCCATTATAAGCACTTTTTTCATCAGCTCAGAAGGAGAAGGCAAAGATTCATGTTATTGATAGTCGGGAGGTGGGATGTAGAGCTGATTTTACAAGATGTCTATTATGATAGCTGCTGTCTTGTCGAGGGCTATTTTGCTGATTTATTCGTATTGGAACTTAAGAATAATGGGGAAGTTGTTAAATTAGAAAGCTTTTGTTGCAATGATTTTCATCAATTCCTCGAGGCCTTCAAGCTGGCCGGAAATGGCAACCATCGGCTCATGTTTACTTGTTTACTTAAGCTTGAACAGAAGACATCTAGCCCCTCTTTTTAGGCTAAGCTCATAGCTATTTTTCACCTACGCCTCCTCGCTTTTCAGCCAGTAATCGGTCATATCCGAGAAGATGTAGTAATCTGTCAAAGGATAGTTCATGCTATGATGCTGCTCTTTCTTTTCCTAACAATAAGCCGAATTCTTTCGACTCGACAACAATGAGCAAAAATTATTGAAACTAATCAACTCCTGCTTTTCAGATTTTTATTTTCCCTCGCCATCGTAGACTGGAAAAGACTCAATCAATTTTTTGCAATATTCCTCATCAACTTCCCGAAACAACATCTTTTCATAAAATTATTTAAGCTGTGCTGCAGACATGATCGGATTCTCATTGTAGCGAACAATGCTAACAATGTTGACCTTGTTCGACCTATTCTGGATTCTGAATTGACTGCAGTACTCTTTGAATATTTTTGCCAGATCCTCCTTGATTGTATAATAACGGAGCAAATATTGGAATCCCATCTAATTAAGTTATTGGTTTGTCATATCTTTCGGCTTCTTTAGCTTTTCGTGGTCATAAAGAATTCTGTTTATTTAAGCAATGTCCTTCAGAATCTAGGAGCTTTCTCTGTATATTTTCATCTCTGATAGAATGTTTTCGATTTAGGCGATATCCAGCAAATTCCCTCCATCTTTGTCCGCCTCCAAAAAAGTCATCATGGCTTATGCCTTAAATGGATCGAATTGGTTGAGCCTATCGTAGTACAATTTAGCTTCTCTCACAAATAAGACGATTGCCATTCGGCAAATCTACTTTTATTGCTCAGTGTGAAATGCAAATGTGAAGCTGTCGAGCGACTGTGTATACAAAATGAGATAATTTTCTGTATTAATGTTTAGGTACGGATTTTGTATTCTTTGAGTTTCGACTCTGTTGAAAACTCGTTGTCTGTTATGTTGTAAATTTAGTGGAGTTTGAGTAAATAGCTGACTTTTTTGCTGATGATCAAGTGCAGTATGTTAATGTACTACTAGTGAATTGTGAGAATGCAATCGTGGAGGCGAGAAGTACGAGGGTCAAGCACCAGACAGTGCAAACCGTATGTCAGAGCTGAAATTGCTCTGTTGAAACGGTTATCGGCAAGGATGGGAACGGTAGGAGTTATGTTCATTTCAGGTTCAAAGGTGCTTATATTTGCAATAGGGTTTATAAATTAGAAAGATCATTCTTGGGGGTCTTTAATGTTTTTGACAATTTTAAATTTGAACTGATTGTGAAGCTTTCTTATAGCAAGATATTTGCTCTCGTAGGCCTCCAGAGTAGATAGTTGCTTTTTTAGTGATACTGTTTCTTCCTCCTTCTATGAAAGAATTTATTTCATGTCTTCAATATTTCCCTTCAAATCCTCTTCATTGCTTCTGCTTATGGCGAGCTCTTTTTCCAATCTAGCAACCTTTGCTAAAGTTTATTATAGTTCTATCATTTTTTCCTCATATTTGTTTCTTTTGATAGTCTCCTCAATTTTTTACAGTTCGTCATTTTTCCCATTCAGAATGACCTTCTTCTCATCAATCTCTTTCTGCTGCTTTTCGATGGTTTTATCATAATTTTCCATCTCACGCTTAACTCTTTCGACCGTCTCGTCGACAGAGCCACACTCACTACCTCCTAACTAATTGATCAGCGTATATCTTTATTGCTTGAGATAGTTTAGCTCTTCCGAAATTTTATCATGAGTCGACTTAAGATAATCGTAGTTTTCCTTTAAATCTTAGTATTTGTGCTGCCAATAATCTCGCTCTTGCTTCAGCTTTTAGTTCTACTCTGATACTTCCATCAAATGTTATCGGTTTCTGTCCTCCTCTTCAGGCTCTTGATAAACAGATATGAAGGATTCTCTTAAGGTGACTTCTTGCACAAATATCTTCAATGTGAGCTGAGCTTCTTCTGGCAGTTAAAGGATGCTCTCGATATAATTTTACTTTGAATTGCTTAAGGCCAGATCTAGAATGAACAGGCCAACTAATGTAAAATTTTGATGTTGTGAAAGCACATAGTTCCACTTAATCTATTCATGTCGATTTTGATGATAATATGACTGTATCGCTGGTTTAATTGATACAAATGAGGTCACATATTCCAGAAGCGGACCGAAGCGAGGATCGATATCTACCAGAAGTGCTTTGGCTAAGGTCAAATGATGGTCCTCTTCGGTGCTGAGAATTCGTTGAGCAAGTAATTCTAGAGCACTAGTGAGTTATTATTGATCCTGATTCATTATAAAATATGTCAGTCGAAATAAGATTAATTTTATTTCATGAGCCGACCCTGGAAACTCTTCCCCCTTCGAGTAATGCAATTCCTTACACAGCTTCCCGAAGATTACCATGGCAAGCCCAAACCTTTCCGCAAGCTAAGCGAAATCAACAGAGATAAAAGTGCCGAACGCGAAAATCCTTAGTATGTCCAGAAGAGAATCATGCATTGGGAACTCAAAAGATCCAATGCTGATGTGGAACGTGAAAGAAAAGAGTTCATTGTGCACCCTGCGTATGATTTAAATTAATGCCTAGGAAAATCAGCTAAGACACCCCGCGATGGTTCAAAACAACCTATCACTACTTCGACAGGAATAACTATAACTCCAGAAACAGAGGAAAAATAGTCTCCCACTCTGATGGCTTCAACAATACTAGAGACCTCAGTTTCAGAAATACTTCTGGCTTTGCCGAAAGCAGAAGGACATGGAGAGAACCTGCAGTCACAGAAAAAGTCAACAAAAGAGATGCCTCTCTCAGCGGAACTCGTTGGATACCAATGAAGTAAGACGTGACTCCGAAGGTGGGATCAGTCGACGTACGAGACTTCACAATCAGAAGACCTCCTCTGAAGGTAGGCACCAGGCAAACCGACAACTTCATCAACACTTACTCTGTTGCTTGATATGCCTATTTTATTAATAATCATATGTTGAATCATAAGATGTAATCATTTCTCTTCCACCATGTATATTTCCTCAACCAATCTTTCAGGATTCGAGTAATAGTTTCTATATTGATGGAATTGGAAGGTTTGGCGGTTGATCTGTCTGACATCTGATGCCATCACCATGTTGAGAATATATTTTTCAAGGGCCCTAAGTTCGAAGTCTGACTTTCCGTGATAGTATGGCAAAATAGGAATGCCATTGTCAGGTTGAGCTGCATAGGAGTAGGCAGCGTTGTCAACTAGAACCATTTGGCTCAGATCTCGATCGAGTACTCGGAGATCTTTGCAGTACATGCCTTCTGGAGTTTGATAACAGTGATCTCTGAACAATCTATGATGAATGTATTGATCGTTTGGGTCTAGATAATCGAGGACGACGTTGGCATAGCATGAGTGACTGGCAGTGAATACAATCACCTCGAAATGCTTGCTTAAATTTTTTAGAATTTATTGAGCATGAGGACGAATATTGATGCCAGCCTCGATAACTTAACCCGTGGGGAAAGTGATAGGTAATTTGACATCATAGGGAGGTGTGAGGGTGTCGTTGCAGTGAATCAATGTCTAATCCAAATCAAAAACCACTGTCTTTTTGCCTAAGTCATATAAAATTTACCTTCATATCCTTCTCGTCGGGGAAGGGTGACCTGCCTTTATCTCATTTCCTGCTCAGTCGCAAACCTTGAATTTTCTAACACTTTAAAGATATGCAGAGAAGTCAGCAAATGCTCTCTTCCAAGTGATTTTTCATCTCGATAGCTTTTTATGATCTCAGAAATGTAGTAAATGTTATGTTTGGGTGAGTAGGGGTTTTTTTAAAAGGTATGAAGCTCTTTGTGCTCTCTTTCTTTTGACACAAATTGCCGAAGATCCAATTTGCTATTGTTTTCTGGCTCCATCTCTTCTTATGACTACTACTGGTGCATTTATCTTTGGGCTATCCTTTCCCGCCTCCTCTCCAGCATCTTCGCCTTCTCTTCCCGTTTCTTCTGAACGTGCTTCTTCATGTCGGCTATCTTGTTCTCAATTAAGTTGAGCTTGTCGTGCAATTTTTTGTAGTCCTAGCTTTACTCCTGAGCTAGCTGTTTCAGATCGAGAGCAGGATGGCTACTGGTCTTTGTCAGTTCTTTATTTTTTTTGGGATAGGCCTCCTCATCTTATTTGCGTGTTGGTCGAGCCTGCTCTTCTTGATTGTTGCGATTGCGAAGATTACTCTTATTCTACTGAGTACGATATTTATTGTAGTCAGGAGAGTTGTGTTTGCGATGAACTCCCTGATGTCCCTCCTGTCTTGCCTTTAATGAATCTACAGGTCTCTGGTATCCTCTGTGTTCGTTATTGCGATGGATTTTCTTTTCCAGGGGACCACCAGGATACTCGGTTGCTTTTCTCATTATTTTTAAATTGATTTTAGATCAGCCACCTCTAACAATTAAAATAGAGACAGAAGAGTGATTATCTTATTGGTGCACGTTTCTCCATTTTGATAGAGTATTTAATTGACCAAGGCTGAATGTATTTATAACATGTGCGAAGAAAGTAATAAATACTTCCAGGATCTGGGCCAGTTGATGGAAGTCAAGGAGCAATTATCCGTGCTAATCCACCGACCAACCTAACAGCATCATCTACTGTATTAGGAACTCCAGAAAGCACTTTATTAAATTAGCGAACAACAAACATCCTTCTACTTCATCAATAAGCTACTTACTATGATCAAGGAGCTGCAGGAAGCTCATGACAGCGAAGAAACCAATAAAATATACATGGCCGAACTGTCAGGTATTTGATAGCCTATCGCAGTAAAATTGATTGATTATGTTGTGGAAATGAGTCACTAGCAAGAGCAAAAAGTCAACAATTACTAGGGCTATATTGAACAGCTGACAGCAGAGATATAGTACCTTCAAAAGAAAAATTCAAATATAGAGGTTAACAATGGAATATTCAGGTCGACGTGTAGGACTTTAGGGAGCAGCTTAGGATGGCCCAAGGCGAGGGAGTGTAGGGCTGTTGGGAGAAAAGTAGCTAAGCTGTGAGCATGACCGGACAAGATCATCAAATATGGGAGCTTGAAGAATAACTATAAAGGGTAAGGCAGCAATTGAGCTACTATACTTTTAGGACGGCTAGTAAAAAATCACTATAAAAATTAACCGATAAGACCCTTCAAATGAACCGTAGTCAACCTTACTTCGAACCTGTCTCAGCTGGTCTAGTTTTAGAACATGAAACTAACCAACCTTAGGAGATCGATCAGCTGAAAAATAAGATCACAGATCTGGAATATGAAAATTATATGCTGAGGATAGATATGGATCGGATGAAAGAAGAAATCCTTGAACAAGCTAAAACTATTGCAATCAATCCTGAATTTTAAACAGAAGAGCACAGAAGTGTCATTGATAAGGAAAGTTTGTGTCGGATCAAATCGACCAAAAAAATGGAAAACAGTATTGATGGGAATCTCTGCTCATATGACTCAATAACTTGCCTCTCAAATAATGCAGTCAATCAATCTTCTTTCAAAAAATTGTTTGGAGAGCAGTCAACTAAACAATTCAAAACTCTCAGCAAATAATGGAGCTCAAAATAAATCTTTTAAGGCCAAGTCGGCTATTAAGAACAATTGAAGCAGCTTGTATTTTTGGAAGAAATATAAGGGTTGCCTGATACTGGCAACACTGAACAATCTTAAGCAGACGAAAATATTACATATGATAACACAGCAACAAATACTGAGAGTGTTGAAGCCGATACTCGGAAAGAATGTTGGTGTGAATAATTGAGTCAGAAATGGAAAATACTGACACGGCCATATTTGAATCTTCAGGAAAGGATCGTTACCAGCAGAATCAAAACTACTTTCAGTCCCAAATGATACTTCATAATTCAAGGTTATCATAATCATTTCTCATCCCAATAATAGAAATGACGCCTTTCACTTTCCCACATTTTGTACCTTCCTCGATAATTTTGGTGCTGCTCCTGAATAGCTGTATAGGTCTTGCTGGCCTCATTTTAGAATCCCTGGAATTTAAATGATCTACAAGTGAGGACTCCCTTTGCCACTCCCCAACAGGTATCTCTTTCTCTGATTATGATATCTTTGTTGATGAGATCGGCCTGATGTTGCATAAGCTTTTGGTTGACTGTCATTCCTCCATCAGCGTAGATTGCAGTGAAGGACCTAAAATCTTTCACTGAGAGGCAATCGTATACCCTGAACAAAATGCTCTACAAAATGGCAGTCAGAATGTTTTATCTGGTTGTAGCTAAGCTAACTCCGACTAAACCTCCCTTGACTCCTGTCTTCCAAAAAGGCGCATAGATCTCACCAAAGGCAGGGAAAAAATATAGTTGTTCCTTGTCTGCTGGACTATAGTGGTTGAGTTATGAGTATTATTTGAACAGTTAAGCTCTTCTGGCCCAATTGAGTGTTCCTCCTCCGCATTATATCGAGCACTCATAGGCATACTAAATGTGTCCTTTGTGCTTGTAGAGGATGGTTGTAATGAAAGAGTCATGGATGACAGGCTTATCTCCTATGTTGGCCAGCATAAACACTCCCGTTCCGTAAGTGATTTTCATCTAATTTTTTTGGAGCTAGTGAGCATATGCTGAAGATTGCTGATCTCCTAAAATTGAGCATATCTCCACACCAACCAAAGGACCTGAGTTTATCTTTCCAACTACTTCAAATGAGTCAACAACTGTGGGTAACATGTTTTTCTTTAGCCCAGCAATACCAAGCAATTAGTCGTCCCACTCACCTTTCAAATTGCAAAGAAATGTCCGACTGGCATTAGAAGCATCTGTGACGTACTTACCCGTTAGATTATAAACGACCCAAGTGTCGATAGTCCCAAATCTGATTTTATCCTCTTCTATTGCTTTTTTTATTGCAGGCACATTTTATTTGAGCCATAGTATCTTGAAGAGAGTGAAATATGTTGAGACCGGCAAACCTGTCTTTTGCTTCAATTTGTTACCATACTTCTGACTGAACTGACTGCATATATCTTTGCATCTGGTGTCACACCAGACGATCGCTCGATGATAGGGCTCTCCTGCTTCGTTCCAGCCAATAATTGTCTATCTTTGATTGGTGACTCCCATTCCTTTGATCTTCTCTATGCTGAATTATTTATCATTTTTGCTGATCTCCTCAACAGCTTGTCGGATGGCCTCATGAATATTGTTGGCAATTTCTTTAGGATCATGCTCAAGCCATCCTTCCTGAGGCGTGAACTGTTCATGCTCAATGATACTTTGACTCAATAATTTACCATTCGTATTGAAAATGGAAAATTTAGTGGAGGTGGTCGATTGATCGAGGGAGGTCAGGTATTACATCAAATATCTATAACACTTTCTTGTAATCAACTCAGCATCTAACCATAAAATATATTTCGGCATTGATATTTTCAAAGAAGGTGCTAGTGGCATAGTGTGTCTTGATTATAAAATTTGAATGGAATAATCCATCATTCCTTCACAATCTAAATCCAACAAAACAAGGGTCAAAGTGGCCATCCGAGTTCGCCCTCTTCTCTAACGCTAAATGGTCGGCGGGTATCGTACTTGCACACAAATCAAATCACAACAAGATATAGTCATCGGTCAGGAGAGTCTCAGCAGCGGGGATAAAAATGGGCCCAGATAATACAAATTTGATCAGGTATTCAAGGAGGATTCCCCTCAAGATCAAGTCTATGTCAACTGTATTCGTTAGCTGGTACTGGGATGCTTCGATGGCTACAACGCAGCAGTTCTGGCCTATGGACAGACAGGAAGTAAATAAATATCTATGCAGGTGGCAAAACGTACACAATGGGAACAGCAGTATCAACACTATTGGATAAAGCCAGTATGGGCATTATTCCTAGAGTCATCACCTAGATATTCGATCAAATAGATCAAAAAAGTAACAGCACAGTCATCACCGTCACCGCGTCATATATTGAGCTGTATAATGAACAAATAATCGACCTTCTCGCAGATCCCCACTATAAAAAGTACTATCTTTTGTTATACAGAGCTGAGATCATCACCATTAAAGAAGATAGAGAAACAGGATTAGTCAATGTAGAAGGGGTAGTCAAGGAAATTGTAGCATCGCCAGGAGAAATGATGCGATTGTTGGAGAGAGGAGGTATGCATCGAACCACAAAACAAACAAATATGAATGATATGAGCTCACGATCCCATGCCATCTTTACCATGTACATTGACAGCTAACCTCTAAAGACAGACAAAGATGACAAGAAGGAGGAGGCGTTGTCAGGTATCACTCATTCTAGATTTTTCTTTGCTGACTTGGCAGGCTCATAAAGGGCAAAAAAAACAGGTGCAACCGGAGATACTCTAAAAGAAGGCATAAATATCAACCTGGGACTCTTGGAGCTGGGAAACGTGATTTCTGCTTTGTCAACAATAGAGAAAAACAAAGATCAGTTCATAACTTTCAGGAATTCCAAATTAACTAGAATCCTTCAAGATGCTCTTGGAGGTAATTCTAACACCTATATGATCGCCTGCGTTAGCCCTGCCTAATTTAACTTTGAATAGAGTCTCAACACTCTCAAGTATGCAAGCAAAGCTATGAACATCAAGAACACTCCTGTCATCAATCGTAACAAAAACGATATGCTCAAACAATAAAATCAGGATCTAAAGGCTGAGAACAGAAGATTGAAAAAAATGCTTGAATAGAAAGGGATCAGAGTTGATTTCGAAGCTGATGACTCGAGTGCCATGGAGACAAAGTTACTTCGAGAAGAGAATCGAACCCTGAACAGAAGATACAATGAATGTTTGGTTGAACTACAAACAACCAAGCATAAACTAAATGAGCTGGAAATCAAGATTTATGACATCAGAAGAGAGAAAGATTTAATGCAGCTGGAATTCTAAGAGTTGATGAGATAAAATCCACAACTCAGTAATGGCGAGACAATCAACTCTCTGAGAGGCAGATTCTAGTAAAATCAAAGGTAGAAGGTTCAAGTATTGGAAAAATACCTGCAACAGATCCAAATGCTTTAGACAAAAATTGTCGATAAAGACAATTCATACGCCCAACTGCAGGCATAGTACAACTCCCTCTTTGAAACCAGCAAGAAAGATGAGCAGATTCTGATCAAAAAGCATAACATGCTCTATGACATCGGCCGATAGAATAATAAACTCAAGCATCAAATTGCAAGATTAATGGAAGGCTAAGTGCTGAAAGAACACACTCAATAGCATGAACCTGAAGACGATTACGATGAAATGGAAGGGAGCGTTGAGGAAGAAGATGAATAGATTCAAGAGCATGAGTAGCACCTGAACGAACGAGAGAAGAGAACCAAAGATGAGTTGCAGGAAGTTGACAAGTATATCCTTGAAAAAGAGCAGTTTCTTGAAAGAATCAGCAAGGAGCAAATGTCTCTCTAAACAGAAGTCATAAATTCGATGAAAAATTAGTACCATCAGAAAATAGCTCTACTCGAGAAAGAAAAAAGACAGCTCGTTAAGCAGAAAGATTAAAGTGGTATAGTCGAAAAGAGCAAATTTGTAAATAAAATTTAAAATCTGGAAGGATAGCTGAAGGAGTATCGGAGGAAAGCCAAGGAGCAAAAAAACATGGAAAGGCAAGTCGAAACTCAAAGCAGCAAGATTAGGGACTTAGCTGAGGAAATAAAAAAATTCAAAATGCAGAAAATGGAGCTTCACCGCAAACTGAAATAAGATAAAGATCAATTTGAAAAACTTAAGAGCAAGCGTGTGAAATAATTACTTCAGGCTAAAAAATAGAACATGAAAAAGGAAAATGAGATCAAGAAAATCAAAATAAAAACTTACAGAAATGAACAAACACTCAAAAGGAAAGATGACTAGATCAAAAGAATTAAAAAAGCTAATGAAGCTCTGAAAGTGTTTGTTAAACCTGCTCGAACTACCAATAAAGAAAGATAAAACACATCTGCTCTTTCCCATGAGCCAACACATGACGAGTTGAAGAAATTCTAAAAAATGCAGATGGACTTCGTCAACAAAATATGCAGACAAATCACCTATGAGATAGACAGATAACAAGCTATTAATACTGCTCAAAGATAGCTGGAGTAAGCTGAAAAGAATTCAACAGAATTGCTTAAAGATCTAACAATGTACAGGATTAAAAAAGAAAGAATCGACCTCAAAGCAGACACAGATGATTTGACTGAATAAGAAATCAATGATTGCATTCAGCTCGGAATCATCATTCGTGATCTCTAGGAAAGATTGGAAATATGCGAATCTAGAATAACTGAACGCCAAGAGTCTGATCTACTCAGATAAACAATCAATTACTTTGACATCTAATCCAGTGTGCTCTTCAATAAACAGTACGAGACAATTGATGCCTTGAGAACATTCGTACGAGCAATAATGCAAGCTCTGAAAAATTACATATACGAGAACTGTCACTTACTGACTCAGCACAAAAATGATGAAAGGTCGATCGAACGTCTCAAAGATAGATTAAAAGAGGAAAGGTAAAATTTGCTGAATTTGAATGCGGAGTATCATCGCACTGTAGCTCAAATGAGAGAAGATTCAATGAATAGATTGGACAGGTACTATAGCTAAGAACCTGAGCCTCCTTCTGCTGGGCTGAAGAGAATGGACGAAAGGGAAAGAAAGGAGATGGAAAGAAAATTTCAATAACTATCAAGAAACAATAGGCATCTAACTAGTGAGCTAGAGAAGACCAGAAGAAAATGTGAGGTAGTTCAGGAGAAGTATCAAAATATGAGAAATTTGGTGAGCAAAGACAAAAATATCGGAGTCGGTCGCCAAGAAGAGCCTAGTTTTGTAAAAGTAGAAAAAAAGCTTGAGAAACAGGCATCCAATAAACAGCTTATAAGTGAGTTGGATGGAATGCTGGAAAATATCGATCGCTTGAAAAAGGTAAAATCTTCTTCAACATTTTAAGAAATTCCTGAGCAAGTTGGTGCTGAAGCAGAAACTCTGAATAGATGGTAGTGTATCTGGAAGGTCGATGCTCATACAAGCGGTGTCTCTTCCATAGCTGTTCATTCAAATTTCCTCATCTCCACAGCCACCAAAAGTATTAGAATATGGGATCTGGAAAGTCACAAAATGATAGCTGAACTTCAGGCTCCTGGAGCTGTCAAGTATGTCATGATTGACCCCGAACGTCATCTTTTCTACACAGCTTGTGATAAGACAGTCACTTTTTGGGATCTGATCTCACTCGAAGGAAAAACAGTTTTGAAGTCCCACAGAGATGAAGTGAGAGTGATCCATGGTCGAGGAGATTACTTGTTTACAGGTGGAAAAGGCACACCTAATGGAGGAAGTCTTATGATCTGGGATATGAGAAAACTCAATCCAAATCAAGCAATGGAGGAAAAATAAAAGAATCAGGACATATTCAGCATTGTACATTTTATTCTATTCAGACATCGGCTCCAAATATGCTTTATTATGGAACCAGAAATCACAGTGTAAGAAGAATGACAATTAACTCATGGGATGTCCTATCTCCCTTCGAACCTCCCCATCTAGATTCAGTTACTGGTTTATCCATCGTCAACGGAAAGCTGATTAGTGGATCTAAGGATAAAAACTTGAGATTGTGGGATTTAGATCATCCAATAAACAACAATAAGCATACATTTCATGCCTTTAACGACTATGTAAATACAGTCCAAAGTAACTAATTTTTAACTTAGGCCCTCAAAGTTCACCAGTTTTCTATGCGGGATCCAAAGATGGGCAAGTAAAGGCTTGTTATCACAAAAATGACAGAATTGAGCTCATCGGGGGCATTTTGGCACACACTCAATCAGTAAATGCTCTTGCCACACTCGACGACAATCCATTCACAATCCTCACAGCATCTCAAGATAAGGTAATAAAATTATGGCAGCCAACAAAGGAGACATTAGATAATGTAACCAGATAGGGATTTTTCTAATGATGCTATATTTTTAGAGTTAGGATCGTGTTATTTTCAAAATTTTAACACTATCACACTTATATTGTCTTTACTGCCATTCATTTTGGCGTATTTGACCAGAGTGGTGGCCATAGTGTTGGCATTTTCGACTGTCCTGCACAATTCCAGTGATTTTTGATCCTAGCAAACATCCCAAAGACCATCAGATGCTACCACTAACATCTGGGTTCTTTGAGTTATTTCGAATACTTCAATGTCAGGAATGTTGGAGACTCCCTCAGTCTTAAGTTCGAGATCCCCCAAAGCACGAGTGACTGCCAAAGTACCAGAAACTCTTCCTTTCACGATAACCCCTCCTTATTTTCTAAATTTTCATCCGAAGTACTTAATCCTTTCGATTTCGCTTTGGGTGGTCGGTTTATGATCAACACTAACTCTCTTGGCTTGCCCATCAATACTGAGAACAGCTCTAGTATCTCCTAAGTTCGCCACATAGCACATCCTCTTTCCACCTTCTTTTCTGATAAACACCAAGCAACAAGTGGTTCCTGTATCGCTAGCTCCGACTAACTTGAGTTGGTCGTCTGTTTTCTTTAACACTTTGCATATTACTGACTTGACATTGTTCTTATCTTTGATGAGCTCATCTTCGAAAATCTTGTTGAACAATCAAGGTACGTTTGGGATGACTGTAGCACAGTATTAGCTGACCTGACTGCCTCCATGACCGTCAAAAACTGCAAAGAGACCTGATCCGTCTCCCGAAAAGTTATCGATGATGATTTTTTCTGAATGAGGGTTAACTTACAATCCTCCATGTTTTGGCGGGAGGGATAGTTTTTGTCCTATTGGTAGCCGATCTCTCTGACTGAGACTGCATTCTTATTATAGAAAGTTTGCTGACGAGGTTCCATTTAAAACTAAAACAAATCTTCTGAGATTATAAATACTCATGTTGAAAAAGTATCAATAACAGAACCCTTCCCGAAAAAGCTTCAATATTTTAACAAAGCAAACATCTTTTTAAGATGTAAATGTTGTGGACTTTGTGTTGATTGGATTTATTGTTTAAAAAGAGTGTGAATTATAAATATTTCGGTGAGGCATCAGATATGAAACGACTAGAAAAAGAGTTCGTTAACGTGGCAGCCGATATGAAAGAACAGTAAATTATTAGTCATTTAGAGGAGTCACCGCCACTGTCAAATAGAATCTGTTCCATTGGTAGTTAAGCATTGATGGACCTATTGGAAGCCCTTATGAGGGTTTCAAATTCATCATTGATATTGACTTTCCTGAACAGTTCCCTTTCAAGTTTCCAGCTCTCAAATTCCGCACTCCTATCTATCACCCCAACGTCAAAGACGGCCTGATGTGTCAAGAAATGTTGGGTGAAAAAGAATGGCTCCCCAACAAGAAAGTAAAGGATATAATTGAAACAATCCTCGGCATGTTGGCTCATCCCGACGTCAATAGCGCCATAAACATCTAAGCTGCTGAGCAGGTCAAGAAGGGCACCTTTTATGATATTGCCAGAGAAAAAGCAACAAAAGATGCTTTAAAATGATGTCTAAATAGTTAATTCGCCAGATTGTTCTTGACCACATCTTCAAACATTTTTGTAGACTCATAATCGTAGGATTATCTTACTAACTGCATTTTTCGAAATAATATCAAAGCAACAATGCTGCACTATACTCAAGGAGTTCATAATTATTAAGAGGGTAAGTTCTAATAAGCTATTGAAAATTTCTCTCAGGCTATCCAGGAAGGGGCCAAGACTAAACAAGCGTATGTCTATCGTGGACTAGCCTACGACCAGATAAAAAACCATTAAAAAGCTATTGAAGACTATACTTAAGCCATCAGAGAAGATCCCTAAAATGGTCTCATCTACTACAACCGAGGTGTCGTCTATAACTGTCTCGAGCAATACTAAGAAGCCATGAATGATTATTCTGAAGCCATCAAGCTAAAACCAGATAGTTCTGTAGCTTTCCACAACAGAGGAGTTGTCTACAGTTCTCTCAGGCGTTTCTAATAAGCTATCGAAGACTTCACAACAGCTATCGAGTTAGTTCCTACTTTTCTTATCGCGTATCATAACAGAGGATTGGCATACGATTCTTTGGAAAAATTCGAAGAGGCCATCCAGGATTACACCTCGGCTATATATATCGATTAGTAGTACGCATTCGCCTACAACAATCGAGGAGTATCATACAGACATGTTGAGAAATATGAATAAGCTGAAAAAGATTATCAGAAGGCACTCGAATTGATGCCTCACTACCCGCTGGCCCTCTTTAATTTGGCCAATTGCTATCTTGCCATGGAAGATTAATAAAAAGCCAAGAAATATTTCGAGAAAGGCATGAAATCATTCAAATTTGGAAATGATTAAACCCTTCGATATGTTTTCGACATGTCAGCAGCCAATATTGAAGTTATCAAAGAGCTCATCGATTCATACAAGAAAAGAAAGCAAGAAATAGAGACACTCGAATCCTAAGTTCGAGAGAAAGGAAGATAGGATATTCTCAAGTAATTCGCCTAGTTGATGGACCTCAATCTAAGATATTCAATTCAAAGAATTAGCTATGCAGACCACGAGGAAAGTGCCAAGCAAATCGAGGAAAGTGAGCGCGCCTATCTTGAAAAAAAATAATTTATCTAAAAAGAGCTGGTCGAAAAATATATCGGAGAAAAGACCGAGAACAGCTTTTAGATGCCACCTGAAGGAGAAGTCACAACTGACTTCTAAGGAAAACGAGGAGGAATCTGCTGTAGTAGTTCAAAATAATGCTTGATATATTGAAATTCATTTTTCAATAAAATTTTCTATTCAAAGTTTACTGATATATTTATTCACCCTTTTGATATCGTTTCTTTATAAGATATTTAACAAAAGAATAATAATCTGATAAGATATGGAGCAGAAAAGTTAAGCTGAACAAATTATT
>Ga0100378_1001659_pt1 | contig 23043 bp, 22 predicted proteins | sample CryGeymeta201502_FD_81535 | JGI IMG/M metagenome (GOLD analysis project Ga0100378, IMG submission 81535) | Groundwater microbial communities from Crystal Geyser aquifers in Utah, USA - Crystal Geyser metaG 2015-02 | ecosystem: Environmental > Aquatic > Deep subsurface > Groundwater | place: USA... | reverse complement strand
GTTCGCGTTCGAAGACAAAAAAACCATCACTTTCGAAAACCTAAAAAAAATAGCTCTGGAACTAGGCTAAACGATGACAGATGATGAACTGAAATTAATGCTTTCAGAGGCCAACAATGGAGACAAATCCCAGACTGTCACCCAGGAGCAGTTCGCCCAGGTACTCACCAAAGCAACAAACCTATGATCCTCCTTACAGTCATCTTTATTACTTTATTAATGTTTGATAAATAACTCATATCCATTGTTCCCTTTTCTTCACCAACAGAGCGAACTGTCACGAGTGGATCTAATTCTCCATACCTTCGCAAGAGGAGACCCAATCAATAAGCCAAAAAAACAAATGAGGAGGTCATTATGGAGGCTCACCAGCAGCTATTAAGTTATGTAGACAACATTGACGAGTAGGTGAACAAAGTAGTAAAGGGCTACGAAGCTTAATTTTTGGAGGCTTATCGGAGGCATTTTTTGAAGGTGAGGGAGTAAATGAAACAAATCGGGAACAGAACCCAAACAGCTCTTGAGGATAACCGGCTTTACGTGCAGAAAATAGAAGGTCTTTAAAAAGAGGTGGTTCTTTTCAGGGAGTAAAGCTTGAAGCTTTCCGAGAAAAACAATGAATTGCAACAATAGCTCAGACTCTTAAAGATCAAAATAAAATAACTTGAAGGCGAAAACCAAAGGATAAACAAAGGAGTCAGCAAATTGATGAGATAAAAGAGAGAGGTAGACGTAAACCTTCAGAGAATGAATCAGCAACAGCAAGAATCTCAGAGCCCGGTCCACAATACTTTCAAACATACTCAGCCAATAAGTCCATTTCCTGAGCAAAGGACTCCTTCAATGTCTCTCCGGAGCTACAGTCGCCGCATCAATCTTGGTCTTTAATCCTTGAAATCATCAACTTAAAAATCACAAGATAAAAGAGGTGAGAAGTTTAAGGAAGAAAACATTTCCAAACAGCTCAATAAAACAATAGAATTCACATAGAAGCCTTAGGAAAAACATGAAGGCTTTAGGGAGCGTAGAAGTATTATCGACCGATTCACGAGACCTAGAGTGAACACTCAAAAATTTTCCCGGGATTAAATCAAACTTATTAATTCTCAACAACTGACCAACAGAAACTAGTACCAGAAGATTTTTATGGATTGCGTAGAAGAAGTAAGGAAAGATGTATTAAGACGAAACAAGATAACAGGACTGCACTTTTACAAGAATAAGGGGCCGATGGATTTCGCATAGTTTAAGCGCGTAGACTACCATCTTCTTCTATACATGTTCCTGAACAACAACAAGGTCTTGCATAATATTCATAATATGCTGTTCAGAGAAGAAATTATCTAATATTGATTTTTGTATTGATTGAGACCCATAAGATATTTTAAAGTTAGAATGGATATTATAAGGTAATTCTGAGGGGGTGATCACAGGAACGTGTCAACTTGCCTATATGGTCAATCAACCCCAAAAAAATTCCGACACTGGAGAGTTTATCTGTCCTCTCTGAAAACAAAGACTGAGATACCGTTCCTGGGCGTATCACCACTGAAGTTCCCCTCCATTTAACTTCATGGCGCGTCCACCCAAATTTTTAATCAAAAACGTTAACTTTATAGTACTAAAATATCAATGTTTCCCAAACCATTCGCCAAGCACAATAATTCCCTGAAATACTGCTAGTGCTCTTGTGGCACAAATCGATCTAATCAAGAGAATGATCAGAGAAACTTTTTGAGCAGACTGAAAACTGAGGGAAGAGATCAATCATCCAGTTCTAAGCTTATTGACAAAGATGCTAATTTCAACGATGCCTATGATAAGAAACATCGTGTCAGAGGCAGAAACAAATAAAATCAATAAGGCAATAACCCCTTGATATCACAATTGCAGCGTCAACATTCCAACCATAAACCTAACTTTAACTGTGCAGTAAAAAATGAATACAACTTGAAGTATTCATCTGAATTGATAAGCAGAGGAAGATCGAATCTCAACTATACCCCTATCGGTAAGATTCAAGACGTTTTTCAAGAGATATTTGATAAAGAGCAGAAACCCATTAGATGTTAAAAGTCTACAATGCCAAGTATGGCAAATGTCAGGGAGAGATGCATGGCTCCGAAAGAGAGCAAACCAAAAATAAGCATCAACTATGTCAAAAGGAAAGCTACTGCAAACTACGATTCTAAAAGCCCAGAAATAAAAACTCTCAAAAGTAGATCTCATTCAACTGCCAACATAACTTCGAACAGAGGAGAACCTCAAATAGTCTCTCATCCTTCTTTCAACAACATGCAGCCAGCCATTAGAAAACTATCAAGACCTGGCTTGGGTGATCTATGTTTCAAACCGACAGAATCAATCGTAGCAGATGATTCTGATTTGATATCAGAAGTGCTGAGCAGTCGGAGCATTGAGTCAAGATTATTGGAAGTGGACAGTGAGTGGGGAAGCACTCTAGACGAATTATTCAAACGTAGACACAGGAAGGATCCCTTAGATTGATAGTGTTTTCCTGAAGTGATTTGTCTTTTGATATGTATACAATTATCATTTGACTTCGACGTTATAATGAGTTCAGACAGCTAGCCCTCCTCCATCGATTCACCACCCAGAAGAAATGCTTTAGATCGCATCTGGAACAGCATTCAACAAACTAAAGCCCTCAGTCAAATGCTCGACAGACATCCAACCCCTCAGCATAATTAATATCGAGAACCTGTCGAGTTAGAATTGTCTTCCTTTGACGCTCGAGAGTGTAGAAAAAACTTGGCTCATATGGTTAGGAAAGTTCACAACTTAGAGGAAGAGAATAAAATGTTGAAGTAGGAGTTAGAGCAGGAAAAGTATGCTCATGGATCATAGATATCTTCTATACGACGATAATATGAGCATAGACTCAAGGCAGAGCTCAAGAGAGTCAGATATAACTAAAAGGAAAATTATTCGTATCAGAAGGAGTCTGGCAAGTTTGATAGCCTTTCCAGATAAAATGAAAAATTAGCCCTGAGGCTTAGATCAATGGAGTTGGAGGTTCGCAGTTGCTAAGATGAAAGAAAAAGATTAGCATAACTCAACGATCTCTATATACAAAAACTATCTGAAGGTAGATTGGGTGAAGGCCAACTTAGCCAAGGCTAACAACTTTTGTAACTGGAATAGGCCAATCAAACAGTAAACAGATTAGTCGAACTGCTCAGAAGAACATAAGAATATCGTGAATTTGCTCCTATGCTGCAGGAAGTCGGATACATGCATTATCTACGTACTGTAATCAAAAGACTGAAGCTGAATCAGCTAAATTACAAGCCAATCGAGAAGAAAACTTGCAGTTGCCGAGCTCCAAGAATTAACTAAAAACTGCTATGGTCGCCTGTTGAGTGCTACAAGGTGATGCTTTCCATGAAAATGAAATATGATTTTCTTAGCTAGGATTGTATTGAGTAGGTGCTCTTTGAACTCAATCGACTCTACTCTGCCAAATAATAAAAAATTGTCAATAAGTTGAAGCAAAACCACGAAGCATAAATCAATAAAGTCAGGAAGCAGATTGAGCATAGTTACGATGAAATTTTGACAAAAAAACAAGTAAGTCGACTAAAAAAATAACTTAGTGTCGTCAAGAGTGCCCAAAAATCAAGAATCCCACCGAAGATGGATCACTTCAAAGATAAAGGACAGCTCGCCGATCAACTCAAGCTTCAACAGAAGGAGATCAAACTTCTAAAAGAAAGGATCAAACTATTTTAGTCAGAAAATGGCTATCAAGACAAATCCCTCTATTACGAAGGAACGCTATCAGCAATTGACAAGGTGCTAGAATAGCTCGAAAACAACTCGGCCAGTTTGAAGGAATTCTAAATGAAATTTAGAGTTAGAGTAGAAGATAACTTATAGCCTTAAGATTGGCTTTCGAGCTACAAGGAGTTTTTCTAAACTTTGTAGGAACTCAGTGGTGATTTAGTGGAGAGGGTGTTATCTTTGAAGGAGTCAGTGCTCCGTAAGATAGGAAAAATATAATGACTCTGATTTTATATTAATCTAGTGCTAAATTTATTTATATGAGAGGTCGCAATAGATTTTCAGTGTCCGTGCAAGAGCTCATCGATAACTAGTTCTTGTAAAACGAACCCAGTCATTTCGGAGCATCAAAGGTGCAGGCATATTCAAAGTAATTTAATTAGGTGATACAGAGATATGAGGGTGAAGAAGTTAGAAGAAAGGAATGTAAAACTGCAAGAGGAGGTGATAAGGATAGAGAGAGCTTTATCTCAAGCTGAAGAGAAGTCGCACTACGGCATTCGTTTGCCATAAATAAAAGGTGATGTGGTCAGAAAGGAACTGGAGAACGCATATAAGTTGGTGAAACAATACGAATATGAGATCAACAAGCGCAAACGTCTAAACAGTTAATAATCTTTTGTTGAGCAGTAACAACAAAATAATTCAGGTTGAGAAAATCCGAGAGAATAATGAAGGAGAAATAAGAATTATCTGATAAATTGAGAAAATAGATCCTTTAGATTAAGAAAAAGTCAGTCGAGTTGGTTCGTCTGCTCAAAAATGACCATTTGAAGAAGTAGTATGAATAAAAATAAGTCAAACTCAGTGCGGATATCAAGTGGTTTCATGAAAAACTCAGAAAAGCTGAGGCAAAATCAGTCATACAAAATAACAATATTGAAAAACAGCTGAAAGAAATTAAAAAACTCTAATAGTAGCTCACAGACAACCATCATTACGAAAAGAATATTTTGTAGTCTTTGAGAAGCAAAATATTTAATGGTTAAACGACGGTTAATCTTTCAAAATTTGATGAACAGGAGTCTGATGAGTAGCTAGATGTACCTGAATCAAGAAATGAATCCTTCATGCCAACTCGCACTCCTTATTAGGCATACCAGATGATGTTGGCTGAAGTCAAATTATTGAGAAAGCTAGAGAAAGATTATGAAAGTAAACTTGAAATATTGGGACGATAAAAGTAAGAAGCTGAGGACCATAATTTCAAGTCCAGAAACAGACTTATCGAAATATAATATGTAGTGATGAATATATTTAGGAGTTGTAGAATGTTGAAGGAATGATAGCTGATCTGAAAAAACAAGTGAATCCAAAAGCATTGATTCCCACTAAAATTGATATGCTCATAGAATAAAAAAGACGCCATTCTTCCAGCGTCAAAATTAATAAAGTGAAAATTACAATTCCTCATGCCTACAAATATTCCGAAATCGGCTAAGCAACAAAAGCTGGAAAAAGGTTTATTGATAGGACAGCCATTGGCAAGAGGCCAGCCAAAATCATTGGAGTTACTTTTTATGAAAAAAAAGATGGGTAAAAGGAGCTGATGGGTTTTCAGGCTGTCTACATGGTGGGGGCTGTCAAGAAAAAAGGAAATCTCAACGTCTTAGCCAATATCTCAACCTTAGAAGTTAAATAATATTCTTTGTAATTGGGAGACTTCGTCCGAACGATCGACTGCATGACCAATGCATAGGGAGTAATTGTTGGAGTATCCATGGTTTCAGCTTTAAATGTAGTGCTTAAGGGTGGATTCATGGCAGCCAACCGACAGTCCTTATCGATGGAGAACAGCTAGTATCCTATTTGCCTTCACGGCTGTCTGCTTCCCGATGGCATATAAATGTTTGGATGCTAGATAATTCAGGATTAATGATCTTTTTCACACTTTCTCTTATATGAATACCAATGGGAACTCAATATATGGTAAAGATATGTTTGATGAGTTACTCGAAATAATTATATATTGATGATAAAAGACGCTAGCGAAAAGGCAACTGCAATTAAAGTCTTCGTTCGAGTGAGACCTCTCGTGGGAGCTGAACTTGGCACCAACGAGGTTGTGACAGTTCATCCTGATGTACTTTTGCTCTCACTCAGGGCAAAACCGTTCAAATATCGACAGACTCAGTGTCTGTAATCGAAACAAAATTCGACTAAACGATCGCCAAGGAGCAAACACAGCGAGATATGTTCAACCTGTTTCAGGACTACATACCCAAAGTCCCATAAGGTTATAATCTAACAGTATTCGCTTATGGTCAGACGGGTTCAGGAAAGACCTACACGATGTTCGGCAGTGACTGGTAAAGTGCCATATCCAAACATCTCAAAGCAAAGCAACAACAGCAAAATACCTTTTTTGAAGATCTAATATCAGACTAGAACTATGCAGGGCTTATCCCCAGAACTATCTATGCATTGTTTGAGGAGATAAAGAAGTATGAGACAAGTCAAGGACAAGGCTACAACATTTACTGCTCATTTTTGCAAATCTACAATGAAAAAATTTATGATCTTCTGCAGGACTTTGCAAAACCGAAACCGCTCAATCTCCATGAGTCCAAATTAGATGGAATTTTTGTAGAAGGACTAGCTGAGTATGCAGTGACCCACTACCTGGATTGCTTAGAATTGATGAAAAGAGGAGAAAAAAATAGGTTCATTCGGCATACTGAGAAAAATATGAAAAGTAGCAGATCACACACCATTTTCCAGATTTTGCTTGAATCAACCCGACCCGATGCCAAAGGTTTCTTCAGAGTAAATCTACCTATATTCAGAAAGCAAGGCTCAATCTTTGCGATTTGGCAGGTTCGTAAAAGGTTAACAAAAACTAAGCAATGACCAACGACCACTTCCGAGAGCTCAAAAACATCAACCAATCCCTGACAACTTTGGGCAAGGTAATAGCTAGTCTTTCAAGCAAAACCAAAAGTGTGGCAGCATTCAGGGAATCAAAACTTACCAGATTGCTCCAGGACTCATTAACTGGAAATACTTTCACTTTCATTGTGGGCAACATATCCCCCTCAATCAACAACATCGACGAGACGATGAACACTCTCAAGTTTGTTGAAAGGGCCCGACATGTACAAATATAATGATTCCAGATAGTCATGAAGGTCAAGCCAATGGAGTTCAATGGCCAAAACATGGAAATTGTCAATAAATTGCAAAAATAGGTATGCCGTTATTAATGCAGATTCAATACCTTAAATAATTGCTTAACCTCAAGCGCAAGGGCATGAGCCCTGACGATATCCATTCGAGATTGGTATCTCTCCAGGAATAAAATGAGAAACTCAAGAAGACTTCAGTTTCAATGGAGGAGGTTGAAAAATTGATTGAAGAGAATCGCAAGATGAAGATGGAGATCTATAAGCTCCAGGTGACTCAATACGGCAATACTGAATATGATAACAACTAATCAAAAAGTGATATCTCTTTCTCAAGCAATATTAAGTCCAACTCCCTCACAGAAGAAACAAAAGTCAGACATCCATCAGGTTTTGACTTACCTCAACCTGATACTGACCGTATTCAAAACAGAAAAATGCGCTCACCTGGATCCTCAGGAAACCTTTCTGAGAGCAAAAAGGACTATAATCCGACCGAAACCAAGAAATCGCTGGTCAGTGTGGGTCAATCAGTGATTGATGGAAATTCGTATTCTTCCTATGGGGCTCCGATGGGCTAAAAAGGTGAGCGCAAGAAAGAGAAGCAAAAAATATTGGCAAAGTTGTAAGAATTATAAAGAATTCAGAAATTCAACTAGGAAAAACTAATGAAAGATCTATAGCAATTGTAGAAAAAGAATCAGACGATTTTAAATAACAATAAAAACGCAGGAAACCACATGAATCGGCGGAAAGTTGGTGCTGTTCCTCCGACTGCCTAAAAGAAAGGTGTCAACTATGAGGATCGGATTAAAGAACTAGAGGCCAAGCTTTTTGGCAAATGATCTTATAAAGTTTTAGCAGTTTTTGTTTGAGATAACATAAAAATAGCCTTAAGTAGCATATGATATAAATATCAAGTTCAATAAACTGATTATAAAATGTTTTCTTCCTTGAAGACAAATAAAACTCTCCCGAAAAAAAGTGCCTCCTCTCGCCCTATTCTCATTGTTTCACCTCTGGTGAGAGAAGCATGCTCTGTGTACATCGAGAAGGGCCGATTTCATTCGACTGCTTCAAAATTATTGGCGACTAAACCGAAATGCCAACGGATCTGTAGGTAGTTGGAGATTCTTCAATCAAGATTCAGGGTAAGATGAGAAAAACCAAGGAGGATGATCGGAAGTATATTGTGTGTTCTATACTTTGATTATATTTTTTATGTAGAACTAGAAAGAAAGAGCCTCTAGGTTTGCCAACATCCGCAAACAATTAAAATAGATGTCCCTTGTCAACAAAAACAGCCAAAAAGTCGAAGCTAAGTAATAAAAAATAAGAACCAGGAGGAAGAGTCTCCAACTGGCACTCGATAGTTTTTAATCTTAAAAATTGCTCAGAAAGTTTTCAGATGAAGACGAAGAGGAAGAAAAAAACATGCTCAATCCCTTTCATGAAAACTATACTCTCTTGGAGAAAATTGGTGAGGGGGCCAACGGCATGGTCTATACATGTTAACACAAAAAAACAGGGAAAATCTACGCAGTAAAGCTTGTAGTGAGAATGGATGAAGAGCACTGCTTGGGACTCAAGAAAAATTTCATCAACATCAAGGCGTTAAAGCACGCAAACATCATCCGATATCGCGCCTTGTATATAGACCTCGCCAAACACTCAGCCTACCTTGTAATGGAGTACTTCCCTTGCAAAACCCTCTTAGAACTGAATCTAAAGGACGAGAATGAGATCAGATATGTCTTCATCGAATTACTGGAAGCCTTGAGCTACATTCATGAAAGAAATGTTTGTCACAGGGATATCAAACCAGAAAATATACTATACGATCCTCTGATGAAACGCATGAAGCTTATCGATTTTGGGATTAGTAAGAAAACATTCTAAAGAGGGCAAAGGAGAGATATGTTGACTATTATTGGAACCTACTTTTATCTGGCACCCTAGATACTCAATGGAGGAGGCTATGATGAAAAGGTCGACTTGTGGTCGGCTGGAGTGACTCTGTATCAAATGGTAGCGGGAGTGACACCATTCTAAAGTTAGTATCACTCTGATACCGTCAATAACATTATCAAAGGCTAAATCTTCTTTGAGCCTGAGCCATGGGACAACTATAGTTTCTTTATCAAAGATATGGTCTGCCGGCTACTGAAACCTAAAAAATATAGACTTTCAGCAAAAGAAGCCTTGATTCACTTGTGGATTACTCAGGCTAGTCCCTCCAAATCTCGTCGAGGGTCAGATAAAACTGAAGACGTCAGATTTGGTCGGCATGACTCTGGAAAGTTCAGAATGTATCGAGTTGAGGAATAGAAGGTCAACGAAAAGCATGCTACTCATAAATAAGAAGGGGAACAGAATGCAACAGATGAGTAGACACCAAAAAGCGATCTTTCCCGTCCACGACCAATAAATTTTAACATATCAAAGAACCACTTCGATTTGAGCGACAGTGGTGAAGAGGATACGGAACCAGATACAGCAAAAAAGGGGAGCCAATAATGATAACTTTACATTAGTTTTAACTGCAGCTCGATATTTTGTCCATTCTGGGTCAAAGGTCTGATCTCACTAGTTTTATAACTAACACTTTATAATTATCAAAATAATACAGTTAGGATTATGTTACCTGCCGATAAAAAGAAGAGAAATCACTCAGGGTCAAGATCAGTATTGCCTTCATCACTTAGAAATCCAAAAAGTATAGAGGCTATTAGTATTCCGTCGACCTTAGGAATAAAATATCTCAGCATTAACATACGAAGGTCAAAACAGAGAATAGCTCCAGTCTCAACCGGTCTAGGCCCAGCCGCAAAAACTCCACCAAACCAAAAAAACATACGTAATGCACCTCACATTCAGAAAATCTAACAATAAAGACTCCAAAGTATTTCTGTCACCATGCAGGACCCAGCCAGCCACTCAGTTTCGGCTGACCGAAGACATTCGATTTTGAAAGTCAATCGAACATAGGCCAACTTCGAAGAGGAAGGAGAAGCTGCCGTGGATCATCTAATCATGGGGCTTAGAAGCATTCCTCAGCCCCCCTGTGCCAATGCTAGACTCCTCAATCAATATTTCAACGATCTTAGAAGATATTTTCTTGGTCTGGAAGGACCATTCCATAGATTGTGTTTGGAGTTACACGGGTTTTATATTGGTCCGATGCAGAAATTCTTGGATTTAGTCAGTCCAATGTAGGAGGCTATTCGTAAAAAGTAATAAATTGCCAAATAAATTGACCGTCAAGTCAGCTAAAATTAAGGTCTATATTCTCAACTTCAGCCCATTGACATCTAAATATTCAAGCTGAAATAAAAAATTGAGGAAAACAGAGTTCTAATTGAGCAAAAACGACAACTGCGATCGTCTCAGAATAATTTAAAAAGTAACTCTCTGTAATAGCCCCATGTTAACTTATAGCCTGAGTCTGAAGCTGATCCCTAAGTGGAAAGAGAGGCAGAAGTGGAGCAGCATATAGGCAAAGGCTTCAAGCTTAATCTTGATAACATAGGAAAGTTAGGGCACATGAGTTATCAATAGGAGTTCGAATCGAAGATTGACGAGTTTAGCTAGTCTTGGCGTAATCAGGCTCTTCGTTAAAAAAGATGCTGATATTTTATTATGAAGTATAGACACTAGTTTTGGAAAAGTAGTATGCAAGTTAGAAGCATGCACTATCAAAATCTCATCCCTTGCAAATCCCTAATAATTTCTTTGAAACTAGGTCTCTTCAGAGGTTCCTTCTACCAGCAGCGTTTCATCAACTTAGCAAAGCAATCTGGAGTCTTTTTGGGGATGTGGGGGCGGAGGTCATTGTTTATTACCTCTAAGCTCACCTGAACTCCTGATAAATCTATATAAAATGCTGATTACTTTTGAAGGGAGGCTCACGAGAAGCAATTTCCCATAGAATAATACCATAACTGAAGACATCTGCCTTTTCACTGTATTTTTGGCTAGCAATGACTTCAGGAGCCATCCATTGATAGGTACCAATCTTGCCTGTCATATAGTTGTCCAGGCCCTTTGTCCATCCGAAATCCGCCAACTTGACTCTTCCACTCTCATCGAGCAGCAGATTCAAACTTTTCAGGTCCCTATGTAGAACTGGAGGATTGCAAGAATGCAGATAGTGTACACCTTTGGCAGTTTCTAGGGCCATTCTTCTTCTTTCTTCCCAGTTGAGAGGAAGCTCAAGATTTTGAATGTTCGACCAGAGAGAGCCTCTGGCACAGAACTCAAGAACAATGGCGAAGTTAGGAGCTTTTGTGCATGCTCCTAAAAACATCACCACATTTGGATGTCTTAGAGCTTCCATAGCTGCACATTCGCTAAAGAAATCACGGACTGCACTTTCTGACTCAATTTTGAACATCTTGATAGCTACCGTAGTCTCTCTCCACAATCCTTTGTAAATAATTCCATATCCTCCCTCAGATATCTGGCTTTAAAAGACAAGCTCATCAAAATCTATCTCCATGTTACAGTTGAAAACCCTCGGCTGAAAACCTAAATCGTTGAGCAATTGTTCTGAATAAACTCATTTTTACTCTACTCTGTTCCACAAATAGCACTTCCACGCACTTATTTATCTTTGGAACTGTGTTCGATCTCAATCATTTCAGCTCGCTGGCCACTCAGTAAGAATGTAGTTCCATTGCCTGAAATGACTTGAGCAGAATCGGAGGTGTTTCCCATATTGATCTTGATAAACTGAGGGGCAGTAATTAAACCTTTTTGGAGCTGAGGAGATATTTGGCCCAGAGAGTTGTCTCCCCAGCCAATAATACCTTTTGAATCTAGAGCGAAAAAACAGTTGAATCCTGAATAGATTTGCTTGATGTTCCCCATTTTGTCCACTTTCTTTGGTGTATCCGAGAAGCACCTTTCTGAATCTTTGTAGTATTAACCCATTTGATACATTTCTCCTCTTTTGGTCAGTAAAAGCACACTCTTTTCAATGGACTTCACGTCTACTACCTCCTAAGAACCCACACTCAAGTGAGTGAAATTCTCAAAAACACGATCTCCAACTGTCCCAGTTATGTAAGCCCGTCCTCCAGCGATATAGGCAGTAGAGGAACATCCCGCCTCCACTTTTTATATCTTCCCAGCATGCTTCACCTTCAGATCTGCAAATTCATTGACTGATCGGTGCTTTATCGATCCCAGAGCATGTTTATCTCCATATCCACAACCGAACAGTTTTCCTTTGTTGGTCAGAGCAACAGAATGAAGAGGGCCACATGCCACCTTAACGACGAATTCATCGCCTGCAAGGAGAAAAGCGGGACGATCTTCATCTTATATGTGACTGGCTAAAGGTGAAAATCCAGGTAAGTTGGTGATATTTGCTAATTCAGGCAACTATTATCTAGACCTTCTCATTTGCTTTCTTTTAACCTCACTAAAAGTATCTGCAAAAAAACTAGCTTTCGGGTTCTTTTGACCTCCTGGAAGCAATCCATGAACTAACACCGGTTTTTTCTTGTCGTCGAAACTCCCAAGACCCAGTTGTCCCTTGAGGTTGAACCCGAAAGCATAGAGCTAGCCTCGAGCATTGAGGACAAAAGAGTGATAGGCTCCAGTATAGACAGCAACAATCTTCATATCTTTGAGACTATGCAGTGGACTGGGTTTATTGACAATGTTTGACTCATGAGCGAGTTGACCGTAAGTGTTACCTCCATAGCCATAGCACTAGTTTTTATCTGTGTAAAAAGAAAATTACTATTGAGGATAAGAGCATGCTACTCACCGACTGCTACTGCTATTATACCTTGCCCAACATTAAGAAAGCCAGCTTAATTTTTATTTTCGAGAGGTTTTCCCCAACGCGTAAGGAAACAACTTTCAGGAGGAGATGGCTCGTGAGTGCTACCTCTAAGGGGAGATTTATGAATTTCTGAGTAACTACGGTTGACCTCCAGCTCTTTGACTCTGGCTGTCTTTTTGAGCTCGGTGATATCAAAAGCCTTCATCCTAACGATTATAATAACTGTCTAGCAATATCTTGAAAACCATCATTATTAGCCATCGACTTACCCCAGTTCCACCAGACCTCCTTGCAGAATCAATTCTCTTTAATCCATGCTAAACCACGATTTGAATTCTGCTCCTCCGAAATAATTCTGTGCTTCCTATTATTCCTATTTTTCTCCTTGGAGGGAAACGCGATCTGATTGTGTGGATTCATTTTATCGCAAAAGAGATGAAGATGTAACTCTAACCTTTCTTTCGGGTTCATATTCTGATATGATTTGGAGGATATGATCGTAAGTTTGAGATGTTGCCTCCTTAAAGTTTTTTTTGTTCTGGCGGGTGGGCTTCCACTCAGCAAATTCAAGGATCAGCTCCATCATTTCTGCATAGTGACATATGTACCTGAGTAGAGAGTGCCTTCCTGAGCGATCTATAAAAAGTAGGTCAGGGCTGATGGTTTGAGAGTCCGCATTTTGCGAGTGCTATCCTTATAGCCAAAATGTTTGTCCATTCTTCTCAAAGCCCTGCGAATGGTTGAGTAGAAATGATTTTTAACAGCATTATCGGTCCTTCCTGGCAGCTCTCCCGCAATGTCTTTCCATTTGTTGCCAATCCGAGCATGTGCCTCAAACAAGGCTGTATTTTACTGTGGTTTCCATGGTACTTTGGTGATAACTGGTGAGAGGTGATTGTACCAACTGAATAAGTGAAGACAGTACCGTTATCTGATTTGTTTGGAGGATCGTGAATTAGGTATGAGGGCATTCATGGCTTTGGCGATAATGGTCCACTGCGAAGTTCCATGTTATTGGATGAGGTCAGAGATGATTTAATCCTCCTGGATAACTATAGATATACCTCAGGGGTCCATAACTTACGACCGGCCATCCGTTTGTCTATAAATGGCAGTTAAGATATCATCAGCAATAAAGATAAACACACTTTTCATCAAATTATATCCCATATGACTTCTTATTGATAAACTCAACGGATCAGCTAAATCCTATTATAGTAAATTCGGACTGTTAGAAGGATGAAGGTCTACTCCAATAACAAACATCAAAGGAGAGGATCTATGCTGAGCCCCACTGTTGCTGGAAATATCAGTGCTTTGGCAGTCATACTCCAACCTCAATCACAACATCAAACATACACTACCAGAGATGGCGAAAATTAAGCATTGACCCTGGCTCGATAATTTGTCTCGGCATTGAATGACCCCTACAGGACCATGTTGCTTTATCCTCTTGTTATCGACTCGCACTGCACATATTCAGTGGATCCTATTTTCTAACAAACAACCTACCCGCCTGAACTGCATCCCTTGCTCAGCCTGTACCTTCATAAACTTTCATCATATCCCTCCTTTTAACGTCACAGCAGAAAAATAATCGATATTTTTTACCTATTCCTCCTAAGCTAAGCACCAACCACACTGGCTTCTTGGCTATAAACAGAACACAGACAATCTTTGGGAGAATGGTTCTTTTCAGAATGCATCGCTGGATTCTGCCAGCTTCTGTTTCAGAATAAGAAAGAGTACACTGCCTTTTTGGGCAATTTCATGCAATACGGCTTATCGTATTTATTCTTGACAGGAGCGAGTTGCCTCAGGAATGAAGGACCGCCTGAATGTCAATAAATCGTAGTAAAAAGAATCAGGACAAACTACATCGAGAGGTATACTCTGTAGGATAGTTGATTTGGATTAATTAGACTTCTAAGATATTATATCCCTATGAACACTTAAGCTTAGGTAGAATGCCAATGTATCGGTATAGATTTAGGAGCAACTTCCAACAAAGTAGCTTTACTCACTGCCACTCCGCTTCTCATCGAGCTCGGCGCCCATACTTAAAGTAGCCCTATCCTTATCATAGTCCTCATTTGTGGAAGAAGCCAGCATTTGCATACTTACTCAAATTCCCACTATGAGCATTTCAAGAGTTTTCTTGAGACTGCCAAAGGGAAAATTGAGGGAAAACCCAAGATAGTAGTAACTGGAGGGGGAGGCATGAATAAATTAGCAGACATTGCCAAAATATTTGAGAGTTAACTGTAGCAATTGGTTGAATTTGATGCCAACGCTAAAGGTCTGCAGTTCTACAGATATGCAGGCCTCCCAATTCTAGCCGAAACCTTCAAACGCAAAAAGGGAGGAGATGTCAAAGTCACCAGCCGCATCACCACTCTCCAGGAATACTCCTAATCCTTCATTTTTTTCAGTTTGGGATCGGGCTGCAACTGGCAAATTTTTGGTGACGGGTTGAAAGGAATCTAACGCAAAAAAAAAGAATTCAAAGGTGGGGATTAGTATATTCTGGAGGGTACTAACTTAGGTGCTGGCTTTTTGATGGGTCTGGGTAGGTTACTCACATCAAAGAATGACTATTCTTTAATTGCTGCTTGGCTAAAAGGAGATGAAAATTTGAGGTAGTATTATGATGCCTTTTGGGTCAATTTGGCCCAATTCAGCATAAATATATGTCTGGCTCACAAGCAAAAATACGTTCTGTTAAGTGGCACCCTCTTGGCCTACACTTAAGACATTGCTACTCTCTACTCTCGCGCCCTCAAAGCAGTCCATCTCTCATAAGACTATGAAACTACAATCCTGCGAATACAAAAATTATAAGGCTTAGTGGGGGCTCTTGGCGCTCTTTAGAAAGCTCGACGTTCGTGATGATACATTGAAACATTCATTCGTCTTTTATTATAAAGTAATTGACTGATCATTTGTGATCATTTGCTTTTTTAAAACTGGCCTGAATTTCCTTCTCCACTTCAAGCAAAGTTTCTTCAGCTGACCATATCCCAAAAATGCTCTGACCGGCTATCGAATCCTTGATGAGATAGTTAAGCATGAATCCCTCATTGTTCTCTAGCTTTAGAGCCTCCACTCTGACGCAATCAGCTTTCAGCAAAATGACATGGTTGTCTGTGCTGTAGTGATTAAGAAAGACGAGCCTGTAGGTGCCGAAGGTATCAACTATCAGGAACATTGGGCCTTTGATTTTGAGGTAGTTCCAATGATGACTGTCCTCATCGTAACGGGCTAGCACTGCGAATTTGACTGTTTTTATTATTCGCTCTGTCTTTCTCAGAACCTGATCCTGTTGAATTACTTTCAGGTTGAGAGCTGCTATTTATTATGCTCTGTTGCTCATCTTTGTTAAGGCTGATTGATATTGTGAAATTATTATCGTAAAAAATCAATCCATTTTGAGATCCTCCAATAGTTTATCCATATTATCTACTCTGTACTCATTGGTGCTTGACTTGGTAGCTCTTGAAAACTTCTCATTGAATTTTGCTTTCTTTTCTTGAACTCTAGCCCTCATCTCTTCTTTGCGCATAGCTGCCTGTTCCCTCGAAAAAGCTTTCTCAGATTCAAGTTCCCTCATCTCTACGATGTTCTTCAGCCAGGTCGAAAAGCCTATTCCCTGAAGTTGTAACCTATAACTAAGACTCGCATCAGTGTCTCCAAGGGCTAAGTTCCCCTCACAGGCTTAACTTATAAGGGCTGCTTAGATATCTTTTTCTAAATCTATTTCTACTCTGATCCAAAGCACAGGTTATTCCTCTGCACTCCAGATTTAAACCTTCAATATGCTGGCAAAGAGAAGTGGAACGACAAATTTTTACTCAACAACATTTTAATCGAAATCGGTGAATTTTTGTGATCCTGTCAACAAGGTGTCCTCATACACTAACTGGCAAAAGTAGTTTTTCGGGAAGCTTTCAGGTACTTCTGGTTCTATCTTTTTGAGAGTTATCAAGAGAGTCTCTTTTCGCTTGAGTTCCTCCATTTTTGAAATCATTGTATTACTTCGCTCTTAGTAGTCCTCCTGTAATTCTGCCAGTACTTCAGCTCTTTTGGCTTGTGCTTGCTGCTGCCCTTCCTGGCGACGGTTAAGTGCCTCTTCAAAAGTCTTTATGCGTTCTCCTAATGTATCGTAATTCTCCATTTGAGGATGGCTTTTGATTGAATAATTTATATAACTATGGCTGACTAGTTTGACCAAGAGCTCGAGAAGGTGATCACTCGCATCCACACCTTCCTCTCAACTAACTTCACCCTACCCAGTGATTCACGGGATCTCAACGCAGAGGAAAATTCAATATTGGTTGAGCTTGACCGCACATCGAGCAAGTACAGGCAGTTAGCAGGTGCTCTGGCTGTTGAATCATACATACATTATGTTGTGCAATTGCTATCAGGATGTGAGCCGTTGCTGGAAATCACCGCACTCCTTTTTAGTAATTTGTCAGAGGCCAGATCCTGGGCTCTTCAGACTGAAAGTTAGCAATTAGGCTAGCTTCTGGAGGAAAGTTGGCTCAATTTGGGGAAACTAGCATAAATAACACATAAGATATTCCCCCGCAGTCCAATGGTGACCATCCACCGTGATTTCCTCTCAGAAGCTGGTAGCGATCCTTCCGAAACTATCTATGGCCGGCTGTACGAATAGAATCAAGAGTTGAAGATTAAACTAGACCAAAATGATAAACACCTGATTGATTTGGAGCTGAAGTTGACTAGATTGCTGCAGGAGCACGACGGCTGCGAAGGGACTGTAGACTCTTCTCTCAAATTTTTGGAGATGAGGGAGCAAATTGCACTGAAAGATGAGGAAATTGAGAGGATGAACGAATAGTTTTCAGTATAAATATAAAAATACAACACTGTTTATGAGGCCATGAAGAGAGAAATCGAAGATCTGAAGGATTTCCGAGACGCAGATATGGTGTAGGTAGTCGAAGGCCTCTAGACCTAAATTGTCAAATTACGTTAGGAACGAGAAAGAGACTAACTGATAATCCGATAGCTGAAAGACCGCAACTACTACTCTCCTCCTAATCGGAAACCCACCACTTACTCGAGAGTATATTACTGAATACTCATGATCAGATAAAGATAAAAGTCTTGGCCATATAAATAGATTAGAAAGTTATATAGGAGTAATATTATTCTTTGATTGGCATGTTTGTTGAGCAAGGCTAGGTGACACACTCAAAGTCAACTATATTATGCCCTTTGTGTGGCTTGAAGTTTATACCCTAAGGCAACAATATTTGTCCTGCTTGCACGCTGGCATCACTGGATACTCAGACACAACTCAGAGCAGGATAGGATCAGGCTTTTTGCACTTATTGCAATCGATACTAGCGTCCTCCTTGGATTCATTGCGAAAGGTAAAGTCAGGAATTGCTTGGAATTCTCCTCAAAAAAGTCAAAGGTTTAGGAAAATCATAAATCAAAAATGCCAAATTTGTCTGGACCGAGCCTCATTCAAAACGTATCCGCATCAAAATAGAATTCATCAGAAATATCGACGAGCATACTAAGGTGCAGCTAACCGAGGTAGTCACCTTTGTTGAAAAGTATACCCAGTGCTCTGACTGCAAAAAGCAATTTACTCCTCACGACTGGGTCAGTTTAGTTCAGATAAGACAGCACGTGGCACACAAGAGGACCTTGCTGGCTCTGGAGCAGAACCTGATGAGGCAGAAATGGATGTAGAAAGCACTGAGAGTATAACCAATTGAAGGTGGAATCGATGTATTTTTCAAGCACGAGCAAGAAGCTGTAGGATGTGTAGCCTACATCAAGAAATATGTTCCTGTAATTGAAAAGGTTAGTAGGGAAACCGTCTCCCAAGATCTAAAGAACAACACCAGCAACACCAAGATAACTCATGCTCTAATCATCCCTAAAATAAACAGAGATGACTTGCTGCTCATGCATCCCAAATTCAGAAAAGATCTTGGAAATTGTTGCCCTCTTCTTTTGTGTCTGAGAGTTACATCGCAGCTATATTTCCTCGATCTAACCTCCAACCGTAGACTTGTCATCACACCTTCCCAATTTGCAGGTCTAGAACCCTACTCCGATATATTCAGCTTTAAGCACTATGGTCGAAATTATATGGTTTTGGACAATGAAGGCATCCGCAATGAGGAGAGTCACAACACTGTCGCTACATATGGCTTGGTGGTGACACTGGAAAATGAGATGAAGGAGTTATACACGAGATCACACATCAACTGTGAGATCGGATCAGAGTATCAGGGGTATTCGCTTGAAGAATGGCAGTATTTGAAGAATTTACCAAGCTTCGTGCTGGTAAAAAGAATCAAAACTGAGGAAGAAAAATTGCAGAAGCAAGTAAACAAGGAAAAGAAGAGAAAACTGAGAAGATAACAGCGCAGGAAGGAAAAGTAGCTGTTACAAAAGTAAGCTGCTCTCCTAAAAGAAAAAGAAGAACCTGAGGAAGAAAATGAAGATGAGGAGGAAGATGATATATAAAACGATGCCGAATGGGTGGACGTTGACGAAGAAGATTATTAGAATGTTGATTGATGCTGCTGTGATAGATGATAACCAACTACAAATGTATAGAATCAATTTTTCCCCTTCTTGAAGTTTGGCTCTTCAGTTTCTAAGATTTCTGAAAGGCCATTTACCTTGCAATAGTAACTGTTAAGCTCATCAAAATCAATGTATTTGGACTGATCGACATCGATGAAGTCGAAAACTGTTGCTATCTATTCCTAAGTAAATGAAGTGTCAAGTCGCTTTAGAATTCTCTCAAACTAGGCTATCGTTAACTGACCATTTCTGTCTGTATTGTAAGCGTTGTAGGTTGCAAATAACGTCAACTTTTTTGTTGTCAGAATTTTGTTCAGCTTCAAGAAGCTCTTCCTAACCTTGAACTCTAGATCTGTCGATAAAGCTTTTAGCTATACGAGATCATTGGACTAAAAGAGGTTGCCTTTGCTTAATTTATTATAGTTCTATTCCTCTCCTTTGCTAAAACTGATGCGATGCTTTTCCATCTCACTCTCAAGTTAATCCATTGATATGCTGCCATCTGCGTTGACGTCCATCTTTTCGAAGAAAAACTTGATCTCCTTCTTGGTTATTTTCGGATGGATATGCCTGAGGAACGAGGAAAATTCATCATAGTTCAGTTCCTTTTGGTCCTCAAAGCCCAGTCCTTCTATCAATTTGAATAAGTCGATGTTTTTGGAGTTGATCTGGAATCGCAACTATCCCATGACTCGCTTGAGCTGGTCCTAGAACAGCTTGTTTTCGAGTGCAAATTGCTGGAACTGACCCTTGAAGATTGGATGCACAAAGACCTAGTCCCACGATAAACGATCATCCTCCTATTTCTGAAGTGTCTTTCTCAAGAAATCCTTTGTTTATTCTTTGAGGTCTGGCGACAATTATAATTAGTTGGTTTCGATATTTTTAATAAGCTCGAATTCTGTGTTAGCAGACCAGGGTGTTCTTCCATGGATCATCTCGTAAAAGATGAAACTGACAGCCCACACATCGCATTTTGATGTGTAGGGCTCTGATTTCAGGATCTGAAGCGGCCAATATAAAGGAGTTCCAACAGCCGATGCATTTTTCATCCTTTTGGTGAGGTTTTTCTTAGCAAATCCAAAATCAGCAATCTTAATAATTCCTTTACTCAGCAGTAGGTTCGCAGGTTTGATATCTCTGCATCGATCCAAATTTACCTGTGTACAATGCCCTACTTAGCTAAGGCCAAAAAACCATTGCAAGTCTGCCGTAGAAATTCAATAGCTTCTTCCTCAGGAATTTTGGGCTTTTTTATGAGCAATTTTTATAGATCACTGTCACACAATTCCTGAACAATATAGTAGTTGTTGTTGCTTTCCATAACATCAAGGATGCGAACGACATTTTAGCTCTTCAGCAACTGCAGGATTTGGATCTATGAAAAGAGTGCGTTTTTTAGATACTAATCATTGTCAACTAGCTAAATTGATGCTTACCCATTTTTTTCTCAATGACCTTGACGGCACATTCTCGTTTTGTACCATCTTGCTCGCCCCTGTACACCTGGCTAGTGATATTTTTACACTTCCGTATGATCCTCTCCCCAGCACTTCCTTCATGAGGATCAAGTAGCCGTTTATCTTCTTCTGAGTCATCACTTTTGAATTGCTTTTTGATTATATTTTTTATCAAGCTGAATATCATGTCGAACGAATAGCAAACAGAGCTCATGATCAAGGTGGCAGAAAAGGAACTAAATAATGCCTTCAAAGCTTTCGACGTTGATCAATCAGGAGTCCTCGAGAAGAACGAGTTTGGTCAGCTCATAAAAAGATTGGCTAGCGCTTTCCATGTATAAGAGCCATCATTCACCGAGATCGACAACCTATCAAAAGCACTGGACGTCAACGGCGATGGCAAGATCACCCGATAATAATTTCAGTAGCTTATCATTGAAATTGTGGAAATCATAAAGGAGGAAAGGCACAGAGGATGATCAGACTATCATTCATCAATATTTTGAAAACATTGTACTGGTAGTATAAAGTTTATTACAAATAAGGTGGAATCCTACTGGCTTTGACTGATTAATTGCTTTATCTGCTAATAATATAATCAAATGTAGGCCAACTGCTTAGTTTTTCCGTCGCCCAAAAGCCACACCATCTCCGAAATCAGAGTATGACCCATCACACTCAGGAAAAAATTATCTTGGTGCCCCGCAACCCTCTTGACAATAATCACCTCCTATACTCTTCCCTTGATAACCTCACAACGGCCTCGCCTTTCGATTAGTTCGCAGATCTGCTTAAAATGGTAGAAGATAACTGCACCTCCCGCACCTAACAGACCACCTAGCGAGAAAGATAGAAGGCGAAGGTTGAGAATGAGGCTACCCGCTATAATGGGCAAATGGAGGGTAGCCTAAAGATCGGGGAAAGTGTAGACGGGTAGCAGTATATTCCATGTCTTTTTTTGTCAGGAGCGAGGGATAAGCTGATGGTGTTTTTCCATGCAAACGGATAGGACATCAGCTCTGCCTATGAATTTCTAAAAATGATCAACCATGAAACCCGCTACCCCATTCTTGCTATGTAATATCGTGGCTATTCGATCTTCAAAGGTGACACTAATCCTCAGAACATTCAGCAGGACGCACAAAGACTGATGTAGTTCCTACTAGCCAAAAAGTTTGCCACCAATCAGATAATTTTGTTTGGCCGTTCGATAGGCTGCGCAGTGGCTCTGACGGTCACTCAAAAATACTCAGTTTACTGTACAATTTTGCTCTCACCTTTTCTTTCGTTGAAGAAGGTGGCCACAGATCTATACTGCAACTGTGCCGGTTCGATGCTGAAGGAAGTCTTCGATAACTAATAAAACTGCAAGAAAATTCAGTGTCCTTTGTTGATCATTCACGGAGCCAAGGATACACTCGTACCTTTCGAACATTCACTAAAGTTGTTGTCAGGCTGCCAGAGTTACTGCAGGCTCAAGATAATTGAGAATATGACGCACACTAAGTTCAACTTTAGGATGGATTTCATCCGACATCTCAGCAGATTTCTAGCAGATCTTGACTGAGCATCCATGATTTTGCAGTACTGATCTTATTTTGTCCTCATTTATTGAGCTGATGAGTTTACAAAAGCAATAGTTACCTTCACAATGTTGTATGCTAATATAATTGTTAAGGGCCTGCATTTTTGTTTGACTTTTACTCTGATTGATGACTAATAAAGGTCAGAATATTCTTTTCGGGCATTTTGAAAAGTCAATGACTATTTGATGATTAATAGTGGATAACTAATATATAATGAAAGCCAGCTCGCCAAGATCATATTTCAAGGACCTCGTCCACAAAAGCTATAAAAAGTAGCCCGGAAATCCGCCCAAGCACTGTTACAGTTTAAGTTAGCAATTCTCTTGATACAGGTTGCAAAGACATTGGTGAACATATGGGTACAGTTGTCAACATCATCGAGGACCACCTGAAAAACCATCCCTAGAAAGACAAATTCTAGATCTTTCTCCGTATAGTTAATTTAAGGCAGGAGGGAACAATTTAGGAGTGGTTGGCACTCGACACTTGATGAGAGAGGGACTGAAACATTTGCAAATTTTGCATATTTGTAAGTGAAAAGTTAGGTAGAAGATAACAAGATAGGAGTGGAGGGGTGCAAGCTCATTTCAAGAGCTGAATGGACTCACTTAGGAGAGTTAGGTCTGGGTAAATGGGATATATATTGAGGTCAAAATCATATCACTGACCAGGGATGCTTACATCTAAGCAAGGCCCCT
>Ga0100378_1001657_pt1 | contig 23050 bp, 30 predicted proteins | sample CryGeymeta201502_FD_81535 | JGI IMG/M metagenome (GOLD analysis project Ga0100378, IMG submission 81535) | Groundwater microbial communities from Crystal Geyser aquifers in Utah, USA - Crystal Geyser metaG 2015-02 | ecosystem: Environmental > Aquatic > Deep subsurface > Groundwater | place: USA... | reverse complement strand
TCTTGTCACGGCTTGCAGAAGCCCGACTAATAACCGTATGGGAACGTTTAGAGTGCTCGGTCGGCCTCATCTTGACAAACCTTGACTTGGGAGTTCCTCTGGTATGGCTATATACCATTGGCTCTGGAGCATCTTCTTATTCGAGCTGTTTGATAAAGACAGCATTCGATTTGGAATTTTTCTGTTTTTCGATTTGTATTGATATTCGATTACTCTTCTTTGTCTTCATTTTGCTCCTCTTTGACTCTCTTCCGGTTGTCCGGATATCATGTGTGTCTTCCTCTAGAGGACTCTCCACCACATCCGTCTGAATTTATGAGTCAACCATCAATCCTGGCAATCTGGAAGCTGACTGTATCTGGCTACCTTTCTTTCTGAGTTCAAGCTCCAAATTTTTTATCCTCCTGAGAAGACTACTTCTCTCCGTGATGTTACTCTCAATAATGTGGGTTCTTTCGTCCTTCTGCCGAGTCTCAGCCTGAGCTAACTTCTATCGACTGGTCAATAGCTAACCCTCTACCCGAGCATAATCACTCTGTAGTTGCTTATTCTTATTGGCTAGCTCCATGTTCTTCATCTCGTACTTGTGAAAAGTTGTCAAGTTTTAAATAAGGTCATTTTCTAGCTTGTTCTTAGATGCTCTTAAAGAAGTAACCTCCACTGTTAGAGACTCTAGCTGCCTCTCACACTGCTTCAAAGCTTCGGCCTCCTTGAGAAAGGTTGTTTGGACCTCAGCTTCTCTCTGAAAGTGTTGAAGAGGACGATGACCATCTCGCATGCCTTTGTTGATTCTGTTGGTAAATTTTGAAAACGGCTACTCTAGGAGTTAAGAGATATGGCTCCTAAACTCTTCATGATCGAACATTTTTTTCATTTATTAAAGAATGTCAAAGGAATGGCTGACCTTGTCATATTCCCGGATGTCCTTGGGCTGAAAATGGACCTTCTTGGACTATAAAATTTCAAGCATTCTGTGGAGGTACTCCGAAAGGGTCGTCTGAATAGGCGTGCTTGTGCACTTGAGAGTCTTCTCCTTGTTTCGAAGTGCCTCTTCAACGTCATAGAGATAGTGCATCCTCTTGACCTCATACTCATTTTCCTCTATACTAATCTCATCTCTCAGGTACTTCCTCATGCTTTCGTACTCCCATTTACCTTGCAGTTGAGGCTCCTCTACTGCTAAAATTTGATTCTTCAAGTATCTGTTCTTTTTTTGCTCAATGTGCTCACAGCATTCCCGACACAGGCTTACCTGCTGCCTGACCTCGACCTCCTAAAATCTTCTTTTCAAGGCCTGAAGTTGATTCTTTGTGGATGACAGTTGAGTGATAAGATCCTCTTCTATGGTCAGCAGTCTGGAGACAATGAGTTCGACTGTAGTGGATATATTTTTGAGGTGCAGAAGGTCAATTTGGCTGTAGAGCTCTGAATGCAAGGGAAAGTACCTGAGAGTCTGACTTTAAGCTCGTTGCTGAGCTGGCAGTACTGATGATAAGCTTCTTGAGGGTTTGTTCCGATATCGATTTATGCGGTGATACGCTGAATGTTGTTTTCGTAGAGAAGAATGTTGCTTTTAAGGTGTTTGTTATCGAGAGCCCTCAGTCTGAATGCCACTAGAGTTACTGGACAGAGTGGTAGAGCTGCTGCCACTCGGAAATGTTAAGGTCGTTGAGGTCCACCTGCTCCTGATCCTCGTTGTGAATGTAGTTTTCGTAGTCCTCGGAGGACAGCTGGAGATGCTTCCACTCGATCATCGCCAATAGAATCTATACTGCTTAATATAGAAACTATCGAAAGAAAGTTGTGAACACAGTATAACGAACTAACAATGATAAACCAGCATTTTTCCCTCATCTGTTTCTTACCGAAAAACAACCACTCATATCAACTGAATTTGATTAGTATGATTCAATTCATGCCTCTATAGCGAAATGCCTTATAATAATATGTCTGAGGCGCACAAAAAACATAAAGGTAGCTCGAATAAAAAGCTTCCAGATTTCGGGTTGATGTGCGATGACCTCCTGGCAGCCAGCATGAGCAGCAATGATCACCCTTTCGTCGGCTTGCTGGAGGCGATTCGGACCAACAAGAAACCTATTCTCCAGACGGTACCTTCTCAAAACGAAGTATACAAGAGCAACCCTGAGAAAAAGAAAAAGCCAATCTAGCACTACCTGGATACTGTCAACCACCTCTATAAGAAGAGGGACTTGGACATCCTGATCAACCCTGTGACTCCTTGTTCAGTGTTTTAAACGTGGGCACCCAGAGAAGTCGCCATTTTCGAAGAATCCATTCTCAAGTTCGGGAAGCAGTTCGAGTTCATCGCTGAGCTGATTGGTTCAAAAAATGTGAAGGAGGTTTATGAATTTTACTGGGAGTGGAAATCCACTAGTCACTACAAGAGTTTTGTGTCTGCCACCAACCGCAACAACATTGAAGACATCGTATGATCTTCTGCACCTGTCTTATCGTATCCAAAATCACAGTATCATTTTATACAATCAACGGCTCAGCTATATTGAAAATAAAATGTCCTCAGGGTCTTTAGGGAAGATTCTTGTTGCTTTTTTTCCAATTTCTCAGGACCTTCTACATCCTTGTGTTAAGTTCAGCATGTCTGCTTTTGACGTATGGTTCATGAGCATCAAGTAGCCTTGACCTTTCCAAAAGGTTGCCCTCTGTCTTGAGCTTCTCCCTTCTAAATAATGAGGAGTGCCGTTTCCGAGTTATCTCCTTCCAGAGCTATTAGTGCTGCTCCTTGAACCTTTATTGAACTGGGGGAGTTGTGGTCATTTTGATTAGCTCTTCCTGCTCTTGGGTGATGATGATGGGTAGATCGATCCCCTGCCTTATGGCGCTGAGATGCTCCATGTAGTTCATATTGTTCTAGGTGGTGTGGGCTTATGTCTTTGATCTAGAATGCTGGAATAGTCTCGCTTTTTATGGGAGTCTTTTTCCCTCCTACCTCCCATCAGATGTACATTGTCTATTGTTTGCATGATAGTGTCATTTTCATACTTAAGCCTTCTCTCTAACTCGCTAGGCCTATATCCTGTTTTTTGATTCCAGCTTATCAGGTTGAAAGGGCTCAACATAGGTTTATTTAAGGTGACGGCTGTCGCCTTTTTGAGCTTTATCACACTCGGACAGTCTTACTGCTTCGATTTACTGGTCTTCCTCACATTAAAGGCCCTTTGCATAGCTCTTGACTGTTTTTTATCTTATGCAGCCAAATTGAATAAAGAAAACTCTATTTTCTGATAAAGTGATAGGAATGCCCAACATTTGTGGGGAAATTGCTCACAATATAGGCTTCGAGCTGATATAATAATTTGTGATTCGATAATATTTGAATATAGTAATGGACACTCCTCCCAACCCAAATACTGGAGTTCACCGACTCAACTACATGCACTTCCGTAGAGGCGAGGAAGAGGAATCTAGTCGTCACGAGCTACTTTCCAAGTTTGGCCCGAGTACCTTTTGTCTAATATAGAATATCATTTTTACAAGAAAGACGCGATGCCAGTGCTGGCCGAACGCTAGAACATAAACAAGATAATGTCGGACATGAAGAAGCATATCGCCTATCTCGAAAACACAAAGTGGATGTTTGAAAACACTGGAGATATGATTCCCTCATAGCACCTCAGCCACAATAACCTTTGAGCCTAAGCCTGATCCTATACCTTGATTGATACTGCTTATTAATATATGATAGGCGGATAGAGGTGTAGTGACATCAAAGGGATTTGTAAACTACCCTGTAGTATTCCTCTAATTCAGAAATACGAGACTCTCCCGAAGACCTCTCCTTGAACGCCATCGCCTCAAGAGTACCCCTTTCATTTCTAAGCTTCTCTAACTCCCGTGAGTAATTGTTCAACTCTTCAAATTTATTCCTGATGAGTCTCTCGTACCCTCCTAACAACTTTTTAGCTTTTTTCTCATTTCCATCAGCCTTCTTTCCGAGAAGCATCTAAATTATCAATAAAGGTACATATTCTTCCAGGTTGAGTCGATACTCTTCGTACTCCTCTGTCTGCTCCTGATTTTTGACCTCATTGCCGACTACTTTTGCCTCCTTCTTGCCGTAGTCCATCTTCACATGTTTTTTAGCAAGGCTAAATTGCTCCTCATCAAATGCCAGCTCCTTCAGCACGTGAGGCAGCTCTTGGGCCACCAACTATCTGGCTTATTCCAAGCGGTCAAAAGAGATGTACTGCTTGTATTCAGGTAATTGGTTTGGAAATTCCATACCGTCAAGAGGATTGTCAATCCCGTCCGAATAGATTAGACTTAGAATTTCTTTCTGAATCAAGTCAGATGCTGAGACCTGATCAAAAGAAGCTAATGCAGAGGGAATCTTTCGAGGACGAGGCAATTTTTTGCGGATGACGGATGTTTCCAACTTTAGTCTTTCTTCCTCTGCGATGATGTTTTTTTTCCTTTACTCTTTCTCAACCTCCTCAGCATCTAGAATAACCTCTTCTTCCTCCTCTTCCTCTTCCTCAGGAATATCGAATTCAATCTAGTTTTAAGGCTTTTTCAACCCTTTAAACAGTTTCTTCAGTTTCCCAGAGTCTTCCTCCCATTCATTGAGTGGGGTTTTCATTCTCTCGCTAATGACTCTGTCAATAGATCTTGTCGGATTAGCCTTGTTTTTCTCGATTTCCTTCAAGTAGTTGAGAGCCTACAGTCCATCATCTTCTCCTTCCTCGTTAAGGGGAGTCATTTATCTGTGGTTCAGTGAGTAGTTGACTCTAGCAGCGTGAAGAATTTTGCTGGTGGGTGTCATTCCATAAGAAGCATCAGCCTGGAGAGATTGAAGAGGAGTTGTGATATTATACTTCTTCATGCTTTCAAGATCCTGTTCGTTGATCTGGGGCTCTGGTAAAGATATTGGAAGCGAGGTAGGTCTTCTAATGTCATTCTTTTTCTCAATCACTGTCTTCAGATCCCTTTCTCTCAGCTTTTTCATTCTTCGGCGGTCTAGCTTCCTCTGCAGCTCTTCCTCTACATCTCTTCTTTTTCCCTCAAGAGTCTGCAGAGTGATTGTTGAAGCGAACCCTACATTTTTAGGAGTCTAGCTTTCTTCAGTGTGGTAAACAAAATTGGGAACCTCCCTTTTGAAGGGAATCTCCTTCGTGTAGTCTATGTCCTGCTTTTGCCTGAGCCTCTTGATTTCCTTGGCAGTCGGGATGTTCTCAACACCAGCCATCTCCAACTCCCTTATCTTTTGAAGTTGAGCAAGCCTTCTAGCCTCTTCAATGATTTTCTCCCTTTCTTTGCGTTTTGCCTTCTTACCTTTGGTGTTGGCTAGTCTCACCCTCACTTCTGCTAACATTTCTTTTTCATCCTCGTCCATGTCAATTGGATCTAATCGGGCAGGTTTTGTCTCAGGGTTAGGATCGATTTATCCAGGTCTGAGTCTTCGGAGGTCCTCCGCGTCCTTCAGACTTTTTCCTTGAGCCATATCTAGGAGCTTTTAATACCTTTCATAGCATTGAGTGGGGGTTCGGCCCACAAAGGGAGCGATGGTCCTCCACTGGCTGGGGAAAACACGAGCTAATTGTAGTAGTTTTTAATCTTCTGCTCTGGTCCACTCTGTTTTTTTGATGCTGGGATCCAGCCACTCATACCATCTCTGTTTGCATTGTTTAGCCGACTTTCTCTGGAGTAAAGAACTGATTCGAGACCACTGGTTGAGTCCATACTTCATGATGGCTGCCTTTAAGATTTAGTCTTCGGAGTTTTTCCAAACTCCCCCCTTCATGATGTACCTCATTTATAATAGATCAATTATATCAAATAGAGGAAAATGCATATCTTCATGCCCCGCCATATTCTTTTTTTCATCACTATTATCATCCTTAACAGCTCCTCATCCACTGATGCCTTTTGGTTCAAATGAAAGTAAATGTATGATTCAAATGAATGTGGGTTCATCAAGGCGGCATTCAGGTAATGAATTCAGCAGATGAATTCAATCGATGAATTCAGCTTAATACTGATAAATTTAAACGTAAATAACCATCATCCTATGATCGGCTTTCCAAGGATGTGGTTGATGTCTATCAAGCTGCACTCCGAAGGCAAAGCCAAAAAGGATGAGACTATTGACCCCAATAGGAAGCAGGGATAGTGATAAGGCTGGTAGATCAGAATTAGCATGGTTGATCGTCATGAAGATCAGTCAATGAGATTCTCATCATATCAACTTCAATTTAATTATGAACTAATATAATATAAATTCCCTTCTAACGAACATGACCCAGTCTCTTTTCAACCACCAGCAGTCCCTCGATCAAAGCCTCTTCCTCGCCATCACCAAAAATTAGTTTGAAAACGCCTCCTCTCTAGTCACCGCAGGCGCCAATCCCAACTCAATTTTCCTCCTAGAAAAAGGGGTTCATGTGAGTTGCTTCACTCTCTTCATCAGGCAAACTGCCCAAATCGGAAAGTCAAAAGGCCCCACAAATGCCCAGTACATCGCCTGTAGCAACCTGCTCAGACTAATGGTGAAGGAGGCCCCAAAGCCAGCTAGTCTTGAGTGCAAGTGCGTCAAGGAGCATAAATGTCCCCTTTTTTTGGCCTTATAAGCCTTCAAGGTCACAACTGAGGAGCAGGTATTGGAGTGCAAGTGTGACTTGATTCGGTTCCTGATACAGAATGGAGCCACCTTGAAGTTCGAGGCAGACCAGGATAAAAAAGCTCTGAAGACTCCTGGTAAGTTGGCCTTGAGGTGGTTGGATATAGAGGGGATTCGGACCTACCTAATCACAAAGAATTTCAACTACGTTGAGACTAAGATTTAAAAATGATGCTCTTTCTTTAATAAATAAAGCTTAAGACTATTCAGTAATCAGATAAAACCTTATTCACGGTTTGACCTCAGAGAAGGCGAATGAGCTGGTTTATGTTTTCCTAGCTGAAGACTACTTTTTTGTTGGTCAGCTTAATAGCGTATCCGATGATGGTGTCGATGTTGGCAAGTACTTTCTTCCTGAGTTTATGGTCAATGCTGCTGAAGTTCATTTACTCCCCTGTCTTTCCCTTGATTTTGTAGTGGAAGCTGTTATCTTTGAGTATTTCATAGACCGAGAAGGAGCAGTTGACAGTGGTGTTTTCGTACTTGTCCCTTAGCTTGATACTTCTCTGGCCCACCTTTGTCCACAAGTCAACAAATATCAGCTCTCCTTCCGTGACTAGCAACTAAATCAATAAACTGTTACATTCTCGGGATGAATGTTATCAAGGATCCTCTTAAGGTCACTGTTCATGTCCAGGCACAACTGGTGAGACTTAACGATGAAGGGATCAAAAGTCACAGACAGAGAATTGAAATCTAAACTGTACTCGATGCTAGTCATGAAATTCTGTTGTAAGTTAGGTTCCCGTAGCTCCAACTCCAATAAAGGAACAATGTCAGAAATGAGCTGTAAAACAGTGAATTCCTCAACCACCTTGTCCCAGTTTCTCTCTTAATCTTTAAATTTATCGAGGAATACATGCAAGTTAGTCATTATTTATCTCCTCAAAATGTCAGGGACACACACTAACCTGCCAGGAATTCTCCTGCTCTTCTCAGCCTCGTTTCCTTTCTGAGGGTTTATGATCCTGAGGTTGACCCTCGATTAGCCGATGCTAAGGACAGGCTTTAGCCAGTGCTCCAACTTTATGACTTCCTCCTTTGCAGTGTCATAATTATCCGTCCACAAACAAGCTACACTAAGCTGACCACTTTCCCTCTTCTTGAGAGACGACCTCCTTTCATTGAAGTTGCAATTGGAACTTTGTTCTGAGTGAGCACAAGACTGTACTCTTGACCTTGCTTTCCTGGCTGAAGCCCCTTCCGAGCTCAGAACATCGCTTCTCTCTCCCTCCCCATCAATGTTCCTGATGAACTCTTCAACAATGTTGAGTTGAGAAACCTGTCCAATAGCACTTTCCTTTTCTTCTATTTTAGAGCAAGCAAATCTGCTGCAGGTGAAGTTCGATTTGTAAGACTTTTTTTACTCCTCAGAGCGATTGAAGGGGCTGTAGGGTGTACTATCCTTACTTTTCTTCCTCTATCTCTTATCGGATGGTGCCTCAGAAGAAAGGTCTTTGTCATCAAACGAGCTGTCTTGACACTCCTGAATAACCTCAATCTTTTAGGAAATATTTGCTTCGTCTTTGAGTTCACAACTTAAATTGGTTTTCCTGTAGCTGTTATCAGAGTTAGACAGAACATCGATGATCTCTTAGAAAAGAGAATCAACGTATTGATTAGATATTTATTCAGTGACTACCTGCTTTGAAAACCTGTCAGGGCCGTGGTCAAACAACTTGAAAGCTATATCAATTGAGTCTGTCTTTTTTATCATTGTATGAGACTCCTGTCTAAATTTCCCTTCTGGCTTTTAAAGTTTTTTTTCAAGAGAACTCTTGAGAGAGTCCTTGATGCCAACAATTTCAACAATGCTTTCCTTTATTCCTTCATTCATCTTCGTTTCTGACATGGTACTTTAGTCTTTCCCTCCCCCGCCACTCTTTCGTGACCCCTTGCTACTTTTCTGTGACTCCCTGCAACTTTTTTTTGATTTTTTGGAAGACTTAGTTTAATGAAGTGATTTTGATAGTTCTTTTTCGACCAGATAGGAGTAGAGAGACTAAAAGTACTTGTTTATGATAGGCTTCATGATGGAGGTTTCTATCTCCTCGATGATTACGTCCCCTTCCTCATTATTTATGATGATCTTGTACTGTATGCTCTGCTGGGAGGAACACTTGGAGGATCGAAGGTCATCGTTATGCAACTCCAGAGGCCTTTCGCGTTCTTTCAAGATTCTTTCTATATCGCCTATATTTATGCTTTTTTCTATATCTGCTCGACTTATATTTGCCTTTATTTACTCGGCCCCTTCCTTTTCAATTTCCAAAAAAACTCTCCTTTTCGGCTCAAGCTCAGTCTCCTCCATATCCTTCTGAATGCTGGCGCTCTTATCCCGAATCGATGGCTTTCCAGCTTATACCATGTTTTCTGTCTGTATGATGGCATCTGACTAGATCCGTTAGTAGGAACGCTTGTCAACACATATAGTAAAGGACTAGAGCTTTTCGTAGGTTCCTTTCTCCAATACATCTACTGAAGAAGATTGCCTGTTCGGATCACTGTTGACATCTCCGAAGCTTGCCAAGAAGTCAACTCCCTCCTTGAGTAAATTGTCAATCCTTTTGTCTGAGTTTTATGACGGTGCTATCAGCATTTATGATTCCATAATTTCCCCATCATCCTCTTTGAGAACAATTGTGTTGGATCGGGCCTATTTTGTATCTGTCTGAACTGCAGTCTCTGCTACCTTCTCGTTTTATTCAGGCTATTCCTGCCTCTTGCTCGGGGAATAGCTAACACTCATGACACTTTCAAGGACATTGTTTGACTGTTTTCCTTCCCAGTGAATGGACCCCTTAAACTTTCTCTTCCTGATCTAAGGCTTGTCCCCGTTGACCTTGTGAGGAAGCCTTTCAAACTTGAGAACTATTGATTTATCTATATTCTATTTATCTGCTTATTGTCTCCCATAGTCACTTTTCCTTTTGAGCCTCGTCCGATGTGAAGAACCTTGACGAGAAGACGATCGTAAGATGTCTCTTCTGCTGATACGAGAACTGCTTCTGAGTTCAACGTTGATCCTTTTGTCAGCATAAGCACTTGCCATCATATTTTAGTTTCCAGTCCTCGAGATACGTGACACTTCCTTGAACCCCTCACTTTTATTCCAGTTGTCTTGGGTCGATCCTCTCTTGGACTTGATCCACATTGGCTCAGGAGTAGTCTAGCTGAATGGCTATCTAGTCTTGGTGAGCTTTTTACTGGGAGCTGGCTCGATAATATTGGTAAACTCTCTGGAAGCAGTGGCTCCTTCTTCAATGTCCTAAAGTTTTGAGAGAATGTTCATTCCAGGATATTCCCTCATCATTTTTCGTCCTAATTATTCCTGGCACTCAGAATAATACCTCCTCTTAGCCTATGACTGGAGTCTTTTTGCCCCTGTCAAGTATGCCTCATATAGGCATTTGTTGAGCTCCAATTTCTCCAATTTTGAATAATCGTTCGACCTGCCTTTGTTTTTAGATACCCCTCTTCCCCCGATATAGACTGACTTGAGGGATTAAGCACTGGTTCTGGACCTGTTCAGCTGGACTTGTCTCGTTCTGTTGGGTCTAAAATTCAGCTCTTTCTCTAAGACAACCACAATTGACCCAAGAGTGCTTTAGACCAGCCGAGGGCATGCCGATAGTTGGGACAAAACAAGTCCGCATTTGTGCCCCGTTATTAGTTTTATTTTGAGACTGAGGTTTCCTTATGAGGCCTACTAAAGGATCTTCATGGGACTTTACCCTGCCAGGTAGAGCTCATGAGCAAGAAGGTACAATATTCTAATTCTAGCTGGAGCATCTGCATCTCCAATAATGGTGGCTATTTTATCAAGCACTTAGAGGCCGAGGGGCTGTGACTGTAGATGCTTGATGTAGAGCTATTAGAGCCGACTAAGAAGATGATTATCTGTGTCAACATCTACATTTTTGGGCCCAAGAAAGCTTACAAGCTACCTTTATAACTGGGCAATTTCCTATAGTTTGGAGAGATGCGAGGGATGGCTGTGAGGGAGACCCTCGAACGATCGTTGCTGGTGAGCCTTCTTTTTTCTGAGCATGGAAATCAACTTATTATAGAACATCTATCAGAAAAAGCATATTTTCCTTCTCAGAAGGACGGGCTATCTTAACCTTCATGAAAAGTCATTTGGAGGGGGGGTTGGCATCGGACTAAGATGGTGATAATTTTATGATTAAAACTAACAGTATCATGAACAGCTATGAGACCCCCAGAAGAAGACACTCCTCTCTGTTCCAAAGAATGGAAAATTAAATCCATAAAATATCAAAAAAACTGTCAGCCGCCAAAGAACACCGGTCTTCTCACACACACTCCAGAAAACATACACTCGCCTATCCTCCAACCTTCAATCCTCGATCACCTCCCACACCCGCGCCTACAGTTAGAAAAACTAAATAAGAGGACCCCCTCAGCAGATAGCTCACCAGAAAAACAAAGCCCCTCATTGATAGAACAAACATCATGGAATCAGGAAAACCTCCTGTCAGAAGACTGAGGTTCGGACATGTTGAAGAAGAAGGGCACCAGGTGCGCGTGCTGATGGAGTAGAATAGGATGCTAGAGGAGCAGGTGAAGGCTCTTCGGACTGTTTGTGAGGAGCAGGCATTCAGGGTGGGCTATTTAAGGGCAGAGAGTAGGGAGAAGGAGCAGCACCAGGAAAGACAGAGGATGCTGATGAGGAAGGAGGAGATATACCTGAATAAGCTGGCCGAGGGATACCGGCTGAAGGTGTAGAAGTACAAGAAGATTATTGGGCAAGAGTAGAGCCTTGAACTTTCGATTGACGATCTTTGATATCTATTTCATTAGAGTATCCATAATTGTATGTTTGTCCTCAGTAAGTCAGCAGAATGTCCTCAATATAGTACCGATAAATCATCTATATATCATGTAGAACAATCAGAAATGGTAGTCCCTGACCATGGAGCTATTCAAACTCACACCAAGAGGGTCCTCTTCGCTTTGCTTGCAGTTCTAACAGTAGTAATTTTCGCCATCTTTGATCATATCTCCACCAGGGAACACTCTGAAGCAAATTCCACAGGCCCTCCTCACCAATGAATCCATCGACCAGTCCCCACCTCCAATTCCTATGAAAAAGGAAGGATTTGGGTTGTAACTGTTAAACACTCCTGAGTTATTAGTTGGAGTTGTTGAGGCTATCGTGAGTGCCGACTTAGGTCTCAAATGAACTGAATTTTCTTGTTTTGACTCAGGTTTTTCAAGTTTTTGCTCTTTGGGAGCCTAATTTTTAACTTTAGAGTGGAAGTAGGTCGAGGTTGAGGCAAAGGAGGGATTGGTGTTTGAAGTACCTTGCTCAAGGCCATGCTAAATTTTATACTGTTTAAAGGCCTAGGCGAGCACTCTTTGCTGGGAGGCCCTCATCATGAGAAAGTTTAGTTCCTCAGAAGTGACTTCAAGCAGGACTTATAGTTCGTCGTATCCCAAGCTAATGAGTTCCTCTGCAAAGGACCCTAAGCCTACTTTGCTGAGAAAGTCCTATACTTCCTTGTTACGACCTTCATCTATCAATACTTACCTTTTTGCTGAAGATGCTGTTGTTCGAACACTCTGGAGCTACTAAGGCTGATGTCCTCTGAGTCAGCAACCAAGGATGTTAGGTCGACTGTAGTCCTTTCAGGCTATTTTTTATCTATTTTTTCTTCCACCTTCAAAGCAGGTTTTTCGATATCGTCACCTAATGAGACTTAAACTGCATTATTTTGCTTTTTGGTGAAACCCGTACTGGCAGTTTGTTGTGTGGTTGTTTGAATATTGGATACAGGTGTTCCTTTTTGGAACCTTTTGCCAGATTGTCGCATGCTACCTAACCGAAAACATACATAGATCGTTCCTGTTCTATTTTGGCACGAAGCTCAAGCAGTTTATCGTTGTGAGAGGCGCCTTGTGTCTGAACAGCTGGAGTTGGGTTTGACTTTCCTGAGGATTGTCTGAGTGAGAGGGAAGTACCTGTTGAGTTTCAGTTTTTGGAAATTATTGGTCTTCATTTGAATTATATAAAATAGGTAAGGAAGAACTGTCCTCTGAGTCAATATGCCCAATCAATAAGTTTTATAGTAGTAACTACCAATATATTTATTATTCCTCATGACTGAAACAATAACCCCCGCCATCGATAGTACTTCCATCCCCACACAGAATAATACCTTCCACCCAGACCAGCCAGTCGAGCAGACGACCGTACCAGAAATCATACGTCCTTTACTTTTCACACCATCAGTAACAGAACCAAAACTGCCAAGAAACTTGAAGCGTCCCCCCTCCTTTCCATCAACAGACAGTCCCTTCATCAGAGAAAGTAGTATCTCTATGTCTAGCTGTGTAACCCTTGCTTTATTCAGTACATAGGCATCAGAATCATACTCCTCAGCCCATCCACATAAAACTTGAAAACAAAAGCAGAGCAGTAGAAGATCAGCAGGACACTCGCATATTCCTTCGCAGCAGAAGAGCAAAACTCAGGTCATCTGCTCGCAATGAATTTTTTAAGCCAGACACAGATGCTAGGCCAACGACTTCTCACTCTGTGACCACACCTTCCAAAATGGCTTACCTTGACGAACTATGTGAAGGATCATAAGCACTCAAAAACTTCAAAATCCTCTCTCACATCGGAAAGGGCGCCTTTTCTGTGGTCTCCTTGGCAATCGGAAAAGAAGACAATCGCCCCTATGCTATCAAAACATACTAAAAAGTGGAAAGTTTGGACTGGAACAGACTCGCCTGCATGAAGAGATAAATCAGACACTTGAAAAATCTCAGAAATTAAAGGGTGGTCAAGCTCGAAAAAGTGATCAAGGAGCGCAAGAAAATTCACCTTGTTCTTGAAAATTGTGGAAAGTATAGTCTTTGTGGACTGCTACGCAAGTAAAAAGTTCTACCAGAGCAAAGGGCCAAGAGAGTAATACGATAGATCTTAGAGGGCCTGTCATATTGCCATGAAAATGGAGTCTGCCACCGAGACCTTAAACCAGAGAACATTCTCATCGATTAAAAGGGGTCCGTCAAGATAATCGACTTTGGATTTAGCGCCAACTCTCAAACGCTTCTCACTACTCACTGCGGAACTCCAGCATATATGTCACCTGAACTGGTCAAAAAGGGAAGTTACATTGGTTCCAAAGCTGACATTTGGGCGATGGGAGTTGTGATGTACCTCATGATGGTTGGCTCTCTGCCTTTTCGGGCCTCCAATGAACCTGAGCTTCACAGATTAATATCTACAGGGAAATACCGCTATCGTGAAGACACCATATCTGCTGGTGCCAAAAAAATGATCAGCCAAATGCTTCAGATCTCCCCTGACTCACGCCCAAGTGCTAAATAGCTATTAGCTGACAGCTGGCTCTGCTGATCTCCATCAATTTTTGCCTGTAAACTACAATTCAGTCTTAATAATAAAGGTATAATTCGTATTGATGTTTGTAGCTTTCAAAGATCACTAAGTCTTGGGGTTCTGACTGCTCATAAGGAACACCTTTTTGTAAAGAAATGTCAATGCGACTCCAAAAGCAACACTCCAGCCAACAATGCCCAGAGGTCCCATCAAGAGCTTCCTCACAAACCCGAATTTTTCACGACTAACGTGAGGATCGGCTGCAGGTACAGTCTTCTCAACAATGATTTGATCGTTCCTGATTGATATTTTTTCTTTCTTCTTCTGAATTTGAACAATTTCCTTAAGCTTTTCTTCTTCCTTCATGGCCTTCTGAAGCTCTTTTTGTTTGTCCCAAGTTTTGCGGAGATACTAGAATTCTTGCTTTGGAGAATCTTGAATCAACTAAGAGTTACTTTCGATTGAGTCGTGATAGACGATGATGCCCTGAACGATGGGGTTATCAGCTCTTCCCTTGGAAAAAACCAGCTTCAGCTTGTTTCCAGTGCTGCTGAGTCCTCCCTTGACCTTAGATCCTTCAAAGTAGACTCCATCCTCTCGCACATCAACTTCAATGTACTCTTCATGGGCCGCATATCTTCCTCCGGCCTTTTGGACCACATCAAAGTTACTTCTGACAATTTGTGAGCCAATCTTAATATCGAATACTCTTTGACCGGCTTGAGTAAAGTACATCTGCGTAATTTGAATTGTACTTCTGCAAACTTGAGGACAAGTGTTACCTTTCCTCTTTTGACAGGGAGAGTGTAGACCATTTGCTTATAGGTATGTCTCTCGTACATGTATAGCCTCTTCTCGAAAGTATAAAGAATGTCGGATGAGGTGGCTTCCTCATTGGTATGGTAGTCGACTGGAACAGACTCGCCTGAGACGTACTTTTAGTCCTTAATAGAGATAGACATACAGCTTGATACTTGAAAACCTTGTCGTGAGAGTCTACAACCTCGTCTTTGCTACCGCAGTTGAGAGCTAGGATGACTTTTCCTGCAGCCATAGCTTTGGTGAGCCCGAGGGTTGCCAACGCCAGAAGGCAGATAATTGCGAATGCCTTTCCCATCAATGATATACGTATATGATTTGGTCAACACTATTCATCAAGATAAATGTAGGTATGATGCTGCGAGGAACTGTAGTAATTAAAGGAGGAGTAAGATCATTAAAAATATTAGAAGTCCCCATCGTCAATCTCCAGGCACTTCTAGTACTCCAAAAGATTGTTCTCCAATCCATGAGCCTCTTCCTCGCTGCTTTCGCTCTTCTACTCGTCTTCAATCTTCTATATTGTCTCCTTTAACTCAATACACTTAATTGTCTTCTCCTTTCTAGACTTCAACTCCAAGGGGTTCCTCACAATGTTCTCCTTCCCTATTTCTGTCTTGGCCTTTGCCAACAGCACAGCACAATCCTTTTTGATGAGAGGTGAGGGATTGCTGTTCATGACCTCTGTCAAGGTGTTGAGGAGGTCATCAATAAGGCCTGCCTTGAATTCGTAGTTTGCCAGCTCATAAAGTAACTCAGTCAAGGCTCTACTGTCAATGTTCTAGGTCTGCTATTCTTTAGCCAGAAGAGCCTTCTGCTGCTTGGCTGCCTTTTCAAACATCCCTGTCCTGTACATTCGCAGTATGCTACATCTTTCGATCCTGCTCCATACATTTTATCTGTTTTCTTCATCAACAAGAGTCTTCTCGTGCTGCAAATTTTATAAAAAGTAATCAGAAATATTCGATGAAAGATTTTATTGGAAGTAGTAACCGAGGAAATCAGGCTGTTTGACAAGGTCCAGAGTTGCAGCTGACTGGTTTTAGCCTGAAAGACCTGTTATTTTGAATTGGGTGTAGGGAGCAAAGACATAGCGACCCTCGAAGCAAAAATAAGGAACTATAGGTAGATTGCTGTCAGTGAGAGAGTTGTATTCTAGTTCAAGTTAGAGCTTGAGACAGCCTGGGATGGGATCAATCACTCCTTCTTCATACATTACCATGAAATTCTTGAAGATGACCACTCCTTCAGGAAGACACTGCTCAAGCAAAGTATCCTTGGTCCAATGCACCAGCTTGATAGTCCCTATCGGCTGCATCTAGTAGTAACTGAGGAAATTCAAGTTCATGAGGTACATCACCTCCTTTAAGTGTCTTACCTCCTTCTCGTCAATGCTGTCCAGCTTCTTCAGACTTTCGTTCATCTTAAGTCCCAGTTATTTCTCCTATCCGAAGAACACCCTTACTCGCTTGGCTAAGGCTTCCAGACCCTTGCTGTGGATGCTGTCAAGGAGTTAGTTAAAGGCCTGTTAAGGAAAGTTGAGTTTGTATCTCTCTTTGAGGAAGGTCAAGGAAACAGTCAGATCTCTTTTGAATTGATCAATGTTTTTGGGGGGCTCATAGGAAAGTTTGAGGAGAGCAGATGCATCATTAGATATTTACTTGACTTCAAGAGGGTTAGTGTTGAGCTTGGGAATGATGAAGGAAACCTCAGGCAGAGTCTACAGTTTGGTTGATTTTTCTGCAAACTGAGCGAGGCTGGGATCTGACCACTTGACAGCTGATATTCTATGCTGTTTGTTTTTTATCTTCTGCTGTTTTAGCTCCACCCTTCTTTGATTGTGGTCGAGCACGATAGGGATGAGAGCCTTGTTGTTTCTGATGAAGTTGATAACTTTTCCGAAGTGGCTGCTGACAAAAGCCCATCTTTTTTATGCCAGAAGGTGCTAGTTGATCTTCTACTTGTTGCAGTATATAATTACTTTGGCCCTGCTCTGGACCTTATCCAGATACTTTCCCAGCATGTGCCTTTCATGATAGTTGCAGATGATAAGGGGAGCACAGTAGACCTCATTCTTGGCAAAGGAGGAAAAATCGTTGAAACACCTGTAATTGATATTGTTCTTGGTCAGCTGCTCCTTGACACTTTGAAACTTTAGGTCGTTGTGCAGCTTGTCAATGATGTCGACTAACCGGCATACTCCCTTCTCTACCAAGTACCCTCTCTTGACCTACCTCAGAACCTTTCTCAAGCCAATGGGTGTGTTTTCGGTCTCCTCCATCAGGCCGATCACCTGAACCCTGAAATCAACCCTCAAGCTGCATATTTTATTCTAAATAGTTGTTTTTTCGTCCTAGGGGCATATGATGATAAGACTGAAGTAGTACTTGGTGACCCCCAGGATATCTTTCAGGCTGTGGGAGCACCTCACCTTCAGGTTGAAACATTAAAGAGTTTGTTTATATCTGAAGAAATGTTTATCTGCCGAGCAAAGGAACACTTTTGTGGTGGGGAGAGGAGGCAGCTTGTAAGCCTTTAGAAGGACTATTTAGTTAACAATCTATTGAAAATTGTTGGTGAAAAAGGACACTGAAGGATGGTAGGCCTCCTACTCCTCTAATTTGCAATAAACTACAACCTTGGTCTTTTGACGGGCATACATGGCTGCTACCTCCCTATGGAATCCGTAGTCTGTCACTACCATGAAAGACTCCACCTACCCCAACTCACCCTCCAGCTCCCCAACTGACTCGTATATACGGTAGTTGACCCCCTTCACTCTTAGTGTCTCCTCAAAGATGAACAGCTCATTTTATCCCTCTCCTTTTCTACTCTTCAAAATTTTAACATCCAAGAAAGTTTTCGATGGGATCAATTTCCTTACTTGACACTTTTGGTTCAGTTTTTCCAATAATTCCTCATAAGAAGTTATGAAAGTGACACTAATGTCGTAGGAATTGTCTTTGAACTTGGTTTAGAAGCCATCTTTCTAGTTTTCCTGAAGCAGTGAGAATACTCTCGGATGTTGGTTGATCTCTTTGAGCCCTTAAAGCAATTCTTCAAGCTCCTTGCCCCTGACAAGGATATTGCTAGAGTAGGAATCGTTTTGATCGGAGATGAAGCAGGAAACTGACATGTAGGTCTTGACGATGACTCCCTGTATTTGAAGGCTGGTTCTGAGAGGCTCGTTGGCCGCCTTCAGAAAGCCAGGGTCAATAACTGTAACAGGAATGGAACTCTGAGGAGTATTGTAGGTAGACATCTTGCTGTCTTCGCAACCCATTCTTCTAATTTATATTCTAAATTTAAAGAACTTGAACAAATTTCATTGAGACTCCCAGGCTCATCTGCACGAACTGTGATAAATAACCCCATGTATATACTAGAACAATGCTGCCATTCAGGCTTTCTTTTATGAAGATGGATCCATTAGTTAGGAGATTGATTGATTTATGTCATAAAAAGTATTATATCATGATGACTCAGGAGGAGATTTACTAAAAATACAATGTAGACGAGGTCTTTTTCGTGGGAGTGTCGATGAACAGAAAGAGCATCGTCTGGGAAGCCACTGAAAAAAAGACCAATAAAATAGTGGCCATCCGCTACTACTAAGACTAAAAATTCACTCGGCCAGAGTACGATCAGTGGGTTGAAACAACCATGCTCAATCCCAACAGATAACTGATTGCTTACTACCCAAAACGCCTTGTCAATGCAATCGGTAACCCCAAGCTCAACAACTACCAACAGCTGGACCTCATGATTAGAATCTGCAAAAGGTTGCATAGCTACCATAAGAAGGGTAAAATTCATGGCAATCTTCACCCCAGAAACCTGATGTTCACTCATGACTTCAAAGTAGTCGACTTCATGGATTCCCTTCGCAACGGAAACAAAGGGACATTCTACTCCAGTCCCTAGAACGAGCAGTAAAGGGTAGGAACATGGGTCGATGTTTATGCACTTGGAGTAATGTTCTACGAGCTGCTGTCAGGGGTAAGGTTGGATGATAGCTAAAAGTTCAACTAAAAAGTACAGCCCTTCAAAAACCTTCTCTTTCCCTAAGAGCGACACCTCGAGCTTGTCTAAAGTTGGGATTGCAAGAGATTCCTGAAAGCTATTCTTAACCGTAATTACCTCTAAAGACCCACTCTTCCCCAAACCATCAAGTACCTTGAGCAGATGCGCAGAGGACATATTATTTATCCTTTTCCTCTACCCGATAACCTCATCCTCATCAAACTGGCAGTACTTGAGGACGAAAAATAAAAGGAAGACAATTAAGTAGAGAGCATGCCCATCTATACCCGCCCTTAAGGCCTGAAGAGCCCCTTTTCTTTTCGTGACCTCCACAACAACTTCAAGTGCAAAACATAATTAAAATTTAACAAAAGAGGAATTCTTTTTTAGTATGTTTTTGCCAAGAAGGAGTTGAAAGTGACGGCAGGATTCGCATCTGCCATTACGATGACAGTGGTTTTCAAGTCGAACCAAGTACCTCGATAGGTCCGGGAATTCATGGATATGGAGCTCTGGGTTTTGGTCCTGTACAACACTCCAGAAGAGCTGTATGACTTTAGCTTGAATGGAGAGGTGTGGATCAGCGTGTCTGCCGATTTTGAATAACTTCAGCTGCAGTCCTTTGATTCCTGATATATGCTATTCAATAGATTCATATAACTCTGCTCCAATCATTGAAATATTCAAGGACAATACTCTAGAAGAAGACTGGGGGTATGTTAGCTGGATGCCATTCCGCTAAAGATCAAAATGTCTCCAATTTTAACTTTGGTTTATTTATCAAACGTGGTGCTTTTTGTTGTCTTGGCCAAACGAAGCATTATTTTGAATACCTCCTCCCTGACTTGGTCATTAACTGATCTCATGATTTCAGCCGAAAATTTTAGAGTTTCAAGGGCTTCTATCGTTCTGCCACTGAAAGAATAGGCTCCTGCTAAATTTATACTACACATCACCCACTCCTCATTGTTATTAACTTATGTTTTTTAGTATATCCGCTTGGCTTTCTGAAGATAGGATATTGCCGACTCGAATGCCTGTATCTCTAGCATTACCACTCCTGCTGAGTTGAAAAAACGGGCAGCAGCTAACTCCTGAGCTGAGGGAACAACTTTTAAACCTTAATTAATGTAGTAACTGGCCTCCTTATAGTCTCCTAGCCCATAGCTGAGAATGTTGATGAGCAGGGTCAAGGGAAGAAGAGGTTACTGTTGAGGCACTTCCAGAACGAACAGGCAGAAGGTAAGGGCCTATTGGTTCTTTTGCATGTGATGATAAAGAAGAGCCATATTGTAGTGGATTGAGGCCATCTGAGAAGATCTAGAGGAGGAAGAAAGCTACTAGCACATCTCCAGTGCCAGTTGATAGTACTAAAAAGCTTTAATATAGTTCCCTTTCTTGAAATTTTCTACTCCCAAAAATTAGTATACTTTGACGTCTTTTTCCTAACATCCCTGTCTATCTACATTAATTTTTTTAAGAACCTCTAGCTTTCCTTCTATCCTCCGAAACAGCTCGTCATCAATTAATGACTTATATCCTTTTAGTCCTGAGGGCTTATCAGGTGCTTTCTCTACCTCATAAAACTGACACTTTCGCAACACAATTTACTAAGCTTCTTTCTTCTATTCTCCAGCCTTACTCTCATAAGCTGGAATATGTTTTTCGGGCTCACCAGTTTCTTTCTGATTTTGAGTCAACAAACAAATGATCCCATCTTCAACAACAATAAGCTACTTTTGAAGGCGAAGATAGTGATACAGTTCCTTGAGACTATCGAAGCGTTGATTGAGAGCCAAAGGAAGACTTTATTTATTGTAAGCAATTCGATGTGGAGGTTTATCAACAGTAACCAGAATAATTTCTTAGTTATGAATGAGCCCCAGCTTAAATATTATTTTGGATGCTTTGCTGGCAGCCTCAAATCTTCTCTGCCCTTTGAAACTCACTATATCTTGCTCCTTTGAGTATTGACTCCTTAACGGGATTTTAAAGATATAGACACTCGTTAATAGCCCGTTCAGCTATCTCTCGAGCTCCTATGGAGTAACCTCTTCACTCTTTATGTCAATCTTTTGCAAAGCAGCCATCACCTTCTGTTTCTTGTCCTAGTTTATCTATCTACTCATACCTTGGCTTGTTTTTATTCTTCCAATCAGATCCAAGCCTAGGCTCACTAGATTCTTAATAATTGAGGGTGGGTCACTTTCTTATGAATGATGACAGTCACCAACTATTTACAACATTTTTTTATCTACATTTTCCTTCAGAGTGTACCAGCATCCGAGTATGGCAATGTTATCCTCATCAATCAACACATTCTGAGCTGATATACTACAACAGCAGAGACCAAGGGAAATAAACTGTCTTACCTTTTTCACGACTCCCACCAAAACACCCAGTTGATTCTATAGCTCCTGACTCACCCTTATTTATTCCTATTCAGTTATCCTGGATTGAACCCAATTATAGATATTTTGCCCAGATATGTGCTTCTTGACCTGAAGCAAATATCGGTAGTTTTCAATGAGAACTTCCGATACAAGAAAGGGAAGATCGGTCAGCTTATTGGTGGTATATGGAGGTTTCCAGTTGAGTGGGAAGGGTACACTTTGATGCTTACTATTGAATGGTGATATGCGAATGACAACGGGGAGACCAGAGGACTGATGGGTTCCTTTCCAGATGGTGCGGTCTGATGTTTGATGAAGCATTTGGATAAGCTAGCAGCCTCCAAGAACTGACCCGACCTCCATTGCAAATAAGTATTTATAACATGCAATATCAATAATCATGAAGTCATATTTATTTGTAATGATGAAACTATACATATTTACTGTATATAAGCAAGAATCACTGAAGATCTGGATCTTAGGATGTGAAAGTGAGGAACCCATCTGTCATGAATCTCATGGTGTCTCTTCTGTGGCGAAGTAGCTCTTCGGTGAGCTCCTTCAAGGAAAGCCACCTCTTGGCAATATCTTCTGGCATCTATCTGATGCTGTTGAACCGCACTGAGATAAATTATTTCAGGTTCTTTTTGAAGAGGAGCCTGATGATGATATAAGCATAGTTACTCTTGTACTGAAGTGACAAGAGAAACCCATTCAACACAATTCTCTTTTAAAGGCAACCCGATAACTGTTAATCTTTAATATAAGTTCCCAGCAGAGGAATCCTAAAAGTGACTCCGTTTGTCAACTGATCGTATATCTCCTACAACTAGCCCAATAGCTCACTTAGAGTCATTCTGAATTCATAACTGCACAACATTCTTTATATCAAAGATGCTATTCTCTTGAATTTTATTGACTGCACCACACTCTGAGGATTATGGTCTTCCATGGTCTATCCCCTGACCACATCCGCCAGAATAATCCCTAAACTGTATACATCCGATAGCTCTGTTGCTTCCCTACTTTAATGAAAGTCAGGACATCGTTAGGGACAACGCTCCTGCATTTCCATTCTTCTGATCAAGGCAGACCTTGGAGGAATCAACTTGACATCAGATTCTTCCCCTTCTTTTGATACATAAATATGCCATAAGGTCAGCTCTCCATGAGCAAATGCATACTTATTGTGAAGGTGCAGCAGTATTTTGACTGTTTTAATGATGTAGTTGACGTTTGTCGGAGTAAAGCCCAGACTATCAGCCATTAGTTTTCTACTATGCTCAAAAGCCATGAAATAGTAGACATTTAGATATTACTTGATTGGCACTTAACCTACAAAAGGAGTTTCTATTAATTTCAGAAAGACAGGGTCATCGTAACTCGGGTATGCAACCTTTGGATCTAACTGCTCAAGCCTTTTATCCATCTCTGTGCTTAACCTTGTGGCAAAAAGGATGACCTTTATCTTCTTGCTTTTATTTTCCTCTTTGCTGACTACTGTCCTGGCAGACAGCAACAACTGATTGTTGAACTATTTGATAATTGTAGTCGACTGATAGACGTGCCTCGATGACGCAAAGTCTACACTCATAGTTGGAGTGCACTTAATATATGAATGCTGATATTGCTAATATTGATGATGAATGAATCATTGTATTGAGCATAGAGCACTATTCAGACAGGCCTGTAAGGTATACTCTTCTGGAACATTCTTCTTTAAAAGACTCAACATTCTCGACAGTATGTCTACTCCGACCATTTAAGGATCTTCGCATACTCGCT
>Ga0100378_1001655_pt1 | contig 23069 bp, 37 predicted proteins | sample CryGeymeta201502_FD_81535 | JGI IMG/M metagenome (GOLD analysis project Ga0100378, IMG submission 81535) | Groundwater microbial communities from Crystal Geyser aquifers in Utah, USA - Crystal Geyser metaG 2015-02 | ecosystem: Environmental > Aquatic > Deep subsurface > Groundwater | place: USA... | reverse complement strand
TGGAGCTGGTACACTATTACCTTAAGTATTGTACAGTCAACTCTCAGGCTAAGAATAGGAAGTTGGCTCTGGAGGCTGGCAAAAAGACCATTCAAATATTGAAGGCTCTCCTTCCTGACCTTCAATAGCACAAAGCTCTACTGAGTGACACTTCCACTGAAGCTGAAGATATACAGCAGCTCCTCAGGAAGATAAAACCTTTTCGATAGGATGTTCTTCCTTCTGATCTCACAAAATACTTAGCAGTGACCAGATGGTATCTCAAGCAGTGGAACTAAGACAAGGTAGTGAGAAAGATCAGCTACAACTTGGAAAAGCATGTTAGCAACTATTCGATCAGCTAGGTCATCGAGTTGGTGCCACTGGAGTACCAGCCTGACAGTTAAAATGTACCAAATTGCAGGTCAGCGATGAGGCAGCTTTTGCATTTTTCTATGGGATACTTCACCATCTCGACTGAGTATAGATTAATGGCTGATCAGCTCTACAAAAAAGCATAGGAAAGGGTATCTTCATAGGAATACATTAGAGCCAATATATATCACCTTCTATCTGTTCTTCACCTGGCCCTATACCTTCCTTGTGATTTGCTCTTCATGAAGCAGATAGTTTCGTCCTACGAGCATCATTTCAAAACTAATCTGATGGAGGAGGTGACATTGGACAATGCAGAAGGGATGTTGGAGAGCATTGTGCTGGATAAGGTCGAACAAAGTGCTCCGATCAAGAAAAAGAGTATGAATGCTTCTCTGGCTGCCAAGTTGCAGAAATTGAGGAGCAAGAGTAAGGAGCGAAGAGTGGTGCACACCTAATACGAGGACACTGAGCTGTATGAAAGCAAGGCCTGCTATAAGGTCAATCAGACCAAGATGAAGACCAAGCGATCGACCAGCAAGCAAAAATTGTTGCACAATAAGGTCAAAAAGCCATAAAAAGTGCTCAACGATAGTCTGTTTGAGTCCTCGAAAAACATGGACACCATCAGCAAAGAAAATAAGCCTAGAGCCATTTCTAAAAAAAGATCTACCTCCAACGCCAAATAGCTTCATCCTCACATTCCGCACAAACCGAGAAGCACATCCAAAGATAGCCACCCTGTCAAGCCTTTAAAACTACCTGCCAAGGTGGCAGAGATGGCTGTTGATAAGCCTAAAAAGACCAACAAACGGTTCAATGACGAGTACCAATTGGGAAATGCGAAGTGTACGACTAAAAAACGAAGCAACTCAGTAGCTTCTTCAGCCGACCTCTCTTGCTCGGCTAGAAATACGAGTAAGGCAAGATGCGAGAAGGCTAAGAAGAGTCAGAAGAGGAAGGTAGAGGGTGGTAGCAAGCAGAAGAAGTTGCGTGGATGTGCATCTAAGGAGGTATACTCCAAACACTACTATGTTTGATGTTTCATATGATAAAATTATCTATCGCTCAATATTTTATTATGTCGCTCCGTGGCTCTCTCAAAAATGCTCCCGTTACTTTACCCATGGGTTTCGCCGACCAGGTGCTTGACCTCGAGATGCGTCTATAGGAGTAGGAATCTTTAGAGCTCATTCAGATACTCAGTCAGATGTACAGAGTAATTATAGTCCTAAGCAGATTGCCGTCGACTACTACCTCTAAATTGACATCAACAAAGCTAGCTATTTCCAGAAAAAACTCAACTCGCTTGTTGTTAAGTCTCTCAATGCTCCCAGTATCGAGACGATCGAGCCTAAAAAGGAGACTCTATCGAAGACCATCCGAACATAGATGAATAAATTTATGGACTGCAAGCAGACATACGTGCAGACAATGGTCGAAAGATCTCTGAAGACTCAACAGAAAATAAATGAAGCCGTGAAGGCTGATCTAAACAAGCAGGAGGAGCTGTTTCAACATAGGAAACTTAAAAGAGTCAAGAGTAGCAAATACCTCTGATCGTACTACATTTATTTGCATTTTGTGCTCTTTTTGTTAATCGATGGTGGGCACAAAGGATTTAATTAGTTGGTTTGGAGATTTTATAAAAATAAAACTTAATGGCAGCACCCCAAGAGCAACAAATCGAACAGATCTTCAACTCTTTCGATAAGGATAAAAGCGGTACCATTGAGCTGAACGAACTCAAAGAGGTGGCACAGGCTCTGGGATAAACATTGACAGAGTAGCAGGTCAAAGATATTGTCGTGAAGTTAGACACTGATGGCGATGGAAAAATTTCATTGAAAGAGTTTAAGTTTTGGTGGATGAACGGGTTGAAGGGAAAGCTAGGAGATCTGGTCTATCTGAAGGCTCAGACCATGAAAATGACCAAAGAGTTCATGGGTCAGTTTGAAAAGGCAGGAATCAACCTCAACGAATTCGATAAGGACTCAGAAATAGATATCATCAATGTTAGCCTTGCATGCGGATAGGCCAAGTAGGGAAGCATGAAGATTGATTTGGGGATCTATCACAGAGGAGATAGATTCACTGAGCAGATCAAGAACCTCAAAAGCAAAGGAGCCAGCTGGCTCAATGAAAATTCTGCCAATTTTGTTGCCTTACTTCCTTGTGATGATCCCAAAAAGGCAAAGGAGGAGTTGGCAGGTTTGCTCAAAAGTCTCAGCGGATCTGGACAGTTTCCCTTCCTTGAAGGTGAGGGATAAGAAAACCCATATCTGGGCATTAGATTTGAGCCTGCTGAAAAGTGCCTGATCTTCCACATAGAAATAAAAGAGGCATTAATGTCACTTTTCGAGGGTCCAACCACTCAGTTCGACAAAATCGATTCTCTCTTTGAGGACTCCTTCTACATCTATTCGAACATTCACTTCGAAACAAACTTCTCCATCTATGATCTGCTAGAAAAGGACAATCTTGTTGAGACATTACTCAAAGGTTTCAGTTTGAGCATCAGCGGAGAAGCTCCCAACTGTGTGATGAAAAAATACAGATAACTGGTGGAGTCTTCTGGCAAGAATGAAGGGTCTATACGGTTTTTGTTGAGTCTGTTGATGAAAAATGTTTTTCTTAACTTGAAGTTCAAGAGTCCATCCTCGATTGAGAAGTTTTACAGCAAAATTGGTATTAAAGATATTCTCCAAGAATGCCCCAATTTATCAGATCTACTAGAGCAGATATCATTGGTCCCCTAAATTCAATCAATGAAATTCAAGAGTGATGAAGATCCTCGTCACTTCATTTACCAGATTCTGCGGACGCTCAAGAGCAACGTCAACTCAGGCGTACTTATCCATCTATTCAGATCGAACTATATTTCCAACGCAAACAGACACTAATAAGCATCCAGACCTCTTTCCCTGCTGCCCACAAAATCTTCAACATAATCTTCAACGAATGCTGATTAATGCTGTTGTATGACTTTATTAATTCAATGCTATGATTAATTTAGTAGTGTTTATGACAAAAGTCAGCATTGATAGTCATACAGATCACATGCTGGTCTTCTTTCTTGGTCTTTCCTCCTCGACGTAATCGGGGTTTTTCCTCAAAATGACGAAGTTCTAGAGCACGCACTCCTGAATGGGAATATACTATTAGGATGCCAGCTCAGCTCTTTCGCCGTTGCTGATCAACACTGGAGAGGTATGGGTCTGGAAACCAGTTATTTTCTTTGGTTTTCCTGCCTGTCCCACAACGTCGACAGCTTGTCCGACTCTGATGTTTAGAGGCATGGGCTCAAGTTTATCATTAAGCTGAATAGACATATATTTACCACAAAAAGGGACTTGGGGTACATGGCGAGGGAGAGGAAGTAGATGAAGTAGTGATACTTTCCAAGGATTGTGGTGTTGATGTCGAGCAGAGAGACAAGGAAGATCATTAGTCCTGACATTCCCACCTTGTTCAGCAAAAATCTCTAGCTGTAGTAGGGCTGGATGGACAGCATACCTTTTCCCATGTAGAGTAGACCTTGGGCCATTCTGACCAGAGTGAGGGGGTCGTTCTCTCGACTGTAGTAGCTGGCAAGTTTGCGGAGAATGTCAGCAAGACGAGAGTTATTGGTACCTGCTCCCACCAAGCCCAAGCAAATGATGGCTCTGTATGAGATTTCAGTGTCAGTATCATAGGCCAACTTGAAGAGAAGGTCCATCACATTGATCTTAGCATTGCTGAGACTGAGGATTGCCAAAGCAATAGGAACCACCTTTTTCTTGTCAGTCTTTGCGAAGTGAAGAATGTGATTGAGAAGACGCATGGCCATCTCGTTACCGATCTCTTAACTGGAGGCCAGAAGAGCCAGGCCCAGGATCGCAGTTTCGCTGTATTTATCCTCACTCAGACACTCATGCATCAAGTCTTGCACCTTGAGAACATTACCAGTGCCAGCATATGCGCTACTGATCACCATAACATCCACAAATTTCCTGATAGGGTGCTCGACTAACTGCAGGGCTTCAAGGGTAGCCTCACATTTATTTTGCTGACCCATGAAGAGAAGTGCAAGCCCGACTCCGAAGTACTTGGCAAAATGTTCATTGAGTTGAGCTTCTTCTCGTTCCATCATGGTCTGGACGATAGCTTCAGCAACGTCCCCATTGCACTGTCCGACAAAGCTGAGACCCAAGGCCAGAGCAGCATAGGCGCTTTCCTTGAGAGAAAGGTTGGTATCAACAATCTTAGAAATCAAAACTTATTGGAGCTCTTGGCTGGATCTTCCTGCGTAGGCCATGCCGAGGCCCAAGATGGAACATTCTTTGACTATCTCATCTCCTTCGTTGATGCTATCCGAAAGGAGACCAAAAGCGATATCGTTATCGTCATTTATACCTGCACTACAGATACCGACTCCCAGGCTGGCTCCTGCCTTGATCCACTTTCCCTCGTTATCAAGGTAGGTCATGAGATGTTTGGTGATTGTTTAGGCATCCCAAGGACATAGCAAGCCCAACCCAGCCACAGCTGCTATCTGTGCTTCTTCTGTGACTTGCAGAGCAAAGCTCTTTTTCTCCTCGCTTTCTTCATCGTCGATCATGAGGGTGTCTTTGGTCAATCCGGCATTGACAAAGTTGTTGACGTAGATGCTATAAATGGAAGTGTTTTTGATTTATCCTCCTTTGTAATTTTATTCAAGGTGCACTTTGAAGACATCTTTTGGCTGTTTGGGCTCGTGAACTTCGAGATCTTCAGCTAACTCAACGTAAAATTTAGCAAGCTTTTTGTTGGAGATTATATCATTGAGTTATTCGCTAAGTCCAGGGATGAATATTTTCTGACGAGCAGCATTGAAAGCCAGCTGTTTCTTGATGAGATCATCAGGACACTATTAAAATACTTGTCTTATTTTGTCGTGATCATCAAGCTTGATGGCCATTCTCAAGGCAATTGTGTATTCTTCCAACTTGAGAGAGATGTCGTACATGATGGTCAGAATCTTCACCAATTCGTCTTGATCTGAGCTGTATCCGCAGACAGCAGAAAGATACATGTACACTTTTGAAAAATTCTGAGCTGAAACGTATGCCTTAATATCTTCTGATTTGTCGACGATGAGAAGCAGATCGATAGCGTCGTGTTCGGCGTTGTTTTTAACGAAGTAAGGAACGATCTTGTCAACAATAGCCAACAACTCGTCGTTGGGTTCATTGTTTTCCATTCTGATCTCGTACTCTTGGCCAAGGTCACTGGCTAGGTTGCTGACATATTCGTGGCCCCATTCTGTGAAATCTCTGTTGGTTCCCTTCAAGAGATAGTAAAGACTGGTTCTGGCTCCTTTTTCGCCAAAGATCATTGAAATAACTGACAGGAAGTCGGCAAATTCAGCCTGAATTTAAGAAGAATGTACTTTTTGGTCGGAATCAGCTAATTTGTCGTACTGCTGGGTGAGGATGGCATAGTGAGTTTTGAGGAACTTGAAAGGTTTGGGGACACTGGTGAGGGCAGTGGTTGCAGAGCGGACGATGGTTTTAAGCTCCTTGAGAGAGCCCATTTCCCCTTCAGCTATTCTTTCGCAGTGTCCATCTATTTTTTCCTTGAGCTCGCGGTCTTCGACACTCTGAATAGTGAGCATACTTACGAGATCTTCCTACTGCTTCTGGTCTTTCTTCTTGTCTTTTGCGTCATTCTTTTTGGCGTCCTGCGCGTCCTTCTTGGGAAGTGAGTTACTCATTATTTAAAAATAATTCAAATGCTCCTATACACAGATATACACCTATTATATTCGTTAAGATGAAGAAAAGCAAAAGAATAGAGGTGGCCGTAAGAATGCGTCCCCTCATCTACTAGTACGAGGACTACGAGGTCTGGGCTATCAACGATTAGGCTAAAAAGGTGTCCTCCTTGCCCCGCAGCCAGGCCCTCAGAAACAATAGCAACATTCTCAACTAGGAGCCAGCCATCACTCGTAAAAAAAGCAAGGTCGAAATGAACAATGTATATGAGTTCTCCCTTGACTATGTCTTCAAAGATCACCATAGCAATCGGTAGGTCTATGGCTCATGCTGCTCGGGTGTCGTTCAATAATTTTTGGCAGGCAACAATGCCACAATTTTTATGTACGGTCAGACGACTTCGGGTAAAACCTACACAATGCTGGGAAATCAATCGACTGAAGGCATGATCACCCACTCTCTCAGAGACATATTCAGCAATAAAAGTACCCAGGCCCGTCTTAAAATATCGTATCTCGAGATATACAATGAACAAATAAACGATTTGCTGCAGGAAGGAGCAGTGAATTTGAAGATCGCCGACGAAGTTGTTCAGGGATTGTCTCAGTGTGATGTTTCTAACATGTAGGAAGCACTTGACCTGCTCAATGAGGGGGAGTACCAAAGGGCCTATGCATAAAAAAAATGCCACGACCATTCTTCAAGATCGCATACCATTTTCCAAATTGTAAAGATTAGCTTATGATAGAAAATGATGGAGAGTGAAACCAAGGTCAAAGCTATGCTAAATCTGGTCGATTTGTCAGGGAATGAGAGACTTGCTGATGAAGAAAATTCAGAAGAGACCGCCTACATCAATAAAAGTTTGTTTGTGCTTTCGAATGTCATCTACAAACTGGCGCATCCTAAAAAAAGGTATAAAATATACTAGCTCAGCACCCACATTCCCTTCAGAGACTCGAAATTGACCCGTCTTCTGGCCAACTCCCTGACAACCAGCAAAAAGACCCTCATCATCTGCACTATCAGCCCCGCATAAATCAATTTTTCTCAGACCCTTTCTACACTACGTTTTGCCACTCAATCCAGAAAGATATAGCTCAAGGGTCTAGATGAGTCAATGAGCTAATCTTTGGAGGTCAACCGCAAGAAGATATCTCAGTTGATGGAGGAAAATTCAATTTTGAAAAAAAATTTAAGTTTTGCACAAGACAACAAAGAATGCGAGAATAAATTTATGGCAGGGAAGGTCAAAAATTTATAGGAGCTGATTGAGAAGAAGGAGATAAGAGTGGATTCCAGCTTTAGAAAGATCGAGTGGCGGAGAAAAGTGGGCACTCTATGCTAGGAATACGAGAAGAACATTGAGATATTGCAGAAAGAGTACATGAAGGCAATGGTAAACCTGACCAGCAACGAACTAAACGTCAACAAAGAAACCCTAAGGAACATGTTATGCTCTGACCAACAGAGCATTCTTTTCTGATATTTACCTAATTGATAGCTACCATAATTCATTATCAGGCCCTCTCCCTTCGAATTTTGTGCTGCTTGTTTGTCCCCAGGGCGAACATCACCCTCTTCTTCCACTTCTTCTCACTGACCTCCTCTATTTGTATCTATCGTTTTTCCTCGTTCTTTTGAATAACTGAAGCTGAGTTGCAATACCTGAGCTGTGACCTTTTGAGCTTACTGTCGTCTGTTTAGCGAGGAAGACGGTTGTTACTGTCATGATCCTCGATGCTGGAGCGTTCAAGATTGACCTTGAAAGGAGTGGACTTACAGGTACTGTTATAGGATAAATTTTGAATCTTAAGGGAGTTCAGACTGTTCCAGCCTTAGATTTGTTGTCTCAATTCATTAATCCTGTCGTCAATTTGAATAAGGTCGACTTTGCTCAGCTTCTGTTCAAGCAAGATATACACTCTATTGAGTTCTGCTTAAACAGTGTCTTGTAAATTTATTAGCGACTCCTCAAAGTATTTTTTGCTTATCTTGTCAGCCAAATTCTATTTGACTTTGTTATCGATATATATGTGTAGTCCCTCAAAATTGATCTTCCCCAGTTGATTTTCCCTCTCTATATCATTTGACATTTTATCCAACTTGTCCTTCATCTCTTCCTGCAGTTGCTGCATCCGACTGTCAACATCTCTCTGCTTATTTAGTATATCATCGATGACTCTATTGACCGACTCCTATAGTTTACCGTTCATGTTTTTTACTTGATTGAGCACCTTTTCGATTTATTCCTATTCCTCTTTGCTCTTGAGGAGGTGGGTGGAGATGTTTAGGCTTTTCTTTTCATCAAAAGTTACCTCCTTTTATATCCTGGGCCTGGAGATAGCCTCGGAAATGTTGGCTGTGGATCTCTGTCTGTATATTTCAAGGGTTCCCCGGCGTTCTTCCCCATCTGGGAGCTCGAATGTGGCTACTTTTTATTGGATATTGGTCCTATTGCGGATTGTTTTTCGGCTCCTGGCTCTGTCATTAATCATATGTGTTTGTTCTTTGAAAAAGTTGCTAGAAAGGTACTCCTCATGCGAGACATGGTCATCTGGCATTTTGATGCCTGTCTTGACCTTTTTTATGTCGTCTATCAAGACAGTTTGTTTTTTCTCAAACTACAAGTTTGCGGTTCGAACCTCATGGTGTAAATTCTTGTTGCTCTCAGCAATTTCCTTTATTTCTTCAATAAAACGATGCTTACTTTAGCTGAGCTCAGCTAGATTGTTTTCGTACTCCTCCTGCCCTGTATTATTTCACATGTACTGTTGTAGAGCTCTGTCATTTTGGTGAGCATTGCCTTGGTGACTTCTTGATTTTTGCGGATAACCTCATCGAAAAGGTTGCGGGTTTGTCCGTTATCGCCTTCAGAGCTATTGATGCGGGAGATGGTGGAACTGAGGGAGAAAAAGTTATTCATTGTTATTGTTCTATACAGAAATCACTAGAAATGGAGTCACAAATCACTTTAGAGGGCCCTAACCGTGATAGTCTTCATGAGGGAGAACTATCTTCCACTCACCTTACTCAATCTCGATATATTTTTTGAAATACGCCTAGCTTCTGTCCCGCATTTATTGGAATTTCTCTTAGCTGAAGTCTGTCAAGGAGGCCAAGTTGGCATTGAGGACTTTAACGTACTTTTGTAGGTTGACTTTTTCCTTCTAGTAATCTTCGAGGTGCTAAACCGTGCAACAAGCCAAAATTGTTTCCTCAAGTTATTCATTGAATTTTGCGATACTTCTGGCTACTCCTTCCAGAGCAATTGCCCACTCTTCCAGCTTCTGAAGAAACTCTTTCCTTTAGATGCTACAGGCTAGCCCGTCGAGAAGATAGGGAACTGTGATGGCGACAATGGGAGAAATAAGCAGTTTTCCGTTCATGTTTGACTACCAAGGAAGAGTGGCACTGCCTCCGATGATGGCGAGAGTGAGCATAGCAGTGGCAGGTGCGAGGGTTGTGAAGAAGGAGGTCTGAATGACCTTAGACCCTTTTCTAAGAGTGTAGGAGGCCAGGTTTCTGATGGTAGAGTTGAAAGCATCACCGAAGGTCCTGTTGTGGTTACTTTATATCCCTTCCTTTTTGGCCTTCTCGATGACCATTGGCGTCTTGATGTCAAAGTATAGCTCGATTCTTTCTAGCAGGTCCTGTGTCCTTTATATTTGCAGCAGCCATTCTGAGGCACTGTTCAGCATATTTTCGATTTCGGTTCCTGAATTAAGCAAACCTTACTGATCTGGTACTCCTGGCTGATATTCTTGAAGTCCAGCTTGTCGAACTCATAGTTTTCATTAAATATTTTTCTGGTGTAAGGCTCTCGGATTTGTTCGAGGTATATGTCGAACATCTCACAGTCGAAGTTGGCCACAAATTCGTATAGAATGTGCTGACCTTTTTTGAATTATTCTTCGTTGTTGGAGTTGAGTTTCTGGTGGTACTCGCGTTTGATGGGGAGAAAGTATTCGTGTCTGAACCTGGTGACTGTTCGCTGGAGGTAGGGAGGGTGCAATTATGCCAATTTGCACAAACCGATTTTCTACTTAATCGACTAAATGGCCTTGAGTATCTATGGGGGACAGTCTTCCTAACTCTTCAGATTGTTCAGAGCCATGACTTTATCCTTTATTTTTTCGTACCGGTCCAGTACCTTCATTTCGACCTCCTTCTGGAGTTCCTAGCGAACTTTCTGCATTGCTATATACTCTCGAATAAATAATTATAGCCTTAAGTCTGTAGCATATTCACAATATCATCTTCATTCCTTCTTGTCCTTCTTGCTCTTCTGCTTGTGGGCGACCTTCTTCCGGGAAAAGGCTGGATCGATGTAGGGAGCTTTCTTCTTCTTGCGGGCGTCCTTGGCGTATTGCCTGACAATGAAGAGGGAGGTCTCAACTATGATTGTAAGTATGATGAAGATGAGGGCCAGGATCATCGAGTGAGCGAAGGACCACTATAGGAAGAAGTTGCCAACATAGTAGCCTGTGAGTCCGGCCATGAAGAAGCTGAAGATGAAGGCCATGGAGAAGGACATGGACTATGTCATTTAACGAATTCCTCGGTCAGCTGGCTTTTTCTAAAGGTAGTAGTCTTCCCTCACCTTTGAGCCCAGCAGCTTCAGTTTTCTGACTTCACTTTTATTTTTCAGCTAGTCGATGAATCTTTGTTGCTGGGGAGTCTGCCTTTCCTTTTAGAGAAGGAGCTCCATATCGTTGTAAGTGATTATGTCCTTCCTACCTATCTATTGATGGATGTCCATTTGGTGACTATGTGCTATTCTTTCTGAGTGAAAAATGATGTACTGAACTCTGGATAGGGAACGAAGAACTGCTTCTGGCAGCTGATCAACTTTTCGGGCTGAATGAGGCTCTTCAGGCGGGAGTAGAGGGAATTATCGAGCTTGATATAAACCATAGCAAATATTATATTGTCGGGATTATCACATGACCTATCAGCTATTAATGACCGGTCTCTGCCGATGCAGGTAGGGCCCTTTGGTCAGTCGACTGATCGTCCTGTTGATCTCCTTCTCGTAGTTCTTGAAGTACCCCTCAATACAACTGTCGTAGAAGTGCTTCTTCTGCTCAAAAATGTTGGTTATTTATTTTAGCTTACCCACTTTCTCGGCCTACAGCTCAATCCCCTTCTCCTGCTTTCTGAGATCAAAGATGGTGCATTCTATGGTAGATCGTTGCTGGTAGAAAGAGCGGGAAAGTCGGCTGTGACGGGTGGATAATTTAGCTTCGGACTCTGTCTGCCTTAAGGAGCCGTATTGGTAGCTGTTGTAATTCTTGTCCTCCTCCTTGAGCTTATTTTCGATGTTTCGGCTCATGACCTTTGAATACCTGGCGAACCTATTAGCAGTATTTTTCTTCCATTTCTTGTTCTGTTGCATGACCTTCACCATTCCCTTGATGAGACGACTGCTATTTGGCTGAGTTTGAGCACGAGGTTAGCTACCCAGGAGCCAGGATGTTCCTTTGACGGTGTAGTGCTGACTATCGACTGTTTATGGTGTTTTTGCTTTCATTTTATTCGACGGAAGGAAGTATATCAGAATCTGTTCTTTTAGTCAAAATAAGACTATTTAGAAACAATCAATCCCAACAACTGTCTGGCGCTGTTAGCTTATGTTCTATCTATTATTTCAACATAGGATAAACCCATGTTATAATTTTAAAAATGATATAAAGTCAGATTGCAAATTATATCAGATTATCGAAGTATCATTTTTCCTGGATGAACTGCAGCAGGGTCATTGCCAATATTTCTCCCAGCTCTTTTACGTCGTTGATGATCAGGAAGTACTCAAAGGGGAAGTCAGCCATGTAGCTCTTTATCTTCATCTTCTTCTCCACGTACTCCACGCTCTTTATGTTCATGATCGAGGACTGCTGAGAGTCAACTATTATGAATATGTATGTTATGTCTTCTTTCTTGGCGCTCTTCATAAAGGGAGCCACCAACTTCTTGTTCATTTTGCCGTCCGATATTATGAAACATAACTTGCGACATTCGATATTTATATCCTCGGACTCGACCTTCTTGAAAGACTCGATTGAGGAATCCATGAAAGCAGCCATCGAAAGGTCGTGGCTGTTTGATGATTAGTATTCAAATTGGAAGTTGTTCAGAATTTGCTGGCTGTTCAGGGTGTCCTTGAAGTTTTTGAGGGTCACCATTTCATCCCTGATGGAACAGACACTGGTCTTGATGGAGAGGTGCTCGAGGGCCATGCTGATGGCCAGCAATCCTTTGAGAGCCTATGTGCCCACATCTCCGTAATGCATCGATTTGGTGTCGTCAAGGGCGAGCATGATGTAGTAGTTGCGCTAACTGGGCTCAGTTCTTCTAAGCCATATGCGATCTTTTCTGAAATTGGAGGCAATGAATGGAATTATTTTCTTGAGGTTGAGCTTTTTGCCAGTTTTGAAGTCTCCTCTATATTCAGCGTTGTCCATAGGCTCAAGAACGCTCTTTAGCTGTTCTTCTAAAATTTTGCTAACATCGTAAGCCTCACTTAGTATATCTTGCCCATTCTCCTTCTCAAGCTGACTGTCACTATTGGGCTGAGATTTGATTGAATTCAGGGCATTTTTGATCCGTTTTTGTCTTTCTTCGTCACCCTCTATTTTCTACCTCTCATACTTTTCCTCCTCTTTTGGCTTGTTCTGTGCTTTCTTTTCTATCTCGTATTTTTAAGCTGCCATAGCATTCTCATTGACTGTTTTTTGCTCATTTTTTTTCTGCTCTTTTGACAGCCTTTGCTTCTCCTCTTTCTTCTCATTCTCAGTCTGTTCTTTCTTCTCTCGATTAGAATTTTACTCAGCATTTCTCTTGTCCTCTTTCTCCTGAATGAGCTGCTCCTCTTCTTGCTTCATCTTTTGATCGTCCATCATCGGCAAATTTGTAGCATTCTTGTCTTTTTCCTCAGTTAGTTCGTACTGCTGAGCATTTTCATCATCAGCTGCTGCCTATTATTTCTAATCATGAATCAGCACGTTCAGATCTCTGATTAACTTTTCATTGCCTTCTGACTGATGCTGTTTGAGGACTTCCTCAATGAACTCTGGGCTGAGGTTATGAACTGGATTGCCTGAGCCTTGATTGCCTTACTGCTAGCCGTGAGCTTAGTTGCCTTCATCACCCATTTAGTTGGCTGGGTTTTCCTCCTCGTTGATAACCTGATTGTTGGTGTTGAGATCTCTGCGTCCATAGGAGGGGTCGTATTTTTTCTGGTTCTGCTGTTGTTTTGGTTTTCTTTCCTATTTTTATTAATCCTGCTCGGGCTAGGCTTATGGGTCTATATCTTCACCGTTTCTATTTTCGCCATTGTCGTCCTAGTTTTCCATTTATTCTTCAGATGATCCTTCTTATTACTCATCTTCTTTGTCAGACTGACCATTGTCTCCTTCCTTTTCTTACTACTCTCCTTCAGAAACTGAGCCTTCTTCTTGCATTTATTCTGGCTTCTTGTTGAGGTCCATCTCGAATGAACTGGACTACTCTTGTGCCTCAACATCTTCCTTTTGCTTGTTGATCTTGTCGCCTTCTTCATTGTTGTCGTCCCAATCACTTCGGTCTTCTGGGTCCTCCTCGCTCATATCTCTCTTTTACTGGCCCTTCCTCTCCTCCTTTTGTTATCTCTCATTGTCGATAAGCTCCTCATCTCCTTCCTTCTGGTTCTTGACATCGACATCTGCCTCCTAGCTGCCCTCTGCTTCTCCAGCCTCATTCTTCATGTCCTCCTATTTTTCTTTCTCGTCAACTTCCCCCATCTTCTCGTCAGCCTCTTGTGATTTGCCTTAGCCTTCGCTCTCACCTTAGCCCTCTTCTTATTTGGAGTACATTTCTCCGTCGAAGTCGTTCTACATTTCGATATCGTTTTCCTCCTTGTTGTTGGCATTCTTTTCCTCATTTTTTTCCTCATCCTTGTGCCCCATAATCTGCTCCTCAAATTATATCTCGTCTCCAACATTTTCAGCAGCATCGTGGGCCTACCCTTCACCGATACCCATGCCCTCACCTACTTGCTAGCTGCCACTCTCCTCATTCTCTTCGGTTTATTCCTTGACACAAAATCCGTTTTTCTGGATGTTGACTGAAATGTTTGCGAGGATATACCCTAATTTCATCAGACTAACGGTGTTGGATTCCAACATGACCTCGGGATCAGGTTTGATTGCTTATTTTTACTCTATCTGCTGGAGATACTAGCTGATGGAATCGAGCTGCTTGTTAAAGATCGGATGGTTGTCTTTTTGGTCTTTTTTGATGAAGTCACCGACCAACGCTCTGAGGTCTAGTGCCTTTTCGTCAGCGAATTCCACCTTCCCGAATTTTATATCTTTGTTAATTTTGACCCATATTTTTTAGACGACGTGCCACAGTCGATCAGTCATCTCCCGATACCACTTACTCTCACTTCTCTGGCATAGTTTATCCCATAGTCCGTAATAGTACTTGACTGCTCTTCTGTACTGTTAACTCGTCTCAAACATTTGGGGAGTGAGGTATTTGTACTAAATTGAAGCTGAGAGGGTGAGTTAGTGGAAGATATCCTAGAGATCTGACAAATGGGTACGGATGATCAGCAACTTGGACTGAGTGTTGTGATGTTATTGTTGTAACTCTGAAAGACTTTGGAAAATGCGGGTGTTCAGGTCTTAGTATTCGTTCTTTAAGGGCTCTGCATTCTAGACCTCCATCTCCTCTTTGTCTTCTGCTTCCTACTGTTGTTATTATCCTTCATCCTCCTATTTGGCCTATTCAGGCTCAATTGGCTTGTTGTCAAGCATCGTGTTGAGTCCGCTGGAAAATTATTTGATGCTGTTGAAAAACTGTCTCTCCAAAATTTGTTGATGGTAGGTACCGACAGTCATCGACAGTTATCCGTCGTATCTCTTCAGGATATGATGAATCTTTCTCTGGAATTTTTCACAGGTGGCCTTGAAGATCAAATATTAGTTGCTGTTCCAACCTGCCAACTTTTCGTATTATCGCATTTCCTGCTCCTTTTGCTTGCGAGCTCGGCCCACAAGATGGCTGATTTAGGGACTGAGGTAGTCAAAGAAGCCGATGACTCTGAAAAGACTGTGCTGATAGCAAGCAGGGATGACCCCTTATATGGCCAAAAACATAAGCAAGGTGACTCTAAAAGGTAGGCAAGAGATCTTGCTCTATCTGAGGTATTGCTCGCAGAGTCCAAAGATTTATTTTTAATTCTGGACCTCCCTGATATTTTTGAATAATCCCAAGAATTCAAGCAAGTCGCTTTGTTGGGTTCTTCTCACCTTGAAATCTATCATTTTTTTCCAATTCTTCAGTTCGAGTCTTCTCACCTTCAGACAATTTTGAACAATGCTGGCTGTATTGATATGTTGGGCCATAGGGAGAATCGGATTGACTTAGAAAATCTTTTCTATGAGGAACTAGCAGTCAGTAAGTATTTTGTAGACTTCCTCAGAGAGGGTCCTTTCTTGAATTTTGTTGCAAAGATTGGCCAAGTTTTTGATGTTGTCGATCGGATAGAGAGCCAACAAGCGGTGAATGTCTTCCAGAATGGCAGGAAGGGAAGTGACTAGCTAGTTAACGAGGTGAGGATTGTGCTATTAGTAGATGTTGATGGCTGGCTGGTCGTATTTGAGGAGGAGGGTCAGTCCACTGACAAACTGCTCGTAGGTGCTGGCATGGTTGAGTACAGTTTTTGTCAGATATTGACCATACTGTTAGCTATTTTTGCATATCAGCATGTAGAGCTCCTCGAAAGGAGACTGAACTCTAACCTTTTCATCCCTTCCGAATAAATCATTGAACTCATCCTCCAAATTTTGCTTGTTTTTGGCCATTCCTTCTTCTGTGTACTCGTCAACAATCACTGTCCTGTTGAATTTCTTTTGGAAACGAAGGTAATCCTTGCTCCTGTCCACTTCACCTTCCTCCTGCTACATCAGAGAATTAATAAGAGCCAAGGGGTGAGGTTTGTTGGCTATAAGGGTGCTGAGAGGGACTGTACGGTCAGCTGAGGTGGAATATGAGTGATGGTGGATGGCCAGAAGAGAGAGGTAAAAGGGAAGAAGGATATCGCTGTAGGTGTGGTAGTAGACCTGGTAGGTCTAAGTAATCACTTGTCTGATGACTGCAGGATTGAAGCTGCTTTCTTCTATCTTTCTGGTCCACTCCATCATCTTTTTGTAGAAATCGACCAAACTATCGATGTTGTCGTGCCCCCGATAGACGACCAATTTGCCAACGGCCACCATCTCATCTTCACAGTGCTGGATTTCTCCGCTTATTAATTGCAGTTGACTGGGTAGATAGCCGCTGTATTTGAGTGCTGCGAAGTGGCTGTACTTTTTGAGGTATAGTTTATCGCTGTTTATGAGTTAGCTGTAGTATTTTAGGTTAAGCTCGTTACGAAGGTGATAGGAGAGGTTGACTGACATTGAGGGATTAGGTTTGAAGTGTTACCAGAGATAGTACCCTTGTTGTGAGAGTGGTAACTAAAAGATGCTCAGATTAAGCTCTTTTAGAAAGCTAATGACCTCTCTATCTTCAAGCGGGTTGGCCAGCAAAGCTTATCTTTTCAGGAGATTTTTTTGCAAGAGAGACAAAATAGGTAGATGTTTGATCTTGGCCTGTCGACTCCACTCACTCAAACCTTGAATCTCGACCTCCAGCATTCCGATCTGATTAACAACAATCTTCTCGACACCTCGACACACATACTCAACTTTTACTCCCTCACCACACATTCTCCTCAGCGCTTAGCTTTCTCCACTGAGCAAGTACCTGACAGCCTCCTGGTTGCTGACGATAGGGACAGTCTTGTACTCCTCTTCATTGAACTGAATGAGAATTTACTTGATTTTATGCTTGAAGAGCTACTCATACATCCTGTCGAGTTCCCTGAAGTATTTTTGAGACAATTATGGGGATTTCAAGATGAGGGGAAGCAGAGCGAGAGCGTTGGATTGGAAGTGATTGATGTTGCAGATGAAAAGAATCTGGAATTTACGAATGCTTTATCGGAGAGATTCCTCGGATCCTCCCAGCATGCTCAGATATTTATTGAGGTGGTCAGTAGACCCAGTGAAAAAACTAAACAGGGACACCTTCCTTAGCAATTATTCTTTTGTTGAGGCAGTCTCCACATGTCCCAAAACAGTCTATGTCCTCCTCTCAACCTCCTGGTTTTAGACATATTTGAGATGGTACTTGCTGAACAGTTGCTGCTCTATGTTTTGCCTGACTTCTTCTCTGTTTTTATGTTCCAGCTAATTATTTGAAAGTGAGCCCGCTATTCTTCTCCAGGCACCTACAGCGCTACGATCATTTTACTAGTTCATCAGTTCTTGGATCATTTCCTCAGTTTCTTTTGTTCTGAGGAGAAGGTCCAAATGTTGAATTTTGCTTTAATTGCTGGGGAAGTACTACCAAGTCGTATCATAAGAAGAAGAGGGTAGGGCTAGATCATCGAGATCGATGGTAATGAATTTAGAGATAGAGGTTTTTCTAGTCAAAATATCAGTTCCCATGACAATTTGTTGGTTGTGGTTGTATACTTCAGTGAGACCTTTTTCGATCCTTTCAGCTATGGTCTAGTTAGGAACCTCCACATAGACCAAAACGCTCTCTTCTTTTAGGCTCTTAACTATCTTGGATTCAACAAAAACAAACTTGGTCTTTTCAGATTGATAGTCCCCTTTCTGCTCCTTCGAAAAAATGTCCTCGAATTCTGTTGTTTCGGGTCGCATGACCTCATCGGTGCTGACTTGTTAGTATGTTCCCAGTAAATCATTGATATCCAGCATGGTTGATATGAGAACAGGGGCAACTCTCTTGTTTATAAGATACGCCAGTGCCTTGACCAGGGAGGAGCGAAGACGACTGCTTCCGACTAAACAAATGCTGAAGGATGTGTACTTGTATATCATGAAGATTGAGAGGGTCAGCTTGACGAGAGATGGATTGTTTAGGCCGAAAGATCTTTTGAGAGGAAATAGAGCCAAAGTTTACTTCTAAATTGAAGAGAAAGAGTTGTGAATATTATCAGCCAACTGTGTGGGAAGGTTGAGGATCTATAGGGCTTGACTGAGAAGACCATTTCTGGCCATCTGAACAACAAACTACACCTGCTCAATGATCAAGGTCTTATCTTGAAGGAGTCTAGAGATGACGTCCTTGACTTTTAGATCACCACAGAGGAAGGGATAGTTCTGAATGAGATAGCTTAGCTGAAGGTCAACTGCAACTTCAGGCACATAAATCTTGACAAATCTGTTTAGGAAACTGTTAGCCAGCCCTTTCCTGCCGTTTCCACCTTCTTTTCTCAGCACGACAACACCTTGGAAAGTACTAGCTTTGTAGAAGGTGCTGTTGAGCTCAACGACGAAAAGAGAGCCACGGTGATCGAACAGACTGTTGACACCTTCAACGACCTGCTGCTGAGCCATGTTAAGATCTACCAATGCCACGACTCCACCTTCCTTGACGCACTTGAGGAGAGGCTGATCATGCCAGACAAAGTCGTTGCCTTGAGGTCGATATTGACCCAACAGATCTGACAGGTCTGTTTGTGGAGAGAAGAATATTTATGCGTGAGGCTTGATGCCTAAGACTTGGATGGGAACATCAGTTTTGATCAGCAGAGGGAAGCCCATATTTTTAAGCAAACTGACAAGATACTAAGGTCTTGCTTGTCGGATCCATTCCTCCTTGACTTCTATCTGCCCCTGAAGATACACCATCAGCTACTCTCGCATGGCATTCAAATGTCCACCTTCGATACTGTCAGTCATGATATACCTTACGCCTTCAACAGCCAGTATTATCACACTCCAGAAATACCTCTCCTGCCATGTTTCAAAATGGCTCTCATTGATGAACTTGCAAATCCAGCCGATATCTCTCATGGTCAGCAACTTGCGAGTAAGATTATGCTTGGGAGCAACCTGACAGTTGTAGTGTTGGAGGAAGTTGTAGATGCAGGTGGAAAGGAGGGAAGGAAAAGAAGGAGCCAGCTTGTGAGCTATCATGGTCAGAATATCAGATTTGGCAGCTTTGAGGTATTATGGATGAGTTATTGGTTCGACCCAGATTTAGGTGAATCTATTCCTGAGTGCAGGAGAAAGCTCTTTCTTACCATAGTCACCACTGGGGTTCATAGTGCCGATAATGCAAAATCCCTCAGCAGCCTCAACAGTCTCCCATCCTTATCCTCGTTCAATACCCACAACACCACTTTATAGTACTTGGTTTAATCTTTCAAGCACACTGTCTTCAGCAGTGTTGATCTCGTCAATCAGCAAGATGCCTCCCTTGAGCATGGCTTCAATGACTACTCCGTTGATGAACTCAAATTGCATGCCAGAAGTAGCTTTTGGTGATGGTCGTAGTGACCCCAATAGATCTGAGGCTTCCATGTGTTTGTGACAGTTGATGCTGAAGTAGGGTCTATGGGTGAGTGCAGCCAACAATTCTGCTAGGGTCGTTTTGCCGCAACCTGTCTATCCGACCAGAAGAACTGGTTCTCGATTGTTGACGGCCTTGACTGTGAGAGCAGCCATTCTTTTGAAGCTGTCGTTCATCTGGACATATATGTCGGTCTGAGCTATTTTCTCTTCCGAAAACTATCTTTAGACAACAGACAGATACTCCTCTTCCACCTCTCGTTGTGTCAGTTTGCATCCTGAAAACAGAGCTTTTTCAACAAACTTTTTCTACTCTTTGCTTCGTAATTTTTCGCCCAAGATGGCATATCCTTCCAGAATAAACTTTTATTTGTTGACGAATGGTCTTTCACACCACTTCAGTAAATTTCTGATTGTAATCAAACCTTCCTTCTAGAACACTCTTTGCCTTTGTCGATAATTAGCAAGAGTTTCGAGGGTTTTCTTCACAAAAACCGACAGTTCTTTGCTGTCTCTGAGTAGAGGACTTCTGGCTTCAAGAATGGCCATGGTGTCGTCAGTGTTGATGTCTGCGAAGGAAATGCTGACAAACCTGTTTCTGAAGGCTCGGGATAGGGTTTTTCTACCTGAATAACTGGCTGGATTTTGAGTTGCAAAAATTCTGAAGTTGTGATGAGGTTTGATGTGCTTTTGCTGCTCCGGAATGAACAGTTATCGATTATCATCAAGCAATCTATTAAGGCATTCCAGAATTTCAGTTTTTGCCAGGTTGAGCTCATCCAATATGAGCCAGTGCCCTTCCCTGACAGCCTGAACAAGAGGTCCTTCTCTGAAGACCAACTTGCCGCTTTTGTCGGGAAAGTAGTTTCCAATGTACTATTAGATTTAGGTGTGCTCGTGGTTGTTGATTCGGATGCAACGATATCCCACCATCTAGGCAACGTATCTGATCATACTGGTCTTGCCGGCAGATGTAGGTCCTTAGAGCAGCACTGGCAGTTCTGTGCCTGCAATTGCTCGGAGCAAGTCTTTGAGATGTTATTTGAAGGTATCAGTAAGGTGGAACAGTTCTGTAGTTTTGTCTTGATAGTTACCTTTTTCCAGTAAAAATCCTGAAATTTCAACGGTATTTGCTGCTGCTTTTGGTACCACATCACTGTGATACTTCTTGAGGGCATCCTTTGAGCCGAAGCCAAGCATAAGTCCATCATAGACACTTCTATTCCAACCATAGACGTCCTTGTTTCTGTTTATGTAGACCATGGCTCGAGACAAATTTCTTAGAGAGACAGTCTTGACCTTCTTTATCTCGAAGTAGAGCTCAGCAATTTAACTGGCGTTGAGTTGGGGGCATAGCTATCTGACCATCATTTCAATATCGGAGACTGAAGGTTCACTCATCACGATTGAGGTGAACTGCTAAGCGAGATTGGGAGGCAGAGGCTTCTTTCCGGAGTCGTTGGCTGGGTTCATGCATGCTACTAGTCTGAAGTCGGGATGCCTTTCGATGAAGTGTAGGTCTCCTTTCTCGTAGAGCATCAGACTTTTTCCTTGGATGAGAGGCACGATCTTTTGGAGGACGTCGTTGGTGGCCAAGTTGATCTAATCGATGAGGATCCAGTCACCGTTCTTTAGTGCTTTGATGAGGTTGCCCTCAAGGAAGGAGAAGACAAGGTTGCTGTCTATTTTATCCAAATTCTGAAGAATACTGCTGAACCTTTTCAGCATGTCCTTCCACTCGTACTTGTCAGCTTTCTATCCCAGTTGCTGCATGATTTTGGGAATCGATTGGACCAAGCTTTTGAGTAGCACCTACAGTCTGCCCTGCAGGTAGTAGCTTGTCAGGTTTGTCAGATATCCTTCATTCTTCTCAGCTCCAGGCACCTCACTTCTGAACTTATCACAAAACTCATAGAAGAGCTCTTTAAGCAGAAGCCTGCAATCAATTGGCTTAAAGCCTCCTACGAGGTCAGTCACGTCAGTACCTGAGGACATGTTGTAAACATACAATTTATGACCCCCGAGCTGAGAGAGATATTGCACAAGTGTAGTCTTTCCACAGCCTGTTTAGCTGATCAGAAGGGGCGGCTCTCCTAATTCGAAGCAAATGTTGAGCTTTTCGAGAACAGCAAGTGAGTACTGTGTTTTGACGATTTTCATATTTGATGGAGAAAGGCAAGCTACCTCTGTTCGTCCGATGACTATTTGTTTATATTTTTAGTGATAGGTGATCAATCTGTGAGGAGCTGGAAGGTTCAACAGATCGGCCAACTCGAGTTGAACGTCGTCAATAAACTGCTGAGTGAAGAAGCTGTTCCACAGTCTATTTGTTTCTTCCTCACAACTAAGCCTTTCTTCTTAATTGATTGTGACAATTTTACGTCTGAGGTTAGTGATCCTTTTCCATAGTCTACAGGCTCCCAGGTAACCGAGTTGCCTGGCATTGTCTTTGAATAATTTAGCGATGAGCTCTTTGTTGGCTTAGTTTGTTATGGTGGGCAGCTGAATACTCTTTGGAGGAAGGTCGACGTGTCTGACAAGCTTGCCGATGTTGGCCCGACTTTTGCTGCCCTTCTAGCCAGCGAGTACGCCTACCATTCTGAAGCCAGCTGTAGCCCTAACAGTAATTTGATTATGAGTGATTTTGCCTTCTCGAGCTAGGGCCACCAAACTCACCAACAGTTAACTGGATACCTGTCCAAAATTAAGCAGCAAGAGGGTGATACCTTGCTCCATAGCATAGCTAAGTGGCCCTCGGATGTACTAAAACTATCCAAATCTCTCTTTGCAGACAAAATTTCCCAAAAGTCCATTCAGTTCCACAGTCCTATCAAGCCATACTTCTATCAAAGGATTATCATAGTCTTCAGGTAAGTAGCTAAGGGTCAGCAGTCCGAATTGAGACAACTCAACATCAAGTTCATGGTAGTCACTACTTTTATGCAGAAGGTTCTCACCTGTTTATTGCTCGTAGACTGCCATTCTGACTTGTTCCTTGAGTGTGAAGATGGTGTTGAGCATAGATCTTAGCTAGATAACTGATGGTTCTGCGATAGAGGTAGACTTATGGAGCAGCTATGCTGATGGTGTGGCTGTGAGGTTCAGGAGAGCATTGACCCAGAGAGCCTACTAATAAGAGTTTATTGCTGTGTTCGGTGGATGCTGAATGTTGAGAATGCGATGATCAATCTGGGAAGTCAGAGCAACTATGTTTAGTGCTTCTAGTTGGATGTCGAGATAGTCATCAATTTGCCAGAGGCTGCGATTGGTGTATTCTTGAATCCATTTTTGGACATTTTTGCTCATGACAGGGTGGAGGTAGGCAGCGAGTGCAAGCAGCCTAATAATTTAGCTTGGTGCTGTCGTTCCTTGTGCCATGATATCGACAAGTTGTTGGTGCAGTGCTTGTGGGTGTTGGAGTAAGACCTGCAGCTGTGAGTTGGGTAGTCGATGCAGAGGCGAAGGTGAGGGTGCTTTGGTCCTGTGCGTGTTTCTCGTCGTCATTGATGCTCGTTGTTGAAGTATATATATGCTAACTATACTAATCGGCTCCTATTTGATATCA
>Ga0100378_1001653_pt1 | contig 23078 bp, 12 predicted proteins | sample CryGeymeta201502_FD_81535 | JGI IMG/M metagenome (GOLD analysis project Ga0100378, IMG submission 81535) | Groundwater microbial communities from Crystal Geyser aquifers in Utah, USA - Crystal Geyser metaG 2015-02 | ecosystem: Environmental > Aquatic > Deep subsurface > Groundwater | place: USA... | reverse complement strand
GTGCGGCTTGGCGGGAGTCCGGGCCGGGCGGCGGGCAGCTGCGGGGCGCGGGGGGCCGGGGGGGGGGGGGGCCGTGTCGAGGAGGCCGAGCTCAAGTTCCTGCTCCGCGATTTCGGCCGGGGTCAGCTCCTGGCCGGGCGGGCGGGCGGTCTCGATCATAGGCTCGGCCCCGTCGCGCAGCTGGCGGATGCGGAGAGCCAAGGCTTTCTCTTCCCGGGCCCAGGCTTGGTTCCGCTGGATGATAGCGGCCGCGTCTTTGGGGATCCAGCCCCGCTTGGCGTTCAGGCGGAGGATCAGGGACTTGACGTCGACGAAGCTGGCCAGCTCCTCGTAGCCGGGGGTCTTCACCTTTAGCATCTCGGAGACGTCGTAGCCGTGGTTGCCGTAGACTGTCTGGTACAAGGCCCCCCCGGTGCTGCGGACGGAGCCGTCGGCGGCCACGATGAAATTTTCGAAGGCCTTCATCATCATGTGCTGGGTGCTGCCTGTCTCCGAAGTCTTGGTGGCCGTGTCCGTGATACTCTCGCGGGCCCCGGTGGTGGCGGCGAAGAACTCAGTGGTGGTCAGGCCCGTCCAGAAGGAACTGGAGCAGAAGCCGTAGGCCTCGGGGTCGATTTCACCGGGGTCGTACTGGGGGAAGCAGCGGCTGCCCCCTTCCAGCTGAGGCGGCAGGGGCTGCCCGAAGAGGAACTGCTGCCCGACCACCCCCCGGATTTGCGACAAGTTGGCGATGCTGCCCTTGGCCCCGCTTTCCAACATCAAGCCGATAGCGTTCTCCCCGATGGGGGCTACTTCCGCCAGCTGCTTGCCGGCGGCGGCGATCTTGGGCAGCAGGGGGAGGTTAGCGGGGGCGTCGGCCCGGTTAACCTGGGCCAGCAGCTGCTGGAACTGCTCGTAGAGGGGGCGGTTCATCGAGTTGCTGGCGGCTTGGATGTACCCTTCCAGCACCCGCGTCAGGGTCAAGATCCCGTTAGTTTCCTTCTCCTTGACGCCTTCCCGCACGTTGTCCAAGAGGGATTCGAAAGCTTCCTTCATTTCCGCCCGGTGGGCGTTGATCAGGAGGAGTGTCCGCTTTTCCCAGGTGGCCAGCAGCTCTTCCTCGATAGCGGCCAGGGGAGCGGCGGCGGCGGCCAGGTAGTTGCCGCCCCAGAAGTGGACCGGGGAGCGGAGGATGTCGGCCGTGCGGCGGAAGGGGGTAGTGTTTTTCACGTACTTCTTGACCCCGTCTTCCAGCCGGGTCAGCAAGCGTATGGCTTCCTCGCTCTGCCCACCGGCGATGGCGGCGCGGATTTCCCGCATCTTGCCCTCGTCCCCGGCGCTGGCCACCTCGGTCAGGCGGCGCAAAGCAGCTTGGCTTTCTTCCTGCAGGGAGGGAGCGGCGGCGGCGGCCAGGCTGCGGGCGGCTTCCAGGGCGGGGAAAAAGTTGTCGGCTTTCCCCGCCAAGACAGGGCGCCAGGTTTCTTCGGCTTTGGCGGCCAGCTTCAGGTCGAGGGCCCGGCTGTTCAAAAGGCCGGACAAGTCGATATCCTTGTTCAGCTTCTCCACCTCGCCCCGCACCCCCATCAAGTATTGCTTAGAGATAATCTCCCCCACCGACTTGACGGAGCCCAAGATGTTGATCAACTTGCGCTTCCGGTTCTCTTCGCGGATGGGGTCGGGGAAGGGGGCGAAGTTGGCCTCGTACTTGACCTTGGCGGAGGTGATTTCGTCGCGGACGACTTCTTCCAGGTCGACGTTCTTGGTCCGGGGGATCCGGCTGTCGATGACGGCGGTGGTAGTTAGTTTCCCTTCCTCCCGCTTGCGGGCCAGGAAGGTTCCCAGCGACTCGTTTTCTTTCAGGTCGTAGCCCGGGCCGAAGCGGCGCATCCGCTCCAGATTCCCCCCCTCGGCCACGCTGCGGACTCTCTCCTCCACCACGAAGCCGGCGGCCTCCGCCGCCTTCATGGCCTTGACCCGCTCGGCGGTGATTTCTTCCGCGCTCTTGACGACCGGCAGGATGTTGCGGCAGTCCCCGGCCCCCACGCTGAAGCCGTGCTCCCCCAGCCAGTAGTTGATGACGTAGGGGGCGTCGGTGAAGAAGGCCACGGTGCGCTCGCGCCCGTAGTTCTTCCACAATTCCTGGATGATGGAACGGTGGGAGGTGCCGATGTGGGCCTTGGAAATCTGGCCCTGGATCAAGACCCCGTCCACGATGCGGACCTTGCCGGACTGGTAGTTGAAGTCGGCGGGCAGGAGGGAGCTGAAGAGGGCCTTCCCGCTGCGGTAGTGGACGCCGGCCGAGTCGAGGCGGGGGTAAAGGGTGGCCAGCTGGTCCTTGTGGGTGATCAGCATCAGGCAGTGGTTGAAGACCTGGTCGTCGACAAAAACGGTGGGGTCTGTCATCTTGTAGGCGCCGGTGATGGCGTCCAGGACCATGCCCATCATCGGGCGGTTGCTCTCCCCGGACATGATGCAGTGGGAGACCCCCATCAGCTCTTCCCCCTCGGCTTCCACCTCCAAGTCCATCGGGTCGTACAGAGTCCCTTCGTCACCGTCGAAATCGGCGTTGTAGGGGGTGGTGTAGGAGAGGTGGAGGCGGAGAGTCCGCTGGGGGCCCAGGACGACCTCGAATTTCATCAGGCCCTCCTTGTGCAGGGTGGGGGCGCGGTTGAAGTTGATGCGGTCCCCGTCTTGCAGGTGGCGCTCGACGTAGTCCCCGATTTCCAGCTCGTAGTAGTCCCCTTCCTTCACCCGGATGGGGTGGTTGGTGGGGGCCCCGGCCTGGAGGTAGTTAGAAATTTTCCCCTTGGCCATCAGCGCCTGGAGAGCGCCCCGGTTCAGGGCGTTGACGCGCACCCGCTTGGTCAAAATCGGGGCCCACTCCTCCGGCACGCCCAGTTGCCCGAATTTCAGGTTGGGGTCGGGGGCCAGGACGGCACGGCCGCAAAAGTCGCCGCGCTTGCCCATCAGGAGAGAGCGGAAAGCTCCCTCTTTGCTTTGGAGCCGCTTCTGGATGTCCTGGAACTCCCGGTTGCCCAGGGGCTTGTTGTCCGGGTTGATGGCTAGTGTCCGGACGGCCGAATACAATTCTTCCGTCGTCTTGGCGAAGCTGTCGGGGTCCTTGGGGTTGATGGCCAGGTTAGCCTTGATGATCAAGTTGAACTGGCCGTTGAGCATGTCGGGATTGACTTTCCCTCCCTCCTCCATCGGGGGGCGGGTGTTGAGGGGCGGGACCAGCAGGCCCTGCATAATCAAGTTCCGGGGGTGAGAGCCGGGGATATAGCGGTAGAGGGTGCCGGTGCCCTGGTCGTAGTAGGTGGCGTTCAGCACCTGGGGCTTGTTGGAAGCGGGGTCTTGGCTCGGGTGGGTGTTCCCGATGAAGAGAATTTGTCCCCGGGCCCTGTAGATTTCTTCCCACCCCGCCTTCTCGGTGAACTGGTAGACTTTGTAGGAAAGCTTGTCGATGTACCAGTCCAGGTTGCCGGCCCCGTCGGCTGTCTCCAGGGAAGGGGACCCCTGCCCCAGGAAGACTTTCTCCCCGCCCAGGTTGACTTTCCGCCAAACCCCGACGTTGAAGCCCATCAGCTCCGCGTCGTGGTCGGTGATTTGCTCGAACTTTTTCAAGATCTCGCCGGGGCTGACGAAAATCGCGCTCTGCTTGTCGTCCCGCACGTTCTCCGTGTAGTAGACGTTGCTGGACTCGTTGTTGCGCTTGTAGGAGTACAGGGGGTTCTTCTGGCAGGTGATAGTCTTCCCCCCGGGAACGGCCGAGTTCCGCATGGCGGTGCAGGTCAGGCCTTTGGCCTTGACCTCCAAAGCCTTGAGACGGGCGTCGGGCATCATGCTGAGCATCCCGTCGGCCTTCATGGAAGACTCGGGGTACAGCAGGCTCCCGCAGGAGTTGCAAATTATCGATAAAATGTTGATCACTTGGCGGTGGTACAAGGGGTTGATGATGGGCGCTTTGAACTCGATCAGGCCGTAGTGCCCCGGGCAGTCCGGGACGTGGCAGTGAGTGCAGTACTCGTTCATGCTGAGGCGGGGGTCGTTGACGGAGCCCATCCCGCTGTCGGTCGGGTTGTTCACGATGATCCCGTCGGAAATCAGCTTCATCATGTCGAAGCTGTAGACGTCTATCGTGGTCTCTAAGATTTGGAGGGAAGGGAGGTTTTCCATCCTCCCCAGCAGCTTCTGGACCACGATTTCTTCCTTGGTGTAGTCGCGCTTCGCCTTGTAGCCGGGCACCTTGGGCTGCTCTTGGGCAGCCGGGGCCGGCCGCATCTTCCTTTCCTCTCCTTCGGCCGGGGCCAAACTCAGGGGGTGTTCCTCCGCTTGGCTCATTTCCGAGCGGAACTCGCGGTCGGAGTTATTTTTGTATTTTCGCTCCTTGGCCGGGAGTTGGAAAGCCGCCTTGCCCTGCGGCTTGATGGGCACTTCTTTTTCCTCCTCCTGCTCCAACACGACTCGGCGACCCTTGGGGAGGCTCATTTAACAGCAGGTGTTATCTGCGCGCTCGAGATTATTTTGACTCAGTTGAGAGCGACTGCGTGTTTTATGCCTTCTCTCCTTTCAGCTCGGATTTACCGGCCGGCTGTTTCAACTCCGTTTCAGCGTCCGCGAAGCGGCGAGAATGTCTACGGCGTTCGTCCGTGTTTTCCTGAGCTAAAGGCGCGAAATAGAAACGCGTCTCTGTCTCAGCGCTCTAAATTGAATAATAATATCTTCTCGAAAGAATTGAGAGCGACTTCGGCAGCGGGAGAAATGTCGAGAGGAGATAAAGTGAGAACTATTTTCAGCGCGATGAAAGCTTCTCCTGGAGAAGCCGGGCTGCCCCTTGAACGGAGTGAAGTTTTTTGCGCCGAAATCGGCAGCGCGAAAAACACAACGCCCCTTGAACGGAGTGAAGTTTTTTGCGCCGAAATCGGCAGAGACCTCTCTCACGACGAGCGGGGGGAGCTGCTTCTTCTCGCCTGGAGGGAGGGAACGGCGGAAACGGTCGAGAAGTCGATCGAAGTAATGAAGGTCTCTTGCGAGACGCTGCAAGTTGACGACGCCCCCGCTGGAGAACAACAGCCGAAAAGCCCAGAGAACCCCAGCTTGACACTCTACGATATGGTATACGACGACTGTCTGATCGAGTGTTTTCGTCTCGCCGTCGAGAGAGACGACATGGATATTCTCAAGCTAGTATACTGTCCGCAAGTAAATTATATGGTGGAAAATTCGTACGACATCCAGTATGACGGAGGTTATTTTGGCAAAGTTTTAGCAAAGATGGTGAAATTAGGACGCTTTGATATTCTGAAGTTTCTGTGTCAGGCGGTGGAGAATTGGAAAGTAAACGAAGAGTTGGAATACAGTTGGGAATACGCTTTGAAAGTCCCTTTGTTGAAAGCCGCCAAACTTGGTCACTTAGATATCGTAAAATTTTTGGTCGAGATAGGAGCCACGTGCAAAGAGGCAGAGTGCGAAATCAACGAAAAAAATATTCTATGGTATGCGTCTTCTGCGGGGCATATCCATGTTCTAGATTATCTTCTTAACGAAGAAAAGGTTACTGAGTACATTAATATTGATGCCGACGACGGACTGTGTCTCAAGGGCGCTATCCAAAATGAACAATTGGAAATAATAGATTACCTGCTGGCCAGAGGGGCTGAAGTATCAAAAAGAATTATTAAAAAAGCTTTGATAGACAACGAAAACTTTTTCTTAAAATCCTATGTATTTTCTCTGGCTCGAGGGGATTCCCAGCCTGTCGAAAAAAGATTGATTCCTCCGGAGAAGTTGAAAGAATTAATTTGCACTAAATTCCTGCTCCTCCCCGACGAGAGCCTGACCCGCTTCGAAAAGCTCTACCCCGAAGATTTCTCTGAGGACGGGTTGCATGCGAAGAAGAAAGCCTGGCTGCGTCGGGCGAGAACGGAAATATTTTTCACCTTTACCATTTTATCCCGCTCTTTGTACTACCGCCCGGCCGGCCCGGCTTTCGAGGAGTTATTCGGAGCGCGGGCGATGTGAAGCCGGGCTTTCCGCAGTTACCTCTTCTTGTTTGAAAAACAAGAAAAGAGTTTCAGTTCAGATAAAATTGTCGCGGACCACTTTCGGGTACCTGCTGGATTTAACTTCCAATCCTTTTCTTCTCGTTGGAGGGGCAATTGAAAAAAATAATCTACATTTTATAATTAACTCTATGTCTAAGCCTTTGCCTGAAAATCACCTAGACGCTTTTATGACTGTCTTTTACATTGAACGTGTGCCTCTCTCTGATTTTCTAAAAAGGGACCGTCGCCAGGATAACTTGCAGCTTCCGAAAGATTCGACTTGCCCCGCTATCCGGGCCGTCTTGGACCGAGATTATCAAGCAATAGACGAAATTTTCTTCGGAGAGAGAGATGAGGAAACCCCCCTGGAATTTCAGCAGGAAAAAAATAGTCTGTTGGCGTGGCTTTTGAAGGAGCTGACGGTGAGGGGGGACCCTTCCAACTACGATTCTACGGCAGATCTTCTCCGTTACTTCCTCCGCAAGGGGGAGGGGAAAATTCCCCGCTCGACGCTCGACGACGTCCTGGCCCAAGCGGCGGCCTGGGGGCAGGTCGAAACTGTCCGCCTACTGCTGGCCGTCGGGGCCAGCAAAGTAAACCACAAAGCCCTTTCCTGGGCGTTGAGATTTTCCGCCGAGCCCTGGTACTCGGTGGCGAAATTGCTGATCGAAAGTGGGACTTCGGTTTCTATGTCCCGGGGTGGACATCCCCACCTCGTCGGCGCCGTGCTCTGCAAAAATCTCAGGATGGCCGAGTATATCTGCGACGCCGGGGGTTCTTCCCCCCACCTGCTGAATCGGACCCTTCACACCGCCGCTTGCTATAGCAGCTTAGAGATGGTAAAATTTCTGGTGAGGAGAGGAGCCGACGTGCATGAGTGGGGCCCCGAGTGGAATTATCGGGACGCGGCTCTTCTTAGTGCCGCGCAGAGGCTCAGGTACAAGATTGTGGATTGGTTCATCTCGAACGAAACTTTTTCTCCCGAAAGCATTTCCCTGGCTCTGCGGGCCGCCTGTGTTTCTTCCGACGAAGAAGACACGGACAGGGACAAAAGCAGAATAGTCAAGCGCTTGTTGGAGGGGGTTCCCGCCGAGAGACGGAAAGAAGTCGTTCTCCAAAAAGGGGACGGCAATGACTTCCCCCGTTTAGGCACATCTCTCTGCTGCCTGGAAATTTCTCCTCCCAAAGTCCGCCGTTGGTTTTTGAGCCAGGGGTTTTTTGCTCCCGGCCTGATTCCAGAAGAGGCTCTAGCAGAGCTTCTGGCGGGGGGCAGGCTCTTCCTGCGCATGTCGCAAGAAAGCGCGGCTGAGCTTCGCGCAGCTAGTCCGGCTGCCGAGTTGATAGCCGCCAAGCTGAGCCGGGACGTTTCCTTGATCGGGAGACATCTTCGTCACGCTTACTACCGCCCGGACGGGCCGGGTTATTTTGCCGCTTATCGAAGATTTCAGCAAAATAATCTTTTTCTGGCCGAAATTAACGGTGAAAAAAATACAGCCCTTTTATCTTCGCTGAAGAACGAAAACGCTGATCAGAGTTTGTGATTTCTAATTTATAATTTACAATCAACGTCGGATCTTTATATATCTAGCAAATAGATGGTGTATTTGCGCCGTTAATTTTACCATAAAATTAGCTTTCCACCTTTATTTTAGAAAAATCCGTAAAAGCCGGGGGGGGATTACCACCGATTAACGTCAAAGAAGTCGACTGTATCCGAAGTCTTCGCCGCTATTGTGTTTCTTCTCATTCAACCGTCGGTTGAATATTTATTGTTTCTTCTCAGAAATAAGTTCTATTCTTGCGTCGCTGAGACTTGCTGAGGACGTTCGAGGTGGGGACGGCAGCTTTAGAGTAAATCTTCTCGACTCTGGCCAAGGGCCACAAAAATTCGTAAGTCTCGGTCTCAAACCCGGGCTTTGCCAGTTTGGCTTCGAAGTTATTGACGAAAATCCTGCCGTCGACTTCTTTCAGCTTCAGGCTTTTCATTTCGTGGCGGAAAAGAATCTTCAAATCTGGAGCCAGTACCAAGAGTAAGTTTTCGATCTGAACCCAGATTCTGGCATGCGAGTCGCAACGTATTTTAAACTTCCCCCTATATCCGATAAGAAATTCTATGCCGAAAAAAACTTCCAGGTTGTCTTTTCCCGCCTCTATCCTCCCCAGGCGGAAAACTTGGAGAGAGCTCAGCCCCATAACACCGACTAGGAGAGTCTCCGGGCTGGTGCTTTGGTCCACGGCGGCTGTGACGATATTTTCGTAAAAACTCAACCTGAGATCATGATTCTTCACCCTCCGCTCGATGTCTATTTTTTCCCGAAAAACTCGCCTTTCCCCCAATGTAAGGCGGAAGAAATTTCCTTCCGCGTGGTAGAAAGTTTTCCCGCACTCGGAACTCCTCTTGGCCAGGCCGTAGAGATACCCCCTGTACTTGAAAATAGTTTTGCAGCAGTGGAAATACTCCGCGCCTTTGAACAGGATAAACTTCCTCCCATTTCGCGAGAGAAGGAAAAAAGTTTCGTCCTCCGTCAGGAGCCTGGGACCTCCTCTCTGCAAAGCGGCCGGGAGTTGTTGACTCTCCTTTTGTGTCGGCGATGCGGTCGCCAAAAAGACTTCCGGCCCGCAAGTTATTTTCGTGCCTTTGCAGAATCCTTTGTAGTCAAAAGCGAGAAACATCTCAATCGGTGTTTTGCGCCGTTACGGAGTTTACTTTTCAGCAGTAAATATATTCTTCAATTTACCCACGGGATTCATCCGCGGAATAACTTCACCTCCTGCCCGAGAAGAAGAACAGGGCCAGGAAAACGGCGAGGGCTCCCAGCAAAAAGACTCCGGCACCGATAGCCACGCGGGCGCGCCAGGACTGGCTGGTGGCGGGGTTTGTCTGGCTCTCGGGCGTTTCCCCGCAGGGGGCCGCTACCGTCACGCCGTTCACCCTCTTCTGGCAGGTCGTCTGGCTGCACTCCGTCCCCGTTAAGATGTTCTTCCCGATCCGCGCGCTGACGGCGTCCAGCGTCTCGTCCTGCACGATGCAGGAGCAGCGGGCCCCGGCCCCGGATGCGCAGTTGGAGCAAAACTGGCTGATGCTGATATCCCCCCCTACAGAACTTTGGGCTAAGTTGATCGTCAGGTCGTCGATCAAGCAGACGTTTTGGGTGCAGGAAACTGGGGCGCCCGAGGCGTCGGTTTGGGGCACCGTCCCGGGGTAGGTGCAGGTCGGGGTGCAGGCGGGGGAAATCTGGTAGCGGGTGGTGTAACTCTGGTAGGCCTGCGGCGCCAGGTGGCAGCCGCAAAGGCGGGCCGCCAGGGGGGAAAGGCTGACCCGCTGCCCGGAAAAGCGCCGGCAATAGCCGGCCAGCGCCCCTTGGCAGACGGCGGGGTAGGGGCAGCAGACGTTCTCGTAAAGAAAATCTTGGAAGGGGCTGTACCCCGCTGTGCCCGGCGGGGTGCCCAGCACGAAACCTTGCCGCTGGTACTTTTCCAAGACCCTGCCCATCAAATCCGAAGCCCAGAGCACGCCCTGGCTGGTGGCCTTGATGGTGCTCTCCACCCCCGGGCCCCCGAAGAGAGAGCCGCAGGGGGCGCCGGGGGCGGGCAGGGGGCCGGTGGTGCAGATACCCGCCGTCCCCCCCACGGAGAACAGGCGCCGCTGGAGGGCGTAAAGGCAGCCTCCCTTGGCAGGGCTGCCGGCGGGCCCCACCCAGCGGCCTAGCCAGGAGGTGTCGGAAGCCGGGAGGTCTGTCCCCAGGCAGAAGTCGGCCACCGGCTGGCCGCAGGCTGGGCTGGAGATATCGCGGTACTTGGGGTCGCAGGTGTTGGGGAGGGGGTTGCCGCCCGGCCCGTAGACGTTGGGGTAGATGCCGGCGTAGTTTTGGCCGCTGGCGCTCAGGTCGGTGAAGCAGAGGGGGTTTTGCCCGGGGGCCCCGGTGTATTCCCGCCCTTGGCAGTCGACGTCCTGCATACAGCACAGGGAGGGGTCCCCGTTGAAGGCGGCCCTCTGGCAGACCACGGCGTTGCCGCCGTAGCAGGTGAAGATTTCTCCGTCTACTCCCCCGGAGATTGGAGAACAGCAGTAAGGATTGCTTTGGGGAGGCATAGTCGGGGGGTCTCCTTCCCAAGCGGGAGGGCTCCACAGTTGGCAAGGTGAACCTTTGACCGCCGACGTCTGCCACTCCCCCGGAGAACCCAAAGACTCGCACATGCTCTGGGCCAGCTGGTTATTCTGCACCAAAATACAACTGTTCAAAATGGTATGAGTAGAACCTATGGAGTCGGAACAAAAATTCGAAAAGGTGGGGTATTCGGCAATACAGGACCCGCGGTTACAAATCGCCACCGTCCCCCCGTTAGAAAAAGTAGCCGAAGTTTGGTTGGGGCAGCTCATTTATCGGATGGAGAAAGCATCTTTGCTGGAACAATGTTAATTTTTGGCCTGTTGTTTTGGGGCCGAAAAATTGCTACCGCTGGAACAAAGTTAATTTTTTGGCCTGTTGTTTTGGGCCGAAAAAATTGCTACCGCTGGAACAAAGTTAATTTTTGGCCTGTTGTTTTGGGGCCGAAAAAATGCTACCGCTGGAAGGTTTTTCTGATCTTGTTTAGGCAGAGGAAGCAGAAAAGATATTACCAGTGACGGCGTGATTTTTGTGCTGTTGGCTTGAGCACAAAAATCACAACTTCGTTATAGCGTCAGCGTGATTTTTGTGCTGTTGGCTTGAACACAAAAATCACAACTTCGTTATAGCGTCAGCGTGATTTTTGTGCTGTTGGCTTGAGCACAAAAATCGCAACTTCGTTATAGCGTCAGCGTGATTTTTGTGCTGTTGGCTTGAGCACAAAAATCACAACTTCGTTAAGTCGCCCGGCTCTTCCGATTTTGTTCCGAAACAAAATCTATAAATCCCGAGAGGAAAATAACGGCGGAGACATTAACAGAATGTTGTGTTTTTATTTCAGGCTAAAGATATGAAATAAAAACATGCTACCGCATTAACAGAATGTTGCTTTTTGTGTTTTGTGTTTTGTGCTGTTGATTTTAACACAAAAATCGCTAACGCATTAACGTCCGACGGCTTCGCCAATTTAGACGGGAGAATTTCTACATTTTACACTTTGAGTTTCTTGACTTGAGCGGGAAACGCAAGCGCGCTGCCACCCGGCAGAAATCTCGCAGACAAATATCTTCGACGACGAAGATGTTCTCAGCCTTTCGATGTCTTCGATATCCGCAACTTGAAGACATAAAGAATCTTCCGGCAAAAAAGAACGCCCGTAAAATGAGCCTTCCCATAGCTCCCTACTTGCCTCAGATTTTTGAGATGATTTCAGGGAATGCTATTACCTCGGTGGAAAGCTTCACGGGCAGCGGGAAAACGATAGCGGTGCCCGCCTACATCGCTTCCAACGGCTGGAGGTGTTTCATTTCTGTTCCGACTATTGCCTCTGTCCGGGGCGCCGCCCAGTTTGCCCGCAAAATCCAGTACGACAACTTCATCAAGCAGGGGATGAGCCAAGCCGAAGCCACCCGCGCCGCGGCCAAAATGGTGGGCAGCGCAGCCGAGAGCGAGGTCCAGTACAGCTCCGAGTCGGCCATCGTTTACGCCACCACCGGCCACTTGAGCAACAAGATGTTTAGCTACTTCCGGGATGGGAAGGCCCGAGATATGGATTTCACGGAAACTCTGATGGTGGACGAAATCCACGTCGGCTCCATCGACAATACTTTGATACTTTCTCTTTGGGCCCTGGCCGCTACCCAGGGCGTGCTGGTCCCGCGCCTAATTCTGGCCAGCGCTACCAGCGTCCCGATTCCTCTGCCCGTGGCCCCGGTCAGGTTCAACATGCCGCCCGGCGGCTTCGGAGTCCAAATCCGCTACTTCGGACGGGACTTCCCCCTGGAGAAGGTCGAGTCGATGTACATCGAAGCAGCCCGTCTGGCGGCCCGTATCCACTTGGACAACAGCCTGGATGAAGGCCACGTGATAGTCTTCGCCCCCGGCAAGAGCGAGGTGGAGAAACTCCGCACCCTGACCCTGGCCTTCGTGGCGGAAGAGGGAGACCCTTCCACCGTGCTGGCGATGATAGCCTCTTCCGGCATGAAGCCGGAGGAGATGGAGGCGATAGTCGCCCCCCCGCCCGAGAACACCAGGAAAATAATTTTCGGCACCAACAGTATCGAGGCCAGCTTGACGGTGCCCAACACCGGCTTCGTCATCGACACCTTGCTGGAGAAGAGGCGCGAGACTTCCGTCTCCGGCGGCTTCCGCCTGGCCCTCCGCTTCGTGGCCAAGGACAGCGCCCAGCAGAGATCCGGCCGCACCGGCCGGACCCGACCCGGCGTCGCTTACCGCATGTGCACCGAAGAGTTCTACCGCAAGCTGGACGACCACCGCTTGTCCGAGGTCGAGCGTCTGCCCCTGCACGACACCGTGATCAAGCTCCTGGACGCCGGCATCGACCCGGCCGCCTCCCTGATCGGGGCCAGCCCGGCTTCCATCCAGGACTCGATAGCCCTGCTGTCGGAGTTGGACATGATCGAAACCGAAAACACTCCCGGCCGCCGGGGCTTGCCCAAAGTCACCCCTCTCGGGCGCTTCGCCCCGCGCCTGCCCCTCGGCGTCCGCAACGCCGCCTTCCTCTGGCACTGGCTGAGGGCCGGCTACATCCCCTACATCGGGATTGTGGTGGCTGCCCTGCTCGACTGCGGCGGGGGCTACTTCTTCGTCCCCCGGGTCCGCAGCACCGACCCGCCGGAAGCCAAGCGGGAAGCCAAGATGTCCGAAATCTTGCTCCGCCGCTTCGTGGGCGAGGACGACCTCGACAGCTCCCTCCTGATGTTCGAAGCGCTCTCGGGAGAGGTGCCCGACCTGCTGGAGAAGCGCAACCTGGACGCTGTCCGCCGCTGGGCCGGCCGCAACAGCATGAACAACCAAAAGTTGAAAGAGCTCCTTAACATCATCCGCCTGGTGGTCAGGAAAATCTCGGAGTCGAGGGACGGCGACCGCCTGGAAGTGCGTCCGATTTCCCGCAGCGGCATCGCCGGTTACGCCCTCCCTATCCTGAAGCGGGTGTACAAAGACCAGGTGCTGGAGCACCGGGGCAAGACCGAGTACGTCTCCCCCCGCGGGGACGTCTTCCGTCTGGACAACAACGTGATGAACAGGCTGGCGCAGACTCGGCCGCCCTACGTCTTGGCCGCGGCTACCGCCGAGATCACCGTGGGGGCTGGCTCCAGCCAAAAGATCAGCTTCGGGATCGCCAGCTACACCGACGCCCGCGGCAGGAAGCCGCCGACCGGCGGCCCCCCCCGTGCTATCAAGAAAGAAGAAAAGCCGGCGGCGGCTAAAGCTGGGGCTAAGGGAACGGCAGCTAAAGCCGGGGTGAGAGGCCAAAGTCCGAAAGTGGCTAAAGCTGGAGCGGCAGCAAAAAGTCCGAAAGCGACTAAAGCCTCGCCCAAGCCCAAGAGTCCAGCCAGAACGGAAAAGGGAACGAATGAAATCCAAAAACTAAACGCGGAAGAGTCTCTCAAGGTACAAAAGGGGCTGGATTTGTTGAAATTGTTAGAATAGACAGAAATGTTCTCGTTGGATAAGCCCCTGCAGACTAAAATTGTTAAGAACAATTTTAGAGTTACTAGTAGATCGATAAAGTGTCAGATGACTAAATCCATATTTAAAAGACTAAATGGAAGTTTAGTCATCATTTTCTCGTAAATAAACAAAGTCTTCATAACTCAAGAAATCTCCATGCTGTCCAACGTTTGAATTTACATAATCAAGATATTCTTCCATATAAGGTCTTTCGTCATGTCTTATATCCAGCGCTTGTGGTTGGGGTTCTTCTTCCTGGTAGCGATTTATATCATCCAAATACATTTGTGTTTCTAAAGCTGCTCCCGCATCAAATCTATCTGCTGTTAAATAGTTAAAATAGTTTGATTCTTCTAAAGTCGAAGCCGAACTCTTAGAATTTCTTTCTTTATAATATTTTTTATTCCGTGAAGAGTGAAGATAATCTTCTTCTTCTTCTTCTTGTCTCAACGATTCTTGTAAAGAGTTAAGATAATCCTCTTCTTCTTGTTTCAAGTATTCTTCTTTCAAGTATTCATCTTCACCGATTATAGAATTTTTCAGATCTTCTATTTGAGAAATAATAAATATTTTTTCTCTTAACTCATAAGCTTCTTCTCCAAAAAGATCGAGAAAATATTTTCTAAAATTTTCATTTTTCAGTTTTGATTCTACTTTTTTGACCTTAAATAAGAGATCTATTTTCAGCGCCTCTATTAGATTTTTTATTATATCTATCTCCGAAAGGTAACCGTATTTTATATAATAAATATTATTTATCAGTTCCTTGTTTTCTTTCAAGAAAGAAAGATAATCTTCATCCTCTAAAGATAGATTTTTTTTCTGTGCGACAGGATTCCTCCAACCAGTCAACCGAGAAAACATTTACTGTGTTAATATTTTCTGATACCAATATTTTCTCCAGCTACATCGACGCTCGCGTTATTAAGAAGGAAAAGAAGTCATACGGGCAAAACTCGGGTTGAAAGTCCAAATCCACAACTTGTTCGAAAAGTAAACGATAGAGATCCAAAATTAACTCGGAAGAGCCACTCCGAACACAAAGGCTTGAAATTTGCTAAAATGACTGGAATAGTCCCGGAAACGGTGCGAAAATAATTTGAGTTATTCTGATGTCATCAAATCTTTTTTTGTTTCCCCTGTTCAAATGTTCATCTAGAAAGGCTATATGAAGTTAAAGTTCCTGTCGAAAATCCGACCTCTTGTAGAAAGAGTTTAATTTATTTTAAATAAATTAATCGAAGATTAATCGGAACTGCCAGAAATTTGTTAACTGAATATAACGACAATCTGTGAGATTAAAATTTCCTTAATGTGATAAATATATCAAAGATTTTACCCTTTATTAAAAATATCTACCTTTCGTGAGAAATTCAACGTAGTCTTCGTAATTTAAACGTTGACCGCTTCGAATAACAAAAGGGCTAGCTAAATATTTCTCATATTCTTCTTTGAAATCAATATTAAAAACATTACCCACTATTTTTTGGTATAATTTTTGGTTGTTATAATGTATATTTTTTATTTCTTCTGAAAAAATTCTCGGTTATTAGTTCGAAAATAAAATAGTTTTATAAATCTGATAATCTCGTTCGTTTGAATGTGCTATCTTTCTAAGATGATCTAATCTAGCTAAAAATTCTTTTACGTTGTTTGAAAGCAAGTAGAAAAGAAAATTATAATAAAGATCATCGTCTTCTACTATTATCCCGTATAACAGATTTAAATAAAAATCGTAGTCGTTTTCAGACAAAAAATAAAAAAAAGAAAAACTTTACTCTTGACAACCCTTGTAACAAATCGTCCATGTTGTTTTGTAAAAATTTGTATTTTTCGTCAGCTGGGCTATCTTCTCCGTTCTTTTCAGCTTCATCGATTAGTTTTGCCAATTCATTATAAAAAATAATCGTTGTAAAAAGTATTACTTTCATGTAGAAAATCTTTCATAATACGAAAATAAAATAAATAAGCCCTAGACTCGCTTTCAAAAAGATATCGACCTTCTTCAGGCTAACTCAACAGTAGGGTTTTTATTTCAGAAATCTGCTTTCTTCCATCGAAAAGATCTCTAAGTTCGGAGTCCTTGATCCGGGAGACGGGAACGTTTAGATAGTATATTTTTTCATCTCGCCGCTTCACGGTCGAACATCTCTCTTTTAATCTGCGAGATTACAATCGAATTGTAATTTTTCATTCGTCTACTTCTTTCCTTCTGCTAAGGAAACTATCCCGGGCCAGCAAAGAGCCCGGCCCTCCCGGCTGGTAATATTTGTCTCTCAGGAACCGAGACAAAGTTTGCTTCTTTCTTTCTAGGAGCTCCCTCTGCAGCAGAAGGAAAAGTTCCGGATAACACCCGTCGATTTCCTCCAGCACGGGCTTTTCCACCCGCATCAGGTAAGCGGGGGTGGCCGCCTTTTGGATCTGTTTCTTCGCAATTCCCGGGTAGAAGAAGCCTCTGGAGAGCAGATGTTGCAAGGCTTCTTCGCAAAAATAGGACTCGAGGGTTGCCAATCTGACGAGTTTTCTCCCGTCTACCCCCAATTCGAGCAAGTATTCGGCCCAGGGAAGGGTAATCTCTCCGCCGATATTCTCTAGAGCCTCCCCTGAGAAAAGACGCTTCCTAGCCGAAGATTTGTCTTCTTGGTTCATATTTCCTAGCAAGTAGCGAAAAGTCTCCAATTGATCGGACATAATTATTCTTCTCAAAGTTGAAATTTTTAACTCTATAGTGTCGGGGGGGTTGATATCGTAGAGAAATTTAACTACTCTTAGGTGCCCTCTTACAGCAGCTTCTTTAGTGAGAAACCCTACTTCGGGGGCTTCTAGGTGTTCGGCGAATTTTTGCAGTACTTCTAAGTGACCATTTTTAGCGGCGTGGTAGAAGACCGTGCGAAAGTCTTTCTCATCCTGTTCGAGCGACAGCGAGTTTTTCCGGCCCAAATCAACAGCGCAAAAAACATCATTCTGTTTGAGCAAGAGTTCTATTTTTTCCAAGTTACCATTTTGACTGGCTCCTATAAGGAGAAGTTCTCTAAAGTGAGGACGCAGAACTTCGAACATTTCTGAATCGTTTCCGCCTCCCACTTTCAGTATACTATTGTAATAAATCCGGCCGCTATCGCAGAGACCGCTAAATTTTTCGGCCAAGACTTTAACTCTCGCCAAGTCTCTCTCCCCGATTCGGAGCTCAAATTCCTCCTCCAAAAAAGAATCGTCTTTCAGTTCGAAGCCGGCCTGGCTCAGGAAGAGGCTCATTTCGAAACTCGGAGCGTGCCGCTTCAGGGCGGCCTGACAGAGGTCCCGGCTCAGGCCCGAAGAAAAGAGAAACTGCAGGCCTTCGACCCAACCTGTTTCCAAAACCAAGCCCAAAGCTTCTTCTAGAGATAATTCCAGTTTCTGGATTTTTTGCCGGAACAGGTCTTCTCTTCTCGCCGCGCAGATTAACTCGTTTATCATCTTCGGGTCGGGGAGCGAGTCGGGAAAGTAATCCATTAAAAAATCAGCCGTTTTTTTCGAAATCCGACGAATGGAAAAGGGGCGGGGTAACAGTCTCTTTAGTATAGACTTCGAAGTGACGCCTGCTTGTAGCAGAAAACGGATAGTTTTTACACTCCCTCCCCGACAGGCGAAATCTGTTATAATTTTCTTATACTTTCCCGCTTCGGGCAGAGAAAGGAGAACCTTGACTATTTCCAAGTGGTGCGAAGAGCACTCGGGGAGGACTGTTTTCAAGTCGAGGAAGGGGAGCGAGAATTTGAAAATTTCCGCCCAGCCTTTTTCCACGGCCGGGACGATCAACTTGTTCCAGTTAAGGCCGCCTGAATTTCTTTCCTTTCCGAGGGCGCCCAAGCCCAGGCGATGCGAAGCGGTTTCAACAAGCTCCGAACTGCCTCTTATCAGGGCTCTCGACAAAATTTTGCGCCAGAGTTTCTCTGGCGGGAAAACTTCGAGGGCTTTCCCCAAAAGAAATTCTCCGGCTTTTTTATTCCCCGAGACGAAGGAGGCAGTTACGGCGTAGGCGAAACTTTTGCAGTCGAGCGGTTCTTTTAGCCAAAGATACATCAACTTCACCAAATCTAGATCGACACATTCGACAGGCTTCGCGGCGAGGATATCTTCGACGTCCCGCCGACCGTTTTTTGTGCTAAAATCTTCAGGAGAAAAAAAGTCGCTACGCCCAAGGTGAAGCAAGGTTTTTGTGCTAAAATCTTCAGGACAAAAAACGTCGCTACGTTCGAGAGTAGAGACGAAATCTTCGGATTCCACTAAGTTTTTCTCGAAAAGATATTCTATGACTCTTCTCTGTCCCGCGGCGCAAGCCGCCTTTAAAGCTCGAGAAGACCTCACGCCGATAGAAATCAGGTATTCGACGCACTCTAGGCTGCCTGAGAAGCAAGCTCGTTCGAGAATCGAAAAATCCTGTCCGCGGAAAGAATAACCATCTTCGACCAAGAGTTTTAACTTCTGGACGTCGTTGTTTCGAGCGCTCTCGAAAAATGACTCCATAGATTTCTCCTAAAAACGTCTTTTTAATAATTCAATTTTCATTTTGCATTCCCTCTTCGGATTTACAAACTTGTTTAGAGTGACAGCGAATTTTTCGGCCCCGAATCAACAGGCCGAAAAATTCAACTCCGTTAGAGCGACAGCGAGTTTTTATTTTCGAGCTAGAGGCTCGAAAATAAAAACGCAACTCCGTTAGAGGAAATCGGGGACAAGTATTTTAAATAAATAGCTATTAATTCTCTTCAGTCTTTACATTTCTTACGTTTCAGGGACGAATATAACCTAGAACAGAATGTTGATTTCTGGGCTGACGACTTGAGCACAAAACGCCCTGTCTCCATGTACAGATTTTATAATTTTACCAATTGAAAAAGTATTACTCAAAGTGGAAAGAAAATGTTCTCAGACAGTATGACGATGCGAGTAGTAGAATTAAAAAGATTTCTACGAAAACTAGCCGATAGTATCCAAAATCCCTCCATTTACCAAGAGCACGAAAAGAGGCTAGAAGAAATAAATAAAAGAATTTCTGAAGAAAGAGAAGCCATTTACGCCGAGTATAAAAAAGATCTTTCTAAACCCATCAAAAAAGGAGGCATAGAAGAATTAAGATTTTCTCGGCAAGAAATGGAAAGAAGATTAGACAGAAACTCTGAAATTTTCTCCGAAATTGAAAAGAACAATTATTTGTCACTAGTAATGGTTTTGCTCCAAGCCGGCGCTGATGTTCATGCCAATAACGATTACTTGCTCTGCTGGGCGGCGGAAAACGGCGACTTCGAATTAGCAGTGATTTTATTGCAAAACGGAGCAAATGTTGAAGCCGGAGACGGCCAGCCTCTGCGCTGGGCGGCGAGAAAAGGTCTTACAAATTTAGTGACGCTTTTATTGGAGAAAGGAGCCGACGTTCACGCCAGAGAAGATATGGCTCTGAGAGAGGCTGCAGAATACGGCCAGGCGGAGGTGGTCAAAGTCTTGCTGGCCGCTGGAGCTCATACTCATGACTTCCAAAATTACGCTCTCCGCTGGGCGGCGGAGAACGGGCACCTGGAAGTGGTGAAAATCTTGGTGGTGGCCGGATCCGACCTTCACGACCGGGGCGAATATGCCCTCCGCCACGCTGCGAAAAACGGCCACTTCGAAGTAGTTGAATATTTGTTAGCAATGGGGGCAGATGTTCATATCTGGGACGACGAGCCTATTCGTCGGGCTGCTGAGTACTCCGGAGATTTACGAGTGATAAAACTTTTGCTAGAGGCCGGAGCTAACCCCTATTCCGACAATCACTTCATATTTCGTCGCGCTCTGGAGATGAAAAGAATACCGCAAATTGTGACCTTTTTGTCTTACGACTTCGAAATAAACGGGCTCTCTTCTCCTCTGCTGGTTTCTTGCCTCTTGAGAGTGGAGCGCTTCGCGAGGAAAGGGGAACAAATTCGGAAAAAAATCTCACTCTTGAGCCAGTACAGGCGTCTTGCCTTCCGGGAGATTTTAATCTTGATGGCTCACCTTCGTTATCGGCCAGGCAGCTGGGGTTTTCATCGAGCTGTCGACCCGGAGAGTTGATTTAGCAAAAATGCCTTTCTGTAATTATTTTGATGACATCAAAATAAGTTATTTTCCGTCTTTAGCTGGGAAGTAAAAACTCCGTTCTAGAGAGTCCAGTCTATTATCCTTTCCCCCATCGACGCCAGGTGCCTGTTGACCTGGCTGAAGTGCTTGCAGCCCAGAAAGCCGCCTCGTTGGTTGCGGGAGCTGGGGTGGGCGGCTTCCAGCACGATGGCTCTCTCCCCGAGGAAGTCGGTGACCTTCTGGGCTTCCTGCCCCCAGAGGAGGAAAATGGTTTTCGGCCGGTGCTGGGTGACCGCCGTCACAATTTTTTTGACGACTCCCAGCCAAATCCCCTGGTGGGAGTTGGGGACTCCCGGGCGGACTGTCAAGGCCAAGTTCAGCAGGAGGACCCCCTGCAGGGCCCATTTCGTAAGGTCCCCGCTGGCGGGGGGCACAAAGCCCGGGACGTCTTCGGTCAGCTCGGCGAAGACGTTTCTCAGCGAAGAAGGGACGGGGTAGTCGGGCCTGCCGCTGAAGGCCAGGCCGCAAGCTTCCGAGCGGCCGCAGGGGAGCGTCCCGGGGTACGGGTCTTGCCCGACGATCACCACCCGCACCTCCCGCAAGGGGGTGAGGTAAAAAGCCCGGAACATCTCTTCCTTGGAAGGGTTGAAAGGGCCGCGGAAGGCCGTGGAAAGGTGGGCCTTGCCGTCTGAAATATCCTCGGGGCGCTCAAGACATCCTTTCCTCCCTTCTATCAGCTGGTTGACTGTCTCCAGCTCGTCCCTCGCCCCCTGGAAGGCCGGCAGCCAGTCTCTGGGGACAGTCTCTTCGGCGATTTTGCTAAAAGACCAGGACGGGTCGATTTCCTCGGGGCGGAGAGGGGGAGGGAGGTCAATCGGGGCGAACTTTTCGACCGTTACCAAGCGCAACATCCCCGCTTAAAAGGGGAACGACCTTATTTTTTCCTTCACTTTGTTTTTACCAAGCGGCGTTTTGCCCAAATCAACGGACCGAAGGAAAGACAAAGTTTCTGAAAAATATCTCTGGCTCGTCTTCAAAATACCAAATAGATTTCAACGGTAAATCTACTCAGAAAATTGAAAAATATTTTAAGCATTTCTTTCCTTAACACCAGCCTCGGAGATCGAAAATCTCCTCTCCGCTACGTGGTCAGATGACAGATTTTATCAAATTTCTCCCCCGCGCGGATGAACGAAATCCTGAGCGAGTTGTAGAGAAGATGTCCTCGACTTCGGACGTCACGATTACTTTCCGAGACTCCGCCTGCCAGATTTCCCTGCCGCTCCACCGAGTGTTGTTGTCTTGGCAAATTCCTTACTTCGAGCGCCTGTTTTCTTTCGCTGACAACGCCCAGCGGAGAGAATTCACCGTCCCGGTCGAAGACGCGGCCGTGGCCGAATTTTACGTCCGCTCTCTCTACGAAGTTTTTTTCTACGGGCAAACGAGCGATTTACTATCCAATCCACGTCTGCTGCTCCAGGTAATGAAATTAAAATCTTACTTTTGTTTGGAAGTGGACGCGGAAAGACTTTACGGAATCAAAGTTCCTCCAGAAGACTTCCAGCTTCTGCTGGAAGTGGCTAGCCTGCCCGAAATCGAAATCGATAAGAGACTTCTGTGGGAAATCAGGAGAAACTTACCTTCTAAGTACAGCTGGGAGGGGGTAAACGAAGAATTCAAGAAAAAAGTAATGTCTGTGAGAAAAGACAGGTATCTAGTGTTCGGCGCTGGATCTTGTGCGATTAAAATATTGGACTTGACCAGGAAAGACCAGAGCTCAGATAAAAGTCTGGAAGGTCATACAAACGCTATCCATTCGCTAGCCGCAACCGAAGACCAACAGCATATATTTTCAGGGAGCGTCGACGGGACGATAAAAATGTGGCATGTAGAAAGCGGGCAGCTTGTGAAAACTTTCACTGGACACTTATACGGTATCGATTCGTTAATTGTCGCCAAAGATCAAGAGCACGTTTTTTCGGGCGGCTGGGACAAGACGATAAAAATGTGGAGTATAGCCGAGGGGCAAGAGGTGAAAGTTTTCACCGGACACGAAAAACGGGTTAATTCTCTAGTTATCAGCGAAGATCAACAACATATTTTTTCATCCAGTTTCGACAGGAGCGTGAAAATGTGGGATGTTGCGACGGCAAGATGCGTTAAAACTTTCAAGCACGCGGAAGAAGTTCACTCGCTGGCCGTTACCGATTACTATCTCTTTTCGGCAAACGGAGACGGAAGCGTAAAAATGTGGGACATAGCGGAAGAAAAAATAATGAAGACCTTCGATGGGCACGTAGGTAAGGTTAAAACTGTAGTTTTGACAGAGAATCAACGTCATCTTTTTTCGGCAGGCCTAGACAAGACTGTTAAAATGTGGGATGTAGTCACTGGAGAGCGTGTAAAAACTTTCTCCGGTCACACGAGAGACATTCACTCGTTAGTCTTGACGGAAGATCAACAGCATATTTTTTCAGCTAGCACAGATAGTACTGTAAAATTATGGAATATATCCAGTGGAAAGTGTCTGAATACTTTGGAGTATTACACCAATAGTTTAATTTTGCTGAAAGATTTTTTTTGATTTCTCGGGAGGATTTTCTCCAGTAAATTATTCTAAATAATTTGTTAATTTCGCGACCGCGAGAGCCAAGGGCCTGCTCTAGCGCGCACGAAGCAGGGAAGAAAGTATTTTATTTCCAGCCAAATTGTTTTACTTAAATTTCATCCAGAAACTAAATATTATGCAAGAAACAAAGTTACTTCCTCGCGGTGACGGCTCGGGCCCCAAAAAAATCCTGCCGCGAGAAAGTACAAATAAATTTAGTTCTTCTCGAAAGAAAGTCGCTCAAATTACTATTTTCTTTCAAGATTTGGAGCGTATGACTTTCGTCCAGATCCAACGCGAACTTTTACCTCAGCTCGGTCCTTTTTTCGAAAGAATGTTTTCCCGGGCAGACAAAGAAAACTGTGAAGATTTTACCATCCAGGTCGAAGAAGCTGTGGTAGCTAGGCTTTTAATTTTGTCTCTGTCTGGCCAAGAAGTCGATTGGCAGTCTAGCCCCTACGACTTGCTTCAAATGGTTAAACTGAGATCCTATTTTGGACTCGACATCGACGTAGAGAGTCTGCTTTCGATCAAGATCCCCTCCAAATACTTCCCTCTTTTTATAGAAGTCGTGTCGCTGCCGGAGATAAAAATAGACAAAAGGTTGATGATAGCAGTCGAGAGAAATGCACCCTCGAACTACGGGCTAAAATTTGGGTGGATATTGAGAGAAATGTGGGAAATTAATTTTGGGGCCCCACTCACGAAGTCGTTTTTTCTTTGCTGTTGATTTGAGCGCAGAAAAAACGCTGACGCACGAACGAAGTCGTTTTTTCTGTGCTGTTG
>Ga0100378_1001651_pt1 | contig 23102 bp, 20 predicted proteins | sample CryGeymeta201502_FD_81535 | JGI IMG/M metagenome (GOLD analysis project Ga0100378, IMG submission 81535) | Groundwater microbial communities from Crystal Geyser aquifers in Utah, USA - Crystal Geyser metaG 2015-02 | ecosystem: Environmental > Aquatic > Deep subsurface > Groundwater | place: USA... | reverse complement strand
CATTGGATAACTCGGCAGTGCATCCTGAAGCCTATCCTGTTGTCGAGAAAATGGCCAATGAGGTGAAAAAGCCCGTAGCGGATTTAATCGGACAAGAAGCCTGGCAAAAAGGACTTCACCTCGAATCTTTTGTGACTTCCTCCATTGGTTTACCCACCTTAACAGATATCCTGCAAGAACTCCTCAAACCTGGATTAGACCCAAGGGGAGAGGCTGAGGTATTTGCCTATGATGCTCGAATCCGCGATATCAAGGATTTGCAAGTCGGCATGAAACTCCCCGGCATCATCACCAATATGGCCAAGTTTGGTGCCTTTGTCGATCTCGGAATCAAAGAAAACGGTTTGCTCCATGTCTCTCAAATCAGCGATACTTTTATCAAGGACCCAGCGGAGGTATTACATATCAATCAAAAGGTAATGGTTCGGGTAACGGAAATTGACCTACCGAGAAAAAGGGTAGGCTTGAGTATGAAGGGGTAGCTATTGTCTTGTAGCTAACGGCCTATTCCAATAATCCTATATTTGAACCGAAACCTTAAACAACCGTGATAAATCCTCAATTCACTCTATTCAGTGTCTACTACAAGCCCTTTTATATTCCTGAGGTATCCTATGTACATCCCATTCATGCAGGTAGGGCTATTCATGATGGCTTTGGGATTGAAGGCGATGATACGGGGGAGAATATCTCTCACCTAAATGATACCTGGGTGGAGTTGACCGCCTTGTATTATATCTGGAAGAACTATTCGAAGGAGCAGGTGCCCTATTTGGGTTTGGTGCATTATAGACGCTATTTTACTCTTCCCCTCAGTTTGAATCCTTTTAAACGGATGTATTATCTGAAGGCGTCAAAAGAAACCTACGAGCGCGTATTGAGTCCGAAATTGGAGGCTTATATCGCTAAACAGTTAGGAGATGGTAAAATCATTTTGCCAAAGCGCTATCGGATGATTAAACTAAAAAAATGGAGTGCTAAACAGCAGTACGCACGCGACCATCATGCTGAGGATTGGAACCTGGCCGAAAAAGCGGTGAAATCTCTTTACCCCGAATATGCAGAAAGTTTTGATCGATTCGCAGGCGGATTAAGCCTCTGTGTGTTTAATATAATGATCGCCAGCTGGGGGTTTTGGGACGGCTATTGCACTTGGCTATTTCGCATTCTCGATGAAGTTAATAAAGAATACGTGCCTAAGGAAGACCCCAACCAGCGTAGAGTATTTGGCTTTCTATCGGAAAGACTATTGAATGTTTACGTGCTTCATCAGCAGCAGAACCATGGACAGAAAATCAAATACATGTCCGTGGCCCACTTTTCTGAGTAGCTTTCCATTCATGTAAGCTGTAAAATTGGAGTGACTAAAAAAGGTGTTGGGTTACGGGTTAGCGCATTTTATGTTAAGGGGCTCAATTATCTCGGTCTTCAAAATCTCTGTCCTTTCCTGAACGTTGAATTGCCAAATAAATAATCGCTCCTATGACTACGGCGAAAATCACTCCTTGTATGATGAAGAACATAGCTTATTTCAATTTAACAGCTGTTCCAAATGCCAATATCTCGGCACAGCCCTGCATTATCATGGCGGTGGTAAAGCGTACATTCACCACGGCATCAGCACCAAGTTTTTGGGCGTCAGTGGTCATACGTTGCAAAGCTTGTTCGCGAGCATCAGCTTGAAGCTTGGTATACTCCTCAATTTCCCCTCCTACAATATTTTTTAGTCCAGCAAAAATGTCGCGGCCAATGTTTCGTGCTCTCACTGTACTGCCGCGAACAAGGCCCAATGATTCCGCTATTTCGCGCCCAGCAATTTGTTCTGTGTTGACTATTATCATGTGTCTAATTTAAACAATTGATGATTCAAGTTTAAGCATATTCGGTAAACACCCAAGAATCTAAGGTAGAGTGATCTGTGGCGCTTGGTGCTCCAAGGTAACACGACATCTTGCACCACAAATTTCCAAAAAGGAAGTTTCAAATTCCAATAGTGACCGACTTGGAAGTGGTACGCTTAATTAAGAATGGAAGGCTTAGAGCTTTTTTCAATATAGTTTGCTCACGCCTTGTCATGCAGGTGGTGTATTGACTTTTGGATTTTGAAATTTGGAACTTATCGAAGATCCCTTGTCATTTTGACGAATTTTTTCTATAACTTTAATCTGCCAAACTGTATTATAATGAACGTACTGACTCACCATTTACTCGAGTCTGCAAACTACCGTTTTCAAAAAGTGGTAGAAGAAGCAGATGCCAGTTTTTCTTCATTTTCTTTAGGTCATGATACCCGAAGTGCCTTAGAAATCATTAATCACCTCGTTAATGTACTTGCCAATGCTGATGCCATCTTGCGTGAGACGGATAGAGTAGAGTGGCATACGTATAATTGGGAACAAGGAAAGCAGCAATTCAAGTTTGTTATTCAAGGCTTGCAAGATTTCTTAGATCAAAATGAGGTTGAAGAAGGAATGATGGAACTGATGATTCATGGTCCACTGAGCGATGTATTTGGTCATATTGGTCAACTTGCCATGATGCGCAGAGTTAGCGGTAAGCCAATGAATCGTGTGAATTACATGAAGGCTCCTGTTGGTCTAAGGAATCCAGCAGAAATAAAGGCAAGGCGGGTTAGCGGCTGAGTTTATGCTAGCTGTTTTGAGGCAACATTATCGGCTTAAGTTCCAATAAATAAATTCCAAATTCCAATTGGGTATAAATAGCATTGGAATTTGGAGCTTGGAATTTTCATAGGATTGATACGTATGCTTGTTTTATTATTACAATTCTTTTCTTCTCCTTTGCACTGTGAAAGAACTCAAAAAATATTTCCTACTTCCCGTGGATCCGGAGATGGTCTATGCTGCACTCACCCGTGAAGCTACAATCCAGTTATGGACAGGCGCGCACGCCGAAATGTCTGGCGAAGTTGGCTCTGAATTCTCCATGTGGGATGATGATATTGTCGGAAAAATTCTTGAGCTCGAACCCGGAAAGAAGATTGTTCAAGAGTGGTATTTCGGTGAGGAAGAAGATTCGATCGTCACCATCACATTACATCCCCATAAAAAAGGAACCTCTATCGAAATTCGCCAAACAGGCATTCCCGAGGAGCATTTTGAAAATATCGAAGAAGGTTGGGATGAAGTTTACATGGCTTCCCTGATTGATTTCTTTGATGAAGATGTTTAAGGTTGAGGTTGAGGCTAAGGTTGAGGCATTTTCTTTAAGCCCTAACTCCTTTTTTTAAACTAAGAGTTTAACCGGCTCCTCTATCAACTCTTTCAAGGTCAATAGGAACTGAGAACCCACAACACCATCCACTACACGATGGTCGCAGCTGAGGGTTACTTTCATGGTTTTCCCAGGGCGCATTTCACCATTTTTCACGATAACGGTTTCTTTCACACCACCTACTGCAAGAATACAAGCGTCTGGTGGATTGATGATGGCGGTAAATTCTTCGATGCCGAACATGCCCAAATTAGAGATGGTGAAGGTGTTTCCCTCCCAGTCGCTTGGTTGGAGCTTTTTGTTTTTGGCTTTTTCTGAGAATACTTTCACCTCGCGGCTGATATCACTCAAGGCTTTATGGTCAGCGAATTTCACAACAGGAACCAAAAGTCCGTCTTCAACGGCCATGGCAACTCCAATATGGATATGGTGATTGAACCTAATTTTATCGCCTAACCAGCTGCTATTTACGGCTGGGTGCTTTCTTAAGGCAATGGCAGCTGCCTTCACAATCAAGTCATTCATAGAAATCTTCACATCAGCATATTCGTTGATGCTTGCGCGGGCCGCTACGATGCGATCCATTTCAATTTCCATGGTCAGATAAAAATGAGGAGCGGTAAATTTGCTCTCTGCTAAACGACGTGCAATGGTTTTACGCATTTGAGAAACTTTCACTTCCTCGAAGCTTTCCTGTCCGAAACTTGCTATGGATGCTCCGGCGCCTGATGTGGCTGGAACAAAGTTTTCGATGTCTTTTTTGATGATTCGACCAAAATCGCCACTGCCTTGCACTTGAGCAAGGTCGATGCCTTTTTCTTCGGCCATTTTCTTAGCAAGTGGACTAGCCTTTAAACGAGTATTATCCGAAGCATTATTCGTTGCTGTCGGAGTTGAACTAGCTGGAGCCGGGCTTTCTTCAATCGGAGCGCTGGCAACTTCTTCTTCTGCTTTGCTTTCGTTCGCTGCTTCTTTCAAGATGGCTTCTATATCTTCTCCTTCTTTTCCTACTACTGCGATTACCGAATCAACCGGAACAGCATCTCCTTCAGCGATGCCGATATGCAAAAGAACGCCTTTCACATAGTTCTCAAGTTCCATGGTTGCTTTGTCGGTTTCAACCTCGGCTAGGATATCTCCCGGCGCAACGGTATCACCAACTTTTTTATTCCAAGCCACAATAACTCCTTCTGTCATTGTATCACTCATCTTGGGCATGCGGATTACTTCGGCCATCTCTTGATTTTTTTATAAGGTTGTGCAAAATTAATCCTTTGAGCCACAAATACCACCTGCGTTTGAACTTTCTCTAAGATGCCTGAGTATCAGATTAATTATTCGGATTCCTTCCGCAACTGTTCTTGATTGTTTCTTGAATGGATTTATTTGAAAGCGTAAAAATGCAGGAAGAATTGGGTTAATCTTAGCATACTGGAATGTATGGTAGAAGCCGAACCAATAGCTAGATCCTTGTCTTTTGCCTATACAACCAATAGGATTGAACTCCCCATAGGAGATTCTTCGTTTCGCAGGTTTAAGGAATGAGTAGTGAATACGACCGCATGCCCGACTGAAGTCTACGCAGATTATATTCAACTGTGGAAGGATGTGTTGAGTAAGAATTTTTTTGTCGATTCTCGAAACTTAAATTGCACCCCAATAAATGGCGTGGTAGGGCTTGTGGAGGCCATCGCTTGAAGTGAGCCTACAGAGATACTTATCATCACCCCCTTTGATCATCCCGAATTTATAGATTTGATTCGGGACTTTCTGAAAGTATATGTGCTCCATACATCGGCCTCGAATCATTGGAAAATTACGGCTCAGCATTTGGAAACAGGGTGTCGAGAAAATGCTAATCTCACGGAAGGTGCCTTGATTTACTAGCCTGAATCTTTGTCCGGAATCAGTTGGAAGGCGTTTGAATTGAAGCGTTTAGCTGAAATAGCACTAAACTTCCCATTGATTTGTAGTCGAGAAACTTTTTTGCATACAACAGCAGAAGAAAGCCTTTTTCATTTTCTTCCCAATTCAAGCATTTGCTACATAAATCCGTTTCAGTCTTTTCGAAGAGCCACTTGGAAAAAGGGAATTGTTAGCCTTCCAAAAGATTTAGATAAAGAACACTTCTTTGAGAAACAGGAGTGGGATTTATTTTGCTTGGATATTAATGAATTAGACTTCTATATTTTTAGTCTTAGTTGGAAGAGCATTTTTTCCAATTACGATATTTGCGAAGAAATTCAGCATGCATGTGGCGTCCAGCTCGTTCCTAGTAGCCGCTTAGGGCTTTCGCCAAACACTTTGGTGGCGAATATGGGGCTAAGCAATATTGGCTCTCTTCATTGGGTGGAGTTTGTAGAAAATTACAAAGTGGACCCATCATTTTTGTACAAGCATTTTTGGAATTGTATCGATGGTGCACAAAAGCTGATGAAGTACTTGAATCACTTCCATTAAATGTTGAAAAAGGGAGCATAACCTTTGCTTCTATCCACCTAATTTTGAGACATGGATCAGTACGAAAAACTGCTTCGTCACGTGTACGAAAACGGAGTTAGCAAAACCGATCGCACGGGCACAGGCACCCGCTCTGTTTTTGGTTATCAAATGCGCTTTAATTTACAAGATGGCTTTCCCCTTGTGAGCACTAAGAAGGTGCACCTCAAATCCATCATCCATGAATTGCTCTGGTTCCTCAAGGGAGAAACGAATACCGCCTATCTCAAAGAAAATGGAGTAAGCATTTGGAATGAGTGGGAAGATGAAAACGGCGATTTAGGTCCGGTGTACGGGTATCAATGGCGCAGCTGGCCCAAGGCAGATGGAACCCATATTGACCAGATGCAGCAGGTCTTAAATCAGATTAAAAGCACCCCGGATTCCCGCAGAATGATTGTGAGCGCTTGGAATGTGTCTGACCTCGATAAGATGGCCCTAATGCCATGTCACGCATTCTTTCAGTTCTATGTTGCTGATGGAAAGCTAAGCTGTCAACTTTACCAACGAAGTGCCGACCTCTTCTTAGGAGTTCCTTTTAATATCGCTTCTTATGCCCTGTTGACCATGATGGTGGCTCAGGAATGCGGACTCGAATACGGCGATTTTATTCATACCTTGGGCGATGCTCATATCTACTCCAATCATTTTGAACAGGTGGAATTGCAATTGAGTAGAGCTCCCCATCCTTATCCAAAAATGAACATGAATCCTGATGTAAAGTCTGTATTCGATTTTGTTTTTGATGATTTTACATTAGAAAATTACCAGCCTCACCCTGCTATTAAAGCTCCGGTGGCAGTATAACACGAAACGCCGTCTTTCGGACGTTCTTCTATGGTGAAGCCAAGCTTAATCCTCTTTTTTTGTCTATTTTTTTCTTCGCTGCTTAAAGGCCAAGTGGAGCTGGATACAAGTATTACGAAGGAGCGGCTTGCTGAGATTTTCCTTGGCGAAGGTGTTCGGATTTTAAATGTTAAAGTTCATGGCAATCCATCAAGCATGGGTGCCTTCACTGCCAGGCGATCTAATTTTCCAATGGAAGAAGGAATAGTGCTTTCCACTGGTCGCGTGAGTGCCATTGCCAGGCAGAATGAGTCGGGAAAAACCACCACATCCATGAAGGAAGGCATGGGGGCAGATTACGATTTAAGCCGAATGGTGAGTCGTCAGGTATTTAATAGCACCGTGATTGAATTCGACTTCGTGCCCATGTTTGATAGTCTGTATTTCGATTATGTATTCGCCTCAGAAGAGTATCCCGAATATGTGGGGAGTCCATATAACGATGTGTTTGCCTTGTTGATTCTGGGTCCAAATTTTAGGAAACCAACGAATTTGGCTAGGATAGGAAATCCAGCATCTATGGTGATGATTAACTCTGTGAATCATAAAAAAAATAGTGATCTCTTCATTCCTAACTACCGTTTTGATTCCACTGAATTTATTCCCTATACCGTTGAATTTGATGGGTTTACCAAGATGCTTACTGCTTCCTGCAAGGTAACCCGTGGAAAAATACATCACCTCAAAATTGCCATTGGAAACGTCAATGACTTTAGTTATGATTCGGGTGTCTTTCTACGTGCTGGCTCCTTTGGTAGTCGTGGCGGGCATATGCCACAACAATTGCCCTTCGACTTCGATGCACGGAATCCGGAAGAGGGGTATGAAAGGGTATTGGATAGTCTTGCTCTACTCATGACCTCAAATCCTTCATGGAAAATGGCTGTTTTGGGCCATACCGATAGCTTCGGAACGGAAGAATACAACAAGAAATTATCTCAGGAAAGGGCCGATGAAGTTGCCAAGGCACTCATTGCAAGAGGTGTAAAGCCGAAGCAGCTTTTTGTTCGGGGCTACGGCGCTAGCAAACCCCTGCGCGACAATAAAGACGAGGAAGGAAGACGTAAAAACAGGCGCGTTGAAATCCTAATTCGGGAATTGTGAATTGTGATTTATGATTTGGGTTCAATCATCCACCGTAGGGGCAGAAAACCTTCTGCCCTTTCTCGCATCAAATAAAACCCACCATCAAAACAACAACCCATCATCTACCCAACCCAAAATCCCACCGTCGCCATGTCGCATCATCGCCATGTCGAAAGTCGAAAAGTCGATGAGTCGAAACGTCGACCCGTCGCGAAGCAAAAAAAAGCGGATAGTCGAAACCATCCGCTTTAAATAAAGTATCGAATTATTAGTTCGAAGCGCTCGCTGCTTTAGGGGCAGCAGCCTTGATATCATCCGTTACGCCATCAGCAAATTGACCGAAGTTTTTCACGAATAAATCAGCGAGGTGAGCGGCTTTTGCATCATACGCAGCAGCATCCTTCCAAGTATTTCTTGGGTTCAAGATTTCTGAAGGTACATCTGGGCAACTTGTTGGAATACGCATGCCGAATACTGGCAATGTATCATAGTTCACATTGTCAAGTTTTCCATCCAATGCAGCAGTAATCATGGCACGGGTATAAGAAAGTTTCATTCGATTACCTACTCCATAAGGGCCACCAGTCCAGCCCGTATTGATCAACCAAACGCGTGCTCCGCTTTCTTTCAATTTTTCGCCTAACATAGTTGCATACTTTCCAGGGTGCAATGGCAAGAACGCTTTTCCGAAACAAGCAGAGAATGTAGCTTGTGGCTCCGTAACGCCAGCCTCAGTTCCAGCAACTTTGGCGGTATATCCGCTGATGAAGTGGTACATGGCTTGTTCTGGAGTTAGCTGAGAAATTGGAGGTAAAACACCAAAGGCATCAGCCGTTAAGAAGAAGATATTTTTAGGGGTATCTCCAACTGAAGGTACTGCAATATTGTCGACCAAATCAATTGGGTAGGCAGCACGGGTGTTTTCCGTTACGCTAACATTGGTATAGTCTACATCACGCGTTCCGTCAATCATACGCACGTTTTCAACGAGGGCACCAAAACGAATCGCATTGTAAATTTGTGGTTCTTTTTCTGCAGTTAGGTCAATACACTTGGCATAGCAACCTCCTTCGAAATTGAATACAGATCCTTTCGCCCATCCGTGCTCGTCGTCACCGATAAGCTTACGCGTTGGATCAGCTGAAAGGGTGGTTTTTCCGGTACCAGAAAGACCGAAGAAAATGGCTGTGTCACCAGCTTGTCCAATATTTGCAGAACAATGCATGCTCAAAGTATTGCGCTCATGCGGAAGCACGTAGTTCAATACTGTGAAAATTCCCTTTTTAATTTCTCCAGTATATCCTGTTCCACCAATCAAAATAATCTTTTTGGTAAAATCGGTGATGGCGAAATTATGCTGACGTGTTCCATCAATAGTTGGACTAGCCATAAAAGAAGGAGCAGCCATGATTAACCAATCGTGTTGCTGTGTCTTTAATTCTTCTGTGCTAGGGCGCAAGAATAGGTTGTTAGCGAACAGATTTTGGTAAGCGGTTTCATTGATTACCTTGATGTTCAAGCGGTAGTTGTTGTCGGCACATGCGTAGGCATCGCGAACAAAAACTTCTTTGCCTTCGTAATGAGCAATCACCTTGTCGAGCAATTGATCAAATTTTTCACCTTCAAAACGGTTGTTTACATCACCCCACCAAACAGAATCTTTGGTATTGTCGTCGTAAACAACGAATTTGTCTTTGGGAGAACGACCCGTAAATTCACCGGTGTCTGCTGCCAATGCTCCTGTGCTAGTGAGTTCGCCCTCTCCGCGAAGGATGGCTTGCTCAACCAATTCGGCAGGCGACAAATTCATGTGCGCCTTGGATGCTTTACTGATAATTTTTTCTACGATTGAATTCATTACTTAAAGTAATTAATATAAAGGGGCAAAAATAGGCATTCATGTGAAATAGTGCTAATACAGATGCTATAGATTCTGATTTTTAATGCACAATGTCTATAATTATGGATGCATATCGCATTCTTGAAATTCCTATATTTGATAGTTAACTAACCTACTCGCTATGGAACCAGCTACGATAAACAAAGAAGAAATTAAAGGTAAAGTGCGTTTCCCTTCTGTCGATGTCCTTGTAACCAAAGAGGCTAAAGAGGAGCGGAAAAAGAAATTGGACAAGGCCATGTTATTAGGAAATGGCTATAAAGGAAAGATTAAAATCATCTTCAATACAGAAGAGGGTGAACGTATGGTTGAAACTACTGTTTGGGCTACAACCGATTCAACTATTCAGCTAAAGGGCGATGTTTCTATCCCCATCCATGCCATCCGCGATGTGATTATTTAGATGGTTCATGCCTTAAGTAAGCTCAGTTATGGGAATCAAGTCACCCTCTATCAAGGTGGAAAAGAGTACTTTGAGACGCTCTATGCACGGTTGAAAGAGGCGCATACTTTTATCCATATTCAGGTTTATATTCTGGCCAATGATCAAACGGGTCAGCGCTTATTAGATGCCTTATTTGAGGCCGCTAGCCGGGGTGTTCAAGTATTTCTTATGTTGGATTCATTCGGTTGCTCTTGGGTACGAACGAAGCAAATTAAATTGTGGAAAGAAAGGGGGGTGCGCGTCAAATTATTCTCTCGAAGACTCCGTTTTCATAATTTGGTACTTGGACGTAGGCAGCATTCAAAACTTTTTATAATCGATAATGAATGGATGAGTCTTGGTGGCTTAAACATGGCTGATCGATACAGTGGTTTTGATGGTTATACGCCATGGTTGGATATCGCATGCTGGGTGTATGGGCCCGCAGCTAAAGAGTTGAATGCACGTTGTGCGGTCTATTGGCCGAGGAAAATCAGGCGTTATTTAAGGAGTCAAAAGGGAATTGGGCCACAAAAAGAAGGAGTTAGCATTCAGATTCTTCTAAACGATTGGCTTAGGAATCGATTTGAAGTAAAAAACGCCTACCGAGAGGCGTTCGAGGGGGCGGAAAAGGAAATTTTAATTGTGGCGGCCTATTTTTTTCCAGCCCGACGCATGCTCAAACTATTAACAGAAAAGGCCAGATCAGGAGTCAAAGTCCGCTTGGTTTTTTCATCCGTGAGCGACGTTCCATTTGTGAAACCGGCGATGGAATATTTTTATAACCGGCTGCAGAAGGAAGGAGTGGAGATTCAAGAATGGCAAGAGAGCATTCTGCATGCAAAAGTGGCGGTGGTTGATAAGACTTGGTTTACTTTAGGTTCGTATAACCTTAATCAGTTGAGTGATTATGGAAGTTTAGAAACAAATTTAGGCATTCATGATTCAGCGCTTACTGAACTTTTTCTCAATGAGTTAGAGTTGAGTGTATACCCCAAAAGCCGCGTGGTAAGGACGATAACCTCAAATTGGTATTGTCAATTTAAGCGATACTTTTCCTATCTTGTGCTCCGATTTTCGCTGAATCTGATTTTATTATTGAACCGCCATAAACGGTAACTATGTTTAAACACCTCAAAGACGATTTACCGGCCTCATTGGTCGTGTATCTCGTGGCATTACCCTTATGTTTAGGGATTGCTATTGCATCTGATGCTCCTTTGTTTTCTGGTATGATCGCCGGAATCATTGGAGGAATTGTGGTCGGTAGCCTAAGTGGATCTTCTTTAAGTGTTAGTGGTCCTGCTGCTGGGCTTGCTGTGATAGTAGCAAGTGATATTCAAAACTTAGGAGACGTCGTCGCGCTTGACAAGATGGCTGCGTTGGATGGAGCGAAAAGCCTTGGCCTGGAAAGTGCTTTTGAGCTTTTCCTATTGTCTGTAGTCATTGCTGGAGTCTTTCAGTTTATTCTGGGTGCGCTGAAAGCCGGACGCATCGGTAATTATATTCCAAGCTCAGTTATTAAGGGAATGCTTGCTGCCATTGGTTTGCTTCTTATTTTAAAACAAATTCCCCATGCTTTGGGAGTTGATACCGATTTTGAAGGGGATGAGTCTTTCATACAGGAAGATGGAGAAAACACCCTTACTGAAATGTGGCATGCGTTTTTAGATTTTGCACCTGGTGCATTATTCATATCGCTCATTGCAGGCACAATCGTAATGGCGTGGGGGCTCAAATCACTCAAACGCTATCTTTTATTTAAGTACATACCTGGCGCTTTGGTGGCAGTAATTTTGGGCGCATTAATCAATACGGCTTTTGGAATATGGATGCCTGAATGGCAGCTTTCAGGGGATCATTTGGTTCGTTTACCACTCGATTCAGTACAAGGAAATCCTCAAGACCTTATCACATTGCCCGATTTTCGCGGCATTCAGCTACCCATTATTTGGAAAATTGCAGCCGTAATTGCCATCATCGCCTCCTTGGAATCTTTGCTATCGCTCGAAGCAAGTGATAAACTCGACCCTTTGCGTAGGATATCTCCACCAAATAAGGAGCTTAAGGCCCAAGGAATTGGAAATATAGTAAGTGGAATGATCGGTGGTTTACCGGTTACGGCAGTTATCGTGAGGAGTTCGGCGAATGTTGTTGCCGGAGCCCAGTCTCGACTTTCAGCAGTGGCACATGGTGTATTACTCCTCCTCTCCGTGCTATTGTTTCCGCAACTATTGAACTATATCCCTAAATCAGCTCTTGCCGTTGTTTTGATTTTGGTTGGGTATAAATTGGTGAGCTGGGATGTTATTAAGCAGAATTATAATAAGGGGATTAATCAGTTTGCTCCATTTATAGTCACCGTCATTGCCATTGTGCTAACCGATTTGTTAAAAGGAATCGGGATAGGATTAATCGTCGGGGTAATTTTTGTTATTCGATCCAACTACAATAGGGGAGTAACCTTTGTAAAGGAAGGAAATAACTGCCTCATCAAGCTTCGTGATAATGTTAGCTACTTGAATAAAGGATATTTGAGAAGTGAATTAGAAAAGCTTCCAAATGGAGTCAATGTGCTTATAGATGGCAGTGTGGCTCGATTTGTTGATCCAGACATCTATGAATTGATTGATGATTTTATTCGCACCGCAAAGGAGAAGCAGATAAATATCGAGCTAAAAAGAACCATGACCAGCCAGAATGATTTATTTAAAATCGGAGGCAGAAAATTTGATAGTGAATGAAAGATTACGAAAAACTCTTACTCGCCAATAAAGCCTGGGCAGCCGAAATGAATGAGGCAAACCCTAATTTCTTTGATAATCTAGCCAAAGCCCAAACGCCTAAATTTCTATGGATTGGCTGCAGCGATTCACGGGTTCCCGCAAACCAGATTACCGGCACCGAGCCAGGTGAAATTTTCGTTCACCGTAATGTGGCAAATATGGTAGTTCATACTGATTTAAATATGCTCTCGGTATTGCAATATGCGGTTGAGGTATTGAAGGTAGAACATATTATGGTGGTTGGTCATTATGGTTGTGGTGGGGTGAAGGCTTCTTTGCAACAGAATCATCTCGGTCTGATAAATAAATGGCTTAGGAATATTAAAGAGGTCTATCAAATGCATAAAGAAGAGATAGATATTACGGATGACCTAGACGAACGTGCAAGCCGCCTAGTAGAATTTAATATCCAAGAACAAGTAAAAAACCTGATGAAAACATCCATCATACAAAAGGCTTGGCAAACGGAACATAGACCCATGCTGCATGGTTGGGTGTATGGCATGGATAAGGGGGAGATCAGCGAAATAATTCGACTGGATCATACCCATGAAATTGAGCCTATATTCAAATACACCTTTGACTAGTTTTCTAGTACAAAATTTGTTGTAGCCCAGTAAAGGTTTTACGTGGAATTTATTTAAAAAGATGTAACCTTTGCGGTTGAAAATGAGTAGAAAAGAGCATCAAGCCATAAAATCCTGGCCCCAATATTTTGGGTTGTTCTTGCTATTGCTCATGCTTTCGGTCCAAATGGTTTCTACCCAGTTCCTCAAAAAATCAGGAAACCTAGTAGACCTTGATGCAATTGCCTACTCAATTGAAACAGATGCTCCTTTAGAAGAACTGAATGGGAGTGAGGATAATTTCCTTTATTCACAGATTCTCTACTCCAAAAATCGCATGGAGGTGGCATTTCAATTGAATAATACGCTCATCTTTACCTGTGGTAGAGCCAATGTGCCCCATTTTAATCAGGCACGTTATATTCTATTCAGTAATCCCAAATTTGATTGTCTCGTCTAGTCCCGGAAATTTAATCGGTTAACGCCGTATTAGTATTTGGGCTTGATTATTCCGTTTTGCCATTAATTAATCACCGGTTCTGGCCGTTAAAGCGTTTTGGAACCGCCATCGGAATTCACGTAATCGTGGAACATTTTCAATCAAATTATATTCATGTCACACAAGAAAGCATCGTTTTCTGAGCATGAGATTCTGCATAAGCTAAAGCATTATTTGCCGGCACAGTCCCCACTCAAAGACTTTATTCATCATAATACATTACATGCATTTCAAGACAGGCCTTTTCATGAGGCCGTTCACGAAGCATCTTCCTTATTTGGATACCATGTATATCTGAGCCTCGAAGAATTCAGAGACCGTTATGCACAGGGTAAAATTAATCCAGACATCCTAACCCGCACCCTGATTGATAGCAAAGGAGCCGATTCGGTTGAAGCATGGATGGACAAATTACTTCATAAGACTTATGCGCTAGACCTAAGTCCTCGAGTAGGGGCCTTACGAAAGGAATGGAAGGAAAGGGCGCACGTAAACCTCGATAAAGAGGTGCATCCAATTTTGTTTCGACTTACTGGTGCCTATCTTGATCAAGGCATTGCAATCTGGCAATTTCCCAAGGTGAAAGGTGGTTTTTTAGCCTCCATTCGGGTTCTAGAATCTTCGGCGGTACGTGGGATTTTTAGAAGCCAACGGGTTAAAAAACTCTTGGAGGAAGAAAAGACTGGCCTTAGCGATTTACTCCAAATTATTGTTGGAAATGAGCATTACTACGACCAATATCTTTTCGACATGTCTTTCGCTCACCCGGGTTGGTCAGGCATGGTAGCCATGGTGGAAGAAAAACCTGAGTCGTTGTTGGCAAGCAGACAAATTAGCCTGGAGTCTTTTATAATCTTAGAACTCCTTTTAGAAATCGATACCCTCGATCGGAAATGGGGGGAAAACTGGAAACCGCTGTTCCCTCGCTTAGAAATCCTTCCTCAACCTTTATTTGACCCGATTGAGCCTTCGGAATTATTTGAAGTCTATGCCTTGTTTCAGGAAGCTCTGGAATGGACCTACTACGATGAGGTCATTCGTGGTCTCCAAAAAGGGCACGGTGCAGAGATTCGGAAGTCAACAGCTGACAATCGATTTCAAGCCATGTTTTGTATCGATGATCGGGCATGTTCCTTGCGCCGACAGATAGAGGCAGAGGCCCCAAATAGTCAGACTTTCGGCACGGCGGGCTTTTTTAATGTGGCCTTTTATTTTCAGCCTGAGCACAGTAAATTCTATACAAAAGTTTGTCCGGCACCGGTCACACCCAAGCACCTCATCAAAGAATCGGAAGCTTCCATGCGCCACGAGAAAGATGCGCATTTTCACCGTCATTCTTCGGGCTTATTGGGTGGATGGATTATTTCGCAGACCCTCGGCTTTTGGTCGGCAATAAAGATGGCTGTGGGAATATTCCGTCCTGCCGAATCGCCGGCTATGGTTTCCTCTTTTAAGCATATGGATCCACAGGGTAAACTAACGATCGAATGCGATGCTGAATGCCCGAATGAAGGAAGTTTACAAGTGGGATACACGCTTTCGGAGATGGTCGATTGTATGGAAGGCCTCCTTAAAAGTATAGGACTCACCTCGGACTTTGCCCCATTGGTATACATTATTGGGCATGGAGCGAGTAGCGTAAATAATACCCATTATGCGGGATATGATTGTGGCGCATGTAGCGGCCGAGCAGGTTCCGTAAACGGGCGCGTGGCAGCATCCATGCTCAATCGGAGTGATGTTCAGCTGCTCTTGGGAGATAGAGGTATTTCCATCCCAAAAAACACCCAGTTTATAGGGGGCTTACATGATACTACTCGCGATGAAATGGACTTCTATGATCTGGATATTCTTTCTAAAGAGAACCTGATTCAACACTTGGCCCATGTAAAAGTATTCGACACCGCACTAGATAATAATGCCAAAGAACGTTCCCGCCGATTCTTATTGACCGATTCCAATAAAGATGCAGAGCAGGTGCATAAAAGCATCAAACTTCGTGCGCTTTCTTTGTTTGAACCTCGTCCGGAATGGAACCATGCAACCAATAGCCTTTGTCTTGTAGGACGTCGCGCTACAAATAAGCACCTGTTTCTAGATCGCAGAGCCTTCTTAAACTCCTATGATTATCAGGTTGACCCTAATGGAGAGTGGCTCCTTGGAATTCTCAATGCCGTGGCCCCAGTTTGTGGAGGGATTAACTTGGAGTATTATTTCTCGCGGGTAGACAACTATCGTCTAGGTGCTGGTTCCAAGTTGCCTCATAATGTGGTGGGCTTAATTGGGGTTGCCAATGGAATGGATGGAGATTTACGTCCTGGTTTGCCCTTACAGATGATTAATATCCACGAGCCCCTGCGATTGATGGTGACGGTTGAACATCATCCGGAAATTGTTTTGGCAATCATCAAGAAGAACCCAGCTACGTATGAGTGGTTTGAAAATGATTGGGTGGCATTGGTCGTGAATGATCCTGACTCCGGAGAGGTTTTCCGCTTTAGAAATGGCGCATTTGAACCTTATTACCCATTAGGTCAAGAGCCTAAGATGATCGACAATTTGGTTGACGTATTCGAAAAAGAGGAGGATAACCTTCCTGTTTACATACTAAGCGCATAAAGATGGAAGCCAATTATTTCATTGCCAGTTTTGTGCTGATTCCGATGTTTGGGTTTCTCATTTCGCTATTCCTGCCGGAAAGAAAAGAGATGGCCTTGTCGAGACTTGCTTTTTATACCGTAGGCTTGCAATTGCTCATTGCGGTGGGTTTCTCCCTTGTATGGTTATGGCAAGGTGCGGAGGCATTTAATATAAAGGAGCTGTCACTGTATGATTCAGAGGCTTATCGATTTCTGATTGATTTTTATTTCGACAAGGTCACAGCTGTATACTTGATTGTGGGGTCATTCGTTACTTTCCTTATCACCCGTTACAGTGGCTATTACCTCCATATGGAGGCGGGGTATAAACGCTTTTTCAATACCATCCTATTCTTTTATTTGGCCTATAACTTTACGGTGCTCTCAGGGAATTTTGAGACACTTTTTATTGGCTGGGAGATGCTCGGGATTTCTTCCTTTTTGCTGATTGCTTTTTACCGTGAACGCTATTTGCCTGTTCGGAATGCAGTAAAGGTTTTTTCAATCTACCGTATCGGGGATGTTGGGATACTGCTGGCCATGTGGGCAATGCATCACCTATGGCACGACAATATCACATTCTCTCGCTTGCATAACTATGAGTTGGTCCATGATCAATTGATGGGGCATTCGGGTATTGGGATGTTCATCGCAATTTGTCTGCTCATTGCGGCAGCTGCGAAATCGGCACAATTGCCTTTTTCCTCTTGGCTTCCGCGTGCGATGGAAGGTCCAACCCCTTCGTCGGCCATTTTTTATGGTTCTCTGTCGGTACATTTTGGCGTTTTCCTGCTCTTGCGCACCTTTCCGTTTTGGGAGCATCAACTCTCTGCTCGAATCTTAATCGGAGTACTCGGCTTAACAACGGCAATTGTGGCCTTTCTTATCGCTCGGGTACAATCCACTATTAAGACGCAGATTGCCTATGCCTCCATCTCCCAAATTGGAATCATGTTCATCGAAGTGGCACTCGGACTGGAGAATCTGGTTTTACTGCATTTTGCAGGCAATGCCTTTCTCAGAACATACCAGTTGCTGGTGTCTCCTTCGGTGGTGAGCTATATGATTCGCGACCAGTTCTATAATTACCAAAAAGAAGAGGTGGGCAGGAAGGTGAATTTACCAAGCCGCATCCAACGTTCGTTTTACCTGCTTTCACTTAAGGAGTGGAACCTTGATCGACTATTGAATAAATACATCTTCCGCTTCATTAAATTCTTAGGACGGAAGCTGGATTTCATCACGCCTAAAAATGCGCTATACGTAGTTGTTCCAATTTATTTATTGGGCATTTGGTTATACCTGAATCAGGAGTTTTTAAGCCAAGAAGTATTTGAAAACCTCCCTGAAATTTTCTCGCTGTTTGGGTTGTTACTGGTATTTAAGTCCTTTTCAGAACGCCGTTATCCATGGCTTGCTTGGGTATTGGTAGCCATGGGGCATTTCTGGGTAGCCTTGGCAATTTCTTTCAATGAACATTTCGACTTCAACCATTCCGTACTCTACCTGAGTGGCGTCGTTGGTGGTGGCCTAGTAGGGCTCGTTTGCTTGAATCTGCTGAAGCAACGTGAACCAAATTATTATGACTTGAATACCTATTACGGCCATGTATATGAACATCCGAGATTGGCGATGATCTTTTTGATTTCCGCATTGTGTTTGATGGGATTTCCAATCAGCATGACTTTTATCGGAGAGGATTTGATCTTTAGTCATATCCATCAGGACCAGTACATCTTGGCTATTTTTAATTCATTCAGTTACGTGATTGGCGGCATTGCGCTGGTACGCATTTATTCCCGGCTCTTTTTAGGGCCACATATTAAAACCTATCATTCTACTCCATTAAAATCATCTTAACCCCAACCTAACGTATCATGCATACAGATAATATAAAAGTTCCAGCTTCTGGACTTCAAGGATTCAAAGAAAATTGGAAATCCGATATTCTTCCGGGGTTCCTCGTATTTTTATTAGCATTACCCCTTAGCTTGGGAATTGCGAAGGCCAGCGGTTTCCCTGCTGCTATGGGTGTACTCACTGCCATGATTGGTGGAATATTCGTTAGCTTTTTTAAGGTTTCTGAACTTACTATCAAAGGCCCAGCTGCTGGATTGATTACCGTTTGTGCAGCGTCTATCGCAGCCATGGGGGGTGGCGATATTGGTTGGCATGCTACAGGTGCGATTATCGTAACGATGGCAGCGCTACAAATTGTATTCGCCTACCTCAAGTTTGGTTCGTTTAGTGATTTTTTCCCCCATTCAGCGGTGCATGGAATGCTTGCGGCTATCGGCTTAATCATCATCGCCAAACAAATCCCAGTGCTCTTGGGTGATGACCCAATGACTTACAAAGGAGAAGGTCCTATTGAGTTGTTTATGGATATTCCTCGCTTTATTCAGGCCGCCCATTGGCATATTGCACTAATTGGAATTATAAGCTTAGTGATTCTTTTCGGATTACCCATGCTCAAGATTAATTTCTTGAAAAAAGTTCCTGCACCAATGATTGTGCTATTGATGGCCATTCCTTTGGCTATTTCCATGCATTTCAGGGAAGATGAGCCTGCATATTCTATGGTAACGGTGGGTGATTTCTGGGAAAACGTAAAGGTACAAGTCGATTTTTCTAGCATTGGAACCATGACCTTTTGGAAATTTGTGTTCATGTTCCTTTTTGTGAATAGTTTAGAGTCCTTACTTACAGTCAAGGCAATTGATAATCTGGATCCATTCAAGCGGGAATCGAGCTATAACGGTGACTTAAAAGCGCTGGGTGCCGGAAATGCACTTGCCGGCTTATTAGGTGGTTTGCCAATGATTTCTGAAGTGGTACGTAGCTCAGCTAACGTTGGGTTTGGAGCGAGAACAAAATGGTCGAATTTCTTCCATGGGATTTTTCTTTTCCTCGCCATGCTTTTAGTGATTCCGGTAATTGAGATGATCCCGAATACAGCCTTAGCAGCTATGCTAATCTACGCGGGTTATCGCCTAGCTGCACCACGTGAATTCTTCAATACCTACAAAATTGGGAAGGAACAATTAGCGATTTTCTTGGTTACCATTTTAGTGACTTTACTCGAAGACTTGCTCTTAGGAATTGCTGCCGGAATCCTAATGAAATTTATTTTCCACCTTGCCAATGGAGCACCACTTGCCAGCTTGTTTAAAGCGAACTATGTGGTAGAACAAACAGAAAACAAAACGACGATTAACATTAGCGGGTCGGCCGTATTCTCCAATTTGCTGGGCTATAAAAAGGTCCTGAATAATTTGCCTGAGAAACAAAAAGTGGTAGTGAATTTTGCCACAACGCGTTTGGTGGATCATTCCTTTATGCATTTTGTAAACCATTTCGAAAGAGAGTACAATTTTCGCGGTGGAAATTTTAGCATCGTCGGTCTTGAAAATCATACCGCACTTTCCGGTCATGAGCTTGCTACACGTAAATTGAAAAAAGTATAATTGCTCAATGGAATCCTATCTAATGAGAATATTGACAAGAAAGAGGTCGTTGATAAAACAACGAATAATTTCAATTTCTATGAAAAAAATTTTGATTTCGGTGCTTGCGCTGTTCCCTGCAGTGGCACTCGCACAAAACAAAGATTTGCGTGTAAATCTCAATGAAGACGGTTCACATTATTTCAAATTTATGGGTCTCTCCCAAGTCTGGTTGCGCTATGATCAAAGCAATCCAGGCTCGACTATGTATGGGGATGAGGTTGAATCCACCTACGATATAGGAATTCGCCGACTTCGATTTCAGGCGTATGGACAACTGAGTGATCGGGTATTTGTCTATACCCAATTTGGACAAAACAACCTAAATCGTATGGCCTCGCGAAAAACGGGTGGATTTTTCCATGATGCCATTGTAGAATATGCCGCGGTCAAGAGAAAGCTTTCTTTGGGTGCTGGTATGACGGGCTGGAGCGGATTGAGTAGGTATGCCAGTCCGAGTGTGGGTAGTATTTTGAGTCTTGATGCTCCGCTTTACCAGCAAGCTACTAACGACATAAATGATATCTTCTTAAGGAAGCTCAGTGTTTATGCCAAGGGTAAATTGGGCAAATTGGATTACCGCGTTGCTATCACAAATCCATTCCCTGTGCAAAGTGCAACGACTGGGATTAATGGCTCCTTGGTTGGTGCGGTAGATACTATTATCACGACCAATTCAACCTTTAATCCGCGAAAAGCCAAAGCTCAATTTCAGGGTTATTTCATGTACCAGTTTAAGGATGAAGAGAGCAATCTCACTCCATATACCACTGGAACATACCACGGCAAAAAAGACGTGTTTAACATCGGGGTTGGCTTCATTTATCAAGCTCAAGCTACGAGAAGAGCACTGGAGTTTAATGACTCATTGGGCTTCCAGGGGGGAGAAACAAACGACATGCTTTTACTATGTGTCGATATGTTCTATGATCATCCAATAAACGAAGAAAAAGGAACGGCTCTAACCTTGTATGGATCGTTTTCTAGCTATGATTTTGGACCCGGCTACTTGCGTTATACCGGAGTAATGAATCCAACGAATGGACTTACCACCGGCAATTACCAAAAAGGCAATAATGGAAATGCATTCCCAATGATTGGTACCGGTCAAATCATCTATATCCAAGGAGGCTATAAGTTAAAAAACGAACTATTCGGCAAGCAAGGCACTTTGCAACCATACGCCGATATGATGCTTGCCAATTACGATCGATTGAACGGTCCTATGGCAGTCTATGAAGCGGGTATAAATTGGTTAATTACTGGACATAGCGCCAAGATGACTTTGGGCTTGCAAAACAGGCCAGTTTTTAATCCCGACCTGAATGGAACTTTAACAGAACAAGGAAGAAAGAGCATGATTACGCTCCAATACCAAATTAGCATTTAAGACTGAGGGTTTACCAGACAGCGAAAATCGGTTAATCCCTGAAGCCGCAACTTAGGTTGCGGCTTTTCTTTTTTGTACAGTCACCCTGACCGGTGATTTTTTTGCAGCGGACCGCGGTCTATCGACAGTCGACCTTTTTACAACAAAACCTTATCTTCGCCGCGCTAAAAACACAAAAAACACATGGCTCAACTCACAATTGTAAGACACGGACAATCAGAATGGAATTTGCAAAATCGCTTCACTGGATGGGAAGATGTTTCCCTCACCGATAAAGGACGTGAGGAAGCAAAAGCAGCAGGGGAGACCTTGAAAAACTATCAATTTGATGAAGCCTATACTTCCAACTTAAAACGTGCGCAAAATACCTTGGCCATGATTTTAGAAGTGAGCGGACAACAAAATATTCCTACAACTCGCAATGAAGCTTTGAATGAACGTCATTATGGTGATCTTCAGGGATTAGATAAAGCAGAGACCGCCCTCAAGTTCGGAGATGATCAAGTGCATATCTGGAGAAGAAGTTTTGATGTAGCTCCTCCAAATGGAGAAAGCTTGAAAGATACTGCTGCTCGTGTTTTACCGTATTATGAAGCGGAAATTGAACCTAAATTGAAGGCTGGTGAAAACATCATCATTGCAGCTCATGGAAATAGTCTACGCGCATTGATTATGCATATCGAAAAACTAACTCCAGAGCAAATCTTGCAACGTGAAATTGGAACGGCGCGCCCTATCGTCTATACTTTTGATGCAGACTTGAACGTAGACGGTATCGAGGAATTTTAATTGTTATAAATAGAAGGGGTAGTTGAACTACTCCTTCCATTTAATCATATCTGCTACTGGTCTCCGAATGGACTGAGGGATCGTATCATAAGTGATTCCAGCCAAGAAATATCCGAGGGCTTTTTCGTTTTCGGCCAATTCAAAATAGGCGTGCATTTCTTCGCCAAAAACCCCATTTCCAGTGCTCCAATAGCCATGGTATCCTTGGTCCTGTAAACTTAGCCAGAAGTTCTGAATGGCAGCTGCAGTTGCGCAGGTTTCTTCCACTTCTGGAACCATTCCGGTATAATGACAGGCCATCGCAATAATATGGCTCGATTTCTTCATGAATTGATATTTGGCTTGGTGGTCTACCGTCCAAATTTCTCCTTTGGCTTCCACATTTCTTCTAGCCATTTTTGCCCATTGGTCCACCAATTTAATCATTGAAGCACCTCCATAAACAATAAAACGCCATGGTTGGGTGCGTTTATGTGTAGGTGCCCAATTGGCTGCCTCAAAGGCTTTTTCTAGTGCTTCCTTTGGAATAGAATCACCACTGAATTGTCTCGGGTAAACCGAGCGTCTTTTTAAAAGTATCTCTTGAACTTCCATTAATTTCCTCTTTTTGTGTGCTTGAATCCTTTGCCGAGCAAATACTTCACCACCTTATCCCGCTGGTCACCTTGAATGACAATTTCACCGTCTTTGGCAGAACCGCCGGTTCCACAGGTCGTTTTAAGTTTTTTTGTCAGCTCCTCTTTGTCATCCTGACTACCAATAAAGTTATGTACGATGGTTACGTCTTTCCCACCACGTCCTTTGCGTTCCAGCATCACGCGAAGCTTCTGTGATTCTGGCGAAAGCGTTTCTTCATCCGATTCTTCAAATCCTTGATATTCGAAATCAGGCTCCGTGGAGAATACTATGCCGTCGCGTTTTTTATTCTTATTACTCAT
>Ga0100378_1001641_pt1 | contig 23154 bp, 20 predicted proteins | sample CryGeymeta201502_FD_81535 | JGI IMG/M metagenome (GOLD analysis project Ga0100378, IMG submission 81535) | Groundwater microbial communities from Crystal Geyser aquifers in Utah, USA - Crystal Geyser metaG 2015-02 | ecosystem: Environmental > Aquatic > Deep subsurface > Groundwater | place: USA... | reverse complement strand
CAGGTAGGAAACAAATATTTTTATCTTCACTCATTAATTTCTCGAAGTTTTTCTGCTTGACTGACGAAGCTCCCATCCATTTAGCAAGTATACCTGAAATAGGTAAATTGATCAAGACTGATGAGACAAGTCCTATACTATTTTCATATAACATTTCACAATATCCTTGTAGTAATGCAAATGAAACACCACAAATGCCATGGGGGTGTACTACAAATAAAGACTTTTGTTTAAGAAGTTCTTCCTCGTATATAATTTTATATTCATCAAAGTAGTCAGTAGTTCTAAAGAAAAGTAGAAAACTACGAATTGCATGTGATTTTTTAGCAAACAAGTATTGATAGAATAGTAATGAGATAATAATTAATTTTACAGTTGATGAGCCGTAATAAAATACAACCGCGGAAATCATTGATCCAAACATTGCCATTATTCCTATAATCATTCCGATTAATGGAAATATTCTTGAATAGAATGATCTATTTTTTGTTGTTGGATTTGTTTTATTTGATAGGTTTTTTTGTTTTGATAAATTGTTTAGATTTGTTTCTGAGGTATGACTTTTGTCGCTATCTGAACTTGAGGCGTGTGAATTGTTTACTTCGTTTGATTTTGACATTATATTTTAAATGTATAAATATTTGTAGAAATAATACTTAAAAATGTTTTATTTTTTAGTAATTATTAATAAAAGGAAATAAAAGGAAATTATAATAATAGTAGGAACAGTATTATTATAGAATAATTGTTTGGTAATTTTTTATTTATCATAGTAAATTATTATATTCTTTATGAAATTTATTCCTATTAAAGACAGTTTAAAGTTTTGTTTTGTTCAATATATAATTTAAAATAGATGTCACATTGTGAACACTAATAAGTTCCAATTTTATCTTATAATTATTGTTTAATTATTTAAATTACAATTACTATCAATTTTAATAATTATACTATTTAAATATTTATAATCTATAGAATCAGTCTATACATTTTTATTATAATCTCAATTAATGAATCCCTACCAACTAAATATTCTTAATAACTCAAACTCCAGTGCTTTCAAATATAGATACAAACGTAGACTAAATCCATACGAGAATGAATCATTTTCAACAGACGATAATATGGAAAATATAGAACATCTTATAAATAAAAAGATCAAAATAGATGTAAATAAAGAAGTTGACTACTACACATATAATAATTCCTTCAATAAAACTAATACAAATAATAAAAGTAATACAAGCTCAAGCCAAGGAAAAAATATTTCAAATATATTTATGACTAATGATATATCACAATATGATACGATTATGAATAATACTAACCCTAATAACACAGATAATGAAAAATATGATAGACTAAAAAAGCAAGCGCTAGAAAAGTACCAAAATGAGCTAAGTAACTATTGTTATCAAAGTTATAATGTTAATAACTGTAGAGTATCAAAGGAGAAATGTTGTACAAATAATATAAATAAGTAAATAAGTTATAATTTATAATTTATTGAGGTGTAATCTAGATTTAATATGAATAAAATTTACTATTATATAATAATATGGACTTCTTATTTGTTATTATTGATTAAAATTCAAATTTTTATGACAGTCAAAATTATTAACTTTACTATTAATTACTAATATATAAGTTACTATACTATTATCATATTATTTATATATTGATTATAACTTACTAAATAATTTACTTACTTCCTAATTTAATAACTTAATTAATTTACTAATATTTGTATAATATAGCTTTAATTAACTATTGAATTTATTACTTTTTATTCCTTCTTTCTATTAATAATCATCTGTTAAATTAAAAATCAAATTCTTGCATTGTATTGTCAAAACATATCATTAATACATTCATTACTCTTAACCACTATTAATTCCCTGATGTTAATATTATATTTCTTTCATTTCTTTGATCTGCTTGTTCATTCCTTTCACTAATTTGATTATTTTGATATCTTCTTAATATATCAGAGGGACTTGATGTTCTTAAAGCAACCCAATATATTAACTTTCTTAACATTCCAAGTCCTTCTTGTCCTTGTGTCAAACTATCTACATATAATGTTACTGTCTTGTATATAGTTACGAGTAGAGTAATAGTAATAGATATAACAAAGCAAAGAAATATAGTAAAAGTATTATTGAAAGAAAAAACCTTGTCTTGTATATTATCCTTATCTAGTTTACAAACATTAACAATATTATCCCAGTTAGCTAAGCCAAGTATACTAAGTCCTAGTAAAACAGGTCCAAAAGTTATATAGTTATAATATAAGTAAGTTGGGAGTACCTTATCCACGAAGAATTTTGTATTAGCCAATAAGAATACACAAATAGTTAGGGAACTTAAGGCAGTTAGTAAAGAAAAAGTAGAGAAACAAGATTTTGAAATAAGTTGCCATTTTAGGCATTCTTCAAATACAATTTCGCTATATTGTCCTGATTGTTGCCATTGTAATACAACATGAAATAATCCTACACCGTCAACTAGAACGAGAATCAATGAAACTAAGAAAAATAGATATAAAGGAAGATTGTTCTGGAAAGAATCATCTTCATCATTTTGCATTTTTATTACATTAATTTAATACTTTATTTAATATTACTGTACTATTAAGTATTAAAATTATTATTTTCAAAATTACTTTACTAAACATATTAATATGAAGGAAGTCAAACCCGAAATTAATCTAAATAAAGACCATAATAATTCAATAACAAGTCAACTAAAGAACATACGAAAAGAAAGTACACAAAAAGTATTTAATCAACATTTAAACGATACTATTTTCCTAAACTACGATGAAGAAAAAGAACTACCAATGCAACTTTATAACAGACTCCCACAAAAATTATCAATATTCAAAATAATTAAATACAGAAACACAATAGGAAGTTTTATTAAATATCAAACTAATTTATATGCTAGTACTTATGTTGAAAGAAAAATTTTAAAACAAACAAAGCAAGTAAATGCATTCATTATATTATTTACATTCATTACATTCATTATATTATTTATAGGATATAAGCAGAGTTTATAATAAATATCCTCTAAGACTCTTTTCCTTATTAGGCTTAGCAGTTTTGTTCAAAAGACAAGCAAGTAGTATTTTTCTAATTCCATTTATTGGAGTATTATGCATTGGTGAGTTTTATGGTAAAGGAATTGGAGATTTCTTTTATATATTCTTCTACAATGAATTTTTAATGAGATTCCAAATTAATGAGTATTATAAGCTTGGGGCACAGACTAAGGACTTTGTTGAATTCTTGAATGGAGATGTTAAGTCAAATAAGACAAATAAAAAATATAAATATAATAGTAAATTTTTGAATTATAACTCAACTTGTGACTTTGTGTTTGAATCTGATGAAACAATTTGTGATTATTTAAAAATACCAGACAATGTTAATTTACATGATGAAATATTAAAAAAGTTAGAAAAGAACAGATTAAAAAAAGCATTAAAAACTAACGAACACGAAACAACAATTGATTGATTAAATGAATAAGTGAATGAATAATTTACAAGTGTAATATATACAATAAAATATTATAAATAATAAAATATATTTTATATTAAAATATTAGCAAAATAATTAAGTAATAAAATAAAGTATAAACATTATATTTTTTAATATAACCTATCTAAATTAATAATTATAAAACATAAATAAAGAGCAATACAAATATAAATAAAGTCTATGTTATATATATTATTAGCGCTTAAGCGAGTTTTATAATAATTAAAAAATACCAATATTACTATTTAATTTAGATAAATTAAAGTATCCTTCTCTTTTTGTAGTAGTTTCTTAAAGCAATAGTAACATGTTGAATAATTACATTCTTTACAATTGAAGTAATGTTCTGATTTTATAACTTCTTTACATAATTCACAACTAACATTTACATTCTTTACTTCAGGAGGGAATAATGCCAATGAAAGCTCATGTCGGCTTGAACAGCGAGCAGGAGTTCCATACTTAGGTTTATAGCATTCAAGGCAGAAGTCATAATTACAAGTACGACATCCAATCGTAAGTTTAGTAGGTTTTTCACATATATCACAATTTATCTTAATAGTCTGAACAGTAAAATCTTCCATTATTAAGTCATGAATACATTTCTTGTCTATTATTTTTTTACATACTTCGGGAAACATCTTATCATTCCTAACAGAATCAATTTTAAATATTATATTAGGAATTCTGTTTAATTCAAATAGTTTAGTTTGTAACTTAATATTCTCTTTTCTTAAAAAATCATTCGAATAAATCAATTTATCTATAGTATACTTAGACTTTTCTAAACAGCAATTATCCTTATTTATTAAATGTGCTTCAAAGTCAGTTTTATTTAATAAAATCCTACACATTTTGCAGTGCTTAACAAAATGTTTGCAAGTTTGGGCGTGGTCCAGGACTTTTTGTTTATCTCCTATTACGTTGCAGTTCGGGTAGATACAAGTGTAGGGGGCAAATGAACATGAGTTGACGTGTTTGTAGAAGTTTTCATACATAATTATTTCTTGGCAACCTCTTGCGTGGTACAAGCATTTAATTTCTATTTTGTTCATCATTCTCATTAAAATTTTAGAAAAATCTGCCCTTTCGAAAAGGCAATTTTTAGGGCATCTGTTAGGTTTTTGTTCGAACCATCTATCTAAACAATTATTTCCATAAGGAGATGTACACTTATGACACGATATGGGATCCCATACTATGTCTAAGCAGATTGAGCACGTTATTTCCTCGCACATGTTCTTAAATTGAGGAAGTACTAAGTCAGTTCTAATACATTCTTCAGTTACCTTTAATACTTGTGCCAATTCCTTTGGGGGTTTTAAGGGTTTTTGTTCTGATTTACTTGTGTTATTGTCGGTTTTCTCCGCACTTTTGTCTACATTCTTATCCATTGTTTCGTATATATTATAATTTAATTCTAGTAGTAAATAAATATATTTTTTTATTTAAGTATAATGTAATAATAGTTTTATAATATTAATAATATTTAAATTTAACTCATATAATTTTTATAACATAATATACTATTTATTTATAAAGTTTTTATTTACATGTTCATATATAATATATAATAATAAGTTATTATTTAAAAATACATACCTAAAATAAACTAATATTTTCATATTCTATTTACATTTCTATATTTTAATATGTTTCAATTTAATTCAATATTATTTCTTATACACTAAGTACATAGAGTCAATTAAAACTTTCTTTCTTAATAATATAATTCTTTTCATATACATTTATCTACAACTTTGTTATATTATCAAGATCTAAAATATCATACAATTATCACCAGGAGTAGACATTTTATAATATTCTTCTTTATAGCAATAAATACATAGATTATATTTACATTGAGAGCAACCAAAATATTGTAAATTCTTAGTATTATTTATATTCTTAATTGTATTTTCGCAATTGATACAATTTAAACCTTCTTTTAATTGTTTAAATTGTTTATTTCCTTTCTCAGATGATTCTGATAGACAGTTATGTAACTTCATTGGATGATTATTAATACAGAAAAGCCCAAGCCTTTTCTTTCCTGATTCATAGCAGTTTAGGCAAATATCGATAGAACACTTTTTACAGCCCCATCTCGTGTCTACTAAGTCAAGACAAATGTTACAGCTGAAAAGACTATTACTATTTATGTAGTTTTCGATTTCTAACTCATGTTTACAGTTTTTTCGCTTAAGAAAGTTATTAAGTTTCTCTTCCTTTTCTTCTTTGTTTTTTTCTTCGCATATTTTTTTGATATCATTAAAAGAGCTTATATTACTACTTATATTGCTATTTAAGCTATTACTTATGCTACTAATACTACTTATTTTATCATTTTTCATATGGATTCTAGCTATTTTATCGATCTTATGGTCATTTGCTACCTTTTGATTGTTTTCATCAAAGCTAAAGTTGTTTATTAATTGATTTAGGTTTTGATTTTCTTGCTCTAAATCTTTTATTCTATTAGTACACATATCATTTTTTACTTTTAACTTTTCGATCATTTTGACACATTCGTAAAGACAAATATTATCTTTATTTTCTTTATGAGCTTTGTAGTCATTTCTAAAAAGGCATAAAACGCATCTCTCGCATGTCTCCTTTAAACTATTGCATAAACCATTACTTAAACTATTGCAACTTTTGACATGTTCTTCAATTTGAATTATATTAGACTGAAATTCACAATTTTCATTTAAACAGTGATATATAGCAAACTTACATGTTTTAATATGGCTATAAAAGCATTCGTAACTAACAGCTTCATTACAGCCTTTTGATTTATAAGGACAATTGAACTGAATCCTATTTATTAGTCTAATTTCTAGTAGGGATAAGTCTCCTTTAATAAATGTGCAATTGTTAGGACATTGGCAATTACTTTCTGTTTGCTTAGAATACCATGTTTCTAAGCATTTTACTCCAAAGGGAATATGACAGCATCCGCATACGATTGGGTTCCATACTATTCCGTTACATAGAGGGCAGATAAGTTCATCACAGATAGAAGAGAACTCAGGGAGAACTAAGTCCTTATTAATACAATCATATGGTGTTTTGTAAATAATTTCATAGCCAGGATAAGATGGATTATATTGATTATCAGGATTACCTTTATTATAATTTTGTAATGTCGTGTTTGTATTGTGATTGAGGTCTATCATTTATTCTTGTTATTATTATAATATATGTCAATTCATATAATTAACATAATTTGTTATACTATTTAATTATTTTAATACGGTAAATGGTGGTAATAAATAATGGAATGAATTATTAATACTCTTAATACAATTAATACTTTATCATAATATTAATTATATATAATTATAAATTAAGCGAAACAATGAATCTATGAACAATAGATATTTATATTATAATTCTATTTAATTTTGCAGAGTAATAATCAGTATTTTATTACTCATTTTCATATTATTCTTTAATAACTTAAATATAACTTAAATATATTACTTATTATAAATATTATTATTGCTAACTTTTATAATTAAACTTTTATATTTTTTAACTAATATTTTCTTAAATTAAATATTAATGGATAATAATAATTACGCTTACAAAAAGTTATCTCAATTCAAAAAGAAAGTAGAATATTTAGAAAATGTATACAGAGATAAACTTGCCGAAACCAACAAAAAAATGCAAATAGAGGACAGAATCAACAAAAAGCTTGACTACTTAAATAAAATAAGTAAAGAAAAATTTGAAATATTTTGTGACGATGATAAAAAATTTATTACTTCCAAAGATATAATACTAAATTGTAAACTATCGAATAATATACAAAAATGCTTACAACAAAAGCCTGAAATTGAGAATTACTTTATAGACTTTTCTAAAAAGTTATTTAAGTACCTATTCGAAATAATGATACGATGCGCAAGTACTTATGAAAAACATATGGTAGTATATATTAAAAAGAAAGATAAGATTGTAATACCATTATTAATAAGCGAAGCCAAAAAGTTCTTCCTATTAGAATCAGAGTTTGAAAAGGAATTTATGGATAATTTAATTTTTTTTAATGAAGCTGATTCGTTACCATATAATTTATATAAAAATGAAAGGAAGGAAAGGGAAACTTATAATACAAGTACAAATACTAATGATACAAAAAACATACTTAAAAGTAAAGATATTGAAATTACAATGGCAAAGAAAGAAATGGATGATAAGTTAAATAATAATACTAGTCAAAATATTAATTTTACGGAGATCGAGGAGGACTTTGATAAAGAACCTGAAATTAAAATAGTATTAAATGGAACAAAAACTAAAAAAAGAAAGCCTAAGAAAAAGAAAGAAAAAGAAAAAGAAAAAATACAAATAATTCCACAAAGTTATGATAGTATTAATTAAGTTTATATATAAGTGTGTTACTGATTAGTTAAATAAGAAAAGATAGGATAAGATAAGATACTATAAGAGATTGAATTAGTAATAGTTTGTATTCTAAGTAGTTTAAGTTAAGTATTCTAAGTAGTTTAGTTAATAGTATTATATATATATGATGTAATATAATAATTATAGTTTATTATAGTTTATTATATATATTATAGTAATATATTTAAATTTGTTATTTTATCAATTTGCTGACTTTATCAATTTGCTAATAATCAATTTTACTTTTAAATATAAATATTTCTGTTTAAAATTATATTAAATAATATGGAAAATCAGTTTAAATTTCTAATAAATGGAGATGCTAATAAAAGCAATAAAAGTACACAGTATTACTATAAGCGAAAGTTCGGTGAGTTAGATTCAAACTCGCAATATACAAATAATATAGATAATATAAATAATATAAATAATCTAAATAATCAACTGAAAAGTAACAAGATAATAAAGACTGGCATAAATACTATGATGGACATGAATACTTTTAACAATATGAATAATCAAATATCACAGCCATCAGTAAGAGAAAACATAAAATATAATAATATTAGTAATAGTAGAGATGCTATGAATAATACTAGTAATAATAAATGTTATAAGTTAAATGAAAGAGACAATTCAAATTATAGTAATAATATTATTTACAGAGATAATCTAACTAATCAAACTAATCAAGATAATTTAAATAACAGGAATAACTGCAAGAATATCTCTAATAACATGTATAACACTAATACCATTACTATGAATAACATGAATAACCCTAACAATATGAATAACACTAAAAATATGTATAACCTAAATAACAATAACAGCATGAATAACACTAATAACATTAATAATGAAAGTAACTTATGTAATAACTACACTAACTTCAACAATAACACTAATTTCAAAGAGCATTCTAATGATATCAATATAAATATGGATACAGAAAAGAAAAAAGTCGAAGATTACTATTCTGTAATAAATGATAAGCTATACAATCTCATTTTCACTCAAAATTAAAAGAATCAATAACGACATTATAATTTTTTATATATAACAATTTAATAATATAAGTATACAATATAAATTATCTTAATATTAGTTAAATTTCTTCTGTTAACAATATATTATATATAATATTAATTACTATACTAATGATGCTTATATTTATACTTAATAATTAAATTTATTATAGTTTATTTAATGGACGTAGCACCAAAATTTAAAGTTATATTTTTAGGCGATCCTTCTGTAGGAAAATCTTCAATCCTTAATAGATTTGTACTTGATAAATTTGATACTAATTATCAAGCAACAATAGGGCTTGACTTTCAAAGCAAAAATATTTTAATCGATAACAGAAATGTTAGATTGTTATTATATGACACAGCTGGACAGGAAAAATTTAGATCGTTAATTCCGATGTATATAAGAGATGCAAATATTTTAATTGTTACTTATGATATTACAAGTATGTAAATGATTAATATTGATTAATAATAACTTATTTCAGATAAAGAATCTTTTAATCATATCAATCACTGGATTAACGAAATAAAAGATTTAAAAAATACAGATGCTATATTCGCTTTAGTAGGAAACAAAATTGATTTAAACTCAAATAGGTAGGATATTATATTAATTAAGAGAAGTAACAACAGAGGAAGGTGAAGCTTTTGCAAAGGAAAAGAAATTTTTATTCACAGAAGTATCAGCTAAGACTGGTGAAAATATAGGAACCTTATTTAACAAAGACATAGCTGATCAAGTTATTCTTAAATACTTTAATAAGGATAAGGATAAAGAGGTTGAACAAGAAGAAAATCAACAAGGTAATTTAAATCTATTAAATTAATCGCATTTAGAGCATGGTAAAAAAGGAATTCTATTATCTGATGAACCAGATAAAACAAAGAAAAGTAAAGGGGGATGTTGTAAGTAAAAGTTATATTTTTATATGATATATGATTTGATATATAACTGCTATACATAATATACACTCTTAAATTTATTTTCTAATAACAACATAAATTCAAATTCTATTACTGAATAATAATAATTATTATTATAACTTATTACTAATAAGACTTAATACTATAACTTATATTAAAAATAAATTATATAATAAAATATATTATTAAAGTTATATAATTTACTATATTAAGTATAACTAACAATAGATAATAACAAAAGTATATCTTAATTACTTTCTAGCCATTTATGATTTAGCATCTCTTCAATGGTCATTCGCTTCTCAGGATCTCTTATTAAACACTTTGATATGAAGTCCTTTACTTCCCTACTTTTGTCATTAAACTTTTCGGAAAACTGAAGCTTCTTAGTCAGAATCACGTTACAAATCTCCTTAAAATTGTTACTTGGCAAATCAAAAGGTAGTTCTTTCGAAAGAATATAATAAATTAATACTCCTAAACTCCATATGTCAACTTGACTATTATAAGGCTTTCTTAATATAATTTCAGGGGCTATATAGGACAAGGTGCCACAGCTCTCTTTTGCCTTTTCAAATGGTCCGAGTATTTTACTTAATCCAAAGTCCATTATCTTTACTTCTACTTCTTCGTTATCGAAATTATTCAACATTATATTATTTAATTTTAAATCTCTGTGAATAATTCCAAATTGATTAAGATAATACAGTCCACTAGCGATTTGTTTTACTATTTTGAGCACCGTCCTTTCGGAAATTTGCCAATTTGTCTTCTTTAAATATTCGTCTAGGGTTCCGCCTCGTAAGTACTCCATTACAATAAATATATAGTTTATATCTTCATAATAGTCTAGAAACTGAACTATATTTGGATGCTTAGCTACTTTTAGTATATCAATCTCTGTTTTTAAACCTTCAGTTGATGTTATCTCGCTTTTAGTTAAGATCTTTAATGCTACTTTAGCTTTAGTTTTAATATTTATTCCTGATTTGACTAAGCCAAACTGACCTTTACCAAGGTATTCCCCGACGCTATAATAATCGAAGAAGTTTTTAAAGTTGGTAGCTTTGTTTATTAAATTAACCCAGTTATCAATTATTTCTTCGTTTAGGTGATAATACTTTTTCATCTTATTATTGTTAAAGTTAATAGAAAACGAGTAGAAAACAGTGTTTTTAAGTATTTTTGGTTCAAGTTTCGCTACATAGCAATCAGATAAATAGTGCATTTTGTAGTAACTTTCCTCTGGATCTGTTTGTTGCTTATAATAATATATATTTTGATGAATAAGTTTAATATAAAAGATCTTAAATGTTTTCTTTTCCGACTTAAATTTGAGAAGTTCGCTTTGAAAGATAACAACTCTTTTTTCTCTTTTGAGCTCTTCTTCATTAAGTAATTTTGTTATTTGTTCTTCATCTTCGTTATTTTCTTTTTCGTTCAAGGCCAGATTACTTAAGTACTCCTTTAAATTTATATTGACATCTTCTTTTAAATCATTCTTATTTAAACTACTTCTTAGATCACAATCAACATTAAAATTATCATATTTTTCTGTATCATTAGTCGATTTATCATTAGCATAATTTGATTTAACAAAATCCTCATTTTCAATCTCCATCTGCTCAGAAATGGACGCAACTACAACTTTACTTGTTTTACTAGATGTAGGATTTTTCAACTGTTTTTCTGGATCCTCTCCTATATTATACCTACTTGTCTTTTTTGAACTTGGGTTACGTAATTTTGAATCAAATTCGATAAGCTTTTGCTGGCTTGTTTTTCTTGACTTGCATTTATATACTTCTCTTTCATCATCTTCCTCTCCATCTACTTCCATTATTGGCTGCTTTATTTTATCCTCTTCATACATTGGTTTAGGTGTATTAATGTCTTTTTTCTTTTTGAATATAGATTGATCATATGGTGTTATTACTATTTTTTTTTCTTCTAGCATTTCATCAGGAATGTCTTCTTCGTTGGTTCGAGGTAAATTAGTTTCTTTCTTGTTCTCAGTGATATTATTATTTGTTCTCATTGGGAAACTAGTTAAGTTTTCTGAACCATTTATACGTTCGTTTTTTAAAAAAGAGTTTTTTACCACACTTGTAGCAGAATTTACCTTTTTTACATCAACACTACTTTTATTTGAGGTAAGTTGTTTTAAGTAATCTAATTTTGAAGAGTTGTTACTATTAGTTTTATCTCTTTCAGTTAGTCGTAGTAAAAGTGTATCATTTTTGACTCGAACAGTTTGTGGCATTAGATTCTTAGTCGATTTATTTTTTAGATTATTTAGCTTTAATTTCATTCTTGTTACAGGGGTATTGTTAATTCTTAAATAGTCACTCATTGGAGAAAAGTTAGTTTTAGTCACAAGACTTATTCTTGGAGATAATAACGGAGTACCATTTAAAGATCCACTATTTGAAGTATCAGTATTTGAACCTTTTTTGGAAATTCTTTCATAAATCCATAAACTATCACTAGTAATAGGTAAAGTAATGTATATATAACATAGTAGCTGTAAAAATATTTCAGTAGTCTCTTCGATTACATTTAAAAATTTATTTAAGTCCATCGTGGCATTCCCATGAAAAGGCTCTTTTAATAGTGTATCTAACTTTCCCAATGCTATTTTTTGATCAATAAAGTTCTTTCCATCTTTAATTGGAAGAAATGATAGTAGTTGTTTAACATCTTGCAAAGTTATAAGGTTATCATGATCATAATCGTATATTTTAAAAATAAACTCTGCGGTTGTTTTGAAGTCTCCCATATAAAGATCCATTAGAAATTTGGAAAAGTCATTAAATTGAATAACTTCCTTATCTTCTCTTTCTCGTAAGATAGCATCGAATACTTTATCAGTAATAAATATAGGAAGCTTTACAAATTGAACAAATGTCTTTTTGTTAATTCCTACATTGCCTTTTGTTGAAGCCTTTTTGTTAGATAATTCTTTAAATATATCAGCAATGTAAAGTTGGAATGATGCAGTGTCGTTTATATTCATGATATTTCGTAAGTCTTCAAAATTAACGCTCCCGTTTTCTTCCATTTTTTATTTATAATGTCATAAAGTAATAAGTTTAATTTATAAATTTATTTTGCAAGTTCATAATTAAAAATAATTTTATTATGCATAGCTTAATATTTATTAATCTAATATTAATCTATTATTTATCAATTTACATATTATATATTCACTCTAATTTACATTAAACTACAATAGACTATATAAAACAGCATTGAACAATATAAAACAACATTAAACAATATTAAATTAAATTGAAGTAATCAGAAGAATAACAAATAATGTATTACATTATTCATTCATTTTCATCTTTTAATATAAAGCCCATGAATATTATTAACTTATTATTATTTTATTAATTTAACTTACGTTAATAAGCCCGATCGAGTCAAAAATTGTTGCACATACATCACAAAAAGCTGGAAAAACCATTAAAGCTGGATATGGTTTCTTTTTACTTGATACTTCTTCCTTAACACATTTTTTAAATAATAAACATAATGCCATTCCAACAAATAGCCAAAATGTTTGATACCTGTATTTATTACATTATTATTAATTATACATTGGATGATGAAAATGTCTTATTTTACCATCTAGTCCTTCACTTAATTGTAAAATTTGAAATTTCCTTGATAAAGTATAGATTGAACCAAGGAAAAGAACTTGGATCGATGAAATTAGTAGCATTTATTAGAAGATTATAATAAAAATATTAATTTAATTAAATAATGTTGTTAAATTGTTAAGTTATTATATTGTTATTAAAATATTAAAATATAGAAAATAAAGAAAATAATAACCGTAAATAATTTATTCAATGATTGCTTTTTTATAGTGTTGTTTACTATAACTATCTTGAGAATCACATGAAAGTTTTTGCATTTAACATCTTATAATTCCATGTTTAATTTAGAACTTCATATATAGCCTCATATATGATTTAAATGTTATTATACTTAATAAATAATTTCTCTTTTACTGATTACTTAATTAATTAATTCACAATATTACTAGTATAATTTATTTTATATAATTTATAATACAAAATAGAATCAATATAAATGGGAAATTGCAATTTCAATAATGACCTTGTTGATGCTAAAAAAATAAACGGAAATAGCAATGAGAGAAATCCTTTAATGAAAGATGAAGGTATTTAAAAATTTACAAAAGAAATATTAAGTCGAACTAGTTTTACGTTTCTTCACGCAATTGGTAGAGGGGGTTTTGGAAAAGTATGGAAAGTAGAAAAGAAAAAAGAAAAGAAAATATTTGCAATGAAGGAAATGTCAAAGGTTAAAATATATGAAAAGAATAGTATTGAAACTATAATAACTGAACGTAAATTATTAGCTTATCTAAGACACCCGTAAGTTATTTTATTTATTAGTTTAATTTTATTGATTAATTCTATTTATATGTGTTAATTAATATATTCATTAACTTTTGTAGTTTTATTATAAATATGCATTATGCATTCCAAGATCGTGATCATTTATATTTAAATATGGACTATCTAAGCGGCGGAGACCTCCGATATCATCTTTGCAGAAAGAAAAAGCATTTTTCAGAAGCAGAAGCTAAGTTTTTTATTTCAAGTCTATTACTTTCACTTCAATACTTACATTCTAACAATGTTATGCATAGAGATATTAAACCAGAAAATTTGGTATTAGATGCGAACGGTTATTTATATCTAACCGATATGGGTATTGCTAAGCTATACAATAAAGATAAAGAATTGATAGACTCTAGCGGAACTCCAGGGTATATGGCTCCTGAAGTTATAACAAATAAGAATCATGGTTTTGGTGTAGATTATTTTGCAATAGGAGTAATGGTTTATGAATTTATGTTAGGACGAGTAAGAAATATAATAATAATATTAGAGACCATATGTAGGTAAATCAAGAAAGGAAATTAAAGAACATATGCTTTCAAAAGAAATAACAGTTAAAAAGCATGAGATTCCTAGTACATGGAGTATAGAAGCAGCTGATTTTGTTACTAAGGTAAGATAATGATAAAATATTAATGTTTATAAGTTTTTATTAGAATTTATTTCCTAATACTTTCCTAATACTTTTACTAATACTTTTATTTATTCACATAGTTATTAAAAAGATCTCCAAATGATCGTCTAGGAAATAACGGTATTAATGAAATTAAACAACATCCTTGGTTGAGTGAAATTGACTGGAATGCTTTATATAAAAAAGAGTTGATATCACCTTTTGTTCCAAAGGTAAGTATCTTATTATATATTAATTATATTAGTAACTTCTTATATTAGTAACTTCTTATATTTAAACTTTTAATTTTATTCATTTTATTTAATCAAATTTAATCTAATGTAGACAGGAGAAAACTTCGATTCTGACTATTGCAATAAAGTAGATCCAGTTGTAGAACACACATACGAATACTACATTAATAAGATTAACAATTCAAATTACTTTAAGGACTTCTACTATAATTATTATGATAAAACAATACGAGAACCTCCTCTAGAAGTTGACGGAATTAGATATGTATTTAATAACAATATAGATTATAACAAGCAAGTTACTTATTCTCCTCAAAAATCTGAAACACAAGTTTTCCAATTGGCGAAAACTTCTTCTTATACAACAAACCATCTTCAAGATATTTCCAAGTCAAATACTAATTTTACAAATAATACTAATAATACTAATAACAAATCAACATTAAAAGATAATTTATCTAAACGACTTGATCGGTTGGCATCTATTAATGGAACAACTAAAACTCAAAGTGTTAATTTAATCCCTAAGATAGTAGTAGTAAACCAATCCATAGCTGTTGATAAACGTGAAAATAGCTCGGATAATAACGGAGATAAAGCTTCAGTAAGTGCAAATACGGCTAACACACCGAAGGGCCGGGAGTCAATCGAACAATCTGTAAGATCAAGCGTTCATTCGAGAGCCGATAGTTTCGATTATTCGTTTGCGGTTAATACTTCAAGAAAAGTTAATTAAAAGTATAATTGATGTATTATTGTAAAATATAACCTATAACTTTAACTATTGTTTTATATGTTATTTAATTTATTTATTGTTTATATTTATTATTATTAATTTAAAATTTAATAAATTTAATAAAATAATAAAGCTTAATAATGAGTACTTCAAATATAAAAGTTAAAAACGAAGCAATTAAAGTTTGTTTAAGAACAAGACCTTTACTAATTCATGAAGATACTGAATTTTGGATAGCAGATGATAGACAAAATGCTTTTTACACTATGAAGTAATAAACATTAACATAATCTATTACTATTACTTAAATTATAATATTTTTAATAACAAAAATATAGCTCTATTAGTAACATTAATGATTCTAACAGAGAAAGCTCTTACTCAAAAGATAAAGATACTAAACGTTTAATGCTTGACTCAATTTATACTCCTCAAATATTTTCCTTCGATAAAATTTATACTACAACAGCAAACTCTCAAATAATATATAAGGAAATCTGTAGAAATATTACAAAATCAGCTATATCAGGCTATAATGGTAGTATTTTTATGTATGGACAGACTACTTCTGGTAAAACTTATACTATGCTTGGGTCTCCAGAAAATCCTGGTTTATTACCTTGTACTATTCGAGATGTGATAAATTATACAAATAAAGAACAAGATAAGACATATGGAATTTATTGTTCATATATTGAGATTTATAATGAAAATATTCATGACTTGCTTAATAACTCAAGTAATTTAAAATTGATTGATGATAATAAGGTAAATTAATATAATATATGTGTGATAATAATTATTTATTAGTGGGGTGTTGTAGTATCAGGAGCTAAAAGAATAAAAATTAAAACATTTGAAGATGGAATGACATTAAAGGATTACGGAGAAGAAAATAGAAAGTATAGAGAAACGCTGATTAATGAATATTCCTCAAGATCTCATACTATATTTCAAATTGTAAATATAATTATATAACCGTATAACCATATATAACTATATAACTATTTACTAACATAACAAAATTTAGTTTCTAGAAAATGAAAACATCAATGTTGATTCCAATACGGCCAATAAATTCTCTTGCTTGGTATGAATCTATTTATTAAATTAGTATATATAATACCTTACTTAACATATTAACATACTTACTAACTTTTAAAATTAAGAACTTAGTAGATCTAGCAGGATCCGAAAGAATTAGTGAATACGATAGCAGCAAAGCAGAAAGTGGCGAAACAGGATTTATTAATAAAAGTTTATTCGTCTTGGCAAATGTTATTAATAAACTAGCTGAAAACAAAAAGTAAACTATAATAAACTAGACTGAAATTATAAACATTACAATTATAATATTACTTTTAATATTCCTTATAAATATAATATCTTTAACAAATTACTAACTATTTAACAGTAGCTACATTCCTTATCGAGATTCCAAACTAACTAGACTTTTATCACAAGCATTAGGAGGGAATTCTTTAACAGCTATGATTTGTACTGTTTCTCCTGCAGCTCAGAATTATTATCAAACACTTTCAACATTAAGATTTGCTTCCAGAGCAAAGATTATTAAAAATAAGGCTGTATTAAATGAATTAATTGATGATAAGTCAGCATTAGAGTATTATAAAAATGAAGTAAGAAGACTACAAAAAGAGCTTAAAGATTTAAAAATGAACACAAGCCATAACTCTATCCCAGTTCCAATGGATAACAATAGAGATTTACCTAGTAAGGAGATGTTAGAACAAGTAATGAAGACAAATGAATCATTAAGTCATGAATTAGAAATGTTAAAAATGAAATATTTAAAAGAGAAAGAGGTTAATGATGCCAAAAGAGTAAATAGTAATTCTACAACAGTTACTCATGTGAATAGTTATAATCCGAACAATAATGTAGTAATTAGTTCAAATGTAAATCAATTGAGTAATAACCCTAATTCAAATAATATTACTAATCAATTTACTTCAACGGGTTCTAATCTATATCAAAACCCTAACAACTATCAAAGTAGTCAAAGTAATCCAAACACTCAAAGTAATCAAAGTAATGTTTATAAAGGAACTAATAATAATTTAGTTTATAATAGACCAGGATATAATCCTTCGAATTTTAATCCTTCTAATACTAATTCATTACAATATGAATACTCTAATATAGATAGAGATAAACTAAAAGATACTGGATTCTATCCAAGTAATAACATCAATACCAACAATGTTAACAATAACAGTAATAATAAGCAATTAGTTCAGCAAGTAATAGACAAAAAGCCTACTCAAGAATTATATTCTAAATATAACTATAATGATAACAATGCAAACAACAATGCTCAGAGTAACTTAAACTATAATTACGGAAATATTAACAGCCAACAAAATCCAATTCTTAATACAAATAGCAATATTATCAACACAAGTCAAAACAATAATAGCAATAATAGTAATATTTATAACATAGGTGATGATTTTAAAAATTATAAACCAACTAACTCTAAATTACAATACGACTATCAAAAAGTTAGTGAATCTTACTATATAGACAGCATACTTAAAAATATTAGTCAAAGTTCAATAAATAATACTAATCCTGAAATAAAAGGTAATAAAATTATTAAAAATGAAACAGATAGAATAGCATCAGAGTATAAATTAGACCTATCAGTATTACAGAATAAATACAAAGATAGAGTAAAAGACCTCGGAATTAATGTGGTACCTGGTAGTATTCAAGATAGCTCAGGTATTCTCAAAACTGAAGAGAATATGAACTATTCAAACAACTATAATAGTATCTCAAGAGATTCTAATTTGAATAATCTAAATCAGCAACTTAATGAAAATTATTACCAAAATCATTCTGAAGTAGTTGTAAACAGAGTAGAGAAGCCTCATTATAGAGGTAGTCAAGGACAAATAAGTCAAAGCCAAATGCAGGATAAGCCGTCACAGCCATATAGTCAGACTCAAGGGAATTTTAACAATAATAATTTAAACCAAAACAACCAAAATAACAAATACTCTTATAACAATAGTTACAATAATAAGCTTAGCTATAACTACCAAGATCAACCGTTACCCCAACCACAGGCCTACTATAGTAAAAACTACAATGATGTCGTTGAAGAAAATTCAAGGAAGAAAGTGTATAACAATGAAATTAACAACAATATAATAACAAATTCTAACGTAAATGAAGAAAATGACGATTCAATAATGAGAATAAGAAGGAAAACATTATTTAATGATTTTCCAATGATAAATCATAAGCATTTTGGTAAAGAAGAAAGTTTCGAGAAAAATGTTAAATTATTAAAGGCTGCCTACGAAGAGAAAAATGAATTACTTGAGAAGAATTTAGAGTATTATAAAGCTGATTTAGAGAACTACTTTAAAAAGAAGATACATAAAGCCAGGAATTCCCAACTAGAAAATTTTGAAGATCATCTTCCTATTATTAATATTACTACAGAACATAATGATTTACTTAAGTTATTAAGAGAAATATATGAGTCAAAATTAAAAGATCTTGAAAAAGTAATTTATTTCTTTAACCAATTATTAGAACTTTATGGAAGTACTTAAGAATTTAACTGAGATTAACCTAAACGAAAATTAAACAAATAAGGAAAATAAAGTAAATCAACTAATCAAGACAAATAGAATTGACGAGTCAATGAATCAATAACTATATTTTTTTTTTAAATTTATTAAATCTATAATTTTACAATTAACAATTTACTATTTATTAGTGAATATTATTCTATATTATTCTATATGAGTTTTTTAATTTATTGATATATTAATACTTATAACAATCAATTTTTTATTTAAATATATTTATTTGTAATTTGTAATAATGTTATTGTGTCAATAATGTCTTTTATCTTTTAATTCATGAAACTATTGTATTATTTCTGCGTTCTAAATAAGTTTTGGATACATTTCATCAGCAAACTAATATAAATATTAATATATTAAATGTTTTAATTATTTCTATATCTACCTCAGAGAATAGTATTTTTCCATTTCCGACCATGTCAAATCTGTAAAATAATAAATCAATATCTTTTTTAAGATACACAAACTTTTTGTTATTGAAATACTCTTCAAACTATATTATTTATAATTAATCATTATTAATTTATTTACATCTTCTTTTATCATATAATTTTTTCTGCCAGTGTCAATTTTATCAAAAGTTTCTCTAGTTGAGAAGAAAACCATCGATTCTAAATTAACTCTCCACTCTTCCATTTTTATTTCACATTCTTTAATTAAATTTATTAGCCTAATAAATAATAATCGAGTTTCTATAATATGGTAATCATTATTAGTATAAAATTTTTCATTTGGTAATCTGTCCTTCATTATATTATAGTATTCCTTATCTAATGGACAAATCATTTCACAAAAATCAGCAAATCTAATTAGAATTTGTTAGATATTAATAAGAACTAAATAATACCTTATGATTATTTCTCCTCCATTAGTAAATCTTTTAAAAATTAATTTAATTTCATCATCAGTAGGAAAAATTTCTAAAAAGTTACAGCCAGATTTAAAATCAGTTTGAGTAAAAAATCCTTTATTTTCTGTTTCGAACAATCTAAATGCATCTTGTAAGTTAAAGTCAGATTTAATTGCTAAATCACATTTAGTTCTTTCTATACCATTCTCACATCTAATCAAATCAGTTAAAAAGTTGAGAAAATGTTCCTCTTCTCCATGTTGTAAATTATCTTCTAATTCATCATATTCCTTTTGATTATCCTTAGTTTTTTTCTTAGGACTAAGTCTTTCAACTATTTCAACAGTCTTTTTAAATTGATGTGATTCTCTCTTGGGTGATAAGCCCCCGATAATATCAGTATTAGTCTTAGGAGATATATAAATATAGTTAGTTGGGTATATTTCTTTATATTCCCTACCTACTTTTGATTTGTTTGGGGAATGGTATAGTTGTCTAAATTGAGTTTCGAATGGTTTTTTCTCTTCTAATTTCTTTTTACGAGGTGAAGACATGGTACCTCTTGAGTAGTTTTTTGGATTAAGTGTTGAAAAAAGAGGCTCGGTCGAGACCAGGGTTCTTACCTGTTTGAGGGTAATAACTTGGTTTTTGTTAATGTCGAATCGACGACATATTGCCTCTAGGTCATTTTTGTTAAGTTCCATTTCGTATTTGACTAAGAATCGTTCGAAACTAATATTGATGATTATTATAATATTATACTTATCAGATTCTATATGACCAAGTTCATCATTATCTAAAAATGAGAAAAAAGTAACTGCATTGAAATCATATCGTTTCGATAGTTCAGAGTTTACTAACTGTAAACTTTGGATTAATCTAATCTCCTCAGTAAACAATTTCGCTAAAGTATACTCAACCTCAAAAGATATTGAAAAATCTAATTGTGTAGAAATTAAATCCTGATCTAATGCTTTTAATTTCATATTTTGATTTTGTTCTGTTACTACTAAATTTAAAAACCTTATATTAATATTATATAGTATGTATTACTCCTTTAAATTTAATCTTCCGTCCTCATCAATATCATAATGTGAAATCATAATTGAAATATCCTTAATTGTGTATTCAATTTCTAACGATTGTGTTCTTAATAATATTAAATGGTTATTAATTACTTTAAAAAGTTTATAAAATTGTTTTCGTTTAAAAAACCTTTATTTTCTTGGTCGAGTACTCGAAAAGCAATATATGGATCAAAATGTTCTTGGTCGGCGATTACTTGACGTATTATTTCGACGTTTTTTTCGCCGTCAACAATGTTAAGGAGTAATTTGCATATTAAACTTTCTGTTTCCAATGAGAGCATGAATTTTATTTTTAATTATTTAATTATATAATTATTTATTAGTAATTATTAATTATAAATAAGAATAAGAATAAGAGGCGTTATGAAATTATTAATGTTTTGCAGTTAAAAAGTATATTAAAGTTTATGTTTATGTTATATTTATGTTAAATTTATATATGTTAAAGTTATGTTAAATTATAAAATAATAGTATTATAAGTATTATATAAAGCTAGAAATATTAACTATTGACTATTTATGTGTCTTATTGTTTATATAGAATTATCTTCTTATCTCTACTTCCAGTAGCATACAATAATCCATCTTTAGAAAATTCAACACAGTTTATACTATTTGAGTGATCCTTTAGAATAGATTTACTAGCTCCACTTTTTACATCCCAAATAATCGCTGTGTTATCCCAACTTCCCGTTATAATATAATCACCATCAGGAGAAAAACTTAATGACGTTACAGCATTACGATGGCCTTTCAATCTATACATCTCATCACCAAATTCTTCCTTCTCATCGTTATACATCTCTGAAAATAGGCCTCCTTTCGTATCCATTGATTTTTTCAGATTAATAGGACTTTTAACTAAAGAAAGTGTTTTAGATATTCTAGCTGGTTTTTTAGTAATGCTTTTGGTTAAACTCTTTGAATTAGCCTTATTTACATTCCAGAATATCACTAAACCGTCATCGCTTCCGCTTGCTAATGTTTTAAAATCCGGTGAGTAGCTGATAGTGTTTACTCCAGCTTTATGTCCAGTTAGCTTGATAATACCTATACCGAACATCTTGCTTTCTTTGTTTACATCCCAGATGATTATGGTGCCGTCTTCGCTGCTTGATGCTAAGTTTTTGCTGTTTTCAGAAAAGTAAAGACATGTTACTTTTTTCTTATGATTTTGGAGTCTGAACATAATTTTGGAGTAGCCTCCTATGCATTCGTAAATATTCCAGAGGATTACGCTACAATCTCTACTTCCTGTAGCCAATAAGCTATTATCCCAAGAAAATCTAACACATGAAACTGCTCCACTATGGCCTTCCATTTTAATAATTGGAGTTAAGTATGAAGGTGTATTTGGATTTAAATTCCATATTAATGCTGTTTTATCATCAGACCCAGTAGCTAACAACGGCTCATCATAGTTATAATTATAATTAATACAATTTATAGAATCAGAGTGACCACCTTTTAAAATATAACATGACTGTCCAAAGTTATACTTATCTTTATTAATATTCCATAATATCAATGGTTTTTCTAGTCCTCCTGCTGTAGCAAGATAATTATTATCAGGGGAAAAACTAATTGAACTAATATTACTGTTATGATCTTTTAATATATATTTTG
>Ga0100378_1001639_pt1 | contig 23156 bp, 22 predicted proteins | sample CryGeymeta201502_FD_81535 | JGI IMG/M metagenome (GOLD analysis project Ga0100378, IMG submission 81535) | Groundwater microbial communities from Crystal Geyser aquifers in Utah, USA - Crystal Geyser metaG 2015-02 | ecosystem: Environmental > Aquatic > Deep subsurface > Groundwater | place: USA... | reverse complement strand
TTTTTATAGTTTTCCACCCCTCTTTCGAAGTGTCCCATCCTTGAATACAGATATTAAATTAAGTTTACAAAAATGCCAGAAACAAATAACAGTGGCAAAACTGATATAAATTTTTTGAGAATCACAAAACTAATAACTCAATCCCTGTGCCTCCATTTTGTCAGCCCTCATCATCATATTTTCATTATCATAGTCCATTGATAGCAAAAGTTGCCCTTAATTGATTACTCACCACAATATTGAAGCTTTATTGTTTTTGTAAAATAATGAGTTTTGTTGACTGATAGTTTAATGATCGAGAATGATTTAATTCGATTATAAACATATCTTATTTGTAATGGGAAAAGGAAAGAAGGAATAGGGACAGAAAGGAGCTCAGGGAGGACAACCTGAACAAGGGGCCAAGGGAGGAGACGCCAAAGGTCAGGAAGCCCAGAAAGGCGGTGACAAAGGCGGTAAGAAAGGAAAGGGAAAATGAAATGATTCATGATCTGACCATCTCTTATCTAAACAAATAGTTAAGAAATATCTATATCTTATGGAAGTCCTTTTGTATTTATCACAAAGTTGCACAAAAGAACAATTATCAAGTCCAAAATAATTGAAAAAGAAAATGACTTGAGGGCACAATCCAATAAATTCACAATATTTCTTGATGATAGCAGTTGACTTTCGAAGCTTATTATTGGAAGAGTTTACACTTTATGCTCTTATCGAAAAGTAGTATAATAATCTCAGTTTATATTGAGGAATTTTATCAATTGCCATAAACATAACATTCAAATGCATCAAGGACATCAAGGATTTTCTATTAGTCAACATTTCAATCCTGATCCAAACATTTCTTATGAAATAGCCAGTGCTAAAGACAATAAGTTCGTTCTGGACGCTAGTCAGGACAAGAAGCACTTCAATGAGCTAATCATATGGGAAAATCATCAAGGTTCCAATCAGAAGTGGAGGTTTGTTTCAAACGGAGACGGAACTTTCCTCATCAAATCTGCCGAAACCGGAGGAACTCTTGGGATTTCTGAGAAAAAAGACAAGATTGGAAGCCAACCTTTAGTGGGCTATCAAAATGGAACGAATAATGAAAAATGGAGAATAGTTCCGACAGGAAATGGAAAAGGCTTTATCTTTGAATCAATGTTAAATGGATTGGTCCTTGATATTGCTCAGAGCAAGATGAAAAATGGAACAGAGGTTATAATATACTCCAATAGGAACCAAGACAATCAAACCTGGTCCATCGTGCCTACATGATCAATCCTCACTAATAGTGTTATTAATTATGAATTATCAAGAACGGCGTTAATTTAGTTGTTCAAGGTAGTTGTATTTCTTGTGGCATACCCGTCTTGGCAACACTGAGGAAGTATAGTTGAAAAGCTTCTTGGATAAGGATTGCTGGAAGCGAGGGGTTATTTGAGTTTGACCTTTCTACACTGTTGATTTTTTCTTCTCTAGAGTTTCCTCTTCTTCAGGTGCGCGTTCAAGAATCGGTGAAAAAATCTGCTCTCTGACATTCTTTCTTTCTTTGATTCTGTTTGAAGAGAATTACACATCTTTTTCATAACAGACCAAATCGAATAGTTCATCTTATTCCTCATCTTCCTCCCCCTCGTTACTGTCTTCTATTCTCATTCTGTTGTCAATAGGCTCTTCCAACTCAAATGGAGTAATTGCTTCGTCTCTTTTTTATTTACGTGCCTGCTAATCTTGCTGGTTAATTGGCTGAGAATGGGAACCAAAAATTGGGTTTGCAAGATGACTGGGAGAATCGGAGATACTGAGAGAAAGCTACTGCCTTCGATGGGGCCTCTATTAAAGCTTCTTAGTGGGTTAAAAATCAAGAATAGCGAGAGATGGGTCGAGAGGTTAGTCGCCCTTAGCACTTCCCAGAGCGCTTGAGTGATTGGTCCGAATATCTTATTGAGGTTTGAGACTTGGTTGATATAAATGATTGAGGATTTGATCGAGATTGTAAGTGATGATGTCCTTGAGGACATGGACTTAATCTCGTATTTTGGAAAGAGCATTCACCTAAGACTATCTATCCAACTCAAACTTTCCTTCTTTACTCTTCTTTGAAGCAATAAGTTCTCCAAGACTACTATCGATGTGGGTCACTAATCCTGTCAGGGTGTAGTTGTTATTGAATGGGTCCAGGACAAGATAGGAAGATGTTGTGGATGAAGAAAGAGGACTGCTGTGGGGCTGTTGGTTGAAAATTCGAGGATGTTTGCTCATTGAAGGAGTCGTTAGTATTCTAAATTTGAAGGTTATTATATTAAGTACCATAATATGTCGTTCACTATCAGTAAAATCAAATATATCAATCACATCATTGAAGTAAATTCTTGTTACGAGCCAAGTAATCCTCCAGCTCAGGTGAAGCTGATTAAACTTTTGTAGGGATCTTGAATTCCTCACTTCCTTCACTGAACTTAGCCAAGATGCTCGCAGGAAAAGGATGATAGTTGACAAGCTTGAGGAATTATATATCACCTGCTAAAAAGCTGAGACTGATCTGAACATCCTTGCTTTGAGATCCTATTGATATTGACTTTTTTTCCTTGTTTATTATCTCGAATAATTTTTCTTCATATTTTGTCCAAAAAGCACTATCTTCGAATATAGGATGACACAAAATTGCATCAAGAAGCAAAAGACGTGGACCTTCGTCAGGAAGGCTTCCTGTAGAAGATGGACCTCCATCTTGCTGAATAGGCTGAGCATTTTATCGACCTTTCGTTCCTAAAAGCGTTCGAATATTTAGTGAGAAATAAACAATTTCCTTGAGGACTCTAACATTGTGATTCCGGGCTGCATTGCTGAGGAGAGGATGTAATTGAGCTACAAGTTTATGAAATTGAACTGAATTCAACACATTGGGAGTATTTTTCTTGAGCTCAAGAATGGCCTTATGAGATGACGGCACTTAGAACTGTTTATCTTGAATATTGTTGAGATAATTGGGAACACTGATCTTTGCAAGATTAAGAGCCGAAGAGTTAGGTTGGTTGGTAACTATTTTATCTTGAATCAGAAGCCTTTCGTTCATTTTTTCAAGGCTACTCATGTATCGGGGAATGTTGTACTCGATATTTTTGATGCAACTTATCTCGAATATCATAAATTTGTTGATTCCATCTCTTACCTGTCCCTTTCTCTTTGTCTCAATATCCGAAAGTTGCTCACATATTCCAGTATAGGCCAAAAGATACTCTTCAATTGTATGGTTGTAACTGTTGATAGCTTATGTCAAATTACTTTCCAACTCAGTCACTCTCTTGTGAATCTTGTCTTTTTCTTCCATTTCGGCCCTGGACTCTGCAGGTCCCATTTTCTTGAATTGATCGCAAATTCGTCGATAGTTTCCTTAGGCGAAGCGTAGCTTACGCAATTTATGTTGAACCTAAATATCATTATTTGTACTTGTCCTCTAATATTTTTGACTGCAGGTTGTTTGTTTTTCAATTATTCTTGAAGCACGTGATCGATGACAGATTTTTAGAGAAAGGGGATCATGTCATCTTTGATGTTATTAGCCAACTATAGTGACTGTTATGATTTAGCAGAGATGGCTCTTTCAAAGATGATGAAGACGTCCTTGAGAGGATCTTTCCCGACAATGAGCTTACTGATGTTGTTGGCAAATTTATCAAGACTACGTGAGTAAAAGATTTCTGCGTCACATATTTATCTCAAAATTCGAAGAAACTAGTCGACGATGTTATTCTTTTCAGCCATATGGGCCAGGAGTTGATCGTACTTTATCTCGATATCAGGACTCAACTCTTCTCTTTGCATTTGTCTATTATATATCAATTCCGATAGTGCAACAAACTGTCACTATTCAACATTTTCAAACACATAATATTTTATGCTTTGTCGATTGATTTATTCAAGCGTTTTTAACTGTCGATAAATTTTATTAGCAAATGAGTTCCATTGTCAGGCAACTGGACGCTAGCAGAAGACTCGAAGAAGAGCTTGCTGTTGAAAAGCATAGGCAAGAACTTGAAAAGCAAAAGATTGAAAAAGAGCTTGAAGGATTGCGAAGAAGTCGCAAGGAATACATTGATAACCAGATCCAATCCACACAACAGGACTATGAGAACAGATTGAGGGAAAACCCAGACATTGCTGAGGAACATTTCGAGAGACAAAAAAGAGTTGAAAAGGAAAGATCCAAGGTCGCCTCTCAAGATTTCTAGACCCAACGTCAAAGGCTTCTCTAGGAAAGAAACCATCACGATGCTCTTGACAAAGAGTATAGAGACTTGGACAAGAACCTTCTTGACCTCCAAGCTAGAAGCAAATACGCTAACGAACAGGAGGACAGGCGCATAAAGGATCTATAAAATAGAAGGAAGCTGGTCGCAAGGTTGCTGGATGAGAGCAAGAAGCGAGAGCTAGAGCATTTTGACAGGGCCAAAGCAGTTGCTGCAGGCAGATGATTCTGATAGTTTGGATGTTATGACAGTAATAAGATAGTTTATAATATCAAAAATGAAGGGCCAAAGCGGATACGATCACCTAGCAAAACTTCTGATTATTGGGGATAGTGGAGTGGGAAAAACAAATATCTTATTGCGTTTTTGTGAGAACAACTTCATGAGTAGTCACTTGACCACAATTGGTAGACCTATATTAACACAGGAATTGACTTCAAAATCAAGACAATCTAAATTGATGGTAAGCGCATCCGCATGCAAATATGGGATACAGCAGGTCAATAGCGCTTTAAGACAATCACCCAAACATACTACAAGGTACTCTTCCTCTAAATTAGGTAAACATCGAGAAACTCAGGGAGCGATGGGAATAATCATGGTTTATTCAGTTGACGATCGCAACTCCTTCAATTCCATGGAAAATTGGCTTAAACAAATTAAAACCCATGCTGCTGAGAACGTCGTAAAGATATTAGTTGCAAACAAGGTGGACAGATAGGATAGAAAGGTAAGTTAAGAAGAAGGCCGAAGACTAGGCTCAGAGTTTGGAGTTAAATATTTCTAAGTGAGTGCCAAGGAAGATACTAATATTGCTGAAACATTTTTCTAAATCGGCAAGGAAGTCAAAGATAAAATTCTTTCAGGATAGCTTTCAAATTTTGTCAGCACTCGCAACATAACTAAAGGGGGTAAGCTATAGAATATGCGTGGAGATAGTAAAAAAACCGGATGTTGTTGATCCTTTTAATCATTTAAATCAATCTATTAGTATAGCATGCATCATGACTATCATATGTCAATATCTTCAAGGTCTTCACCTCCCCTGCCAAAGCCGAGATCAATGTTCCCCATGATCGCAGTTTGTTACAAGCGACCCATGTCTTCTCTCCTCTTGACTGACTAGCCCACTCCCATGATTTATTATCGGCGTTCGTTGAAATACAGGAAGGGATTGCTGGTACTTCTCTTCATGCGTCTTGGCTGCGTACCTTATTCTTATTCCTGCTACTTTCTCTTCAAATGCTCAAGATGCTGTATTTTGGTATTCTTGGCAAGATCACGGGCTAACAACTCGAGATGAATTTTGTATTATTCAGGGCAATCATAAATGTTTCTGGTACTTGGAACAACTTTGGAATTTTCTTGAGGAATTCTCTGAAGATCAACAATATTATTGTCGTACTTGACGAGAGTTGTTGACAGGTCGTTCAGAGTTTAATCCATGTCACCTGTTTTCAGGTGTTTCTCTTTATTTTATCTTGCTTTCTTCAGGTATCTGGCTAGTTTGTCACTTGCTTTCTGATATCCGTCAGTCAATTGATTGTTTCGGGCTTAAAGTTCTTCACAAATTCGTTACAAGACTTTCCTGCGTTAGTTTTATTATCGCAGTTCAATGATATTTCGGGTCAGTTCTCGACGAGTGTACTCAAGTTAAATTTCCAGACGTTCGATTCTTTATTCCTTGGAGAGATGATTTCTTTTTAACAACTACTATTTGATCTTTAGGTTTCCGTTGGCAATCGAGCCTCTGATCTTGAGCAAGTCAAGATGAGGAACATTATATGTATTTTGTCTTCGATTCTGTTCCTATCCAAAGTAAGTGCTTAGCTCAGGTGCGATCAACTAAAGATCTTCCTCTCCCTCAGAGTCTGACTCTTCACCTGTTAGTATCCGCTTTTGAGTTTCAATAAAGTACATCATCAATCTTTTGAGACTTTTGTCTAGAATTTCCCCAAGATTTTTGTTAGGCATGGCTAGTTTAGCCTGCAAAGTTATAACTTTGTGCCTGAGAATGCCGTTTATTCTGAGTAAATTCTATTCATTTTATTTTCCTCTCTTGGCCTATAACTTCATCAGATGAATTTCCTCTTCTTTTTGGGCTTACTTGTTCATAAACTAAATAGCTTGCTCACTGGGATTGTATATATCTCTGGTACGCTCGACAAAGCCTGTCAATGTATCGTAGCTCTTTTGATTTTTCTCAAAAGATAAGGCCTTTTTTTCAAGTTACTCAATAATCTTCTGAAGAGATTCAGTCCTATCTCTGTGCAATTACTCTAAAGCTTTGAGTTCAGAATTTGCTTCTTGATTGAGTTGCTCGAGCATGAGTTTCTGTGTGACAAAAGCCTTACTTATGAGTTGCTGCTTTCGATAGCATTTTCAAGGATCTATATTTTTTTCTGGTAGTTATCGACTGCCGAGCGATAGTTTGAAATGACTTCGATGTACTTGTTCGGAGAACTGTTGCGAGAGAGCACGTCTATTTCGAGCTTATTCATCTGAACGAGTTCCTTCATGTCAGAGATCTCTTCTTTAAGCTGTCTATTTTCGGCTGTGAGATATTCGACAAGTCGCTGGTTGCTTTTCTCCTCTTATTTCATCGATTTAAAATACAAATAATGACAACAAAAAATACGAAAGGATTCATAAAGTTTGCGGAATTCTCTTCCTTTGTTAGAACAGTCTTGACAGGCTTTGATTATTATTGAGTCTTATATACTAATAATTATCTATCAACATGCGCTTCACCATTCTCATTATCCTAGTGGCCCTATCACAAGCATAATATTTCAATTTTGACTATACACATCACGGAGCAGATTGGGAAACTCAAGCACCTTCCACTCAGAACTGGGAGGCATGCTCATCTAGTACCTTTCCTATAATTTCAGAATAGCAGCAATCTCCTGTATCTCTCAGCAACACACTTGCTCTCCGTAATGAGTCTCTTCTCTTTGCCAATTTTTACAATCAGAAAGCCCTGATATTCTGGTACAATACAACTGTGTATATCAGGAGTAACCCCATTAGCAACAGCTTTGGATAACTCTACACAAAAATTACTAATGGGCTAACTCCTTCCATGAGGTCGACTTAAATCCGTATCCGATCTCATTCGGAACATCAGATTAACGGCAAATATTATGACCTTGAGCTTCAGGTATTCATCTTTTTATATAGGTCTTTTGTGCTGAACTTTTCTCATCTCCTAACAATCTGAAGTTAGCTGTAAGCTTGATGTTTGAAGTTGGGGACCAGGAAGACCCTGCACTTCAAGCCATTATCGACAGCTATGTCCCAAGAAACTAAACTGTCCCTTTCCCTTCGGTCAATGCAACTCTATCTCTTGGCCATCTTCTCAACAACAATGCTCCTTTTGACTTCTGGTTTTATCAGGGATCCACGACCATTCCTCCTTGCTACAGTGGAAAGCTCAGCTGGGTGGTTGCCAACAAGGTATTTTCAATGAGTCAAAAGCAGCGTGATTTCTTCTGGGGAATGTTCAATAATGAGGCGATGGGTGGCAACTGGAGAGAGCTTCAACCATTGGAGAGCCAAGATTGGGGATTCTATAAGCTTGGAGAGTGATCAATTTGAAAAACTTTTAAATCATGACCATATACTATAATTAATGTTGGGAGATTTGAAGGTCGTCGAGGACAAACTTTATCAGCCAGAGGCACTATCATCCTTCCTTGAGGTAAAAACCTTTTTATTCAGAAATACTCCGTGCACTAGGCAATAAAGCAGCTAAACAAAGCCACCAAGAAGGAAACAAAAGATCGTCTAAAATATTTCTTGTCTAAGGTTGGACAGAGCAATCAATATAGATAGCTGCTGTTAGCTTGCCTTACTGAAAAGTCAGCTGAGCAGAAATAATTTGGAAAATATGTGGCTTCCGAAAACAGTGAATAGTTTTTCACATTATTGGTGAACACTCCTGAAGAGGTTCTTCAGGTGATCTAAACCCAGCCAACAATGTTGCCCACTTTGATTAAGTTAGTTGCTCACCCTCACGGAATCAAACTTGTCAAACTATTCAGAGTTCTATACACCAAATACCAAAGAGAATGTCTTTTTAGTCCTGAGGTCAAAGCTGGACTTGCTGAAGGATTGGGATTTGGGTAGGAAAATGAAGGGGTCGATACTGTTGCTCAGATGAGATATCTTGAGATTGTGGTTGACATGGCAGTTCAAGGAGGGCCCTGTTTTGATTTAGCAGAAGGCCTGCTTTAGAAGGGTCTCAGCTTATACAAAACTGAGGATATTCTTCTCAAGATGGCAATGTCAGAAGTGATTGCAGGATTGGGAAAAGGTGACAAGGCTTCAAAAGTCCTCAGAGAGCATTCCATATGGAAAAACATTGAAAAAGATGCATGCGTATTGAACATTTTATTTAGGATGTCTAACAATAACTATACGTCAAGAAATTCCTCCTTGTTCTTCTTGTCGACATGAGCAACAATGGTCACTACTAAATTGGCCATAAAGTTACCAAACACATTCATTAATTCTTGACAACTCACCTCAAATCCAAGGGAGAAGAACTTCAGGCCGCTATTGATCTAATAACTCATCTTTTCAAAACAGTTCAGGGGTCCAAAATTATCATCCAAAATACAGAAGTCTTGGAGAACTGGGTTGCCTTGAGCAGAAGTACTCAGGATGCTGCAAAGGGGCCTTTTGTTGAGTCTGTCGCCAGTTTGGTTCATCTCGGCTGTCAATCCAGTAAGTAAGCCAAAGGGCACCCTAAATACAGGCTGGCTATTAACGTTCTCAACTGCATCGGAAAGCCGAACATGGTAGGTGAAATCAGTCACAATTTACATGCAAACAATTATGTTGTTTATGGTCTTGGGGATTTTGCTAAATGGTTTGTTGCAAAGTTACAACTGCCTTTTGAAGATGCTGAGCTGACTCTTCTGGAGGCTTTTCATCAATTGCTAAACTACTACGAGGTAGCCGAGGTTCTTCTTCAGGTCCAAGAGGTAACAAAATATCTTCTGAGACCTGTAGGTGCTAGCAACAAGCAGTTGAAAGCCAAAAAAGCCAATTTGCTAGCAACTATCGTGGGTAAAGGCAAGACTGATTGGGATGGCCTCGAGTTGGCCTAATACAGCAGGAATTTATAGAAATTGCTGGAAGGTCAGAAAAACGAAAGTGTATACGCACTGGATGTAGAATGAACAAGCTTTCTCATCATTTACATTCCTCATAAATAATATGTGACCTATAATTTAACAGTATAATCGTTGATTCAAATATTAATGTCAGAATACTTCTTCGAGAGGATGTAGCCCACCAAAGCGGACCAAGCTGACAATGAAACTTTACTTTTGGATATCAGTCAACAGCAAGAGTCGTTGCATCAGCATAGATAACATCTTCACATGTTAGCTGAAGATATACAAACTGCAGTCTATCATCAACTTAACTCAATTGTCCAACTATAACAATTAGAGCAAATACAGCATGAAGAAGAGCCTCATTCGAAAACCAAAGATGATATGGTCAATAGCCAGATCCAATTTTCATCTGTCATGAATCAAACTGCTGAAATATTTTCAACATATCACTGTAAGGTGCAGCAACAGATGGAAATAACTCACAAAAAGGCACAGTTAGAGGTGGAGATAAACAGATTGAAGATAGATAAAACTACCCTTTTTTAATAAATAAGGCTATTGGGCTAACAATGGAAAGAATAGAGGAAGAAATCTTTAGGTGCTAAAAGTTGTAAGAAAGCTGAGGATAGATTAATGGAACGAGGGAGTCGATACAATTTGTGCAAAGTGATAGGAAAATTCATGGAAGACCTGAAAGAAACATTAGCAGCAACTTGGCTTGCTGAAGCTTTAGACAGTATGCTGAAATATGGAACTACTTTGGAAGATTTGAGACTTGGAATGGGCCAACTGAGGAGTAAAAAAGAATTGGTGAACAATTTCACTCTGTACCTGTAGACTTTTTACAGTCCCAACATTGTCAAAGAACTGAGTGAAGCGATAGATAAGTTAGTGATCAACTACGAACAATCCAGAAACTAAGCTGACCGAAGGTTGATGCAACATATCCAGAACAACCTTGCCAGTTTGGAAAAAATCAGCAAAATGATGAACGAACGCGGCTCCAAAGCAATGGATTTTAAAATTGATGTGCAAGTTCTTGCCTAAGAAATTAAAGTAATGGAAAAATAGCTATCCTCTTTACAACAATAAGTATCATAAACTATCCACAAAGAGGCTGAAGTTCTGGCTGGACAGTATGCTCGCTTTAATAGGTACAATCACGATTGTACATAATATTTTCAGACCCAACTTTAGGATCAATATCGATCTTTTATAGCTAATCATGCGAAAAGGGCAAGAGATATAGAAAACATCAGTAAAAGAATTCAGTACTACTCATCAAGGATTCAATAGTGTCAAGATCAAATGCTCTCTCTTCAGCAAGAGGCAAATCAACTCAAAAAATAGAAGTAGAATAAAATCAATAACACCCGCCAAAGTATAGCAGTTTTGAAGGAGTCAAAGTGCAATAATATGGCGAGCATGTAGGAAGAAAGCCGGTTGCGGCCTGAGAGAAGGAAAAAATAACAACAAAAATAAAGGTTTATAGCTAGAAAATTATTCAATATTGGGTCTGCTCAGAAGAGAAGTGCACAAATGCCAAAAAGTTAGAACTTGAAGGAATGTGAAGTCAAAGTCACTAGCAAGTATCTGATAATGCAGCCCATTGGAGATCAGGTATTGGTAGTTTGCTAAAAAATATAATTAGGACACATTAGAAATTACGAAGTTCATCGTCAGAAGAACTTGCTCAAGATAGACTATGGAGGGTGCACCTTAAGCCTACATTTTTTGACTCTCAATTTGACTTCATTCGAGAAAAAACTTTCCTCTTTGATCGGACATAAATTTCAGCACAATTGATGTTTGTTAAGATTAGTATAATAATTCTCATGAACTAACTCATCTTTGAGGAAATCAAGTTGGATTTCAATGACCATATTCGCATGAAGGGGTAGCAGCTGAAAGAATAATGCTATCAAAAGAACAAAGTGGGGCTTGATGGTGTTCGAAGTTATGCTTAATGTTTGAGAGATGCCAAAAATCAACTCCAAGTTTACGAGAAAAGAGGGAAGTACAACCTCCTTTTTATGGAACTGAGTGCTCGAAATAAAGAGACCTTTAATCTGGTGGAAAGCGTGACCAACTTTATCGAAAAGTATGAGCTCGATACCTACAAAAGATAAGAGGTGATCTGAATTCAGGATATCAGTTCATTTCATACAAATCTGTCATAATATTCAGTCAGGATATTGAATGCTTTGGTATTTAAATTTTTCTATAAATTCTAAAAATGGTAAAAGAAATCATTCTGGTATTTCTTCTTGTTCTTATTCAAGGGGCAATATTTGACCCTAAACTCAGCATTTCAGACTCTTTTACCTTTCCAGTTCCTTTTCAAAAAGATTCACTGAGCTTGCTGGATCCTTCTGCATTACCAATACATAAATGTTCTCACTAAAAGTCATAGACACCTCAGGAAGCTATTGGATGCAAAGATAATCATGATATGCTGAAAGATATAACAAACTAACCAGGTCGATTCAAAGCATGCTTGGATTCTGTCATTTAGGAATTTCCTCTTTTTCAGCCATCTGATGTTCTTCAAGCTCAATAATCGACTCTCAATTCGATGTAGAAACATCTCAGATTAAAAAAGAAAGGGACAAATGAACCTGAGATGTTGTTCAAAGTGATCGAGCAGGCCAAGAATCCTCCCAAGGTTGTTTTGGAGCAATATTTACATACTAATGGGTACAGTAGATAAGAAATTGAACAGGCTTTGGCTGAGCTCGTGGACAGGATCCCGGCCCTTGAGGACCATAAGTTGGTTGAAGCATGGTCTTCTCGCAAGGTTTAAAATGGGAAGGCAAGTGGACAGTTAACCCTTAAGCTAAAAAAAGATGAGGATGAACTTTTGGTTTACCTGTCAACTTACAAGGGAAAATCCTGGATTGCTATATATGGGCTCTGATTTTGCACAAGTTTATATCCTTCATATTTTTTTTGGATGTTTTTATACCATAAGCTACTGGTTTATGATCAAATACTGATAAAGTTAGAAAAGGTTTTGTTGGTGAACTATGAAATCAAGAACAGAAAAACATACCAAAGTGAACCCATTGTCTCAAAAAACTAATTATACCGTCCTTTTCAGCTCAAGCATTAAAGGCCCAACCGATTGTTTTGCTTATTAATAATTATAAACTAGTGAAATGATTCGGCTGGTCCTAATGGTTCTGTTCTTGGCAGTTTGTTCAGCCTAAATCATCTTAACTTCAAATATAACCCTCAGCTAACTTTATAGCTCAATGGAAAATCAAACTACCCTCCTGTCTTAGGCTGTCAGCTTCCTGATTAAAACTCATCCTTAACTATCATACTACAAAGTTACCTCTATTACTTAGTCACTGGATCGAGGAGACCAAGACTACACTGACAACCTATACGATTTTCATTTTGACCTATTAACTGACCAAAAGAGAGTGCTAGCTATTGTAACAATCTCAAATACTACAGACGAGGAGTTCGTCAGCATCAGTCCTTTTGTCCTGGTTAGCTCGTCCGACAGTGGTGACACTTTGGGAGACTTCTGGGTCAGTGAAACATTCCCTGTCAGCACTTCTTCAGCTACATCTACTATAACCAATTAAGGAGTTTCCAGCACTTCGTTGGCTGATTTAGTGACATCGCCGATGAAATATCCTTCAATTAAAAAACCTGGACCTTTTGGAGGTTACTATCCCTATGCTGACTTTAATGATGCCCTCATCCAGTATGCCCTGGACTTGGTAGCTGGATAACATCCAAACATCATAAATTATGAACTCAAAGAAGCATTTTACCAAGTGGTTTCGGGCATCAACATTAAGCTTCACTATAAAGGAACTGATAAGTATACACTAGTTACTGTGGTGATAAACTTTGATCTTAGAAAACGCCCAACCATCATTTCTTTCAGCGTCACCTGTGCTCCTTCCTATGAATACTGTACCACCGAATTAGCAGAGGATTATTTTTACGCTGTTGAAGGAATGATCATCAAACATCCTGAATTGATGACCTATCGTGTGGTATCTGTCTATGTGGAATAAATTACATAGACTGTATCTTTGAAAGTCTTGATCACTTTCGAGAACAAAGATAAGAAATTAAGGACTATGGCCTAACTCGACGTTGAATAGAACAAATCAACGGTTCAATCATTCTTTACCTACGCTCAAGCTTCATGATATGTGTTTTTTTCTAAGACAACAACACTTTCTATTGCAAAGATATGATAATAGGATATTCATGTGTTTCTTGCCAAATTAGTTTATATATTTGAAGTGATTTTTGCCTTCTATTGACTTATAATAGTTAGAATGGCTTAGTTTGGTAAATTGAGAGGCATCCTTGAGCAACAAAAACCTGATGTAGTAATCTTTAGGGAGTAACTCAAAAAGGGAGGAGTACAGAAAGGAGACTTGGATCTTTTGCTCCGTAAAGCAGTTGAGGCCAAGCTTGCGCAATTTCCACTCTTTTGCTCCGTACTTGTGGGGTAAACTAACTGTTATTCAGGGAAGGCGCGAACATCAATTTTTCAGACTCGAAAGGTACGCATCAGCTCAGATAGATCACGTCACAAATCTTATGAAGGCCTGTGAAAAAGGTACCGCTCCCATGGTGGAGGCCCTTCTTTCATATCCCGGTATTAACCTGTTGAAAACCGATGCCCGTCAGCTTCATGCAGGGTTCTATGCAGTAGAGAACAAGAGCAGAGAGGACAGCTAAAACATTCTTAAGCAACTGTTGTAGAAGTAGCCTGCTATGGTATTTGAATATTTTAAGTAAGGTGAATCAATAAGCGGGTAATCAAACTCTTCTGATTGCAGCCATCAGAAAAGGAAAAGTAGAACTTGTCAAGCTGTTATTGAATGCCGGAGCTGACCCTAACTGGCAAGTTCCTGACACAGGAAACACTAGTCTTCATGATGCTGTTAAGCAGTTCAAACTCAAGACCAGCAAAGCTATGAGTGATATTATTCGGTTACTTTTGCTGAAGGGTGGTGATAGTAACGTCAAAAACAAACAACAAAAGACGGTCTACGATTATGCTGAACGAGCTCTTCAGGAGTATCGATGCATTTAAGAAAAGATCAAAGAATAGAAAGAGGAAGAATAGCAAAAGGTAGAAATAGTGATGAGACTGAACACTGAAGATTAAGTCAACAGCCTTTTTGAGGAAGCTAACTAATTGTTTGAAAGATATGAAGGATGTTAGGAAGAAGAGGATCCTTTCCTAACAGAAGAATAAGTGAAAAAGTCTTTAACTGCTGAAATTCACAACTATCAGGAAATTTGTTAGGAGGAGTATTAATTTGCCAAACGTGAAATTTAACCCTTTATGAACCATCTCAACAAAATTGCAGCAACATAAAACTTGGGAGTTGAATTTTTTGGCTCCTTCGCTACTGGCCTTTGGGTGAAGCAGTCAAATATTGATGTTCAGCTGACTAAAAAAGAAGTTTATGATAACTTTGGCTACTCTGGCTCAGCTAAATAAATTCTCGAAAGAGTATGCTAGCAGTTAAAGCGTTGCAGTGGAAACTTTAAAGTTGGTATGTTCAACAAAACTATGAGAGTTTTCATGATTAAGGCAGATATAGGGGATTCTGAGAGGCCTAGAGTTATTCACATTTCTGTGGAAGATCGTAATCAAACAGGAAAGGCTGCGGTAAAATGGATCTGTGGTCATCTTACAGCTCGTCCATAGCTTCGTCCTCTGTTTTTGGTCATGAAAGGACTTACAGTTCATTACAAGCTTCATGAGCACAAAAGTGGAGGTATTCGAAGCTACACTCTGTTTATTTTGCTCCTTTCTCGTGTCCTCGAATGGAATAATTGCTATGACCTTGGCAAGTTTCTTCTTGATATACTTTATTACTATGGCTTCTACTACAGCGTCTATGAGCATCGTCGTGAGGAAAATGATATATGCATAGCGATGCACATTCAAGATCCTCTTAACCCCTCAAAAGATCTTGGTATCTCTCAAATATAATTTAGGAACAAACCTTCGAACAAATGACCTTCAGAGGATGTTCAGAGGAGCATACATAGCTCTGCTGAGTAACGTCGGTAACCACAGCAGATTGAAGTTCATGTTCGAGACCAAGAGAATCCTGATGGTCTGATTCAAGTAGTTTTTCATCACAAATGATCTGATGTGTTTGAATATATGGTAATTATAGAATGAAGGTTCATAGATCAACCTCTGTTGACAGCGTATTCGGCAGTGGTGTTGGTGACTTCTCCGGTTCTGTAACCTCCGTTTCCAGTGGTGCTGTAGTATCTCTGTTCAGTGTAGCCTGATGCAGGGACTTCGTAGGTTACTTGGGGTCCGGTGGAGTACACAACCTCTCTTTGTCCGGTGGTGTATGTCACGGGTCGTTCGTAGGTAGTGTTATATTCAGTTCTATATTCACCTCCACCAACGGTTCTGTATTCTCCAGCTCTGTATTCAGTGGGGTATCCACCTTCAACTCTGGTTTCAACTCTGGTTTCAGTTCTTTCTTCAAGGGCCTGATCGGGGTAGTGAACAATTTGTCTAAATAAAATGATATTTACCTCTCAACGGGGATGTATTCATATCTGATCTGTTTCTTGGGAACCTGAACGTATTCGATTCTTTTCTCAGGGACGTACTGAGGAATGTACTGTCTGAGATACTCAACAGCGTAATAGTCGGTAACAGTGACTTCACGAGGAATGGTCTCGACCTTTCTCTCTTCTCTGTATTCAACTCTTTTGACTTTCTTGGGGACACGCTCAACCTTGGCTTGGTCCTTGTATTCGAGAATTTTCTTTTCGAATGGGACGTATTCGATTCTGCTCTCACCCTTGATGACATCTTTGCCAGTGTTAACGGTGGTTCCAACAATCTGAGCGTTGCTGGCTCCGACGCGTTCTTCTCTGTATCCTCCACCAACTCTCTCTTCTCTGTATCCACCTTGGACTCTCTCTTCTCTGTATCCAGATCCAACTCCGTAGGTTTGGGCAGGAACGTAGGCAGAGTTAGTGGTGGTGACGTAGGTTCTTTCTTGACTGTATCCTCTATCTCCACCGTAGATTCTTTCACCGATGGGGTCACCGGTTCTGCCATCAACAAGCTGACTCTGAGACATTTTCTTTCAAATAAAATATGTTGAAACCCTAACATATCTCCGTGCATTAATCCAAATAAAATTTATTTCAGTCAACTGAAAAACTCCCTCTATCTCTCTTTTATGCATATAATCAATAATATCTATCATGGCAACTAACTAACAGAACCCACCAGGACTATAACAACTCAAACAGCAACTTAAAACCCTTAAAGATAAATGCGACCTCCAGAACGTTTCTTCTGCTTAACTTAGAAAAAGATCAAGCTTTATCGTAAGGAAAACGAGGAGTACAAACATGAATTAGCGAGGCAGGCTCAAACTAATGCGTCCTTGTTACTAAACTCTAAATAGTTATCAGAAGCTAATAGTAAGCTCGAAAGTGCTATCCACGACATTTCCCTGAAGCTATAGATCGAGTTAGACTCAGGAACTATCACTTCTCAAGTTAGAAGCAGTCGACCAGTCGCTATAACCACCATCAAAAACATCACTGTTACTGAAGAAACCGAATAAGTAGACTTACCAAACTAGGGAGTGGAAGATTAAGATATTTCTCAGCTCGTCAACTTTAAGCGTATCAAATCTCTTCTCTTGGGAGATAACAAAGTGGGGAATGCAGGAGTCATAAAGATCACAGCTTAACTAATTAACGTTACTAAATTGCAGCTTAATTCCAACTCTTTTGAGGCTTAAGCTTTGAAGGGAATCAGTAATCTTCAACAACTCAAGGTCTTAGACATTCGGAATAACAAGTTGGGCGATAAGTGTATGCCGTATTTGGCTCAACTTAAAAACCTTGCATAGTTATCGATATCCAAAAATAATATTTCTGATGAAGGCATCGCGGCTATTACTGGACTTGTGCAACTGATTTACCTTGATTTGACAACCAATTAAATCACAGATTAAGGAATACCTCATTTATTACCCCTCAAGAAGTTGACTCATCTTTACATGATGTCAAATAGGGTGACAGAAAAAAGAGTACCGCTTTTATTTGAAGCCCTTTAAAAATTGGAAGTCCTTGACTTGAGGTTCAATATCAACGAAAATGGTGTCAAGGAGAAACTTAAAGCGGCTAAGCCATAGAAGCTTCAGCTCTTCTGTTGATTGTAATGTAAACCATTATTTAAATATTTTTTAAAATGTCGTATTAGGAAAGAGTACAGCAAGCTATTCGAGAACAAAATGAACTCAATCTACTGAGACTCATTGAAGAAGAGATCGAAGGTTCTGACGATAAAGTCAAAGCCAAAGAGTCAGCCATCAATGGACTTGCTCAATTATATGTGGATAGTAATCGTCCAGCATAGATTCAATAAATTGCAGTCAAGTTTGCACACAGACTCAACGTATTCTCTAAACCAAGATTGGCCAAGATCACAAAGGGATTGGTTGACTATGTTGCCAAGGCACCCAATTCAGAGCAGATTCAAATCAAGTTATGTCTGTGGCTCGTTGACTGGTGTGTCCAGTAAAAGAGAACTTACTTGAAGCACAGAATGGAACTCAAATTGGCAGGACTTTATCTTGATGTTGGAGAACCTGATAAAGGCATGAAAATCATTGAACCTATTTTGGTCGAAGTGAGGAAAGCAGATGATAAACTGCTTCTAGTGGAACTATATTTGCTTGAGAGCAAGATCAACTACAAAGTAAAGAACTATGCCAAGGCAAAAGCTTCCTTGACGGCCTCTAGAGCCAATGCAAACAATGTGTATTGTCAACCCAGCATAATTGCTGAGATCGATTTGATGTCAGGTATTCTCTATGCCCAAGATCAGGACTACAAGACATCATACTCTTACTTCTACGAAGCTCTTGAGCCTCTAATGTATTTATTTAACAACTCAGTGCAGCAAAAGATCCAAGAGCTGTTCTTTGCTTCAAGTACATGCTCATGTGCAAGGTCATGAGTAACAACAAAGAAGATTTCCAATCTTTGCTAAACGGCAAGTTTGGACTCAAATATTCCACAGACTCACATATCCAAAGTATCAAGGCTGTTTCTGAGGCTCATTTTGGTGCATCTGTGGTAGCCTTGAGCCAGGTCTTCAAATAATTCAAGAACGAAATTGATGGGGATTAGGTTGTCAAGAGTCACACAAAACTTCTCTATGAGAATTTGCTGGAAAAGAACCTTTTCAAAATCATCGACTCCTACACGAGAGTGGATATTGCTTATATCGCAAGAAAACTATCGCTGGAGCAAGGAGTCATTGAAAGAAAACTATCAGAAATGTAACTTGCATATTATTCAGGATTTTAGACAAGAAAGTGTTCGGAACTCTTGATCAGTCCAAAGGATGCCTGATAGTTTACCATGAACAAAAGAAGGACAAGCTGTATGGAAAATCAACAGATTGTATTGGAAATCTACTTCAAGTAGTTCACAAACTCAACCAAGCCAGCTTCACTCTCAAGAAGACCACGTGATCTTACTGCCAGCATGCCTTAACATACTTTCAAATAAATTGATCTATAATCATTTCAGTATGGAAAAAGATTCAGGCCTGTTTTTTCTTCTCAGCTTGCTGATTGTCATCCCATGAGATCCTCTGCTACCTTTGATCACTACTTCGTGTTCTTTGACTTCCAGCTCGCCACCTTGAGTGGTTCCAATGACAACCATCGACCCTGGTTATTAATCCAAATTGGCCATGATCTAATGAAGATCTTATTCAAGGTAGTAATTTAGTTCAGTCTTTTATTCTGCTTATTTGCGGAGTTTGTGGGTGAGTTGCATGATTTATTCCTACACAAGTTTGGTCCTTTGTTGCGTTGTTTAGATTTGGTGGTCGAGGTTCATGATTTATTTTGCCGATTCGATGTTCATATTGCCGCCAACCCATTTCATCTTATTTTTATGAATCTTTTGAATATAACCAATTCCCTCGAGTACGTTCGTTATGTCATAAATCCTTCTTTTTTGAACCTGTAATTAGCGAGTTGCCTCATTTATGTCCAGCACAAAGTTTTATTTGCTTTTTATCAGTCGTATGAACCTTTTCGTAAGTATCGACAACGTATTCTCACGTTTATACTTGCTTCCATCCGCTGATGGACGAGAAGAGAGTTTCGACTCTGCAGAATCTTAGGATTCCTAGGGAAGGAACTGGCTGAGAGGACTTTCGTAAATCCTTGCTTCGTGGCCAGCATCGCGTTAGGCCTCGACAGTCTGTTTAGATTTGTTGACTTTCTTTGGCATAACAATAATAATCCTTCAACTGCTTAGCTATTTGGTTGAGTCAAAAATATGAATCATGAGGGGTATTCACCGCTTTGCCGAGTAAGGTCTGACTTGAGGCCTCGACACTGGGATGCTTTGACTTTCTAAGTCATAATAGGGGTCCATTCTCGAGAATGCCATGTTACTCTTATATTTGTTCTGCTCCTTGGCAGACTTTCCCAAGTTGTGATACTGTGATTTAGCTGATTGAAGTCGACGCACCAGTTTCTATATTACTTCAGAAGTACCTGATTTCCGTCATCGATCTGTCTCTCTAGCCTGCTACGATATCCAGCATTGAGGGATTACTTCAAGAGAACATTCTTCTTGGGTCTAATGTAACTGGAGCTGTGCATCATCCTGTCAACGAGGATAGTGTTGTGACTCTAGATATCTGACTGTCTTTCTGTGTAAGGTAGAGCTTACATAATTTAAGTTGGTGAGCTTTGGGCCGTGAATAGAGGAAAGAGTATTGCTAGGGAGCAACGTTATTGATTGAGGATTTAATACTATTGAGGGCATGTTTATGTTTACGATGGGCCTCTTGTTTCAGCCTTCGATCAATAAGTCTGTTACCACTAACTAAGTTCCACATAATAAGATTAATTATAACAGTTCACAATCACTTCGTCCATCCATTCTTCATGCAGTAAGTCACTGATTCAAGCTCCCTCTTATATGCTTGTAACTCACTGACCAAAATATCCTTTCCGATCGATGCTTCCTGAGTATTCCTTATCTTATCTTCAATCATCAGAAGAAGTTCTCTCACCCTTGGAGACAATCTTTCTCCGTCTTTGTCTGAAAATGAATACTCATCAGCCAATGAAACGATCTTCACAATTGAGTGTACTGATGTCAAAATGTTGAAAATTTATCTGATAGCATAGTGCTGCCTGATTCTGGCTAGTACTTTTCTAGCAGGAATAACAATATCTTCATAAATGGGCTTGTCTTTTTTGTTTGTGCGGTGACATTGAGAAACTTAACTGTATCTTTTTGATATGCATTCGTGGAGCTTTTATAGCTCTTTAATCACAAACCATTCAAAAATTTTCATGTACTAAAGTAATAACAAAATTACGTTTTTGAAAATGCCCATTTTGCAGTTCTAGGTAGAGAGGAAAGAGTGTACTCTATTTATCTTCAAGGACAAATTGTAGAGGCATTTCTTGTGAACCTAAATTAGAAAGTAAAATACTGCTGAGGAGTATGAAGTTCTTGGAACTAATCTGAGTAACTTCAAGTAAATAGGCATTTTATCTACAAGAGTCTTTATATCCTGCACGAACATATTGGGAATGAATCGGCAAAATTCAATGAAAACTTCAAGCGAGAAAAGGACCACGAAGACATATGTTAAGTTGAGGATACCCATGAATTGTTTTTATTGAAAAGCGAAATGAAGGCTCAAAGCATAAAACAGACAGAGCTCAAGCACGATGATTGAGAAGAGAGTCACTTTAATTCTGAGTAAGAGATTGACTTTTTCCCATAAAAAGAAAGGAAGGTAGACAAGTTTTTTGATAAAACTTCTTTCTACTATTTGCTGATGCCTGTATTATTCTGTAGAGATAAAAAATATGGGTTCAAAATACTGGACACATAGTCTTAAAGAGGTTACTAAGAGAGTCAACAAGGTCATGTCAAGGTTGAAAGAGTTCATGTCTACTCCTGCTAACGACTTGAAAAGATAGTAGCTGATTGTGGCATAAACCATAGGCTTGACAATAGGGATTCCAAGAAGAAAGATAGGTTCTTGGGCCAAGCTCAAGGCTTAATAGAGGAAAAAATACCTAGGAGAGGGACTAGCTCAAAAAGGAAGAGAATGCATAAATAGAAAGTGACTCTTGGTTCCACTGGCAAGATATAGCATGTGATTGAAAGGCAGACGGCAAATAGAGCTATGGTCCCCAACAATTATTATTTCTGAGCACTTGTGAATTTCTTCAGCTCTTGAGTCAAGCTTTCCTTTTCAAGGCCATCCTTGAGGTATTTGCTGAGATTGTATCCGATGTTGTCTTCTTGGCGGATTGGTTATACTAAAATACGGCTGTTTGTTGCAAAAGGATTGCTTCTGACAGCTGGTCCCATAGATTGTGTTTTAGTGCTAACAGGGGAGCGAGATGATGGTGTTGTGAAGAGGAGAGAGAGGTCACTCATGATGCTTTTACCGCTTAACTAATAATAATGGTGAATGCATTTAACAGTTGCCACAGCCTCACTATTTGAGCTTATATGCTCAGTTTGATAAATCAAGACAATTTTTCATATTTTTCTCACGAAGGAAGGCTCAAAAAATGATTAAAAAAGAAAGGTGTGTCTGGCTGTAATTTAAATCGAATCACACGGCGTAAGTTAAAAATAATTTTGAACCAATGATTGCAAATTTTGGGGAAAATACTCTAACCAACTACACCAACCGATAAATCATAGGTTCATTTCATCTCATTCAGGCAAAGGAGCCTACGGATACGTTTACCGCTGCCTGGACAACAAATCAAAGGATGTGGTCGCAATGAAAAAGGTCATTCTGGATATGGAAAATTAAGGTTTTCCCTCCACATCCATTCGCTAAATATCCCTTCTGCGAGAAATTGATCACAAGAACGTCGTGACGTACACAGTCGTTAAGATAGATTAAAAGATGTGGTCATTGATCAGAAACAGCTGTACCTGATTTTCTAATACCTTGACAAGGATCTTCGTACCTACATGGAAAATCTTGGCAACAAGAACATGGAAAGCATCAAGGTTAAAAAATTCCTTTATCAAATGTTGTCCGGAATCGCGGATTGCCACATGAAAAGAATCATCCACCGGGACCTCAAGCCCGCTAATATCCTTCTTGACAATGCTGGTAAGTCGTTCTTAAAGCAGACAACCTGAAAATAGCCGATTTTGGACTTGCCAGAACATTCTCGATCCCTGTCAGGCCATACTCTGAATAAGTTGTCACACTTTGGTATAGAGCACCTGAAATTTTATTGGGATCGATGGATTATTGTACTCCTATCGATGTTTGGGCCATTGGATGTATCTTCGCTGAAATGGTGACTAAACGTCCTCTTTTTGCTGGAGATAGCGAGTTAGATCAGCTCTATCGAATTTTCAGAATTTTGGGGACACCTAGTGAAGAAACATGGCCTGGAGTGACCAAACTCAGGGACTACAAAACAACTTTCCCCAACTGGCCTTCAAATCCTATTCAAAATGTAGTGAATGGATTGAACCTGGACGCACTAGGCCTTGACCTCTTGAACGTATTTTTACATATAACTCAGAAAATGCTTCGATACGATCCTAACGCCAGAATCACTGCCAAGGCTGCCATCTCTCATCCTTATTTCAGAGAATTGTTTGAATGATCCTCGAATCAGTATATTCTTATGAATCAAATATCATGCTGTCGTTGCTGGATAATAATATAGTATTGGTCTATGGATATCAATATCAATAATCTGATTCC
>Ga0100378_1001636_pt1 | contig 23175 bp, 32 predicted proteins | sample CryGeymeta201502_FD_81535 | JGI IMG/M metagenome (GOLD analysis project Ga0100378, IMG submission 81535) | Groundwater microbial communities from Crystal Geyser aquifers in Utah, USA - Crystal Geyser metaG 2015-02 | ecosystem: Environmental > Aquatic > Deep subsurface > Groundwater | place: USA... | reverse complement strand
AATGAGCTTTAGAAAAAGGTAAGAGAATACCCGAGAAGAGCCAAAAGGACTCTCAAGAGCGATCTGGTGAAAATTGAAATTAGCCAGAGCAAGAATCTAAAAGACAAGATAGACTTCATTGTCAACGCCATCGAGCAGACAGGTGAGATAGTCGATGATTCCTACGATTAAGACATCCCTCTTACTCATCTTCAGTTCAACATATCAACACAAACATAAATATCCACCGAAGACAAAGCCGTCAATACTCTCGTCCTAAAGACAATGGATTCCTCGACGAATACCAAAGTTCACTAGCATGTCTAGTTAGACATAATCGATACCGTACTGGTGAAGGTTCATCCTAAAAAGGAGAAAAGGGAGGTCGGTTTTAGATAAAGTAGAGCAGGAATGTTCGCCACCGCCAACAATTTAGGAAGATCGGGCTTCATGAGAAAGGAAGATAGTCGTTCGAGATACACCTCCAAAAAGATCGATTTAAAGACAAGCAATTTCAGCATTTGTTAGTCCTTGATAATCACGATCACTCAGTGCAGAATATCCTACATTTCCACCTACAACACATAGATCTTCAACGGAGCCTAGATCATCCGATAAATATAAAATTAAGTAACTGCCCAAAGAACCGAGAGACAGGAATATGAACTGAGAGAAAAGAAATCTGGCAGAATTAGAGTGATTGATGTGCATGTGCAGACGGAGTAGCACAGTTTAGAAGCAGTTACACCACCTTTCATTAATATGGGGACCAGAGGAACCGTTAAAAGTATCAGCAAACTCAACAGTCCAAGAAGTGACGAATGGAGGAAAGATCTATTAGCAAAATATTTATAAATATCTCAGGAGGCCTACTTCTGCTTTGACCCTGAAGAGTACAAACGAAAGCAGAAGGCAGTGAAGTCAGTCAACGTATAGAAAGTTATTCGATCCTCAATGGTTAAAAAATTAAGCAAAGAGAAACTATATGAAAACAGAAGAAACACTCAGCAGGAATCTAAGGAGGTTAAGTTCTCTCTCATCAAGGAAAGTGTCAGGTAGCTTACTTAGACACCTAAGAGCAAAACCAAAGATGGAAAGGATACTTTTGAGTAGAGCAAGACTATTACTGAGACCAAGGCCAGTAAAAATGACATAAGAACGAGCAAAGACTCTAGTATTGTGGATAATGCCAGCTAAATGCTCAGACCTGAGCTGACAACACTTGATAAGGTTCAATACACCTCGGAAGATGTCTCTGCTCTCATGACTCCAGTCGAATATATGTAGGATAGCTCATATCAACTTACTAAACCTTTCAGTACACTATAAAACCTGAGCAAACATATCACTTCAGTCACCTCAACAAAACCCAAGCACAAGAGAAATCAGTCCTCAATCCTGACACAATCGCCTCCTGATAGTCAGAATCTCAAGAAGTTGCATCTAAACAGGTTGTCTAAACTGAAATTTCCATAAGGAAAGCCCAAAAGATTTGTGACTGAAAACAACTAACCTGCCAATTTACAAAACCTTGCCAGTGATAATTTTTTAAGGCCGATCGAGACCATCAAAAATAAGACAAAGCCGCTCCACAGAATCAGTGAGGATCTGACAGAATATGATAAATTGTTTGACCCCTACTCGGAACAAAAAGACAAGGAGAAGAGTGTGAAAATGACGATGGGAGCAATCAAGGAAGTGGAGGTTCAATCGAGATCGGCAGATTTCGGCAAAATGGTCGAAAAAATTCTTAAAAACATTGAAGTTCGATTGCAAGAAGCGGTTAAAAATACATACACTTTCAAGGTCTATCTGACCTCCTTCTTCAAATGTTTCTACGGAAAATAGCTGTTCCCCAACTTCCTCACTTTTGTTTCCAAAAGCACAGATGACCGGGATTAAGTCATGCTAGCCTTTCGTCGCCTCCTCAATCCTAAAATTCCTGAGAGATACGCAGCCGACCTGTTTAAAACCTTTGGAGCTAGCGTCAGCAGGTGCTATCAAATGGGTGAGTGCCCTCTTAGAAGTCGAAATAGCCATGAAGTATTGAGGTACATGGTTTGCCAGTATTATGAGGAATAAGAGGCTGTCCTTTTTGAGATGCGAATGACCAAACAATTCTGCTTCAGTCTGCTGGGCTGGTTCAATTGTCTCTAATCCTAAATCAGAAAAAAAGTAGTCAACTCAGAACTGTATACCTTTTTTTGCGATATATTGCCATAGACGGAAGACAGTCTCGACTACCAGTGGATCGAAGATCTTACCTTCTATGCCAGTAACGATACACTGGCCTATCAATACCAGATAAAAGCTAAACTTCACCTCAACAGCAACACACCTCTTCACAGATTGTGCCTTTTCTGCCTGAAAGCCAAGTGGGATCGAATGCTCAACATTGATACCTCAGTCACTCAAGATTACAACAAAAGAATCGGCACTTTCAATGCTGAGGAATCAATCAAAAACATACAGGATAACATATCTCAGCTCAACCGTTTTTAGCATCTTCAGAACAGTCTCAAACACTGGTTTGCCCTTAAGGAAAAATATGGTTGTGAAATCAATCGCACTTTGCTGATGCTGGCTTAACTCAATCTCCTTGAGTTGAGATTGAAGGAAGAACTACCTTTATCAAAGAATCTGATGCTGATCAGCTGGTCTTTCTAAGGGCTACGGAAGAAAAGTTACTACAACAAGATCAAAGGGAGTGTCTGATCTGCTGACCTCTTTTACTGATTTTTTATGCTATTTGTATCCGATCAACCCAAAAGTATATTGAATCGCTGTCCACTTGGTTAATTGCAGTCCTTCAATATAACAAATAAATAATCAGCTTGATGCTATCGGCAGAGAACAATGAAAATCGTCGGGTCTTCCGCGACAAGGTCCGCAACATCAGCTATACCAAAGGCAAACTGCTGGGTACTGGAGGCTTTGCCAAATGTTACGAGGCAGTATCAAATGAGGATGGCAAACTGTATGCTGCAAAGGTCATCCCTAAAAAATCAATCAACGACAAACGGCAACGCTACAAACTGCTGATATAGATCAAGATTCACAAGAGCCTTAAGCACAGGCACATCGTCGAGTTCATCGATGCCTTTGAGGACAAAGAAAATATCTATATTTTGCTGGAGTACTGCCGCAACTACACTCTGAAGGATTTATCGAAGAGAAGGAAAAGGTTGACCTAGTTTGAAGCTAGAGTATACATAGGACAGATCGTGAAGGCCATGATATACATTCACCAGCAAGGGGTCATCCATAGAGATTTGAAATTGGGAAACATTCTGATAAACGAGCAGATGGACGCCAAAATATGCGATTTCGGATTGTCGACCAAGATCAAGAATGAAGGAGACTCCAAGAAGACCATCTGTGGAACACCTAACTACATTGCTCCCGAAATACTGGAGGAACAGGGGCATTCTTATGAGGTTGATATCTGGTCCATTGGCGTCATCATGTACGCCTTGTTATTTGGTAAGCCTCCCTTTGAGGACAACACTGTCGAGCAGACCTACTAAAATATCAAGAATAACAGATACATCTTCCCACCCAACATACCCGTCTCCCTCGACGCTAAGGATCTCATCAACCGCATCCTAGTTATGGATCCTGTCAAACGTCTTAGTCTATAGGAAATTCTCGAACACAAGTTTATGCAAATTCCCTAGGGTATGCCCCATTCTCTCCCAATCTCTTCCCTGGCCATCCCACCGATCGACTACGACAAGCACCCCACCCGCATCAACCTCAACGACATGCACTTGTAGCTCTCTTAAGAGATCTAAGACGACAGTGGAGAGCATAACAACCATCAGCTTCACGAGCCAAAGTAAGAGGAAAGGGTTATCAAAAAGTCAGTAGCAGATTTTGTTTTTATTAGGGAGTGTTTCAGATATTAGACTGCTTTTGGGTACTTGCTGTCAAGTGGGATAGTTGGCTGTTTTGACAAGTAGCAACAAATCAACCTGGTTTTCGAGTTTGGACAGGAGTACTACTACACAATTGACGGCAAAAAGGTCACCAAAACCCAGGTTCCTTAAGACAGCTAAGGAGACAGAAATCTCATGCTTCTGCTACACTTCCGAGCTTTCTTCGTCACCAAGTACTCCCTGTTCAAGATGGAAGAAATGCGGAAAAGGACAGGTTAAAACGATCTGCTCATCTTTGTTCGGAAAGCCATCGCCATCAACGACCTTTAAATTGTCACCAGGCTCAGTAATAATATCATTCAACTGCACTTCAGCGACCTCTCCTCCCTTGCTATCAATCGCTAGGATGAAAGAGGAATCTACTTTGTGGACTCTAAGGGTAGACAATCGGAGGTCAACTACAACCAATGCAAGAGCCATAAGCTGAAAACCAAAGTAAGACGGTTCAGCAACTTGATCCAAAAATTATCCTCAAGAGAAGATGAGTAGGATGAGGAATTAGAGGAGGATGAGGACATATCTGATGAGGAGTGATAGACTGATAATATAGAGAATATAATCATCATAACAAATTTGAAATATCAAAAATATAGATGAAAGGCTCATCTGGCCAACCAGTCACTGGCTAGCACCTCTTCAGCAGTCGGCCTCTTCCAAAAATCATAGCCCAGCATCTGTCCCAACAACAGGCTCAATTAGCCACTAAGTTCACTAGGAATTTTCACCCCTTTGCTCTGACTGCCCACCTTCGGAGGAAAGGTCCCCACCACCATCCGATAGATGATGACTCCTAGTGACCATACATCCGCAGGCTTTCCGTAGTATCCTTCTCTCTGAGTGACCTCAGGAGCTATATAGTTGGGTGTGCCACAGTAGTCATACAAGATATAGCTTTCATTTGGAAGAATGACGCTGAAGCCAAAATCTATCAACTTGATTTTGAAATCTTTACTGACCAACACATTTTCCAGTTTGATATCTCGATGTACAACATTATTGGCGTGGCAGTAGGCAACAGCCTTGACTAGTTGCTTCACCATAAATTTTGCAATTTCCTCACTGACCGCCTGATAGCACTATCCCTTGAGGTAGTCGCTCATCGAACGGTTTTAAAGCAACTATGTTATGATACTCACCGAATGCTCGGTGGCTATATGCTCATGCAATTGCAATATGAGTGGATGCTGCAGTTTGGACAGAATTTGCAGTTATTGCTATAAATTGCGGACGCGGTCCTGATTGCTGAGAGAAGATTTGAGATATGTTTTGATCGCCACTCTTTTGCCTGTGAAGTTATGTGTTGCTGCTCTTACAACCGAGTATGTACCTTTGGCTATGACTCCTCCCAGTCTGTACTCTTTGAGCTTGTCTCCCAAAAAGTCAACCTTCGTCAGACTCTTCTTGTCCCTGTTCCTCAGCGAGTACTCCAAAGATTCGATGCTGTGCTAACGTCGGATAAGAGGGTTGATTGAGTTTATTTTAGGAAAGCGGTCCTTCTCCAAACTGCCATCCTTGCAGAGTTCGATCTACTGCATGGTGAGCATGTGGGTTTGCTCGAGAAGGGCGAGTTATTTGTGGGAATTGCGAAGAGCCCGGTTTTAGGGGCGATCGAGCGAGGTCGGGTGCTGGCCTTGATGGCTGATTTTACGGATGTAGGGCAACCGCACCAGTTTCCCCAGCTCCAGCTATGAAGGTTTAATGCTGCTTTCCGTCTTTAGGTTTTCGTTGCGGGGGCGGTGCGTTCTTTTATCCTTCATAAAATTATTATACTAGCCAATGAAGCTTTCCACTCTGCTGCTCTCCTAATTTCTGCGTTTTTTCTTGACTAACGTTATTATTTGGCTTCCCAAATGTCTGGATATATTGTTCAGTCCTATTTGAATTTTATTTTTAGATGCGGAAGGATGACTCCTCGCAGTAGCAGTAGAGCCGATTGTTCACCTCCAACCAGCAGAACCTGAACTACGTTAGCAACGAGATAAAAAGCACGACCACCAACGTGGTAACCTTCGTGCCCATCAACCTCTTCAAACAGCTTCACAATATGGCCAACGGTAAGTCTCTAGTTAGTCAGTTTATTTCATCATCATCGCTATCCTGCAGACCATCCCCTCGATCTCTGTTACAGGTGGATCTCCCACCATCCTTTTGCCCTTAGCCTTTGTCATGCTGGCAGTTATGGTCAAGGATGCTTATGAAGAATACTACCGGTATCGGAAGGATAAGGAGGAAAATGAAAGGGAAATAGATCTACTAGTCGGTGACAGGTTTGAGATCAAGCATTGGGGAGATCTGAGAGTGGGCGATGTCATAAAGATGAGAAAAGATACGCTGATTCCCTGCGATTGCATGGTAATCAAGACATCCGATCCAGAGAATAAAGGGTTTGTCGAGACAAAAGGACTCGATGGATAAACCAACCTCAAGCTGAAAGTGTCCTTCCTCAGTAACATCCCCAACAACATCACCAAAGATCAGAACTACCAGGCCTTGCCATATAGGGTCACCTGTGGAGCACCCGCTATGCAGCTCAACAAATTCGACGGAATGGTTTAGTACGAAGGCATCAAGATACCTCTCGATGGTGGTAATTTGATGCTGAGAGGATGCACACTCAAGACAGTGCACGAGGTCATTGCTGTTTGCTGTTACACGGGAGCTGACACGAAGGTGGTGCTGAATAGTGCCAAATTTGAGCCAAAGAAGTCGAAGTTGATGGTGGAGGTGGACAAAACTGTCATTGAGATCTTCATTTGGCAGATAATTATCTCTCTCGTTTGCTCGCTTTTCAACACAATTCTGTAGAACAGCTATTCGGCAATCATGGCCTACATTCCTTCTTCTAACTACTGGCTGCTTACTGCCACCTGGTGGCTTCTCTTGACTTACTTCGTCCCCATCTCCCTTATCGTGACTATGTAAATGGTTAAACTGTTCCAAGGCTCCCTCCTCGTTCGAGACAAGGCTGGCTACTCTGAGTAATACGACTTCTACACAACAGCCAACAACACTTCAGTCAACTAAAATCTTGGACAGATTAAGTACGTCTTTACCGATAAAACTGGAACCCTCACCAAAAATAACATGATCTTCAAGAATCTCATCTGCGACGGTAAGCTGTATGGAGTGGATGAGGAGGGTGTTTCCTTCAAGAAAAAACAACCGGGAGCTGTTCGTCTAACAGTAGATTTCAAGGATGACAAGTTCGAAAGAGACAAGGGAAATCCCAAGGTACAGGATGCCCTAAAAGTAATATCTCTTTGCCATGAGATTGCTGTTGAGATCGAGGGCGACAAGAAAAATTACAACAGCAGTTCACCTGACGAAGTTGCTCTCATCTACTTCGCCAAGCAAGAAGGAAAATAACTGCTGGGTGAGGAAAGAAGAATGATCAAAATTGCAGAAAAACGACCAAACGGAAGCATTGAGATTGTTCAATACGAAAAATTGTGCATATTGGAGTTCAATTCCGACCGCAAGCGTATGTCTATCATCGTCCGTGACCCTCAGACCAGAAAAATATAGCTATACTGCAAAGGAGCAGACTCAACAGTCAAAGCCCTCCTCAAGCCAGGACAGAGAGATCAGTAAGCTACCCAGAAATACATCGACAAGCTGTCAGTCAAGGGTCTAAGAACTCTCATGCTTGGCAAAAAAAGTCTCAGCTAGTCTTAATTTGATAAGTGGAATAGACGCTTGCTGGACTCTCGAAGCATTATTGGTGAGGAGAAGAAGAGCAAAATTGCCCAGTGCTACTAAGAGATCGAGCAAAATTTGGATTTGGTTGGTGCCACAGCAATTGAGGACGAGTTGCAGGATGAGGTGAAGGAAACAATCCAGACCATGAGACTGTCAGGTATGATGTTCTACATTTTGACTGGAGACAAGCAATAAACAGCCTAAACGATCGGTCGTTCTTGCGGCCTCATCGACTAAGGCTTCACTACTGTCCACATCCCCGAATATGACTAGGACCACGATCAGGAATGGCGCAATACTTTCCTCAACATCACCCGCAACAAAGATGCAAAAATATTCATGCTCAATGCTGAGAAGAGCATTCCACCTGATATCCCTCTCCACTCCACTATTTGCTATAGATGCACTCCCAAGAACAAAGAAGAAATTGTCAGGAGGGTCAAGGAAAAAACCACACATTTGACGATGGCTGTGGGCGATGGCAGCAATGATGTCAACATGATCAAGTAGGCACATGTTGGTATCGGCATCAAGGGAAAGGAGGGGACTGAGGCTGCCAGAGTAGCAGATTATGTTGCTGGTGAGTTCAAGTTCATTAAGCTGCTGACGTTGTACTATGGTCGTGAGTGGTACAGAAAGAACTGTGAGCTAGTCAACTATAGTTTTTACAAGAACTGGTTCCAAAATGCCACCATCATCGTATACGGAGGCTTTTCTTTCTTCTCAGGTGTCGTCTTCTTCAATAGCTATATCTATCAGCTCTACAACGTCCTCTACACTGCCCTGCCCATCATTTTATACGCCCTTTTTGATGAGTAGTACACCAAGAGAGAGTCATACAGGCGTTTTGATATATATGAGCCGGGTATCAACAACTACTACTTCAATCAGAGTACCTTCCTCAAAACCATCGGAGTGTCCATCTTGCACGGTATTGTTGCATTGTTGGTGGTGTTTGAGTTGATGGAGGCTGGAACCTTGGATGAATCTGGCATTACTGGCTATCTGAAATTAAGTGGATCTGTCCTCTTTGGAGTCATTATTATTATCGTCAATGCAAAGATCATGGCCATGAGCACTGGCATCAAACTTCTGAACACAATAATAGTTCTCATCAGCGTTGGCCTGTACTGGGCTAGTCAAGCCTTAGTCGGTTGGTTATTCAGTAGTCCCACATAATTTGTCCTACTCAAGCAAGAATGGTCATACACCAACATTTGGCTGATCACCTTCATCCTCGTCTTCTTCCTGGTCATTCTCTAGTTCGGCTATGACAAGTACAAATACTTCAAGGACAGCTACCTCCTCATCAAGAAAAAAGATACCTTAGGAGGTGACCTTTTTGACAGAATTCAGAAAGAGAATAAGATGGAAGATCACGGCAGAAGGATTGGAGCAAATACTGAAGGAGCCAGCAACAACAACGGTTATGGCAGGTTACCCGACAACAACAGAGGCACAGATGGCTACGGAAATCAGGGAGGACCAGGAGGGTACCACAACAGACCGGGAGGCCCCAAAAGCCCATCCTACAACATCCACTACAACAATAGAAACTGATGATTCTTTGACATTATGCTTTAGCAAGCACCTAACCTATTCTATCAGCCATACAATACTATTACTCCGATAGACCAATGATTTATCACTCGATACTAATATAATTATGAGCGAACCAGCCACCCATTCCATCGACGACTACGAGCTACTCTGCGTCATCGGCAGGGGTGTCTTCGGGAAGATCTATCTCGTGAGAGAACTCACAACTGGAGATGTTTTTGCCATGAAAGTGGTCAAGAAACACCTCATTGAGCAAAAAAATAAACTCCATTACATCTTCACAGAGCGCAACCTGCTCATCGAGGTACTCCCAATATGAATGCTAGTTCGAGCACCCCTTTATCATTAAGATTCACACGACCTTCCAGAACGAGAATAAATTTTACTTTATCATGGAGTACTGCCCAGGAGGTGAACTCTACAACCTTCTAGCCATCAAATAAAAATTCTCAGAAGAGCAGTACTTCCCTTACCATATCTAGAGCCAAGTTTTACATTTCGCAAATCATCCTGGCCCTGGACTACATGCACTCCAGGGATATTGTCTATCGAGACCTGAAACCCTAGAACATCATGCTCGATAAAAAAGGCTACGTGAAACTGACTGATTTTGGCCTGTCGAAAAAAATAAAAAGAGGACAGGAAAATGTTTTCTCCATTTCTGGAATGCCCTAGTATACAGCACCCTAGATCCTGTTCCAGCACTAGTGCAGCAAAGCCGTCGACTTCTGGTGCCTAGGGTATTTGCTTCCTCTAATTTAGCTCACTTCTGCACGAAATGGTTACCGGCTTCCCACCTTTCTTCTCCTAAAATCTCAATGAGCTCTACGAATCGATCAAGTTTTAGGACTTCAAAGTGGACGAGGAGTTCCAGCTCAGTAAGTAATGTGCCGATTTGCTTGAAGGTCTCTTCAGGAAAGAGCCATAGGCTAGGTTGGGTATGAAAGGCTTAGAGGAGATCATCACACACCCCTGGTTCAAAGGTATCAACTGGTAGGCGGTGCAGAACAAGAAGTACAAATCACCTTTTGTGCCCGTCCTGAAAAGCTAGCAAGACACGACCTACTTTAGTGCTGCAATCACCTCCTCTAGCCTCTAATCAGTGTCTTCTTATGCCAACATGCCTAATCGGGACGAGAAGGTAGAGAGCTCCTACTTTGCTGGGTTTGACTACAACCAGGACGAGGAGTAGAATGCTGCCTGATTTTGCTTGATTTTGACATCCATCTTGTCCTATTATTTATATCCCATTTCATTATGCTCATCTAGTGTTGCTATACTCTAATAACTATAATGTAGTCGGAAAGTCCCGAATACCCCTCCAACTAAGATCTGTACTACTCCTCAAGAAACACCTCCCCTTTCAACTACATGGAGATCATCAACAACATCCTAAAAGACTACGACAACATCCAGGAGGAAGAGATATAGTTATGCTAACAAAATTAAAACCCCTTCCAACCGATCAGCATAACATACATGCACAGCACGCACCGAACGCTTGTCCCCATCGGCTCTCAATTTCAAGTGCCACTGCCGCCACTCGTCAGTCCCTAAACATACCGCCACAAATCACAAGATATGATGAAGGCCCTTAAAATCCTAAAAATAAATGACCCCTAGGAAGGCGAGTAGTTTTACCAGAGATACTTCAAGCACATCGAGGACAGATTCGGGCCGGGTCGTACTTACGAAGATGTCAACCATCTCCGCAACGCTTTCAAGAGGATGAACTCGCAGCTGACCTTTGAGGAGTACGTGGCAAAGAATGGCAGGTATTGGTAGACTCACTTCAAGACAAAGGACAGAACAGCTGGCCCCAAGGTGGTGATGAAGAAGAAAAAGAAAAAAGGAACCATTCCGATTTGATCTTCATTTTTAATTAGGTAGAAAAATGAGGGCTAAGAGGGCATATTTTATTTTTGCTCATTACTATAAGTCTGTCCTTTTTTAGAAAATATGAAAAGGGTTGTTTGATTGGAACAATGTCCAAAGAGGAAAGCGACAGCATTTCTGAAGAATAAACTAGTGTGCTTGCCAAGGAGGAAAACTATGATTTTTCATAAATTTCGACCTAAAAGTAACCCCAGCACTCCTTACTGTATCTGAAATATGGGCCTCTCTCAGCTGTAAAAAAACAACGAATGCTTTCCAAAATACAGTAAATCCTCAGCAGAAGACAACCATCCTCTAAAGAACCCCCCAACTAATCCTTGACCTAGACTAACAACTCAATCAGACGGGTTCGCAGCGTCATCACTGCGAAAATGCTGAAATGTCTCCAAAGATAATTCGCTTAGTATGATCGCCGCAAAGATGGCCCCAAGGCAAACAGGCTCACATTACAGCAAATCAACAAAAATATAGGAGTATCTTTTGCTGGAATTTGCAGACTGTATGAGGAGTACAGGTCAGATCCTCTTTTTGTTGACAGATTCCAAAAGATGAACAACAAAGGAGGGCTCAAGACTAACTTTGGCATATGCAATTCACTCACCAATGCTCGAGTTGATTTTTTGAAAGAGTTGATCAAAATAAAAGGTCAGATGACCCAGCAGCAAATGATTGACTAGATGAACAAAGCTCCTCATCTTCTACACTGTGACAAGAAAGGTCGGCCGAAACCTCTCCTCCGCAAGGCTCTCTCCCGCCTGATCCGAGTGGGCAAGATTAAGTCAAAATAACGAAACGATTTAACTCCAGTTGTTTAGAACAATCAGCAGAGCATCCAGAATCGCAATGCTTATGCTATTAAATACAGGCAAATAACAGAAGACAAGAATAGTGAGGTGTTCTTTTTGGGATAGTTCAGCTTTGGCTTAGGACGTAGTTTGACTTACTGCTCCAAATAAAAAAGACATGAGTTTGTTTCGGTGAAGTAGACAGCCAACAAATCTCGGCTGAAGGAGGATCCCACCAGAAACACTCAATGTTTGGTGGTCCTATCTTAACAAGGAGTGGTGTACTTTCAACTGTTTAATAATATTTTCAACGAACTCAATTTTCCTAAAACTCTTGCCCAAATCGGTATAGCTCTGCATCGAGGCAGTACATAGACTAAGAAGTATCTAATTATTGAGACCTGTTTCCTCCACGACAAACAAGATCTCAGATAATTTCAGAACAATTTTGGCATTTCGGTGGTATTTATCCCTCCCAAAACCCCCATGCTCAATCCTGCTTAGTACTTTTTCAGCTAGCTTAAGAACAAAGTGAAGAACAGGTGTTTAAAAGATGGAGTACTGCTCAGATAGGAATTATCATCTTATTTGCGAGGAGTTAGTTCGAGGCAAGTGGATAGATTCTTTCTCTGTATTAAGCCCTACATTGAACTGGCACTCAACCGGCAACCCTTTGGATGATTCATCTATCCCATTTTCAATCTAATACTTGACCTGATACGTTACTGTAGTTTAAATTAATAATTCAAAGTATCAGCTATGGCCAACCTCCTTCCTCTTCTTGTCTTCCTCTCTTTTATGAGTTTGTCCTTCTGTAGCACCAACCAGTCAATTTGCACTGATATAACCCTCAACGACTTACACTTCTACATCAACTAGCAAGAAGACATTGCTGATCTATCCTACACTCAAGGGACATAAATCATCACCTATAACTTATGCCAGCAGGTGGAGATATACTGTCCCTATTAAAACTCCATTCTACAGTAATCAATGGTTATTGTCGATGCAACCCAATAAACCTGTATATTTTTGCAGCAAACTAATGTAGATTACCTGGATGGAGTTAACGCCAATAGTGGCATAGTGGTCACCTACTATTCTTTAGTCAATAACAGAACCATAAATATAAACTACCCCTGCAATTTAGATACAGGAATGTATTGTCCGACAGTTTAATCGGGTATCATTTTTGAGTACTTCAACAAAAGTGTCATCACCTACACCATCATCCTCTAAATCATTGGGGTCATTCTTATGCTCCTGGGAATCTACGTCTACAGAGGTAGCATTGTCCTGATTGGATGGGGAACTGCTCTGGTTATTCTTCTCTTTATCGAGTCCTTCTTCATCTTCGTTAGAGGTATCCCCAACGCCACCATCAATCTGGTCCTCGCACTGACCATCATTACGGCCTTCTTCGTAGGGTATATCCTAGGGTACTTTCCCAAAGCCGGTCTTTTTTGCATGGGAATGTGGATTGGCATCATAATCACCCTCACCCTCAACAATGTCTGTCTCTACTTCATCAACAGCAACCCTTCGAACCTGTCGCTATACATCGTCATGCCCATTCTGGCCATCGGATTCGGAGTGCTCATTCTTTTCATCAAAAGGACGTTTATCATTTTTGCTTCATGTATATTTTTTCATATTCTTAGCGTTAATTGGAGCCTATTTTTGCCTGAGAGCACTCAGCTGGAGCCTGGGAGGCTTTCCCAATTAGTTTCTATTGTCCAAGCAGTATCATTATGGATTGGCTCCTCCTGTCCCCTGGCAGTTCTATCTTTACGTCATCGCCCTTCTTATCCTTACAGCTAGTGCTTCGGCCCTTCAGGTGTGGCTCTTCAAGAAGAAGATGCGCAAAAACAAGGAATCGGCCAACCTTTAGGACCACTTTAACGAGATGGAGAGCAGTATGAACAAGTAGAAAGAAAGAATGTTTGAAATCCGAGATGTCTTCAAAAGTGAAGAAATGGATCCTAAAGTCTTAAAAAAGCCCAGAAATACTGAAAGAAGGAAGCACGTGAGAGATGATGACTCAGTCGAGTAAAAAGACCTTAGGAGGAAAAATCCAAGATAAGATTCTTTGCCGCCTGACTATGATTCGGAATAGGAAGGCAGCGGTTCGGAAGAAGATGAGGGAGGGCGACCTGAGCTGCAGGAGAAGTTGTTGGCCAGGAATGCTGTCGATAATATTACTCGCCGGTGACCCATCAATTGTTAACGTGTTATTATATGCGAATAATGAGAAAAAGCGTTTTATGTTTTATTGAGCAGAGACGTTATGAATGTTTTATTTAAAAAACGAGCATCAATCATCTGACCTAAGACTCTCCAACTCGAGCCTGCTTTCTAAATTAAGAACAGAAACAGTTTAGATGGTAACATGTAATACATAAAAAATAAGAAAAGCTATAACACAGCCTCAACTATGCTATTGGCAAAAAAAACAGGGATAGTGAGGTGGTAGTGAAGGGATTCCATGAAGGGCTGTTCTTCGATAATGTTGTTTTCAAACTTTGATTTGCCAACAACCAATGATGATGGAGAATAGTCCACAGTCAACTACTTCGGATAATGACCTGAGATAAAAGAAGGGACTAACATCTGGGATCGGTCCAAAATGCAGAGAGTGAGGGGGAAAGAACTGAGCAGATAAAGTGACAAGCTTCCCCCTTTGCAAATAAATTACGAGCAATATAATCATTAATTTGAAGAATGCTTTCGACCTACAGTCAACTATGTTCTGCCCTCACCCCTCTCAGCCATCAAGAGTACAAATAAAACTCCGAAACGGTCCTCCTATTCGGAAACTTCGAACTTAATCAATAATAAACTATTTCTCTCACCTTGTCCTTAACAAGCACCTAACTTCTGGTTTCCCTCCCTCAAAACTATCCCCAAAGCTCAAAATACTCCATGCCTCTGGACTAACATGTAAGGTATCGTCTCCTTCCCCAGAATTAGGTAAATATGCTATTACTCAGATAGGTCTAAACTTAACTTCCTGGAAGCTGATCATCTTTGTCAAACACCTCAGACTACATCTTACAGCACTTGACGGCTCCTCCTTAGAAGACTGGGACAATTAACTGCGCAAGAAGGTCAACAAATTGGGCTTCAGTTAGGACTTCAAACCGATCAGGTTGATTTCAAGTGCAGGAAAGGTCTACAAGGTTCAAAGATGCAAAGATGGCAGAGAGTTTGCAGCCAAGGCTTTCTCAAAGAAACACTTCGAAATTCAGCCTAAATTGAAGGAGGCCCTGTTCAATGAAATTCGACTCATGCGTTAACTATCTCAGGCTCCCTGCCAACACGTCCTCTCATTGCTGGAGGTCTACTAATCTGAAAATTCGTTATACTTGGTGATGGATCTCTGCTCGGGTGGCACTCTCGGTGATAAGAGATGGATCGGAAGTTAAAAATTATAAGGCAGAGAGGTGAGGCATATTATGTCACAGCTACTGAGGGGCGCTGCCCACATCCACTCTCACAACATTGTTCACAGAGACCTCAAGCCTCACAATATTCTCATAAGAAAAAAGGCCAGTTTTGAGGTGGTCATCGCAGATCTGGGACTAGCTACTCATATCAATGCTGACAACTATCTTTTTACACGCTGTGGAACACCTGGATATGTGGCTCCTGAAGTGATGAGCATAATGCCCCATGAAAAACTGTTCAACTCAAACTGTGATATATTTTCACTCGGCGCTGTTTTTTATTTTCTACTCACAGGAAAACTATTATTCTAAGGAGTCAGTCCTCAGGAAGTCATGTAGAAAAATAAAAAAATGGAATTCGACCTAAACTAATAAGAGGAACTAATTGATGAAGATGCGCTGAACCTGCTGAAAAGGATGCTGGATAGTGATCCTTATCAACGGATCAGTGCCGAGGAAGCCTTAAAAGATGCCTACTTCCAAGAATAGGCAACTCTCAACAATGTTGAAATCAAGGAGCTGGAGAAAGGGGGCTCTTCGATGAATACCGAGATCATCAGTCCACAGCAACTGCCTTTTATGATGATATAGGTAATCAAGAGCAGTTAGCTTATGGGTATGTCCAAAGACAAAAGGAAATAACATCGAAAAGCCTCCCAAGTCTGATTTTGATATAGTTTATACTATACCAGTCATTCGTCATCAATAGTTGTCGTCTCCGATCATTCTGATTCGTCAATGGCGACGCTATCCCCCCTCCCGAATAGCATAATGATAACCTGACCTTTCGGAGCCTTGTATTTGTCGAATTTCACCGTCACCTTTCTCTTCAGGTATTTCAGAACCAGTATCTAATCTTCTATAAGCAGCTGCATTTATTCCCTCTCGTAGAGACTGACGCCTTCGAAATAGTCAATCTGCCGGTTTGGCATCAAAAGACCCACCTTTATGCCGTATATAATTTTGACGATATGAAACTTCATTGGCAAATCGCAAAGAAATAGTCTTTCTTGGCCTTTTGACTCTGTCGTTTTGTTACATATTGACCTTAAAATTTTGAGGCCATCGTTGTTTCGATACATGTACTTGGACTTTTTGTCTCCGAATGTCTCAAGTAAGCCTATTTATCGATCGTATCGCTACCTCCATTCTATCTCTGCCTTTTCGGCTCGATTCCTCTCTTCCTTGATGTTGTCATTCTCCTTGTTCTGAAGTGAGTTGATTCTGATCAACTTTTATATTTCCTTCTCCTGCCCTTTGATCTTTTTCTCCAGCTCAAATATATACTGCTTCAACTATTTATGCTTCTCGTTGGATTCATTAATAAGGTTGGCCTTCAAAATTTTGAAATTTTATATCTCGATCTTCAATGCTTCCAGCTCCACCTTTTTTTCTCTATCTTTGATCTCTCTCAATCTTTCGTTCATTTACTCTTTCTCCCGGTCTATCCTCTGCCTTTCTTTTTCGTTCTCTTCAGCCTTATAGTACTCCTCGTATTTCTTATTGATATTGTCACCATTGGCTTGTTTTTAGTCGAGTCGATAGAGATTTTCGATGGTGGTATCAATGAAATCAATGAATTTCATCTTCATTTAGAAGCTCCCATTCTGCTTGAGCTGCAAGTTAGTATAATCTATTTTTTCATGGAGGTATTATATCTTTTCTGCGAGGTCAACTGGTCGATTGCTGTTATTCATGGTTGTTATAAATGGGGATAGGTAGATAATAGATGGAGTAATCATTTTTTGAATTTTTCATAAATGTTGTTGAGCTCCTTCCTCAACTTACGAGAAGTCTCATGCTATCTAATGTAAAGGTCCTTGTATTTTCTGTATTTATATCTTATCTCAGAAATCTCATCTCTGTGCCTTTCAGTCTAGACCCTCTCAGATTGCATTTCTCTTTCAAGAGGTAAGATATTTACTGAAACCTATGCTTAAAGTGATTGTCTCAAGAATCTTTAGAATGACTCATCACCTTTAAACCTCCCAAAAAATTATTCTCGGATTTAAGGTGACCATCCCTTGACAATTGAGTACAAATTATCGATTTGAGCCTATGTGAGGTCGTGACTGCTATCATAGGGTCTGACGTAGTTGGGGTCTTCGGTGGGAACACCACTTCCTTCACTTATCTAGCTCCTCTAGTATATTGCATTATTAAGCATGCTGCTCAAGTTGTGACTGGCACTACTGTCGTTGACATCCAAATGAGCACCAATGCCAGAAAAGACCTCTCTTTCGTAGGATTGTCTATTGTCCTCGATGCTTTCCAAATGCTTCTCGATGATGTCCACATCCTCGCAATCCACTATCACCACCTCTTTTCCCTAGAATGTCGATCTGTTGGCTCTCAACTGACTGACCCGCAGCCTGACCTAACTGATTTAAGATGAGATCAGTTATCGGAGCTGCTCGAAACTGCTGTGTAGCCCGGGAACATTGATGATTCCGCTCTTGATTCCTTTGCATGCTGAATGATCAAAAGACTGCATTTTGCTCTGATTGGAGCTATGTAAGTCGGAGCTGTCCTGCTATGCCGGTACTTAACTTCTATGCTGTACTCTTTCCCTCTAGTTCTCCATTAAGTATTATTATGAAAAAGAACAAAAATAGGAGTATAATGTGGTTTTTCTTGTTTGAACATCAAATTCTGATACTTCCCAAGACCCTCAAAAATAACAAGTCATCAATATTCTACCATCATGAAGACACTAACAGTTTGTCGTCGAGAGGTTTGGAGGATAGCTTCCTTCCTCTCACCACTGGAGCAGCCGGTAAGGATTATGGCTCCTCGGGAAGCAGGTCAGCTCCCTTTAACATCTGCAGGAAGCCTTTGCTGGTAGCCAGCTAGGAGGAGGAGCTGACCGATTCAAAATATGCTCTCAGTTGTTGAAATCTGTCTCGGAGGACTTCCCTTCTTCCGAGCAAAGAGTCGAGGATGGACCCGATGTGGTGCGGTTCTGGGAATTTTTAGCTGCTCTGAATCGACTTCTATTTACCTAAGGGAGGAGAGAGGAGATGGTGCGCAGTTTCGAGTAGCGGATAGCAGTCGTATACTGCTGTCCTTCTGTCTCCAGGAGAAGGTGGTAGATTGTGACATCGTTTTTAAGCGAGGAGTGAATAAGCCTGATCTGACATTGGCAGCCATCTCTCATTAAGAAAGTAATTTATATTATCAATAGAAATTGTTAGCTTATTTCTTAACCTACAGCCCAACCCTGATATAATCCATTAGACAGCACTGCATAGATAGCATCGATCAATGTCGGAGTCACTGCTGGTAAGATGGCGAGGGATCATTGCCTAAACGGGTTCGCTTTGGAAGGGGACCTGAAACACCGTTAGTAGAATTGGCTATATTGTGGGACTGACCCACCTCTAGCACTCTGATTCTCATTAAGTCTCTATCTAATATCATCCTTACTGCTGGTTCTGAGGTTGCTGTTGTTGCATCTGCTGCATTTGCTGAGGTTGAAAGCCCTGACTGTAACCATGAGCATTTGTTTGTTGATATCCATGGTTCGGAGATACTTTGATAGGTTGTTGATTGTGTCCAGAAAAATGAGTATAGGATACAACTCTTTTGACCCCTTCTCTTTCCAAAACCATCGACTGCGATTCACGAGGAGGTTACTGGAAATTGCTGACGTAAGCTGAAGGTGGTCGATTGTCAGCATCGATACCCACAAATTGAACATCTTGTTGCTGGGCTCTGTTTGTAGGTGAGACTATGTGTGAAGATGTCGGTCTATTGGTGGGAGAATTGGGAACATATCTTAACTTAGTGACTGAAATGCCCTTTCCAAAGTTAGGATTGTTGATACTTTGGAATTGCGAAGAGACTCCCACATTTTCATACTTTCCTGTATTGTCACGACCTACCAAATTGTGAATGAAACTACTAGCCATCGAGGTGGTGTCCTTGGCATCATTGAGGGAGCTTACATCTATATGCTACTTGGATGCCGAGTGGTAATTGTGTACTTCCTGACGTTGATATACATCTTGAGGTTGTTGATGATATATAATCTCAGCTTGTTGTGGTTGATACTGCTGTTGCTGTTGCTGATATGATATGTCGGACTGTCTCTGCTGGAATGATCTTTCTGATGGGCTTTGCTGATAATTTCGAGGTGATGATTCATTATTGATTTATTGAAGTTGTTGAACATGCTGACCGGTCATATCTTTGAAGGTGAAGATGTTGGCATCCCCTCCTTCATTAAAAGTGGCAGATACCTTGCCAGCTAAACTTTCATTCTTGTATTGTGGCAAACCAAAAGTAGTCATCATTTGAGTCGGCTGTTGATAGGGAGCACCCTGCCCTTCCTCCAATACTTTGACTGACTCACACATCTCAATATCCATCAATCTGCTGTGTGACTCCAGCTGGATATTTTCTTCTTTTACTTTGTTGATCTATTCGTTGTATCTGATGGCCATCTCGATCACCTGGTCGAGTGTCCCCATTTTGTTGTATACAGATTATGCTTTTCTATTCATTTACTGAGCTGCCTGGCATTGCATGGCGTACTTCTGCTTGAGATTTTTGAGAATATTTTCAATGTGCATGATCCTCTGTGTAAGATAGTTGACAGCCAAAGCCTTCTATTCACTTTGCTGTCTCAACATTGCCAGCTCTTCTGTCACTTTGGCAGATACTGTAGGCTGCTGGCGTAACTGCATCAACTCTGAACACATTTGCTCCACTTGGTTGGAATACTCTTCTGATCTTTTGATCTATTTGTGGTAACGTATCTCCAGCTGGTTGTAGCTGCTCTGAAGCGAATCCACCTTCTTCTTATACTCCTGATTCTGCTGCTGATAGATTCTGTGTTCTGAGACTATGGAGGCCCATTACTCAATTTGCTGGCTCATTCTGGTGACCTCGTTGGTCTTATCTTGAAGAAGTTGAGCCAATTGCGTTCTCTCTTCGTTGACACCGATGATATCCCCTTGTAATTTTCTGACAGACATTTGCATGGCCATGTTGGCATTTTCCAACTTCTCATTATCCCTTCTGCTGTTGTCCAGCTAAAGAATCAAATTTTCCATTTGCGACATGTTTTCCACTAATTTTTGCTAAATGTTTTGATAAATATTTTTGCTGTTCGAGATAGATTTGAGAGATTCTCGTAGTTGATAAAGTTCACCTACTCGCAGCTGTATCTCTGCATTAATTCTGTCTAATTGTTGGGTCATGAATGCCCATCGCTCCTGGTACTCTCTCAACTATTCTTGAATGTTGGAGTATTTACTGTACTCGTTCTGCAGAGCTGACAATTTTTCGTTGGATGTTTCAAGCTGAAGAGTCAAATTGCGGATGGTCTCGTTGAGTCTTTATCGTTAAGCTACCAACTCGCTCTTAAACTGCTGGTCATGCTTGAGTGTGCTTCTGAGCTCATCAACGATCGCCACGTTTTATTAAAGAAGAGTGATCTTCATCTTAAACTCCTACAGCTTTCTGGTGGACTGGTTGACTTCTCCCTTAAGGTCCCTATTCTCTTGCTCGATCAGCAAAGCTCTCGATAGACGTTTTTCCAGTTCAGCATTTTTACCCTTGAGTGTCTCATGTTAGCTCAGGCGACTTTTGAGCTGTCCTGTCAATCTTTCGATTTCTCTTTCAGAGTTGGCAATCCTATCCTTAAATCCGTTGACCTCCTGCTACGATGCCGAGCTGACTTTACTCAACTTGTTCTCCAGCATAGTGATGGTACTTTTGTACTAATCAATTTCCTTGATCTTTCCATGTACAATTCCGTTCAACCTTTCCATCTCATTGGCTGACTGATCCACTAACTTTTCATAGTCAGCCAGCTTCTGATTTTATAACTGTAGTTTCTCCAATTTTTGCGAGGTCCTACTGTGAGTAACCCGATATTATTGTATTTCTTGTGTCAACTGGGTTATCTCCATGTTGAGTTTGTTATTTGTTTGCTCCATATTTTTGTAGCTGTCTATTTGTTGCCTGAGTTGCTGTTCGGTCGATTTTAATCGCTGAAGCTATTCTGCTTTCCAACGAAGTAGTTCGTTCAGCCTGTAATTTTACTGTGAAGCCATAACGAACTTGTTCTCATAATCTTACATCTTCCTCTCGATCTATTGAATTTCTTGCTGTCTCATCTCGTAGCCATGAAGGGTATGCTCCAATCTCTGCAGTTATGAATTTTTCCACTCGATCTCCTCTCGAGCCTTCCTCAGCTACTGCCCCACATTTTGCAGTTCATTTTCGAATCGGATAGTGATTTACTTGATTTATCTGTTTATGTAGCTCTTTCTCTGGGCTTCGAAATGTTGACGCATATCTTACAATTACTTGCCTTTTGACCTTTCCAGACTAGTGCATCTCATTCTCCACTTGTCTACCTATCCCTGCAATTGTTAACCTCTTCGCCTCTCCAATGCATACTTTTCCTTAAGGCCCACGTCTATCTCGCTGTATTTGACCTTGTACTCCTCGAATTGCTTGTAGAGCTGCTCACAAAAAATCTTCATCTTGTCAGATTCCTCCATCATTCCCTCTTTTTGCAGTTCGTACATGTGGCATCTCTCGCTCAGCTCCCTAATTTGCACCTCATAACTCTAATAGTTGTGTCTCTGCCTTTACCAATCTTTCTCTTTCACTCTCAGCAACTCAATTTATCTCGACAACCGTTCAATTTCGATACCCTGGAAGACGACAATAAAGTTGAGCTTGGCCGAAAGATCCTCCTTTCTGTACCCTGGCAAATTAGATATCCTTGATCTGAATGTAGTTATGTGTACTTGCGAAGCTCATTGTTTTATGGGTCTGAAATATGTGTGCTGATGAAGGATGGCCGGTTGGTGAAGATAGACGAATATGTCAGGGAACTCAGCTCCTGAACCATGCTCTTCTCCATAATTTAAATAATATGATTGCTAGTTCAAATCACTATACTGACGCTCCTAGCCAAAAAAAGATAAATACTGAAGAGAAATACAAAAGGACAACATCAACCTTCCAGCAGTTCCTCCTCGACTAGAAGCAACTCGCATGCCCTAATCTTCAGCAACATGTCTCTCCGCTATTGCTGTTATTCCTATTTGAGAGTGCCACCAACCAACGATTGTAATTTGTGGGTTCTTGCCACCAAAAAAGGATCACTGTCTTACCCGCATAGCTATTTGACTTCTTCACCCATCTCCAATAAATAGTTACTGATGCCAAGCCGATACTCTAACTTGCAGGGTCTGCTAGCATTGAAGTACTGCTCCTCCCATTTTGCCTTAAATTTCAGAATTTCCTCTACCAGAGTCACACTGCTCAATTGGAAAGCCAGATAAGCACTGAGTGTTGTACTTTATCCTGATTTTACAATATCTGCAATTTGTTTTCTCCTGTCTTGTATCATGATATCTATTTGTGTGTAACTATTTTTGGGGTGACCGATGCTGCTGATTTCGTGATCGAGGAGAGTCCGTAGCTATTTATTTTTGGTTGTTGAGTAAAGCTAGATGAGATCGTTGAGGATATTTTTATAATGCTCGTTGACAGCATGGGCCTTTGCCTTTTCTTCCAGTCTGGCTCTAAAACGATCCTCAAGTTTATCATGTGGCTGCTCGACTACTTTCGACTGAAACTTTCCCTCTAGACTGGGAATCATGCTATCATCCTATTAAACTTTGATTGCAGCTGGTGCTTTTCTATATTTCCTTACCTGCCTCTTGGCACCCACCGTCCGTATGTTGAACGATTTATCTTCATCGATCTGACAATTACGTGTGCTCTCTGGCGCCTTTTCTTTCTAACGTTATTTTAAGTGTGGTAGTTTGTTCTTGATTATCTATCTGTCCAGGTATACAGTCTGAATGGGGGACTTCTGGCGCTTTAGATGTATTTAGGACTTTT